>JACCDW010695085.1_pt1 | contig 10014 bp, 12 predicted proteins | sample 7449781 | NCBI WGS metagenome assembly JACCDW01 (sample SAMN15323449, study PRJNA562643) | freshwater metagenome | isolation source: river surface water | place: USA:Blue River Watershed | collected 2017-08-18 | reverse complement strand
TCGCGCACCGCAACTAAACGGCGCTCAACCTCATTAGCTTCTTCAATGCGACCAAGTGCGCGCATCACAACAACCATGCGAGTTTCAATATCGAGGATGAATTCAAAGTCTTTAGGCTCATCTTCGGCGATGATCTGAAGTACTCCATCGAGTGTTGCCAGGCCTTCCTCAAGCTTTCCAAGCAGAATTTCTGCTTTGCCATATTCAAAGAGTGCGAAGGTTTCACGGCGATGATCGTGGGCAGTTTCAAAGACATCGACTGCCTTGCGTGCCGCCTCGAGAGCTTTTTCGCCATCGCCTAGCCAGTTGTAGCATGATGCAATCTTCTGATCGCAGCGTGCGACATGGAGTACTTCTTTCTCGCTCTTAAATATTCCGCGTGCCTCTTGAAATGCCTGTAGCGCTTCGTTGTATTGCTTAAGTTCGCGATAAGCCATTCCAAGAAGGTGAAGATCATTTGCTGCACCAATTTGATTTCCATCAACGAGATGCTCTTGTGCACACTCTGACATCGTTGCGACAACTTCGCTGTACTTCTTTGAGCTGTACCACCACTCACCTAAGGTGCAAGCAAGCTCGAGCGCGATTGGAGATTTGCTCTCACGTAGAAGTTCTACAGCCTTGCTCATTGCAGTTGCTGCTTCGTCAATGCGCTTAAGCTGATTGAGGTTGTAACCAATTGCAGAATATGCCTGCGCTAATCCTTCACTCGGTGCACTTGCACCCATCTCGGCATAAATATCGCGAGCAGTCTCAGCAAGTGCGAGCGCTTCGTCGTATTGGCCACGAGCAAAGATGCGAGCGCTGAGTTCGTAATAAGTCTCTGCGCGATCTTCGCCTTCGGTCTGCGGGATGCGATCCCACAACATCTCTTCGGTAACGATCTCGTCGCGATCGTTGTGATCACCCTGGTTGTCATCGCTGCTCATGAGAACCTCCCCGTCGTAGCACCTGCCTTGAGCGCACTGTAGCCCTGCCCATAGCCCTTTGCAGGGGAAATCCGGCTCCTCGCAAGCGCCATACCTGCCTTCAGATGGCAGATGCAAATGATTTGCATTAACCTTTACCCATGCATATTCCAGACGGGTTTATCGATATCCCAACCTCTACCGCCTTTGCTGCCGTTGCAGCCGTGGGTGTGGCAGCCAGCCTTAAGGGCGCTGCACGCTCACTCGATGAGAAGACCGCACCACTTGCAGGGCTTACCGCAACATTTATCTTTGCGGTTCAAATGCTCAACTTCCCTGTTGCTGCCGGAACAAGCGGCCACTTGTTGGGTGGAGCGTTAGCTGCAATCTTGGTTGGCCCCTACGTTGCAACGCTCTCTCTGACGGTGGTCTTGCTCTTGCAAGCACTGCTCTTTGCAGATGGTGGCTTAACCGCATTGGGTCTGAGTGTCTTTAACATGTCTCTTCTCGGGGTGTGGGCCGGATATGGCGCATTCTTACTTGCAAGAAAAGTCCTTCCAAAGAATAAGGTTTCAATTACAGCTGGTGCATTCTTTGCAGGCCTTGTCTCTGTTCCGGTCGCTGCACTTGGATTCGTACTTCAATACGCAATCGGCGCTAACGCAACATTTTCATTAACTACTGTCTTTACAGCAATGTTTGGAACACATGTACTTATTGGAATCGGTGAAGGAATCATCACTGGTCTTTCGGTGAGCGCTGTCATGGCAAGCCGCCCTGATCTGGTCTTTGGCTATCGCGGTACAAAGAAAAATTTAGAAATTCGAGAGGTTCAAAAGTGAAGAATCCATTAGTCGTAACGGGTTTAGTAGTCTCTCTCGTGCTTGCAGGTGGAGTTTCCTACTATGCATCATCAGATCCAGATGGATTGGAAAAAGTTGCTGGTGATGTCGGTTTCTTAGATTCAGCAAAAGAGAGTGCAGTCGAAGACGGCCCACTAGCGGGTTATGGAGTTGCAGGATTTGATAACGAGAGAATCTCTGGTGGACTTGCCGGAGTCATCGGTGTTGCATCTACTGCAGCAGTTTCTTTTGGACTCTTCTACGCGCTACGCCGATTCAAAAAGGATAAGTTATAAGCACCGAAGTAGAGCACAAGCATCATCACGGTCATGATGTTGGTGAACGCCTCTATATCCATCGCCATTCAATAGTCCATCGCCTGCCTTCGCACGTGAAGATAATGGCTGTTTTAGCCTTTATTGTGGTCTCAGTCGCCACCCCGATCACTCGCTGGCAAGCCTTTATCGCTTACTTTGCAGCAATCATTGCCGTCTCACTCATTGCGAAAATTCCAACGTTGACTCTCTTTACTCGCGCTTTGATTGAAATACCGTTTATCTTCTTTGCAATTCTCATGCCGTTTTTTGGTACCGGCGAACGCTTCGAAGTTGGACCGCTCAATCTTTATCGCGAGAGTCTGCTGGCAGCCGCTGGAATCGTTGTTAAGGGAACTTTGGGTGTCCTTAGCGCAGTAGTACTTTCAACGAGTACTACTGCACGTGAATTGCTTAGAGGCTTAGAAAGGTTACATCTACCAAAACTCATGGTTCAGATCGCTGCCTTTATGTTGCGCTATGTCAACGTCATTAATGATGAAATGGAACGCATGAAAGTTGCGCGAGAATCTCGTGGCTTTATCGCAACCGGAATTAAGGATTGGAAAGTCATCTCAACCGCGGCCTCTGCTCTATTTATTCGTTCATACGAGCGTGGTGAACGTGTTCACCTAGCAATGCTTTCTCGTGGATATACCGGAGTTCTCCCTCATGATGTAAGCGAAGGTGCAACCCTGCGCACCTGGGCACAGGGTTTGGCTCTTCCAATTTTTGCAGCTCTTATACTTCTCATAACAACAGTGATCGGATAACTCATGACAACTCAACCAAGTCTGCTGATCGAAGAGTTAGCTTTTGCTTATCCCGATGGCAATCAGGCGCTCTTCGGTGTAAATCTGCGCATTGAACGCGGTGAACGCGTTGCTTTGCTGGGTCCAAACGGTGCTGGTAAGACAACACTTGTCATGCATATGAACGGCATCCACCCTGCAGAACATGGCAAGGTCAGTGTTGCTGGTGAAGTTATCGATACAACGGATAAAGAACTCTTGCGCCGAATTCGCGGGAAGGTTGGAGTTGTTTTCCAGGATCCAGATGATCAGTTGTTTATGCCTACTGTGGGAGAAGATGTGGCCTTTGGCCCTTACAACATGGGCATCCGTGGGGCAGAGCTAGACAAGGCTGTCGATGATGCCCTTGCACTAGTTCACATGTCTGAATTTAAAGATCGCCCGCCGCATCACCTTTCATTCGGACAACGTCGTCGCGTAGCTGTTGCGACTGTGCTTGCAATGAAGCCAGAAATCTTGGTCCTAGATGAGCCATCCTCGAATTTAGATCCAGCTGGCCGTCGTGAGTTAGCTGAGATTTTGCGATCACTCGATGTCACGATCGTTATGGTCACTCATGATCTTCCATACGCCTTTGAACTATGTGAGCGCGCAGTGATTTTAAGTGGCGGTGTAATTGTTGCTGATGGAGAGACTGGCGATATCTTGCGCGATGCCGATCTCCTAGCTCAACACCGACTCGAACTACCGGTCGGCTTCTCTCTCTAAAGTTTTTTTGAAAGTGGAATTCGCCCCTGAGCGATTGCGGCACCAAGCAAAACGACGAGGGCACCTATTGGTTCATACCAGTGCAAAACCTCATTCAAGAATACAAATCCGACGAGGACGGCTACCAGAGGCGTCACATAAGTGACGCTACTTGCGATTGCACTTCCCGCATCTCGCATAATCGTGAAATTCCAGATGTATGCAAAGCCGCTACCAAAGACTCCGAGTGCGATCATTGCAAGGACAGGTCCGAGCAGAAATTCACTCTTCGCCACTCCATTAATGAGAAAGAGTGGGAGCAGAGTTATTGCGCCAAGTGTGACTTGGGTTGCCGCCATTACCTCTGGTTTAAGCTGAGCTGGCAAAATAAATCTGCGGCTATATGGAAATGAGAATCCGTAACACGTCACTGCTGCAAGAAGAATAAGAATTGCCCAGAGTGGGTTATCCCCCAGCCCTTGCCACGCTCCAAGAACCGTTAAAACTCCAAGAAAACCAAGTACCAAACCCACAACCTGAGGCTTGGTTGGCTTTTCATTACGCGCGACTAACATGATTGCGATGAGGGTCATAAGAGGAGTTACAGCATTAATGATCCCAGCCAAAATTGAGGTTACTTCAGTCTCGGCCCAGGCGAAAAAAATTCCTGGAATTACATTGAGGAGAAGTGCGACAACCCAGAGGTGGCCAATGATTTTTCGATCTCGTACGAGTGACAAGCCCTTAATTTTCAAGTAAATCAGAAGCGCTAAAGCACCTAATGCACAGCGTCCAAATGCGACACCAAATGGAGTCAGAAATTCCAGACCGAGCTTGATGAATATGAAAGAGCAACCCCAGACAATTCCAAGCACGATGTAGAGACCAAGCCAAGATTGCGATTTTCTTTTGCTCACCGGGAGATCCTCCCACAGAGGCTTACTAGATGAGCGCGAGTGATACTGCTTTCTTTGCAGCTTCTTTACGATCACTGACTAATAACGCCTGATAGATGCGCATCGTCTCGTGTCGAATTGTGCTCACGCTAAATCCAAGTTCATTTGCAAGTTCGTGGTTTGTCTTGCCTTCAACCATTCCGCGTAAAATTGAAATCTGTCTTGGGGTCAGTTGATCTGAACCAGGTTCGATTCTTTCAATAATATTGCGAGCTGCACCAGCACCTGCTTCGTGCGCAAGTGAAAGATAGAGTCCAAGTGCAACGGCATAATTACGTGCAATCTCTTCGACTTTTTCAGTATCTTCAATTGTCTTTGAGAAGCGAAGTACAAGATACCCATGGACTGCGCCACGTTCGCGAAGCTGAATCATCAAAAGATTCTTCGCCGGATTCCAGGGTTCAGAATTTTTCCCCAGAGCAATAAGTGCTTCATCGTGATCCCACGAACGCCAGACTTCACTTGGGAACGTTTCTTTAGCTTTGCCAGAATCAAAACCGTATTCGCCCAAAAATTCGAGAGAGTCATTTGGGTGTAAACGTCCTACCCGAGCACAGCAGGCGCCCACAGGTGCCATGTATTCCATAACAAGAGCGCGCGAGATGTCATCGCAGGTTGGGTGGTAACTCAACCAGTCGATAAAGGTGCGGATATCGGTCATCAGAGCCACCTCGTTTAACTGCGGTCTCGAATAGACCGTTGTTACAGTTACCGAGTAATGGTCACCTATTTATGCGGGGTTAGTCCCGATATGACCAGTCAAATCTCGACTGGTCGGGGAATGGTCAGGGGTGACGATTTAGAGACCGACCCATCCAAAGACGGTCCCGACGAACGGGATGACAAAGACCATCTTGCCTGAGATATCACTTGCTGCGACCTGCTCGGTGAATTGGCCGTTAGCTACGTCGTAGCGGTCGCCAGTAGCGCCAGAGATCTGTCCAAGGAATGGTGATCGCGAAGAGTCACCAGATTTAGCAAGAACTTTCTGGCCTGCAGAGTAAGTATCTGCTTTCTGATAAATAACAAGACTAGATGCCGCTGATCCAAGTGCATTTGTAAGACCTGCCTGCGGATGTCCTACACGGAAACCGAGAACAAAGAGGAGCGCTATAGCGAGTACAACGACTCCTATACCTTTTTTACTCATACTCATCGGGCTCTCCTCGCCGTTGATTTCTTCGTTGATTTCTTGGCAGCAGCTTTCTTTGCCGGTGCCTTCTTTACTACTTTCTTTTCTGGCGCAACTTTTTTCTCAGTTACTGATTTTACTGCCACTTCTTTTACCGAAGTTTGCTTCTTGGCACTTTTTTCAAGAATTGAATTAAGCCAGTCATCAACATCGCCGGCTTCTGATGTACGCGCAGCAGGTGTAACCGTTTCAATCAACGGAGCAGAACTCTTCTTCTCGCCTCGACTCTTCTTGGCTGAAGCTAAAAGTGCACCGACCTTGCCGGTCACTGCACGGAGTACCGCCAAAGGTTTTGCGGCACTAGATGAAGACTCTTTCTTTGCCTCATCTGATGTGGCATCTGCTGGTTTTTCTTGAGCAGATGACATGCCAAGCATCAAACGAGATGTGCGTGAATCAGGTCGACCGGTGCCACGCCATGTTGCAACTTCAATAACGCTACCTGCAGCCAAGTTTCCAACAACAAGTTTTTGACCATCAGGAAGGTCTATAACTAGTGGTGAATCAGTCTTTCCCATCGGCAAAGAAGTCACCTCTGGTGCAGGAGAAACCTGTGACTTTTTAGCCATGATTAACCAATCTCAAATCCGACATAGTCGGCTAGGTCGCGTGCACTAAGGCTATTTAAACGCGGTGCAACGGTGCGTGTCGCAGTCATATTTATGCATGAGTGCGTTGCATCAATTGAGACTGTTCGGTTATTTGTAGTTCCTGTCCATGCAGCGTTTGCAATGACTTTCTCGCAACGAATTTCATCTCCGCCAGTGTAAGCATAATTTGCACCAACTACTGAGCCTGAACCATACAACGCTCCGGTTCCACGAACAGTAAGCCAGACTTTTAATGTGTAGGTATCACATAAATCAGCGAGTCCAGAGATGACAACTTGGTTCATCGTAAATTGTCCGCCAGCAAATGAGTGTTTGAGTTCAACTTCTACGTTGTCATCACATGCACCGATTCCGAGTGAACCGACACCAAATCGTGTTCCGTTTCCACCACCGCCACCACCGGTTCCAGCAGGGCCTGTCGCACCGGTTGCACCTGTTGCTCCCGCAACTCCTGGTTGTCCAGGACGTCCATTACAAATAAAAGTTTCTGTACCGTTTGCATCAACAAGCTTTGAGCCACCAATCGGACAGTTTGCATCACCGACCTGTAAGGCAACTACGGCAACTGAGGCTCCTGGTGCACCTGCAGGACCTTGCTCGCCTGCCGCACCTGCAACACCTGGTGCGCCATCAATTCCATCTTTTCCATCTTGACCGTTGAGGCCAACGAATCCATCTTTACCAGCTACACCTGCTGGTCCTGGAGGGCCTTGTGGTCCTACAAGTAGCGCGAGAACTTGGTTGAGGTCTCCAGAAGTTGCTGGCGCATTACCAAGGAAGAAGTTTTGAATGTTGTCGTTGTTCGTACCCGCTGCAAATGTTGCGCCAACACCGGTGAGAGCAAAGAGCATTGCAAAAACAAATCCGCGCTTGAGTAACTTCATGCGATTGCCTCCTCTTTTCTCTTACCAGCAACGTGTTCTGAAGATGCTACAAATACTGAGTAGACCCCATGAAGGAGTCCCGGTACCAATCCCAGAAGTATAAACGCTTGGGACTTAGCAATCACAGTCGTCGGCAAGAGCTGAATTAATGCGTAGATTCCAAAGGTTAATGCGCCGATCACAATTGCCTCGATGATGAGGCTTCGCTTGGCACTTTCAAGGCGAGCCATGGCTAGGCGCGGGAAGACTAGGAAGAGCAAGAAGTAAGGAGTTGCAATAACTAGGGTGCCAACAAAGGCGGCAAAGTATGACTGGGTCCAGATAAAAATAATTGCGAAGAGTGAGGCTGAGAGAGTCAAAGCCATTCCTGGTGAAACAACTCGTGCAAGATAAAGTCGCTCTTCCTTTAACGCTGACTCTTCACGTGAATTTACAAGCGCTCCTTCAACAATGTACTTAAGTGCAATAACAACGCCCACTGTTAGTGCTAATGGCCAACGAAGTAAAGAATCTGCGACTCGATTGATGACCAAAGAGTCAGTAAGAATTACGGAGATCACTACTGCTAGTGAGCCAAAAACTCCTGCAGCAATCGCAGAGATCGCACCACCAGCAGGTCGCGCAGAATCTGCATCAGAACCGAAGTCACGAGGCACTGTCAGATGCACCATTGATCCAATTAACGCAGGTAGGTACCACGCAAGTGTGAAAGTGGCTGCAATCAAAAGTGTGCGAAGGCTTGTTACATTGCCAAGTGCGACGTGTGTAAGTCCTAATCCGAATGCAAGTGAGATTCCACTTGTGGCATCAAGAGCGCCAATAATCGCGCAGATGAAGAGAAGATAGAGCGGACCGTTTGGAATTGCCGCATCGAATTGAATGGCGACTGCCGTGTAAACACCTAATGGGAATGAGAGCCAAGGAAGAGCTGACCAGAGGTGCTTATTAAGTTTGTGCAACGGCTCTCCATCGCGAAGTGCCAGATAGCGCAAGAACGAATCTCCAAATGAAGCTAGGCGCAAATCTCTAAAGCGATAGAGGAAATGTGTGCCTTCACTCTTTACATCTCGAGCAAAGATCAGGCGTGAATACTTGCGGCTGCGCACAACTGTGTAGAGCGCGGTAATAATTGCAAAGAGAATTGCAAGAAGTCTTAGATCTGTTGGGATCTCAGTGATCGTGTAAATCTCGCGCTGTTTTACTTGGACACCTGCAACAACTGAAACTTTTCCGTCGGTTCCGGTTGTCTCAATGCGATATGCGCCAGGGGTTAAATCCGTAGGCAGATCGATAGAAAAGACGTAAAAACCTTCAGAATTCTTCGTACTTGCCTTAAAGACAAGTGGCTTAGTGTTTTCGCCGACTAGCGCCATCTTCCATTCAGTTGAGCTACTTGGCCCGCCCAAAACGATGGCCTGCTGCTTGCCGTTTTCCCAAGTCAAGAATGGGATATCTGCAGCCGATGCTGAAGGAGTCGCGATAAAGAGTGCGGCAAGAACTGTAAGAATGCGTAGTGACTTAATCATTTGGCACCCTGCGCAAGGTGTCGAGCAAGAACCACAGTCCTGCAATTAATGGAATCACAGTAAAAAGAACTTGCTTGGATAAGAGATTTCCAAGCCAAGGAATAACAAAGATTACAACGCCCAAAATGTCATTGTTTTTCGGTTTTTGAATATCCGGAGTTGGATTGTTATCGCCCTTTAAAACCCACCCATTTGTGCCATCGCCATCAATGATGCGGTGTGTAAATACGCCAACTGGAGCGCCATCAAATCTACGCGCTTGATAAGCAGCGACATCATCAATCTTTGGCTCTATCCGTGTGACAGGGGCAGTAATCACTATGTCACCGGGATTAATTGTTGGTTGCATGGAACCAGTAAGTACAACACGTGCCTTTACATAGCCTGTTGTTGAAAGCACTGAGAAAGTCACAAGAATCGCAGCAAGAACATATCCAGCAATGGTGCCGACCGATGCCAGCTTCTTCATGGTCTTTTCTCCACCCGTAATTACGCGCTCAGGTGGTGTATGAACAAAGTGCTTAGGGCTTGTCTCCACAATTGCATCAGGAGTAATCAAAACTGTCTTGGATCCGTTGGGATTTGAAATTGTGATTAAAACATTTGAACTTGAATCGCTATCTCCGCGATCCAGATACACCTCGCCAAATGAAGAACCACCGAAGGGCTCAATTGCTTGGCCCTTCGGTGGTAACTTCTTCATTGTTTCCTTCTTTTCTATCTTTAGGACTAGAACTGACGGGCTAGCCCTTCATCTAGATAAATTAAATTAGAAGGATTCGACGGCAATCTTAAAGACATTTCCTGCCAACAGGGTTGGAGTTGCGCTAGTTGATAATGCAAATCCACCGTTTACAGGTGTTGCCTGGAGACCACTGCAGCTAAGTCCTGTTGAAGTGATTCCGTGGGTATAGCCAGTTCCTGATGCGCTATAGGCAGTAATTGGGACAGTACATGAAGTAACTGAACCGTAAGTTAGTGCTGAACCGGTATTTCCAAAGACACTGACCTTGATGCTCTTACCGATACATTTTGAAAGTCCTGTGCTGTTGCTAACAGTTTCGGTGTCAGTAACTGTGATGGTTTCCAAATAGAAAGCTCCACCATTAGCAGCGTTGATGAAACGGTTCACCGGGGTCACGCTGATTGAAGATTCGCAAGCCACAGCCTGTGTAAGTCCCTGGCCGTATTCAAGGCTATCTGTTGTGTTAATTGTGATGTTAGCTGCAAATGTTGAGCCAATTGCTGCAAAGAGGAATGCTCCACCGATGATTGTTGCGAT
>JACCDW010728358.1_pt1 | contig 10015 bp, 8 predicted proteins | sample 7449781 | NCBI WGS metagenome assembly JACCDW01 (sample SAMN15323449, study PRJNA562643) | freshwater metagenome | isolation source: river surface water | place: USA:Blue River Watershed | collected 2017-08-18 | reverse complement strand
TAATATTGATTCTGGAAACATCACTGGTTTCGGCTTGTTGAGATACATGCAAGATATCACAGGAATTAATTTCGTAGGAGGAATAGCATAAAATGCCAAGTTACGACAGTCTATCGACACAAATAACCGCAGTCAAAAATGAAATTGACTCAAGCTTAGCAGCATCAAACTATAGCGCACAAGATTTAGTTTTTGTTGCAAAGGCACTGGAAACATTGGGTAGCATGTTGGGTGTCAACGATTTAGTTGCAGCAACAGCGGCTCAGGTCTCCACAATTAATTCAACTGGAACAACAAACGTTAATCTAGTAAATACAGCAAGGACAGCCGCAGTTTCTGACATTGAAAGCAGAATTGCGTTTAATCCGATGCTACTAATAGGAGTATAAGAAAATGGCAACAACATATAAAGTTTTAGGGCAGTTAGCCCCAGCAGTAGCAACTAATACAGATCTGTATCAGGTGCCAGCAAATACACAAGCAATTGTTTCGACAATTTCAATTTCAAACACCACATCGTCACAAGCAACATACCGTGTTGCAGTACGTCCAGCAGCAGAGTCCCTAGCTACAAAACACTACATCGTATACGATGCAGCGCTTGCAGCAAATGATTCAATTGCAATTACGATAGGAGCAACCTTAAGAAACGCTACAGGTACACTAGCATCAGGAGATGTTGTGACAGTTTATTCAAACACTGGTGGAGTTTCAATTACACTGTTTGGAACGGAGATTAACTAAAAATGGCGATTACTAGATTATCCTCAACAACTTCTGCAACAGGTTTAACTACAGCAGTACCAGCAGGCCTAGGATATATTACTGAAACATCTTTTTCTCAGGGCGGAATTTCTGCTACTGGAACAGCCACATCAAACTATGCAGGCCGTAATGCGACAACAATTGCTTACGGAAATGACACATGGGTTATGTTTGGTACAAAGGGTGCCCACGCTTGGTCACATAATGGAACTGAATGGTTTTCTGGAAAAGGCCCACTGCCTATTAACCAGGGACGATATTTTATGGACTATGTCTCAGATGCTATTTATGCAAACGGACAATGGGTTGCAGTAACACGTCTAGGACGTATTTTTACTGGAACAAATCAGCACACATGGACTGAAAGAACATCACCATTTGGTGGAACATATATCAATAAGGTCCGTTTTGGAAATGGTTACTATGTAGCTGTCGCCAATAACGGAAAGTTTGCATATTCAACAGATGCAATTACATGGACTCTTTCAAACAATTCTGCATTTTCATCAATTCACGATATTTATGCTTTAACATATGCTGCAGGAACTGCAAATAGATGGGTTATGGCTGGAACAAATGGTCGTATGGCTTATTCAACTAACAATACCCCACTTGCATGGACAGCAGTAACTACAGGATTTGGAACTCACACAACACTTGATTCCAACTCAAACGTATATGACATGCAGTTTAACGGAACAATTATTCTATCGGTTGGTGGAAATGGAAGATTTTCTACATCACCAGATGGAATTTTTTGGGATGCAAAGACACAAGTTTCTGGTGCTCCAGAAATGCATAGAGTGGTTTGGGCAGCATCAACATCACAATGGATTGTGGCTGGAGCTGGACAAACAAGTACGTACTGGTCAGCAACAGGAAATACATTTAACGCTACATCAGTAACATATGCAACAAACTACTTTGGCTCAAATGGTTCAGATATGAACAACTCTCAGAACCAGACAATCCCACTTGCAACAGACGGTCAAACTAAAGTTGCATTAATGACTTATACTAGTGGAGATCAAATTCTTCAGTATACAACATCAACATCATTTACGAACTTAGATTCAAGAATTGTAAACTTTGGTAAAATTAGACAGGACAATGCATCTAACCCAGATTCATGGCAGATGACCGCCCTACCAGTAGGATACGGAAACCTTGAAATGATTGCAAAGGGTACAAATAAGATCCTAGCTTTCCTATCACAGAGAAGACTATTTGGTGGATTCCACTTTTTTGAGTCTCTTGATAATGGTAAGACTTGGTTCTCTGCACAGTTTAAGGTAGATCCAACAGGAACAGGTGCAAACCTGGGAATTGGTTCAGGCCCATCAACTGGAACTGGAACAAAAATGCAGATTGCATTCTTAAAAATTATTAATGGCGTATGGTTCCTAGGAGCTTCAAACGGTACTGTTTACACATCACTTGATGGAGAAACATGGCTGTCAGAGTTTAACGTAGGATCTCATATTCCAATTACAGTAGAATATGGAAATGATATCTATGTTGCTATTTCAACAGATAACAGAAACTTCTATAGAACAGCTGGTAAGCCAAATAAAGCAGCTGGACAAAGCACAACATGGACACAGATTTCATGGAACAGCAATGGTGTTCCAGGAGCTGCTAATCCAAACGATCAAGGATACTCACCTAAGTTTATTAAGTGGGTAGGAGAGAAGTGGGTAATGGGCTTCACAAGAACCCAAGGACTATATCACTCTTCTGACAATGGTGTTTACTGGAGATCCATCGATGGAAACCCAGGAGACTATCTATCAATGATCGGAGATAGAGGAACAGTTTGGGGTAACTCAACATATACCTTTACATCAACATCCACACAAATGGGAGATGACTTCATCTTCGATTACAACAACGGAGTCGCTATTGTATCAATGGCAAATGGAACTAACTCTTCTAACTCAGTTGTAAACCTATCAATTTCTAATAACCTACAGTCATGGTCACATCACTACGGTATGAATGGAAGAGTATATAACAAGACTGACTCTGGATATCTATATTCAACAGTTGAATCTGTAGCAAGCACTAACGATCAGTTCCCACAGATGGGCCGTCATGAAAATGCTAACTTCGGTACAATTCCTGGCGAAAGAGTTCATGCATTTAACAATGCACATGTTCCAGTAGTCCAGGTCTTCGGAGATATTCCAATGGCCTTTATTGGTAGAACTGCACGTCGTGGAGATAACTCACAGGGTACTGATGGTGCAGCATACGGTGGAGGATCACATGGATACGTTCAGTGGAGAAACGGTATGAACTTGCCAATGGCAAGAGGATACTTTACTCGTCAAACTTTAAGAGCATACCCAATCTCTAAGTTTGTACAAGCTGGAAACGTATTCCTTTCAATTGGATACTGTGATCAAGATCAGGGCACACAGCCATACACATCAAACGCAGGATACTTTGGAATCTATGAGGTTCCAGCAGTAGACTTAACAAAGATCTAAAGGAGATAATAAAATGACAGAAGAGACAGAAGTACTAGAAACTGGAGTTGAGGAATTTGTCCCAACAGCAGAACCACTTCCAGTTGAAGAAGTTACACTTTCTTTTACTGAATACACTCAAGAGATCTCCGAAGATCTCGTAGTTATCACATACGGTGACGGAAGAGTTGTAGATAGATCAGGTCCGTTTGACACTAGAGAGAACGCAGAAGCATTTGGAACATCTTTTGTAAATGCGCTTTCTAACGGTGATATCAAACCAAACCCAGCATCAGTAGAAGGATAATAAAAATTAATAAAGAAGCGGGCCCTAGAGAAATCTAGGGCCTGTTTCTTAATGACAAGGCTGGTATAATATTGATATATGGCTACTAATTTTCCAACATCATTAGATTCATTAACTAATCCCGCAACAACGGATCAGTTAAATAGCCCTTCCCATGCCGCACAACATGCAAATGCAAATGACGCTATCGAGCAGTTGCAGGCTAAAGTTGGAGTTAATAGCTCAGCAGTAACAACTTCTCATGATTATAAAATTGCTCAATTAGAGGCAGCAATTACATCTGGTATATCTGGTACAAAATTAATTTATCAGGATGTAAGAAATCAAAGCGGATCATCTTTAACTATAGGTACTCCAGTAAGAGTAACTGGTTCTGACGGGGCTTCTGGAAAGCTACTTGTTGCCGCCGCTTCAAATGCTAGCGAGGCTGGCTCATCAAAAACATTCGGTTTAGTAAGTTCTACAATATCAAATAACTCAAACGGTCAAGTAATTACAAACGGACTTGTAGAAGGTTTAGATACAACTGGAGCAGCAGACGGAGACCCCGTTTGGCTTGGAGTCAATGGGGCAAAGATATTTGGTCTTATTAATAAACCAGTAGCACCAGCACACTTAGTGTATCTTGGAGTAGTTGTAAGAGGCGGACAACAGAATACAGGATCAATATTTGTATCAATCCAAAACGGCTTTGAAGTAGAAGAACTACATAACGTATTAATAACAGAAATACAAAATAAAGATGCCTTAGTATATGATTCAACAACCCAGCTTTGGAAAAACTATGATCTATCAAATGACTTCGTATTATCAGGAGATTTACAAAATAGCCTAGGCGATTATATTCCACTTAATGTATTAGGTCAGCCTTCTGGTCCAGCCACATTAGATGCAGACGGAAATCTAATAGTTCCAGAAAATAAAATTATTATTGAAGGCGCAACGGCGGATGCACATGAGTTAACAATTCAGGCTCCAGATGTAGCATCAGATATTACTGTAACTCTTCCAAATGCCAGCGGAACATTGGCAACAACAACAGATATTTCAACGGCAATAACTAACCTTGTTAGCTCAGCTCCATCCACATTAGATACTTTAAATGAATTAGCCACAGCTCTTGGAAATGATGCAAATTTTGCAACGACAACCGCTACATCAATTGGGAATAAGGTTTCAAAAGCAGGCGGAGATATAATTCAATCAAGTCTATCAACAGTAATACCTTTAGTTGTAAAGGGTGCAGCATCCCAATCCGCTAACCTTCAAGAATGGCAAGATTCTGCAGGAAACCTGCTTGGTAGGATTACTTCAACTGGAGTAACTTCTTTTTATGGCGGAAGCAACATATTCCCTGGAGACGTTAGGGCTGGAACATCAAGTTATCTTACTGCAGCTTTAAGCGTTGCATCAAGAGTTGCAACAGAGTCAGGACTGGTTGTTCGTGGCTTTGCTTCACAAACCGCTAACCTTCAAGAATGGCAGAATTCAAGTGGTACTGTGCTTGCCTCCATTAGTTCGAATGGCACAGTTTATATGGGCTCAACTGGTAGCGCAAATATTGCTACATTCTATAATGGAACAAATGGTTACGGCGCTGGAAATATAGCCTATAATGGAACATTTAATATAAATGGCGCTAATATAGGATTCCCATATACATCGTCTGGTGCCGTTCTTGCTGTAAACGCAACGCATGCAGGTGCCGTACCTTTAACTTCTCGTGCATATGCCTCTCAAACTGCAGACCTTACTCAGTGGCAGAATAGTTCTGGTGCGATCCTTGCAAGAATTACCGCAGGCGGAGTAATTGGAACTACTCAAAATATTTATGCAAATCGATATTATTATTCAAGTAATGGAACAGATACTGGAACTTCAATTTCTTTTATAGATGGAGCAAATGGTGGCGGATTAAATATAAGAAATATAGATTTAGGCACACCAAATGCGGGATTTGACAATGTTGTTCCATTAACTATTTCTGGAAATATTAATCAAACAGCAAATCTTCAAAATTGGAAAAATTCTGCTGGAACTGTGTTGGCTAAAGTTGATTCAACTGGAGCTATGTTTACAGTTACCCCACCAGCAAATACTAATACTACACAAGTTGCTACTACAGCTTATGTTCAAACAGAATTAGCGGACTTAGTTAATTCCGCCCCAGCTACACTAGACACATTAAAAGAATTATCAGACGCTCTTGGAGCAGATGCAAACTTTGCAACCACAGTAACTAATAACCTAGCTCTTAAGGCACCGCTTGCTTCCCCTACTCTTACAGGAACTCCTACAGCCCCAACAGCGGCGGTAGGAACCGATACTACACAAATAGCTACAACAGCATTCGTAATTGATCAGATTGATGCCTCAACACAACCTGGGGCTCTGTATCAAACAACCGCTCCAGCAAATCCAGAAGTTGGTCAAATTTGGATTGACTCAGATGACGATGTAACCGTATTTGATTCTAATATTGTAAGACGCCAGCCATTTACAGCAACTGCTGGACAGACTAACTTTGTAACAACAGTTCCATTTATTGATGGATTTGAGCAGGTATATTTCAACGGCCTTCTATTGCTTAAGACAACAGACTATACTACTTCAGGAAACAATACAGTTATTCTAGGATCTGCGGCGGCAGTCGGAGATATAATTGAAGTAGTAACAATAACCAATCTTAATTCAGTAAACACATACACACAGGCAGAGACAAATGCCCTTATTGCAGCAAACTCATATATATCTCCAGTATCCATATCTGCAAATACAAACCTTTTGGCTAAGAAGCGATATTTTGTAACATCTGCTTCAGCCCTTACATTGACTCTTCCAGCATCACCTACTCTAAATGATGAAATTCAGATCCTAGATGCTTCTGGAAACGCTTCGACGTATAATATAACAGTGGCCCGTAATGGCAATAATATAAATGGCGGAGCAGGAAACTTGATTATAGATATGAACGGCGCCTGGGTAACACTATTGTATACTGGTGCAACATATGGATGGAAGGTAGGATAATGACAGATATCAGAATGTCAGACTTTGGCGGTATTCCATATGGAAATACATCTGGTCGTCCATCTAATCCAACAACTGGTAAGCTATATTCAAATGGTGAAACGCAAAGACTAGAACTTTATACAAGCAGTGGTTCGTGGGAAAACATTGTACAGGAAGTTCCAGGAGTAGCTTCAATTACTGGAAATTATTCACAACAAACTGATTCTGGAGTAATAACAATTTACGGAACAAATTTTGTTAATGGAGCATATGCTACTGCAATTGGATCAAACGGAGTTCAAGTTAATGCATCGTCAACAACATTTAATTCATTAGTACAATTAACAGCTACATTTACAGGTCTTTCAAATTCTTACGAGCCTTATGACGTTAAGGTAACAAACCCATCAAATCTTTTTGGAATTCTTCCAGACGCCTTATATATAAATGCAAGTCCTGTATGGCAGACCCCTAGCGGATCGCTTGGAACATTTAATGAGCAAGTAACTATTACTTTATCGGCATTGTCAGCACCTGACTCAGACTCTAACGTAACCTTTGCCTTAGCTTCTGGCTCAACACTTCCTTCAGGAGTTACTTTAAATTCTACAACTGGAGTTATTTCAGGAACTCTTCCAGACATAACAACAGATACAACATATACATTTACGGTTAATGCAACCGATGGGGTTAATACAATTCCTAGAACATTTAGCATTACTTCAAAATATTTAATTCCTATAGAATATTTGTTAGTTGCTGGCGGAGGAGGTAGCGGTTCAGATGTAGGCGGCGGCGGTGGTGGTGGAGGATTTGTATCTGGAAATATTCAGCTTTCAACACAAGAAACTTTATCTATTATAGTTGGTCAAGGAGGAATAGGGTCTATTTCTCCATCTGAGGCCACAAATGGATCTAACTCAGTCTTATCTGGAAATTCAATTTCAACAATTACTGCACTTGGCGGAGGATATGGCGGTAAATGGAATAATAGTCCTGGAAATAACGGAGGTTCAGGTGGCGGCGGTGGAGCTAACTATACATTTAATAGTTATACCAGTGGTGGTACCGCTACGCAGCCAGGGTCTGCTTCTGGAGGATTTGGAAATAATGGAGGACGTGGAACAAGTTCTAATGCTCCATCTTACGGAGCAGGTGGCGGCGGTGGTGGTGCAGGTTCTGCAGGATTGGATGCAACTCCAGCTCCTACATCATCTACAATAACCTCAACTGGAGGTAAAGGAGGGGACGGTAAAGCAAGTTCTATTACTGGATCTTCTGTATATTATGGAGCTGGTGGCCCAGGAACAAATGATCAAGGATATACAGCAGGACCAGGATTAGGCGGAGTAAATATTAATTCTAATGGTACTGCAAATACAGGCGCAGGTGCAGGTGGTGGTCAAGATAACGGATACTCTGGTGGCTCAGGTGTTGTAGTAATTGCTTATCCAAATACATTCCCAGCAATTACAACTATTCCTGGAACATTAACATATGACCAACCAACACGCTCAGGATATAGAGTTTATAGATTTACAGCAGGAACAGGAACAATAACAGTATAATGTCTAGAATCAGAGATATAGCAAATATACTTACAACCGCTAGCAATCTTGCTACCGACACCGAAACAGCGGCGGCAATAACAGCCCATAATACTGCTACTACCTCTGTACACGGAATAACTAACACCGCCGATCTTGCGACACAAACTTATGTTCAATTAAATAAAGGTGTTCAAAGCGGAACAAGTATTGAAAGACCAACAAGCTTTTTATCTTCAAATGGTGACGTTTATTCAAATACTACAACTGGATACCTTGAAGTATATAGCTCTACATATGGATGGGAAAAGGTAGGAGCAAATCCATCTAACCTTACAGTAACCCCTACAAATTTAGGAGCTGCTAGAGCATATAATGACGGCGGAGTTGAATTAGATTTAGGATTTCCTTCTATTCCAGGAAGATCATATGTAATTACATCAAGCCCATCATCTGGTACAACAACAGTAACTACACCATATGCAATTATTACTGGACTTCAATCATCAACACAATATACTTTTACAGCTACAGCAACTAACCTGTATGGATCATCAACTCCAACAACATCTTCTCCAATTACAGTAACAACAGTTCCTCAAGCTCCAACAATTGGATCAGCAACTGCCGTGGGAAGCTCAACAGCCTACGTAACTTGGACAGCAGGAGCAACTGGTGGATCTGCAATTACCACTTATACAGTACATAAATTTTCAAACGGAGCACTCATTGATTCTACTAACGTAGCAACTTCTACATCTGCAAACCTTTCAGTAAATACTGGAGTTCCATATACCTTCAGAGTTTCAGCCACAAATGCTAATGGAATGTCAGAGCTTTCTGCCGCCTCTAATTCAATTACAGCAACAGAACTTCTTCCACCACAAACTAATCTTTTTGCTTGGTATGATTCAAGCGATGCTTCATCAATAACTCTTAGCGGGTCTAATGTTACACAATGGAATGATAAAAGTGGAAACTCAAAACATGCTACTCAGAGCACGGCTTCATTCCAGCCAACAATTGTTTCTTCAGGGCTAAATGGAAAAAATACAATACTATTTGATGGAACAAATGATATGTTTAATATTGCAAATACAACAACATTGGCTAATAACTTTGCTATTTTTGCTGTAGTAAAATCTAACTTCCTTAATTCTATTACAGGGTCTACAATAATTGGATCTGATGATGGCGGAGTTACTTGGTATGTTCAAAAAAATAACTATAGGCTAAATGTTGATAAAACAGCTCAGGCCTCTATGTTAGCTGACGGTAACATTCTATCTACATCAGAAAATAATTTGTGGAGACAGACCTCTCTTGTATGGAGCGGAACTTCAAGCGGTTCTTTGAGATGGAATAAATCAGGAGCGGGATCATTTAATAGAGGTGGATTTTTTCCAACAGCACCAATTAAAACAATTGGAGCCTACATGCCTGGGGACACAAGCTACTTGGCAAAAGGCGAAATTGCAGAAATTTTAATATATAATAGCTCTAGCGTTGACGTTGCAGCAGTAGAATCATATTTTACAACTAAGTGGGGTGTATAATGTATATACTGTTTAATAATTTAGAAGAGTTTAATTTATGGCACTCAGAAATTAAGACTCTTTTAGGCATACCTTCAGAAGATGGAACTACAACAGAATATACTATAGCTAAATTAAGCATGATAGATTCAGACTCTAGAGTTGTTGCAAGTTTTACAGATGGAGATTTTGATACCACGGGATTAAATTTAATAAGTATAGAAGATATAATAGACTTAGGAATATTACCTAAGATTGAGGTAGAATAGTAATGGCTAAGATAATTAAAGTATGGAGCGGAACTGAATGGGTAGAAGTCGGAATCAAGGCTGCCCTTCCTTCAGATTATGTAGATACCACTGCTCTTAATTCCGCCCT
>JACCDW010495122.1_pt1 | contig 10018 bp, 7 predicted proteins | sample 7449781 | NCBI WGS metagenome assembly JACCDW01 (sample SAMN15323449, study PRJNA562643) | freshwater metagenome | isolation source: river surface water | place: USA:Blue River Watershed | collected 2017-08-18 | reverse complement strand
CTTGCAAATGGGTCTTGGTGAGAACGCGAAACAGGTGAGCCTTCACGCGCAACTCTTAGAAGAATTTTTAGCCAAGGAATTACAGGCCAAACGCTTTGCCCCCACTTTTAAAGAGGTAACGCAACCGATCTTACTGCATGGCCACTGCCACCAAAAAGCCTTTGCGGCGGTGAGCCCCGCCCTTGAATTACTGAAACTCATTCCAAATGCCAACCCCCAACTCATTGAATCCTCGTGCTGCGGTATGGCCGGTAGCTTCGGGTATGAAGTTGAGCATATTGAGGCCTCCAAACAAATGGCCGAACTCAGTCTATTGCCCACCATTCGCAAGCACCCCAATGCCTGGGTGGTCGCCGATGGCACCAGTTGCCGCCACCAAATTGCGGATGGGGTCGGTAAAAATGCAAAACATATCGTTAAGATTTTAGAAGCCCACCTAGAGATATAGCCCACCCTTCATTTTTCTGTGAAGATGGATCTGCAGGTTCATTTAGTTTCCTAATGTGCAAAAAGTTTAATATTAAAAGTTAAGATTTAGGGTGAAGTGCCGAGGAATAAAAATCTACTATCATCTTTGAATGGTAAGAAAAAAGATTTTGATTGAGGGCTGGCGAGGAATTAATCACTCCTATGCCATGGTGAACCAAAATCAAATATTGGAACTAATTCAAAGTGATCATGATCTACATCACTACGATCTTCCCTTTTATCGAGCACAGTGGAACTCATTAAACAATAGCTCAGGCTTTGATACTGATAATCAATCAAAGATCTTTTCTCTGAAGACGGGAGAACCCTCACAAGCTTATGACATTGTGTATCGGATTAGCTTTCCATATCGCCTCCACCAATCCAACAGTGAAAAGCTCTTTGTTTTTGGAACTGCCGAGTTCCAAAATATTGATGGGTATATCCATGAAGATAAATTGGATCAAGGAATTAAAAATCCCCGATTAAAAATAATCACCCCCTCCAATTGGTCAAAAATTGGTTTTTTAAGGGCTGGTTTTGACGAATCTCAAGTTTGTGTAATCCCGCATGGCATTAATCCACAGGTATACAAACCAATTTCTCCCGAACGTCGCAAGCAGTTTAGAGAGGCCCTAAAACTATCCGATGATGACTTTTTGCTTCTCTCTCTTGGAGCTATGACTCAAAATAAAGGAATAGATCTCTTAATACTGGCCTACTCTATTCTGAAAGAAAAGTATCCCCATTTGAGGCTAGTTTTAAAGGATTCCAGTAATTTGTATGGATTGCGAGCTGCAGATGTCTTTCGCAATCACTACAAAAACTCCAATACGGTTTCAGAGAATTTATTTCGATCCATTATCTCCATATCGGATAATTTAAATCAAGGTCAGTTAAACGGCCTATACGGCGCAGCAGATTGTTATGTCTCCCCCTATAGAGCCGAGGGCTTTAATCTAACCCCCTTAGAGGCTGCAGCCAGTGGAACACCCATCATCATTACCAAAGGTGGCTCGACCGATGACTACTTTCATGAATCCTTTGCCCTACAAATAGACGGCTCTAAAATTTGCGATGGCAATAAAACTTTTATAGAACCATCACTCGATAGCCTAGTGAACCAGATTGCCAGCCTCATTGAAAAAAGGGCCAATAAACTTAATCAAAACATCGCCCAAGAGTTCATTGAAAATAATTTCACCTGGAATAAAGTTGTAAATAAATTACTCAATCTCTTCTAAGAAAAGATTCGTGTGATTTAATGTACTACCAATCCAAGCACGCTATACAATCATCCATAGTTTGAGTAATTCAGGTAAAGCCCTCACCATTTTCTAGGTTGCGCACTACTGATTAAGAATAATTTTGATGGATGAAAAAGAAAAGCAACAATTACTTCTTTTAGCCGATCATTACTTTCAAAGTAATAATTACCCTTTTGCCGAACATATTCTCGAAAAGGTAATTCAATCCGAGCCAAATAACTCAAAAGCAAATGAGTTACTCGCCTATATATTTGGTAATCGGGGTGATGAAAAACAGTCCTTTTCATTGCTGCAATTGGCTTGCCATCAGAGTGATTGTTCTCCCGAAGCCCTTTACTATTTTGGATTGGCCAAGTTAAAAAGGCAGCTCTATCGAGAGGCGATTGATCCTCTCAAAAAATCGATTACCAAAGCCGGAGAATATTTTGAGGCGCTTCACGATCTTGCCACTGCTTATGCCCAGCTTGGCGAATCTGAAAATGCCCTCCTTTACTTTGAAAAATGTCTGAAGTTAAACACCAATTCTTTTGAGCTGTTCTTTAATACTGGACGCACTTTAGAGGATTTGAATCAAAATAAAGAGGCTTTAGTGCAATATGAACGTGCTCTTGGTCTAAATCCAAACTTTTCTCAAGCTTGGTTTAATAAAGGCTGCCTGCTCATTAAGTTAAAGCGCTTTGATGATGCATTATTGAGTTTTGAGCAAGTATTACGGCTCCAGCCTGAGAATGCTGAGGCGTGGTTTACCAAAGGTTTTGTTGTTTATGAACTCAAGCGCTATGAAGAGGCCATTACGCACTATGATCGAGCGCTCGTTTTAAATCCCAATTTAGCTGAGGCGTGGTCTAACAAAGGCTTAACCCTGCATGAACTCAAGCGCTATGAAGAGGCCATTACGCACTATGATCGGGCGCTCGTTTTAAATCCCAATTTAGCTGAGGCGTGGTCTAACAAAGGCTTAACCCTGCATGAACTCAAGCGCTATGAAGAAGCTATTGCCCACCATGATCAAGCCCTTATTCTAAAAAAAGACTATCCCAAAGCATGGCTCAATAAGGGTCTAAGCTTAAATCAAATGAAGCGCCATGATGAAGCGCTTTTTCACTTTAATACAGCAATTGATTTGCAGCCTGATTATGCTGAGGCCTGGGCAAATAAAGGCACAGTCTTTTATGAGCTCGGCGACCATTTAAATGCCATAAAACATATTGATCAAGCCTTGCGTCTGAAGTCAGATATTCTGTGGCTGCGCGGCGATTTGCTACACATTAAGATGAGGATAGCCAATTGGCATGACTTTCATACTGCATTAGACGACCTAATCATCCGGATTCAATCCGATCAAAAAGTAATTCAGCCATTCACCCTACTATCGTTAACCGATAGTGCTGCTCTACAACAGCAATGCTCGGTGATTTACTCTCGGGATAGGTATCCAATAAATATATCGTTAGGTCCAATTACTAAGAAACCCTATAAAGATAAAGTTCGAATTGCTTACTTTTCGCCCGATTTTAAAAACCATGCTGTTAGCTATTTGACCGCAGAAGTTTTTGAAAAGCATGATAGAAATCACTATGAAGTCATTGGCATTTCACTCCAAAAGGCCCCGGCGAATGATGATCTTAGCCAGCGCCTAAGAATTGCATTTGACCAATTTATTGATGCCGAGCATATGGCCGATATTGAAATAGCTAGGCTAGTCAGATCGATGGAAATTGATATCGCTATTGACTTATCAGGTCATACTCAACATGCTAGAACTGGAGCCTTTTCCTATCGCCTAGCGCCTATCCAAGTAAATTGGCTTGGCTATCCAGGTACCTTAGGAACGGATTTTATTGACTACATCTTGGCTGATCAAACCATCATCCCACCCTCTCATCAAGTCTTTTACACCGAAAAAGTGGCATATCTACCCCATACTTATATGGTGGATGACTCAAATAGGATCCCCGCAAAGAAAAAATTTACTAAATCAGAACTTGGCTTACCAGATGAGGGCTTTGTTTTTTGTTGCTTTAATAATGACTATAAATTGAATGAACAAGTTATTACTTCCTGGAGTAATATTTTGCGTGAGTCTCCCAAGGCAATTTTATGGATTTCCGAGAATAACCCGCAATTTCAAATAAATTTAGCTGCAGAGCTAAATCATCGGGGAATTAATGCCGATAGAATTATTTTTGCTAAACGACTTGACTCGATGGCCGATCACTTAGCCAGATATGCTCTTGCTGATCTATTTTTGGATACATTTCCCTACAACGCTCACACAACAGCTATCGACTGCCTCAAGGCAGGCACCCCCCTCCTTACCCTATTAGGCCAGTCCTTTGCCGGTCGCGTGGCTGCAAGCCTATTAAACGCAATTGGCTTACCCGAATTAATCGTTACCTCTTTAGCCGAATATGAATCTCTGGCCATTAAACTGGCTAACGACCCCAAAAAGCTTCTGGCCATTCGCCAGAAATTAGCTGCCAATCGTTTCACAATGCCACTTTTTAATACCGCTTTATTTACTCGTCATTTAGAATTCGCGTATCAGCAGATGTATGAGCGCTACCAGACTGGGCTAGAGCCAGACCATCTATTTGTTACAGCAGGATAATGAAATGAATTATTCTTCACAGGCTTTACTCAACGAAGCAATTAAAGCCTTTCAGAATGGAAATTTTGACAGGGCTGATTCGATCCTAAAGCAGATCATTCGCACAGACTCAAAAAATTTAGCAGCTCTTCAGATACTTGGATTAATACAAGCATCAAAGGGAAATTATCCAGAGGCGATTCATTTTCTAAGTAAGGCCGTGAAAATTGATCCCAATAATGCCTCTATTCACTATAACCTTGCTAAGGCTCTAATGGATAGTGGCGATCACCACAAGTCAATCCCCCACCATCAAAAAGCTGCTGATCTGACCCCTCACAATCCTGCGATTTGGTTAAATTATGGCAAGGCAGTGACATTCCTTGGGCAGAATGAGTTAGCCTTAACTTGCTTTAATAAAGCTCTGGAGCTTAATCCAAATTATGCTGAGACCCTATCGAATAAGAGTAGTGCACTCTTTGAGTTAAAGCGCTACGAAGAAGCACTTGAATGTGCACAACAGGCTTTAGAGCTTAATCCACAGCTTGCAGAATCCTGGCTATTAAAAGGGATTGTCTTAAAAGAGCTAAAACGTTATGAAGAGGCGCTAACGGATTTTGATAAAGCTCTTATCCTCAAAAAGGACTATGCAGAAGCTCATTTCAACAAAGGCCATGCTCTGCAGGAACTCAAACGTCTTTCAGAGGCTATTACTCAATACCATCAAGCCATCAAGTTTAAAGAGGGCTATGCAGAAGCGTATTCAAATCTTGGCAGCGCTTTATATGAACTCAAACAGTTTAAGGAAGCACTGGAGTATTTTGATAAAGCCCTTCCCTTGTTACCAGGCCATGCTGAAACGTATTTCAACAAAGCATGTGCACTCGATTCTCTAAAGCAGTACGCTGAAGCCCTTGCTGCCTACGATAAAGCCATTGAATTAAAACCCGATCATCATGACGCTCTATGGAATAAAAGCATCCACTTACTATTACATGGTGATTTTGATCTCGGCTGGAAATTGTATGAAGCGCGCTGGAAAAGAAGGGGTGCAGATCCCATTCCCCATCAAACCATCCCAGAGCTTCGACACTTAAATCAAGTCGGCGACAAGAAAGTATTGGTTTGGCATGAACAAGGTTTTGGTGATGTTATTCAGTTCTCCCGCTATGTGCCAATGTTAATTGCTCTTGGCGCGAACGTCACCTTCCAGGTTCAAAAACCCCTTGTCAATCTTTTTAAAGGCCAGTTTTCCTGTGTATTGACTTCTGATCTTTCTGAAAATGAAATTTTTGATTTTCAGGTTCCCCTGTTAAGCCTGCCAAAACTATTTAATACAACTCTAGACTCAATTCCTTCAATTCCTGATATTCATATAAGTACTGAAAAAATTAATGAATGGAGGGCGCGACTCCATTTATCCCAAACAAAAATTAATGTGGGTCTTGCTGTTTCTGGTAATCCAAAGCTGAAGTCTTTCCTAGACAACTTAATACCACTGAGTGCATTTACGCCACTTTTAAATAAATGTAAATTTTTCTTGATTCAAAAGGGTATGGTTGAAAGTGATTATCAGTTTTTACATGATCATCCTGAGTTTACTTACTTAGGTGCAGACATTGAGGATTTTTCTGATACCGCTGCCATTATGAACGCTATGGAGATCGTGATTAGTGTGGATACAGCGATTATTCACCTTGCGGGCTCATTACGAAAGCAATCGTTTCTATTGCTGCAAGAGTATCCCGAATGGCGCTGGCTAATGGATCGAAGCGATTCCCCCTGGTATCCCTCATTACAGATCGTAAGACAAAAAACCCTTGGTGACTGGGAAGGAGTAATCAATTGCCTCCAGTCCAAGATCGGAATTCCCAATTGATGCGACGTACCTCACTATTTGTAGTCACCTGAACCTATTTAAATACCCCGATAGTGACCATCAATAAAGTTCCAGTCAATAATGCAGGGACCAGCCTACGATTTGGATTGGAAATCATTACGCCGATTGCCAAAATGCATACCAAAACCCGAAGATACAGTGGCACCGTCGATAATAGGCCAACTGGCAAAAAGATAAGACGAATAGTCAATGCAGCTACCATTGCGTAGGTCACAGCCGATAGCCACCGGAAAAACTCACTATCTTGATTAACCTGCCCTGAGAGTTTTACGCCCAGCGCTCTACAAAGGTAGGTTCCTACAGAAGCAGCCAAAAGAGCGAGCCACGCTGCCCATCCTTGTTCTACAGCAAAAGCTACTTGCATATTTTGATGGAGGGCATCCAAAATACTCATACAGGCTCCGCTTGATCATAGCGCCGAAGCCATTTACGATCGATCCAATAGGCGAGCGTGCCACCAATAAGCCCGGCGGCAAGTAAGCTCGTATCGCGATCAATCAAGTAAAAAATTGGTCCGGCAATGCTGCCTAACAAAATGGCTAAGCGGTATCCATTTACCCTGATCTCGGTAAAGGTCAGTAAGAAAAAAAGTGGATTAATAAAAATCAAGCCTAAAGTAATGGGCATGGGCACACTGCCCGCAATCAAAAAACCAATAAAGGTTCCGGGTACGGAAATTAACCAACATAAAACTCCCAAGCCAGTGAAATAACTGAGCCGATGTTGAGGCTCAATCGTTTGAAACTCTTTTAAAGAAACTGCCCATGCGGTCATCGCAAGTAAATGTACCTTGGCATACAGTTGTTTATTACGGTCCCGCTCGTGTAATAGCGGAAAGAGAGTCGCGGTCATCGTCACAAAGCGGGTTGCTGTCAATGATGTCGCTAAGGCAATTGTCAACGAGGAAGCGCCTAGCAAAATCATCTCTAGCATCACAATTTGCCCAGGAAGCGCAAACATCAAAAAGCTTGTGGCTGTTGTAAACCAAATATCAAAGCCATTGGTACGCCCCATTGCCCCAAAACCGACCATACCAGCGAAGAGCACCATGGCTGGGGCCCCTCGGCCATCGCGTATCCCACTCCAAAAAGCATCCTTACGATCGTAAAAGCGTGGCTTTACCAGCTCAGTCTTTTCTGCAGAGGGATCTGGATATAAATGGGGAGTGCTCATAGAGGATGCATTTATTTTAAAGGAATGCTGGCCCTAAAAAATGATGACCAATCCAGTGACTAGCTTACTTACCTAGACGCTTTCTGAATCATTTACCTGTTCATTACTTTGATTAAGAGCCCAAGTGATGTGTTCTGCGACTAGGGTATCAGCGATGCGTAATCCATTACGTAAGTGATTTTGAATATGCTCTTTACTCGGCGCATCCAAAGTAGAAGCCAGGGCATTGCCTAGAGCAATAGCCAGATTGCGGCGCCAACGCGAGTAGCCTATACGTCGAATTGCACTGCCTTCATGACGCTGATTAAATTGTGCTTCACTCCATGACCAGAGCTCTAAAAGAGTGGCGCTACCCAGACGATGGCGTTCAGCAAAATCTGGGACCGTAGTGCGCTGGGCATATTTATTCCATGGGCATACCAATTGACAATCATCGCAACCATACACACGATTTCCAATTGCTTTACGAAACTCCACAGGTATTGACCCTGGGTGCTCAATCGTTAAGTAAGAGATACACCGTCTTGCATCCAATGCATAGGGGGCAGTAATGGCCTGGGTTGGGCAAATGTCCACACAAGCCTGACATGAGCCACAATGAGCCTCTAGAGGCTCATCAAGCGGTAGAGGTAGATTAATCAAAATCTCCCCCAGAAAAAAGAAGGAGCCAAATTCACGATGAAGCAGCAAGGTGTGCTTACCTCGCCAACCGAGGCCGGCCTTTTTGGCAAGCTCCACTTCCATAATCGGGGCAGAGTCTGTAAAAACTCGGTATTGCAAATCATCTGATTCAGATTGGAGATGAGCAATCTTTTCCTCAAGTTCGGCGGCTAAGGTTTGTAACTTTGCTCTTAAGATCTTGTGATAATCCCTTCCTCGGGCATAAAGAGAAATCACTGCTTCCTGAGGGTTTTCAAGACGGGCCAACTCTTGAGAGAACTGCTCTTCATTGGTTTGCGCAGAGTGTTGAGGTAAATATGGCATGGTCACACAGATCGACCGAATAGCTCCTGTTTGCAATTGATTAGGGCTAGCGCGCAAACTAGCATGGCGCTCCATATACCCCATCTCACCGTGACGACCCTCTGCTAACCAGCTTACAAGCCTAGGTACTGCCTCACTCACATCAGTATCACTAATGCGCAACTGACCAAAACCCAGTTCGCGGGCTCGACTATCGAGCCAGCTCCGAATGTCTTGTAGCTGAGTGTGCAATTCCGTCGAAAATCCGTGAGAATGCATATAAATTGAAGAAAATATCCTATCAAAATTTCTTTATGTGATCTTCACTACAAAAGGCTTTATGTGAGTACCGCGTCTACTAGCCCTCTAACCGAGCAAACCAGTCAGCCATACCCCTATAAGGTTCATTGTAGCGATGAAAGGGCTACTGCCGCCTTAGTGCAATCGCTTGCTAGAGTATTCTTACAATTCATTCTTTCTCAGTTCCATCAGCACTCGGGAGCACCCCATCTTCATATCAGCCTGCAAGGCGATTTGGGATCTGGCAAGACCACGGCTATTCGATATCTCTTAAAAGAGCTGGGCTACACCGGTAAGGTGAAGAGTCCCACGTATAGCTTATGCGAACCGCATACTCTAGAGATTGATGGGCGACAAATCTCGCTCTATCATTTTGATTTCTACCGTATGCAATCACCCTCTGAATGGATCGAGGCAGGCTTACAAGAGCACTTTGTGCGCCAAGAGCCCAGTATTTGCATCGTCGAGTGGCCCGAGAAAGCAAGCGGCACTCTACCGTTGATGGATCTTTGTCTTGAAATTACAGTAAACAACTCAATCGGTCAGGAAAATGAGCATAATCGCTCAGTTACATTTGAGGCCAAGACCTTGACTGGCAAAGCGCTCTTAAAAAATCTTGTCCTTACTCACCAAAACCAAGTCCCTCACTCCTAATTGACTCAAGAGTCCTCGTCAATGTCCATGGATCCAAAACGCCGTCTAGTCTTAGAGCAAGGGCTAAAGACCATGGGGTCCTTGGGGGCCCTCGTTGTATTACTCACCGAGAGTGAATTGGTGGGTGCCAATACAGCAGCCAAGTTAATTGGGGTGCGTATTTGGCCATCGGAGGATTACACCCGCATTACCCTCGAATCGGACCAAGCCTTGCCAATTAGCCATCAACTGCTAAGTGGGCCCGATCGCTTGGTGGTTGATATTGAGGGCCTGCAACTCAACCCAACCCTTAAAGACCTCGTGGCGAAGGTCAAGCCCAATGATCCCTATGTAGCCCAAATCCGCGTCGGGCAGTTCCAACCTACGGTTGTGCGTTTAGTGTTTGACCTCAAAGAAGCCGTCAAACCCCAGCTCTTTACCCTAGACCCCGTTGCTGAATACCAATACCGCTTGGTCTTTGATCTTTACCCAAGTAATCCTCCCGACCCTCTCATGCAACTCGTTAAGGAGAGTGCTAAGAAAGAGAAATTGCTGCTCGAGGCACAAGGTAAAAAAGAGGATGATCCGATTGCCGCGTTTGCGAAGTCAGAGGCTCAAATTGGGATGAAATCCGCTAAAGAGGCCAAGCCCTCTGCCCCACCAGCGATTGCGGGCAAATCAACGGGGTTGTCTGGAGAGTCCGCTCAGCAGCGCATCCCCTTT
>JACCDW010374945.1_pt1 | contig 10018 bp, 5 predicted proteins | sample 7449781 | NCBI WGS metagenome assembly JACCDW01 (sample SAMN15323449, study PRJNA562643) | freshwater metagenome | isolation source: river surface water | place: USA:Blue River Watershed | collected 2017-08-18 | reverse complement strand
GCTTTGGCGATCGTCGCAAGGCGATGTTGCAAGATATTGCAATCTTGACCGGCGGTACAGTGATCTCAGCTGAAGTTGGTATGAAGCTAGATCAGGTAAATATTGAAGATCTCGGCAAGGCCCGTCGCATCGTTATCACTAAGGATGCAACAACGATCGTTGATGGAGCAGGGGATAAGGCAGTAGTTGCTGCACGCGTCTCAGAAATTCGCAACGAGATCGCCAACACTGACTCTGACTGGGATCGCGAAAAGCTACAGGAGCGCGTTGCAAAACTCGCCGGTGGCGTTTGCGTAATCAAGGTTGGCGCACATACTGAAGTTGAGTTGAAGGAGAAGAAGCACCGTCTTGAAGATGCGATCTCGGCAACTCGTGCAGCAGTTGAAGAAGGAATCGTCATTGGCGGAGGCGCAGCACTTGTGCATGCAGCCGATTCGCTTGAAGGCGATCTCGGATTCACTGGCGATAAGGCAGTTGGCGTTCGCCTGGTTCGCAAAGCTTGCGATGAACCACTTCGTTGGATTGCCGAAAATGCTGGCCTTGAAGGCTACGTTGTAGTTTCAAAGGTGCGCGCACTTAAGGCCAATGAAGGCTTTAACGCAGCAACTGATGTCTACGGCGATCTTGCAAAAGATGGCGTTATCGATCCAGTTAAGGTGACTCGTTCAGCACTTGCAAACGCGGCATCAATTGCAGCGATGTTCATTACAACTGAAGCAGTTGTATACGAGCGTCCTGCAGATGAAGTTGCCGAAGCCGCTGGCGGACATGGACATTCACATGGTCCGGGAGGCCACAGCCACTGAAGTTAAAAAGTGGCCATAAAGAAAGCCACTAAGTACAGAAATCTCTCAGAAAACCCCGTACCCAACATGGTGCGGGGTTTTCTGCTTTCGGTGTTTTCACCCCAAAGTTTCACCCATTTAGTAGACCTCAGGTATAGTCGTCACCTGTTGGGCTCACCCAACAAAAGTAATCCCCACTCACGGGGCGGCTCGACCACCGGAAGATGGCATGAAATGACTCTATTTTTAAATATGCGCATTAAGCGAAGCTCCATTCGAGTTTTACTAATCGCTTTGCTGGCAAGTTTTCTAGTTGCAGTATCCGGTGCAGTGAATGCACCGAAAGCCAATGCGACATTAGCCACCTGCGCTATCGGTAGTGCGGCGCAAAACTCGATAGCCGTTGAACCATCGCACCCAACCGTTATGTATATCGACTCCGGTATGAATCCGAGAGTGGATGCCGCTTACGTTGGATACCGAATTTCAAATAGAACAGGCGCAACTCTAAAAGGTTATTGGGCATCTTTAGATAACTTCACAGGCGGTGTTGTTTCATTAGCCAATCCTCTCGATAAATACATGGCTCTTCCAGAAATTGCCAATAACGAAACTAAAACCGTTTACTTTTTAATCAAGGCGACAGCATCAACTAAGACAGCACAAGCACACGATTTCAAGGTTTTTAGTGAGTATCCAGGTTCGACTTCTGCAGTAAATAAGTACGGCTGCAATTTCGCATTCTCAAAAGTGGCCGAAACAATTAAGGCTTCTGCAAATAAACCAACCTCTACTGTCGTGAGCACTATCGGTGCAATCGGAACTACCTTTACCGTGACCTCCAAAGGTGCAACTGGAACAATTGGCGCGGGCAACCCCGATGTAGGTCGAATTCTTTGGTTTACCCCTGCCGCATACTCAAATTTTCCAACTCGCGCATTCCGGTTGGAATCTGTGGCTATTCGAGTTAACTCGAATAAAAACTATAACGGCGATTCCCGTTTTTATAGTGAACGTACCTTCATAAAAACTGATACCTATCCAGTCGCAGATCCAACTATGACAGGTGAGTTATTAACCCTGGATAACTTAGTCGGCAAAAGATTTTATGAAAATATTTACACTTTTCGAGTTATAGATGCAGCTTCTGCATCTATTGTTCCGATTGCTCAGATTTCGAGCGGAACACAAATCAAACACAGCGTAATCGACGCTTCAGGAACTGGAATACTGGATTCAACAGGTTCCACTCTTCCGGCGACAATTTCTAAAACACTTTCTTCAGTTAGCTACTCCACTTTTGAAACTCCAACAATCGGTGGAACTCGTTATACCGCAGTGCCTTACAAAATTACACTAAATGGAACAACTTCAACTTCCGTGACAGCCGATCAGGTAGTAGATAATCCTGCTACAGGTGCGATTTACAAAACCGGTTCCACTCAAGTCAAGATTGGCTCAGGAAGCGCAGCTGCGTATTCGGACCCAGAGACGTTTACCGCAGAATCTTCCATAACCCCTCAACCACTGCACTTTATGGGTCCTTTCACATTCAGTTCAACCTCTGCGGTCGAAATCACTTACACGATGTATATCCCTTCGACGGCAGGGACTTATACAAACAAAGCCAGCGCCTTAATTGGTGATAGAAAAATAATTTCATCGACCGCCGCGGCTATTCCAGCGGTAAACGTAACGGTGAACGGTGCAGGTACGGTTACTGGATCGACAAATACAACATCAAAGTTACTTCCAGATCCACTCACAAAAGTCGCTTCGTCGATAGACACTTCTACTGCGACTATCAACGGAAGTATTAACGCCAACGACACAACAACTGCTGGATATTTTGAATGGGGAACTAGTCCAACGTTGAGTAGTTATACATCTATCAACCTCAACTCGATTACTGGAAATACGGCAACGCCAAAGAGTTCAAACTTAACCGGACTATCTCCTGGAACCACCTACTACTATCGAATCGTTGCTACCTCATTTGGTGTTCGCTACGAAGGTGCCATTCTAGATTTCCGAACCCTCGATCAAAAAGCGACGCCAACAATTACAACTGATGCGCCGACAAATGTTTCCCTTTCCGATGCCACGCTCAATGCAACAGTTGATCCAAACCTCACTGAAGTTCAAGTAGCACTAAAAATATGGCGCACTAATGACACAGCCACCGTCTGGGTCTTAGATGATCCAAGCATGGTTTATGACAACAATTCGGCTGCGAATAACGTTGATAATTACAACCCAAGATCACTTTTCTCTGGTGCCTCAGCGACGAATTTGTCCATCAAGATGAGTGATGTTGCTACAGGTTTGAGCAGCTGGATCAGCAATGGAACAACCGTTTACTACCGTGCTGAAATTTTGACTACGACAGGTGCCACGACAATTGTTGCAAGCGAAACTAAGCAATTTACTTTTGCGACCTACAATGATCAGGTACTTACATTCGATCCGCTCGCCGATAAAACTTGGGGTGATGCTGCGCCGACCGATTCTGCAAGTGCCACAAGTGGCATGGATGTTGTGTTCACATCTCAAACAACAGACGTGTGTACTGTCACAAGCGTCGGTGTTATTACCATCTTAAAAGTGGGAATCTGTTCGATCGCAGCTAATCAACCAGGCGGCCTAAAAACCGCTGGTGTTTACTACAATCCGGCCACAGAAGTAATTCAATCATTCACCATTAATCCACGGGCAATTACGATCACAGCGGATGCGAAGTCAAAAGATTACAATTCTTCAGATCCTGCGCTTACTTATTCCATCACCTCGGGAACGCTTGTTAATGCTGGAGATGTAACAGGGTCATTAACTCGGGCTTCAGGTGAAAATGTCGGCACCTACTTGATAAGCCAGGGTTCCGTGGCTGCGACTTCAAATTATTCGGTTACCTACGCTTCCGCAAATCTAACCATCAATGCTCTGGCGATTACTATTACTGCTGCTACGAAGACAAAAGTTTATGGGCAATCAGATCCAAGTTTGACTTACTCTATTTCGCCTGCCATGAAAGTTGGCGATAGCGTATCGGGTGCGCTCTCTCGCAACGCTGGCGAAAGTGTAGGTACCTACACAATTAACAGAAATACGCTGGCTGTTTCTAGTAATTACTCTGTTACATACGTTTCGGCAAATTTAACGATTACCTCTAAGCCTTTAACCATTAAAGCTGAAAGTAAGACAAGGGCGAGCGGACAGAGCGAACCTGGCTTCACATATACATTGTCAGGCTTATCAGGTTCAGACTCCGTTACGGCGGTAACGCTTACATTTACCGGGTCAAGTCCAAGTTACAACTCGACCACGCCTCCAACTTCAGATGGAGAATATGTAATAACTCCGTCGTCTGCTACCTTTAGTACAGCGGTTTCTTCTAATTACACAATCACATATGAGACTGGTACTTACACAATAACTAGTAAGACGCCACAAATATTAACCTGGACTTCTATTTCGACTAAAACTTATGGAGATACCGCTACTGCGACTGTTGCGTCTAATCAGTCTTTGACGGTTACCGTTACAAGTTTGACTCCTTCAATTTGTACCGTTCCTAATCCTTCGGTTTCTGGCGCTACAGTCACAATCCTGGCTGCTGGTACTTGCCAACTAAACGCCTCTCAAGCTGGTAATTCGACCATTGCGGCGGCTACGGATGCGACCACGAGTTTTTTGGTTAACCCAAAAGGTTTGACCATAACTTCAACGATTTCGGCTTCTCCAAAGAATTATGGTGACGCATCAGCGACAGCTGGCTTCACAAATTCTGCCCTGGTTGGGTCGGATGCAATTTCTGGAGTTACCAATACCTTCACAGCGAGCTCGCCAAGTTATAACTCAACATCAGTTCCAACCTTGGCTGGCACATACACGTTGACACCTAGTGCGCCAGTCTTTAGCACGGGGTCATCCTCTAATTACACAATTACCTATGTAACTGTCTCTTATGTAATAAACAAGAAAGCGCTAACGATCACGGCGTCCTCGCATTCTGTGACCGAAGGCGATCCGGTTCCAACAATTACCGCGACATATGCGACATTTGCCTATTCGGAAACAGCTGCTGATTTGTCTGGCACTCAAACATGCTCGACGGTATACACAACATCTTCAGCCGCTGGTAGTTACGCAAGTTCTTGCTCTGGATATACATCTGATAACTACACAATCACTTACGTTTCTGGCTCTATAACTGTTGCGGCTGCAGGTGGCGGAACCACATACACAATTACCTACAGTCTCAATGGTGGTTCTGGAACGACTCCAACCGAAACAGCAAAATCTAATGGTCAGACTTTTACAACCCCTACAGATAGCGGGTTTTCTCGCGGAGGTTACTCATTTGGTGGTTGGAGCTGTAATTCAGTAACCACTGCTGCAAATACTGTCGTAACGGTTGGAACGAGCAATATAACTTGTACCGCAATCTGGAATAGGAATTCTGGCTCTTCGAATTCAAATTCCAATAATCCAGCACCTGTGACTCCAGCTGTTGTGAAAAAAATAGCTGTAGCCACACTAGTTACAATTGCAACAACCCCAGTTAAAACGGTAATTTCCGTCGTAACAGCCACACCTTCGCCTTCGGCAACGCCGAAGCCAAGTGCCACACCTTCGCCTTCGGCAACGCCGAAGCCAAGTGCATCCCCAAGTCCCGCTCCAAGTTCAAGCGCAGGTAGCCCTGAAGTACCTGAAGGTTTAACCCTCTCTAAAACCACAGTTATTCCAACATCAAATACAAAGCCAATAACCTTTAAGGGCGCTGGTATTTCTAGGGTTGCTGTCGTTAATGAGGAAGTCTCGGTTGAAGCCAAGCGAGGATTCAGCGGCAAGACTTCTGTGACAATCACTCTGGCCGAGGATGAGCAAATCTCTGAAATAACTGCAGAGGTAATTGTTATTCCTCTTCCGGTAACCAACCCAGTTGTTAAAGAAGTAACTGGTGAGAAGACCCGTATTAACTGGGTTAGATCGCCAAACGCCATTGGCTACGAAGTTACGCAAAACGGAGTAGTCCTTTGTACTACAAAGACAGTAAGTTGCACGGTAAACAAGAACCTCGATGAAGAGATCCCTGTTGAGATTAAGGCACTGGGTAGGGATAAAACCGAGAGCGTTGTTAAAGAGGCAACCTATATTGCCAAAGCGCAACCAGTTGTTCCTGAAATTGCTCTTGTGGTGAATTTTGATACTGCCAAATACAACATAGATTCCGTTGATCGCGCCTTAATCCGATCATTTGCTGCCGATGTTGTGAGGTATGGATTTACGGAAATTGATATCTCTGGTCACACTGACTCACGAGGAGGTATTGATAACAACGTTCTATCAAATAACCGTGCGAAAGCTGCGAGAGCATATTTGTTACAGCTATTACCAAATCTAAAGGTAACTATCAACGGATATGCTGATGCAATTTCAGTCGCTCCGAATTCAACGACTGACGGAATGGCGGCAAATCGACGCGCAGAGTTCCGAGTCGTTAAATAATTTCCAATTAAAAATCCCCCGTACTCAATGAGTGCGGGGGATTTTTTATTTCTCGATTAGGGGGCTAATCAGGAAGCTTCGTAAATCGTTGGTTCTTCCTTGCCAAGCAGGACTGCGCGATCATCTTCAGATAAACCGCCCCAGATTCCGTAAGGCTCTTGCACTGCAAGGGCATGTGCGCGGCAAGCCTGAATAACTGGACAGGTTGCGCAGACAGCTTTCGCTGCGTTCTCGCGATTGCGACGACGTGGACCGCGTTCGCCATCTGGATGGAAGAACATCTCGGCAGGAAGATCGCGACAGGCGCCTTCGTACTGCCACTCCCAATGATCTGCGATTGGAAGCGGTAGACGTGATAGTTCAGCCATGAATTTCTCCTTGCCTTGTTTGTAGTCCAACCATACAACCGCGCCATAGGTTGTTCAAGTATCTATCGGGTCAAAAGTTGTTCGTTTCGTCACTCGCTGAGCGTGTTTCAAGTGGTGGGCTGGGCCAGTTGGCGCCACCATAGGCGCATGGAAGAGCTCTTAACGGTCGCTGCCGTCGCCCGCCAGATCGGCGTAGCGCCTGCGACCCTGCGTACCTGGGCTCGCCGTTATGGCCTAGGCCCGTCGAGCCACGAGGCTGGTGAACACCGCAAATACTGCGCCAGCGATCTCGCAAAGTTAACTCTGATGCGCCGCCTTATCTCGGCAGGCGTTGCTCCAGCAGATGCCGCCGAACAAGCGCTGGCACATACGGGTGAAGTAAAAGTAGAAAAGATATTAAAGGCATTCGAAGTCCGCGAAGATGTAGTCGCTGCAATTGTTAAAGCCGCCAATTCTCTTGATCGCAATTTCGTTGAAACAATCTTGCGTAAAGACCTTGAAAAATATGGGGTTATTGATAGCTGGCAAGAAGTGATTGTGCCGGTGTTGGTAATTGTTGGCGATGCTTGGGAAGAAACCGGTACCGGTATTGAAGTTGAGCATTTGCTTTCCGAAACGATTACAGCGATTTTGCGCGAGCGATCAAAGCAGTTAAAAACACCAATCAATTCGCGCCCCGTTCTTCTGGCGTCCGTTGGCGAAGAACTTCATTGCCTCGCGCTTCATGCTCTTAACGCCGCACTTGTTGAAGCGAAAGTAGATTGCCATTTCCTAGGTGCACGAACTCCGCTCGAAGCGTTATCAAATGTCATCACCCGCAGCGCCCCACCTGCCGTCTTCCTTTGGGCGCAGTTATCCAAAAACGGTGACCCAAAGTTCTTCCGTGATATTCCAGCAATTCGCCCCGCGCCGCGCTTTATTTTGGGTGGTCCAGGTTGGGATCGCGATGAATGTGGCGAAGTGGCCTTCGCCGATGATTTATCGCTGGCCTGCGAGCAAATTAAGCAGGCAATCGGAGCCTAAAACTCAAGTTAGACTAGGGCGCTCAACCACAGTACGGAGGGCTCATGAGCAGCGATAACGACAAAGTCGCGATGCTCGGGCTGACTTACGACGATGTGCTCTTATTGCCAGATGCCTCTGAAGTCGTTCCTAGCGAAGTAAATACCGCAACCTGGTTGACCAGAAATATTTCTCTTGCAGTACCAGTGGTTTCATCTGCAATGGATACCGTCACCGAATCAACTATGGCGATCGCAATGGCTAAAGCCGGCGGTATCGGAATCATTCACCGCAACTTGCCGATCGAAGAGCAAGTAACTCACGTTAAGTTGGTTAAGAACGTTGGACTTGCAGGGGCAGCTGTCGGCGTTGGCGATGATGGCTTCGCCCGTGCTCAAGCTTTAATCGAAGCCGGTGTGGATGCTGTAGTTGTGGATACTGCACACGGTCACCACCGTGCAGTTCTAGATTCCATTGAACGAATTAAAAAGTTTTCATCAACCATCGAAATTATCGGTGGCAACGTTGCAACACGTGCGGGTGCGCAGGCGTTGATTAACGCTGGCGCTGATGCAGTAAAGGTTGGCGTTGGTCCAGGATCAATCTGCACAACTCGCGTTGTTGCAGGTGTCGGTGTTCCACAAATTACTGCGATCATGGAAGCGGCAAAGGCGTGCAACAAAGCCGGCATTCCGTTAATCGCTGACGGCGGTCTTCAATATTCGGGCGACATTGTTAAGGCAATTGTTGCTGGTGCAAATTCGGTAATGCTCGGTTCGCTTCTTGCCGGTTGCGAAGAGTCACCAGGGCAACTCGTTGAAATCGATGGCCGCAAGTACAAGGCCTATCGCGGCATGGGTTCACTCGGTGCGATGCAATCTCGCGGAGAACAAAAGTCATATTCCAAAGATCGTTACATGCAAGACGATGTTCTATCTGAAGACAAACTTGTTCCAGAAGGCATCGAAGGCAAAGTTGCTTACCGCGGCCCAGTTGCCGATGTGGTTCACCAACTCGTTGGCGGACTCCGCAGCGGAATGGGTTATGCCGGAGCACCTGATATCGAAACACTGCGCCGCGAAGGTCGCTTAATTCAAATTACTGCAGCAGGGCTACAAGAAAGCCATCCTCATGATGTCTTGCATGTGGCCGATGCCCCTAACTACAGCAAGAAGAGCTAAGGAAGGCCGCCATGGATATCGAAATCGCACCAGGAAAGCGCGCCCGCCAGGCTTACTCATTCGACGATATTGCGATCGTTCCAAGTCGTCGTACTCGCAACCCTGAAGATGTTTCAACTGCTTGGCAGATCGATGCTTATAAATTCGATATTCCAATGATGGCTGCTCCTATGGATTCGGTTGTATCGCCAGAGACAGCAATCGCTATCGGAAAGATGGGCGGACTTGGAGTTCTAAACCTCGAAGGTCTTTGGACGCGCTATGAAGATCCACGAATTCCACTTGGTGAAATCGCTTCAATGCCCGATAAGCACGCCACACGTCGCATGCAAGAAATTTACAGCGCACCAATTCGCCCAGAGTTGATCAAAGAGCGCATCAAAACCATCCGCGACTCTGGCGTTACAGTTGCCGCATCGCTTTCACCACAGCGCACCGCTGAACTACACAAAGCGGTTATCGACGCCGGTGTAGATATCTTCGTAATCCGTGGAACAACTGTTTCAGCAGAACATGTCGGCAACGATGATTCGGTTCTCAACCTCAAGAAATTTATCTACGAACTAGATGTACCAGTAATTGTTGGCGGAGTAGCTACATCAACTGGTGCGCTTCACTTGATGCGCGCAGGAGCTGCTGGCGTCCTTGTTGGCTTCGGTGGTGGTGCCGCACATACAACACGCAAAGTTTTAGGCATCGAAGTTCCAATGGCATCTGCAGTTGCTGAAGTTGCTGCTGCTCGCCGCGAATACCTAGATGAATCTGGTGGACGTTATGTTCACGTTATTGCAGACGGCGCAGTTGGTCGCTCTGGCGATATTGCAAAAGCAATTGCAGTTGGTGCAGATGCGGTGATGATGGGTTCACCTCTTGCTAAGGCAACTGAAGCTCCTGGACTTGGTTGGCACTGGGGATCAGAAGCCCATCACCAAGAACTTCCTCGCGGCGAACGTGTAAACGTGGGCACCGTCGGAACACTTGAAGAAATTTTGCTCGGACCATCACATACATCGGATGGCTCAATGAACCTCTTTGGCGCACTTCGTCGCGCAATGGCTACCTCTGGTTATTCAGACGTTAAGTCATTCCAGCGCGTAGAAGTAATCATTCACGGGGCGTAAATGAGCAATCCGCAGAACGGCGTATTAGTCGTTGATTTTGGTGCGCAATACGC
>JACCDW011085960.1_pt1 | contig 10022 bp, 9 predicted proteins | sample 7449781 | NCBI WGS metagenome assembly JACCDW01 (sample SAMN15323449, study PRJNA562643) | freshwater metagenome | isolation source: river surface water | place: USA:Blue River Watershed | collected 2017-08-18 | reverse complement strand
TGGCCTGGCACTAAAGAAATGATCGTTCTTTGTAAATAAATTTGCTGTGTATTGGCAGAATTGTTTTTAACGTGTAAATTGATGTGTGCGATTTCGTCGGCACTGCCTACAACATTAGACACGGGGTTCACAATTTGGATGTTTTGAGCTTGAGCAAAACCAAAGAAAAGGCCCACGAATACTACAAGTAATGATTTTTTCATAAAATTATAATAAAGAAATTAGACAATATTAGCTAAAATTATACCAATATTATTGTTGGTTTAAAATATTTTGTCTATAATGGTACATTATTTGATGCAAATTCGCATCTTTAACATTACAAATCTATATAAAAAATGAAAAAAATTTTTACTTTATTAGTTGTGCTGGTTTGCGCTACCGTGGCAAATGCACAATACTATTATTTGCCTAACCTTTCTGCAGGCGAAAATCCAAAAGGTGTAAATGCCGACCCTGAACAGCCTACAGCTACTGGTTGGACGAATATTGCAACGACTAGTGCCACTCCAGTGTGGTCTGCCGTAACAACCCTTCCTTCTGATTTCACATTCAATTTTAACGGAAATCCAGTTACTGCATACAAAGTTTCTACTTCAGGTGTATTGACTTTCTCAACCACCGCAGGTACAGTTCCTCCTTCAACTAATCAAGCGTTACCAAGTGCATCTATCCCTGAAAACTCAATCATGGTTTGGGGTTTATCTGGCCAAGGTGCTAATGATAACATTCGCTGGAAAGTGTTTGGAGATGCTCCTTTCCGTCAGTATTGGATTCAATTTTGTTCATTCTCTGCCCCAGGTTCCTCTGGCACAAACTGGACCTATTGGGGCATCGTGTTAGAAGAAACTACTAACGATATATATATTGTAGACCAAAGAACATTCAACACACCGTTAACATTAACTATTGGTATACAAGTGGATGGTTCCAATGCTTATGCTGTTAATGGAGCTCCAAATACACCATCAGTAGTAACTAACGGTGGTAATGAGGATACGCCAGTTGATAATGCATTTTATAGATTCATCAATGGTGTTCAAGCAGCGAATGATGTTGCGATGAGCAAACTCACTTTCTCTCCATTTGGTGGTGCCGGTGCTACTGTAAACATTACAGGGGAAGTGCTAAATGCAGGAACAAACCCTATTACAAGTATAGATATTAAGTACACTGCAAACGGTGCTACTCAAACTACAAATTTAACAGGATTAAATATTGGTTCTGGAGACACCTATTCATTCAACCATTCAACCCCATTTACCATACCTTCGGCTGGTACTTGGCCAGTAAAAGTTTGGGCTGAATTAACAGGTGATAACAACAAAGCAAATGACACATTGAGTCAATCAATTGTTGCCTTAGCGTTCCAGCCTACAAAAAGAGTATTATTCGAAGAAGCTACAGGTACTTGGTGCCAATGGTGCCCAAGAGGTGCTGTATATATGGATTCATTACACAAAGTATATCCTACAACAGCAATGTTAGTAGCGGTTCACAATGGCGACCCTATGGTAGTGGCTGATTATGATGCAAACTTAGCTGGCTATATCGCTGGATACCCAAGCGGTTTAGTAGATCGTACTGGTGGCGAATTTGACCCATCAGAATTCTTCGATGAATACGACGCAAGAATCAATGGATATACTCCTTGCGATGTATCAGTAAATGCAACTTACAATGCAGGTACAAGAGTTTACAATATTGATTTATCGGCAAATTTTGCGGCCGATTTAGCAGGTGATTTACGTTTTAACGTGGTAGTTGTAGAAGACGGTGTTAGAGGTACAGGCTCTGGTTATAACCAAGCAAATGCATATGCTGGTGGAGCGAACGGACCAATGGGTAATTATCACAACTTACCTAACCCGGTTCCAGCTGCTCAAATGGTTTACGACCACGTAGCACGTGCAATTTTAGGCAACTGGGTAGGTTTCGAAGCGAGTTTGCCAAATACGGTAACCGCTAACTCAACTCACACATACAACACAACCTATACTTTACCTGCAGGTATTAACCCTGATAAAGTTCACATTATTGGTTGGGTAACTGATGCAAATACTGGTGTAGTATATAACACAAATGAGAAAAACTTCTCAACTGGCATCATCACTAAAAAAGCAGATGCATTTAGTGTGAACACTTTCCCTAACCCTTCTAGCGGTGTTACAAATTTTGAAGTTAAATTAAATAAAGTTACTGATGCAGCGACTTTAGAAATTTACGACTTAACAGGTCGCTTAATCTTCACAAGTTCAGATGCTAAATTCGTAGGTGGATCTCAGTTCTTAACTTGGACTGCTAACGAAAATGTAGCTAACGGTATTTACCAAGCTACCATTAAAGTTGGAAACGATTTAGTAAGCACTAAAGTAGTGTTAACTCGATAATAAAAAAATTATCTATTTTTAAAACAGCCAATATTTCTATTGGCTGTTTTTGTTTATAATCTAATGTAAATCACTAAATTTACCCTCTTATAATTTAAACCAACAAATGAAAAAATTAGCTTTTATTTTTTGCCTAATGAGTCTTAGTGTTCTTTCTAATGCACAAAGCAAAATACCAGCAGTAGATGTTAAAAAAATTGCAGGTGAAAATTTTAACACCTCTCAATTGAATAATGATGGGAAACCTATGATCATTAGCTTTTGGGCTACTTGGTGTAAGCCTTGTGTTCAAGAACTTACTGCTATCTCTGAATTATATGAAGATTGGCAAAAAGAGACCGGTGTTAAAGTAGTAGCTATTTCAACCGACGACTCCAGAAATACAGCTCGCGTAGCTCCCTTTGTTTCCGCTCGCGACTGGACTTTTGAAATTTACTTAGACCCTAATGGCGATTTGAAGCGCGCATTAAATGTGAATAACATTCCTCATACTTTTTTAATTAACGGGAAAGGTGAAGTGGTTTGGCAACACAACTCTTACACTCCAGGTGATGAAGAAGAATTGTATGAATTAGTAAAAAAAGTGGCAAAAGGCGAAGCCATCAAATAAAGAATTCCAATGAAAAAAATATTCTTTATCGCATGCCTCTTTTGTGCGAATAATTTATTTGCTCAAGAAACAGAAAACAAATTCAGTGCTGGTGAATTGCACGGCAATTTCCAATTCGATGCTCAAAATTATATTGAAGATACCATTATTGGTGCTCAAAAAATTAAAGAGAAGATAAGAATGAACAGCTTTGCCAACCTTAACTATACAAGAGGGAAATTTAAAGCTGGTTTACGATATGAATCATACCTAGGTCCGCTTGTTGGTTTCGACTCTCGTTATAATGGGAGTGGCATTACCTATCGTTATGCTAGTTATGAAGTTGATAATTTAGAATTTACTGTAGGTAATTTTTACGAACAGTTTGGAACGGGTTTAATCTTTAGAAGTTACGAAGAGCGTGGACTTGGTGTTGATAATGCCATGGATGGTATTCGCATTCGCTACCAACCTAAAAAGGGTATTTACCTAAAAGGAGTTATCGGTCAGCAACGTTTTTTCTTTTCTAAAGGCGAAGGAATTGTGAGAGGTTTTGATGCGGAATTAAACTTAAATGAACTTATTCCTTCCCTTGCCGACAAAAGCGCAACCTATATCCTTGGAGGAAGTATAGTAAGTAAATACCAAGCCGATCAAAACCCATTAAAAATATTGCCAGAAAATGTGGCATCGAGTGCAGCTCGTTTAAACATCATTACACCGAAGATGAATTTTTATGCAGAGTATGCATACAAGATTAATGACCCCTCTTTCACCAATCAGTATATATACAAACCAGGTTCTGCCCTGTTTGCTTCAGCAACCTATGCGGATAAGGGCTTAAGCATTTTAGCTTCTGCTAAATTTGTTGATAACATGGATTTTAAATCGAACAGAGATGCAACAGGCAACGTTTTATTAATTAACTACCTGCCTGCCATTACCAAGCAATACACCTATGCATTTGCATCTTTTTACCCATATGCAACTCAGCCCAATGGTGAGTTTGGATACCAAGCAGAAATTTCTTATAATTTCAAAAAAGGCACCTTGTTGGGGGGTAAATATGGAACCCTCATTAGCTTAGCTTACTCACATGTAAGCAGTTTAGATACCAGTAAAACAGGCGACGATTTTGGATACGAATTAAACAACATTGCTCCAGGAAAAGTATTAATGTACGAAGATATTGAGTTAATAGTAACTAAAAAGTTAGACGCTAATTGGAAGCTGACCTACACGTACATGTATCAAATTTTCAATAAAGACGTGGTACAAGGATTGTCGGGTTTTGGAACTTTATATTCACATATTAATATTTTAGAAACACAATACAAGATTAATAAAAGAAATACGATTAGAACAGAACTTCAACATTTATATAACAAAAAAGACGAGGGTTCTTGGGCAATGGCATTAGCAGAATATACTGTTTCCCCTCATTGGTTTTTCGCACTCATTGATCAATATAATTATGATAACCCCAGAAACTCTTTGAGAGAAGTTCATTATGTATCAGCCTCTTTGGGGTATATACAAAACGCCACACGTCTTGCGTTATCATATGGTAAACAACGTGAAGGTTTTCTATGTGTTGGTGGTGTGTGCCGTCAAATACCCGCATCAAACGGATTTGGCGTTTCTATAACATCAACTTTTTAATTTTTTATACTGATGAAAAAAATACTATTCATAGCATTGGCAATTTCTGCAAGCTTTTCAGCATGTGATGTTTTGGAAGGCCCTTTCGATGAGCAAACCAACAATACCATTGATACAACCAAACCACTTAGAAAAATTTTACTAGAAGATTATACCGGTCATACGTGTGGCAACTGCCCTTGTGCTGCCGAAGAAGCAAAAAAGCTTGATTCTATTTATGGAGAACGTGTGATCGTTGTAGCTACGCATGTTGGTTTTTTTGCAGAACCCTATCCTAGTGGCTCTAAATTTAGAAGCGATTATAGAACAACTGCCGGAGAAGAGTTAGCTACTGCCTTCGACGTGGGTTGTAATACTTGTGGTATTGGTTTACCTGCAGGTATGGTAAGCCGTACAAAATACAATAACGACAGAGTATTGTCGTCGACTGCTTGGGCTAGTGCGATAGCACAATTAGACACTGCCGTAGTTGCCGAAATGGAAATGAGTAAAACATATAATGTGACTAGCAGAACAGTAAATATTAGTATAGAAATTAAGTATTTAAAAGCTGCTAGTGCAGAACACCAATTGGTTTTGTATGCAGTAGAAGATAGTGTAATTAATTGGCAAAAGTTCTATGCGCAATGCAGCCCTACGGGAAACAATACTGACATATCTAATTATGTTCACCGCCATTTATTACGTGAAGCGGTAAACTCCACATGGGGCGATAAATTATATACCATTAACACCATCATTCCTAAAGGATACTCAACTACAAAAACGTATACTCAAACCTTAGATCCAACATGGAACGACAAGCACATGAGTTATGTCGCCTTTATTCAAGACAACGTTACGAAGGAAGTAATTCAGGTAGAAGAGATACATCTTTATTAATATGCTAGTGTGTTAGTATGCTAGTATGCTAACATACTAGCATACTAACACACTAGCACACTATCTACTTCCACTGAAACGACTTCAGCATTACATCAATATCTTTCTTTACGAAATCGAGTACAGGTTTAATGGAATCTATTTGTGGAGCTGCGTAGAAATATAATGCTGCTCTCAAGAAATGTTTATTGCTATCGGTGACAAAAAATTGTACAGAAGAAGCAGCATTACCCTCAATATCGTAAAATAATCCGTGTACTTTAGCCTCGGGATGATCAATTCTGCTTTCGCTAATTCCATCGGCTTTTACGGTATGTTTAAACACCAAACGCCGAGAATCTTCAATTAATGAAGCCAACATTTTTTCATTAGTTATTTCATAATAACTCATATGTAGTCGTCCGTTAAGCCCCTTATATACTACGTTTTTCCAGCACACATCAGCATCGGGTGTGCTGTCGTTTACAACCGTGGCATAGCTTGGAATATCAAAACTATATCCACAACCCGACTGGTATGCTTGGTATGCCTTTTTAGGTAATTCTATTCTGTAATATCCTCTTGGTTTCGGACTGTAATCGCTATTACAAGCGCTCGCTAAAAAGCTACCTATTAAAGCGAGAAAAAGTATTCTATTCATCTTCGGTAATAATCGTAAGCTTCACTCTTTTTATTCTTCTTCTGTCGGCCGATTCAACGGTAAAAATAAAATTCTGAAATTCAATTTTCTCTTTGGCGATCACAAACCTTCCCGCAATGGCTAGCACTAATCCGCCAATGGTATCGGCTTCTCCTCTTACCTCTTCAAAGGTATCTTCGTCTATGTCGAGCAATTTATAAATATCGGTCAACGGTGTTTTGCCATCGAACACATAATTTAAATCGTCGAGTTTTGAATAACGCAACTCATCATCTGCTTCGTCGTACTCATCTGTAATATCACCTACAATTTCTTCTAAAATATCTTCCAAAGTAACAATCCCTGAAGTTCCTCCATACTCATCCACTACAATAGCAATATGTGTATGTTTAGTTTTGAATTCCTTAAGTAGGTCATCAATTTTCTTATACTCGGGGACAAAAAAAGCAGGGCGTATGAGCGTTTTCCAATCTCGTTCTGCTTGCTCTTCATTAATCATCAAGTCCTTTACATATAGAATGCCTTTTATACTGTCTAAATTATTTTCAAATACAGGCAAACGCGAGTAACGAGTATCTTTAATTTTTTTGTTAACTTCATTATAGTCCATCTCTATATCGATAGCAACTACATCCATACGATTTCGCATCACTTGTTTTACCGAGATGTTTCCGAAGTTTGCAATACCTTTCAAAATCATTTGCTCCTCTTCATTTTCTTCATTAATAAATTCCGAATCATTCATGCGATTCATTTCTTCTTCATTAATTCTAAACGATCGAGGAACTAATTTATTCAGTAATCTAAATACCCAAAAATATAATTCAATAATTGGCTTTAAAATACTTTGGGTAATCGACAATAAACTAGTAATCCAACGTGAGTAATTTAAATAATATCTTGTGGCATACAGCCCAGGGATAAAGGTTGCCGTTTTTAATAATATTAAAGTGATGAACATGCTAAACAAAAATATCTCCACATTATAACTTAAGTATTCTTGGAAATAGTAATGCAATAAGATGTTTAAGATGGTAGCAACAATGACAAATAAAAAAGTAATGCTTATGGAAAGGGTTGCTTGTAAACGCATTGGTTGATCGAGCAACTTCAACAAACGCTCTTCTGAATTAGTATCGGACTTTTTTAGTTCAGCAATGTCTTTTTCTTTAATACTTAGGATAGCCTTTTCGGCTGCGCTGTAAAAAGCCAATAATAAGAGAGCTATTATAATAATAGCAAAATATAAAAACAGTTGGTCAGCCGCTATAAAATTTTGCACTAAACCAACTGCTTCATGGGAGGGATAAGGATCCGTCTGTGTTTCCAAAATTTAAAAAATTAGGTTAAATCACTAAAAAGGCAAATCGTCGTCGCCTTCCGAACTATTAATAATTTCCGATGCTGATGGAATGCTGCTTGCCGCGTTGTTACCCGACGAAGGACTATCCTCTTTTTTACCCAACATGGTAAATGAATCGGCAACAATTTCTGTGGTATATCTCTTGATACCTTCTTTGTCGTCCCAAGAACGAGTTCTGATTTTACCTTCAACGTAAATTTGTTTGCCTTTCTTTAAATATTTCTCCGCAACATCTGCAAGACCTCTCCACACCACAATGTTGTGCCATTCGGTTAAGTCTTGTCTTTCCCCGTTCTTATTTGTAATAGTTTCGGTTGTTGCCAGAGAAAACGAAGCAACATTAACACCGTTCTCCAAATGTCTAACTTCTGGGTCCTTGCCCAAATGCCCGACTAAAATTACTTTGTTTACACCTGACATATTGTATATTTTTAACGTAATAAAGGTATGAATTATTTTTGTAAGTACACCTCGATTAAGCGAGGTAATGCAAAAAACCTTCTTTCTTCATCCTTAATAAATAGGTGTTTATTGCGATTTTGGTGCCGAAATTGAGGATCGGTTAATTCAATAAAAACAGCAAAAATATCTTGGTGACTAAGCACATGTTTTATTGGAGAAGAAATATGCAAAATAGTAGCATCATTGCTGATGAGTTTTTGTTCTTTTGCCAAATGCAATACATGTTCGTTTGCAAGTTCCTCGGGTAATTCCAACAAAGGAAATTCATACATGTCTTGCCAAATATCTTTGGCAGTTCTTTTTTGCAAATAAATCCCCTCATGTTCCTTAATGAGGAAATAGTAAAAGTACCTCGATCTTCTTTTTAACTTTTTTTCTTTAACAGGAAGATCTGCTACTTTCTTGTGATTAAACGCCCAACAGCCTGTTTGAAGAGGACATTCGAGGCAGTTAGGGCTTTGTGGTTTACATTGTAACGCACCAAACTCCATAATAGCTTGGTTGAACAAATCAGGGGCATCTGGCAAGAGTATTTCCTCGGCTATGCTTATAAATTCTTTCCTGGCTTTACTGGCATTGATGGGTGTATTCACACCGAAGTAGCGAGATAAAAAGCGGTACACATTTCCATCTAGCACTGCCTTAGCTTCTTTAAAGGCAAAGGAAGCAATGGCAGCCGCTGTATATTCGCCAATTCCTTTTAATTTCAGCAACTCCTCATATGTGTTAGGGAATTCGCCTTTGTAATCACTCAAGATTTGTTTAGCTGCATGATGTAAATTTCTGGCTCTACTATAGTAACCGAGGCCTTGCCAAGAGCGCATGACTTCATCGCTGGAAGCATTCGCCAAAGCACTCACATCAGCATACTTATTTATAAAATGCTCATAATATGGCAAGCCCTGCTCTACACGAGTTTGTTGTAGTATTATTTCAGAAAGCCATATATGATAAGGGTTTCGCGTATTTCTCCAGGGTAAATCTCTTTTATGCTGATGGTACCACGAAACCAAGGTATTGCCTACATGCATAGTTCAAATATCTAAAATTTATTTTCATAATCTGTACGTGAAATCGCCCTAAAAACGAGTAAAAAATATTCAAGAACTAATAAAATGGTGTAAAAAAAATAATAATTATGTGATTTTTAACATTTTATTTCTGATTATGGATGAAAAGCCCTATAATTGCATCCCCAAAAAAGAGCAACAATTATACATTAAAATAAATAATAGATACAATGACTAAAGCTGAAATCATCGCTGAAATCGCAGCGAAAACAGGAATTGAGAAAGTAGACGTACAAGAAACAGTGGAGTCTTTTTTCAAAGTAATTAAAGGTTCACTCCAAGAAGGTGAAAATGTGTATGTAAGAGGTTTTGGTTCTTTTATCGTTAAAAAAAGAGCAAAAAAAACAGCTAGAAATATTTCGAAAAACACAGCTATCATCATTCCGGAGCACTTTGTACCTAGTTTTAAGCCTGCTAAAACTTTTGTTGAAAAAGTAAAAAATTCAAGCAAAAATAAAGCAGTAGCTGAAGTTAAATAGTTTATGCGCTCCCTCAGTAAGTTACAATGGTTTATACTTCTCACAGCAGTGGTGCTTGTGGTAGGATTGTACAACTTAGACCTAGTAGCGCCAAACACGAGTAAGGGAGGCAAAGCAGAAGCAGAAACCACTAACGCTCAGGCTAGCTTAAATTTCGAAGAGTTAAAAAGCGATGCTTTAAAGAGTGTTCCTGCTGATGTAAAGAACAACATTGCTGTTCTAGAAAAAAAATTAAAAGAAGCATCGGCTGAAAACGAAAAATCGCATCGATTGGAGTTAGCCGATGCTTATTTTGCTTACAAACAATTTGCCGTGGCGGGGTACTATTATTTAGAACAAAGCGAAAAGGAAGGCAACAATGCCGATTTGTTTGTAAAAGCAGGAGATGCCTTTAGAGACGCATATAGAAATAGCGGAGATAGCAGCATGGTTCCATTATTTATGGAAAAAGCAAAGTCGAGCTACGAAAGAGCGTTAAAATTGGC
>JACCDW010672464.1_pt1 | contig 10024 bp, 12 predicted proteins | sample 7449781 | NCBI WGS metagenome assembly JACCDW01 (sample SAMN15323449, study PRJNA562643) | freshwater metagenome | isolation source: river surface water | place: USA:Blue River Watershed | collected 2017-08-18 | reverse complement strand
TTCTCGAGGCACCGCAGCGCAGCGAAACAGCCGTCCAAATTGGCACGCCAATCGTTGTTCTCGGCGACCCGACACGCATCGACGTCGTCGCGGAATTTCTTTCCCAAGACGCCCTGCGGATCGAAGCGGGTGATCCGGCATTCATCGAAAATTGGAGCACCGACGAGTCGACCGGTCGCGCTATTCGGGCCCGCGTCGAGCGCATCGAGCCAACGGCGAGAACCAAAATTTCCGCCCTGGGTATCGAGGAACAAAGAACGCGAGTGATCCTCAGTTTCATCGACGAGGTGCCGGCCGCCCTTCGCGCACACCAGTACCGTGTCGATGCGCGAATCGTGATTGATCAAGTCGAGCAAGCGGTTCGTGTTCCCCTCGGAGCGCTCTTTCGCGATGGCAATGATTGGAGTGTCTTCGCCGTACGTGACGGACGAGCGTGGTCAAAGCGCGTGACGCTCGGTATTCGAGGTGATGACGTCGCTGAAATCAAAGATGGTTTAAGTCCGGGCGATCGAGTAGTTCTGTTTCCCAATCGCGAGTTATCGAGCGGGATGTCGATCGAGCTAGAGGAGCAGAGATAGCATGAATGACCCTCGCCTCAAGGCCATACTCGATAGCCCAAGCTTTCGTCTCGCCGAGGACGACGGGGATTTTCTGGAGAGCGATAGCGCACGCGCGATTCGTCTCGCGCTGGAGTTCCACCGCGCTGAAACCTATCTCCATGCGCACGGTATCGAAAGTACGGTTACCGTCTTCGGAAGCGCCCGAGTCCCCTCACCCGAAGATCCTAGGGCGACCGAAAAACAGCGACACGATTATGAGCAAGCACGCCGCTTCAGCTATGACCTCAGTCGCGGTGCCGCACATACCCACGGTTGCCATCGGCTCGTCGTCGCGACGGGCGGCGGGCCCGGGCTGATGGAAGCAGCCAATCGCGGCGCTTCTGAGGCGGGCGCACCGAGTATTGGCTTTAACATTCGACTGCCTCACGAACAACAACCCAACCCCTACATCACCCCGGGGCTCGCGTTCAGCTTCAGGTACTTCGCGCTACGCAAAATGCATTTTATTTTTCGAGCGCGCGCCTTGGTCGCGTTCGCGGGTGGCTTTGGTACGCTCGATGAGGTTTATGAGGCGCTGAACCTCGTACTGACCCGTACGATCGATCCGATACCCGTGGTTCTGGTCGGATCCGACTACTGGAGCCGCATGCTGGATCTCGATTATCTCGTCGCTGGCGGTTATATCGAGGAACGAGACAAAGCGCTCGTGCACGTAACCGACTCGGGCGCCGATGCGGCCGCATATGTACTCGGACACTGCGGCTGCGGAAGAGATGGTGGGTCCTGACAGGATCGAACTGTCGACCAACTCCTTAAAAGGGAGCTGCTCTACCGGCTGAGCTAAGGACCCGTTCCGTGGGAGGCGCGATTTTACACATATCGCGTCGAATCTGGGACACCCGCCGCGCGGAACCCCTCACGACGCAAACGGCAGGAATCGCAAACACCGCAGGCCCGCCCCTGCGGGTCCGCTTGATAGCAGGATACGGTCAACGAGTAGTCGACCCCGAGGCGCACCCCCTCTTGGATGATCTGCGCCTTAGTCCAATGGAGTAGCGGTGCCACTAGGCGCACCCCGTGTCCCTCAACACCCGCCTTGGTGCCCACATCGGCGAGGCGCTGGAAGGCCGCGACGAACTCGGGTCGACAGTCCGGATAGCCAGAGTAATCCAGCGCATTCACGCCGATGAAGAGATGCTTCGCCTCAAGCACCTCGGCCCAACCCAGCGCTAAAGACAACATCAACGTGTTACGAGCAGGAACATAGGTAACCGGGATCCCCGAGGTCGGCTCCTGTGGCACACCGATCGCTGAATCGGTCAGCGCGGAGCCACCGATACCCGCAAGATCGACACCCATGACACGATGATCCCGCGCGCCGAAAGCCCGCGCGATTTTCGCAGCAGCCTCGAGCTCGATGGAGTGTCGCTGGCCGTAGTGAACCGAGAGTGCATAGCAGTCATGCCCTGCCTCGCGAGCCATCGCGAGTACCGTCGTCGAGTCGAGGCCACCCGAAAGCAGCACGACCGCGCGATCAACGGCCCGGGACATCGCCCCAAAGATATTTATGTAACTGGATTTGGAATCGCACCGGCAGTCGATCTTCGAGTATCCAGTCCGCTAAATCACCCGCTTTCAACTGCTGATGACTGGGCGAAAAAAGCACGGTGCACTGCTCGAACAGCGCTCGCTCACGAAGCTGCGCCCGACTCCACTCGTAGTCGCTGCGATCCGCGATGACGAATTTGATCAAATCCTTGGCATCGAGACGCCGCAGTTCATCGTATCGATTGCGCGACTCTTCGCCAGATCCCGGCGTTTTGATGTCGACGACTTTGACGACGCGCGGATCAACCCGCTCGAGGGACATGGCACCACTCGTCTCTAACGAAACGCGATAGCCCGCGTCGCACAACGCCGTTAACAATTCGTGCACGGCAGGCTGCGCCAGTGGCTCGCCACCGGTCACACAAACGTGACTAACTTCGAGTTCAGCGACACGCGCCAAAATCGCCGATAGCGACCACCACTCACCGCCGTGGAAAGCATACGCGGTGTCGCAATACTGGCAGCGTAGCGGACAGCCGGTCAGTCGCACGAAGACGGTCGGAATACCGACGGTATCCGCCTCGCCTTGGAGCGAGCGGAAAATCTCGGTCAGTTTGAGACGACTTTCTTTGGTCACTCAGCGCAACTTCTGCAGGGCATCCGTCGCGACTCGTGCCGCTTCGCTATCGGGATAGCGCTGCAGCAACTCGCCAAAACTACGGCGGGCATCATCCACCCGCTTCAGCTCGATCTCCGAGAGACCTTTCTTGAGCAGCGCGTCGGGCGCTTTGCTTCGATCGGGCGAGCGACCGCCCACCGCCGAGAAGGCCTCGACGGCACGCACGTAATCGCGGCTGAGATAATAGGTTTGGCCAAGCCAGTACTGGGCGTTGTCCGCCAGCGGATGCTGCGGATGCGCCACCAGAAACGCCTTCATGCCCTCGATCGCCTCGGGATATCGCGCCGCCTTCAGCGCATCGAAAGCGCGGTTGTAGAGAACCTCCGCCGACGGATCTGGTGCGACCGTTGCAGAGGACGGAACGGACGAAGCCGACGAATTCACCGCACCCGAGTGGGTGCTCGCCGCAGGCATTGATTCAACAGCCGGCGTAATCGGCGTGACCGGTCGACGCTCGATCTCGACGAGTCGCCGATCGAAATCGGCAGCCAGGTCAGTGAGCTGCTTGCGCAGTTGCTGGTTCTCATTTTGAGCAGACTCTAAAGCGCCGCGCAATTCTCGCAACTCAGCCGCTTGAGCCTCGAGTCGTTGCGACATCTCTATCAAGGTTTGGCTCTGCAAGACCTGCTCGAGCTGCGCCACGCGCAGCTCGAGATCCTCCACACGAGAGCGTGTGGATTGAGCAGCGAGCGGCGTTGCCGATAGCAACACCGCCCCTGCCGCGAGCCAAGCGATGATCCGCATCAATTGACGCCGTACACCAGCTCAACGCGACGATTCTTGGCGAACGCTTCTTCACCCTCACCACCCATCGCGGGACGCTCTTCGCCATAGCTCACCGTGGTGAGGCGCGACTCGGCGACACCCTGCAACGCGAGCGCACGACGCACCGCTTGAGCGCGGCGCTCGCCAAGACCAATGTTGTACTCACGCGTACCGCGCTCGTCCGTGTGCCCTTCGAGACGCAGACTCACGCCCGACCTGCCATTGAGAAAGCGAGCATGCTGTGCGAGCAAATCGACGTCGGTGCTCGAGATCGCGTCGCTATCGAACGGAAAGTAGATCACGAGACGATTGACGAGCTCGGACGGCAGACCCACCGGGTTATTCGACGCGTCGCCGACCATCCCAGCGGAAACGGCAGCGTCGCTCGCATCGGGTTGAGCCACGGCCGACTCGCTCTCGCTCTTGGCTACCGGCTCCGCTGGGGCTTCATCCGCCTTCTTGGGCGATGAGCAGGCAGCGAGCAACGCAAGCACGGCGAGCGGGGCAATGAATCTCACGGTCATGATGTCCTCCAAAAACAGATGTGCGAATTATGACAGGAAGCCGGGCGCGAGACCCTCAAGGCAGAAACGGACCCCAGGCCGGATCGCGAACATCGCCCCGATCCGCCTTGAGACGCTGCGAGATGAGCCCATCCGCTGATACCGTTGCCAACACACCCTGCCCCCGCTCGCGCGCGGCATAGATCAACGTGCCGCCATCGGGCGAGTAACCGGGTGACTCATCCTGTGGCCCCTTCGACAGGACGGACACGGATCCGTTCCCAAGATCCTGAACGGCGACGCGATAGCCACCGCCGTCGCGCGTGATGAACGCAAGTTGTTTGCCATCGGGCGAGAGGCGCGGTCGCGCGTTGTAGTTGCCGCTGAAGCTCACGCGCGTAGCGGTCGCTCCCGAACGGGGTTCGGTTCGGTAGATCTGCGGGCCACCACCGCGATCGGAGGTGAAATACAAACGCGTGCCATCACCAGACCACACCGGCTCGGTGTCGATCGAGGGATGCTCTGTCACCCGCGTCAGTGCCCCTCCCTCGATCTCAAGCACATACACATCGAGGTTGCCGGCGGGCGATGACAAGGTCAGCGCCAAACGCTTGCCATCAGGGGACCACGCCGGCGCGTTGTTGACGCCCGCACGCCCGGAGACCCGTCGACGCTCTGCGGTGCGCACGCGTTGCACGTAGATCGCTGCACTGCGCGTCTCGAACGAAACATAGGCAAGCCACTCCCCATCCGGCGACCAGGCGGGCGACATCAAAGGCTGCTTCGACTCCAGAATGACACGCGAATTCTCACCGTCGGCGTCGGCCACGATGAGCTGATATCGCTGCGCAGGCGGACGGCCGTCTACGGAGACGTAAGCGATGCGCGTGGCGAAGGCACTGCGAGCACCCACGATCCGCTCGTAAATCTTGTCGGCGATCCGATGCGCGGCATTACGCCAAGCCGATGGCGAAGCCACCATGCGCTCACGCAATAATTTTTGACCCGTCAAAAGATTGGTCAACTCATAATCGATTTGATGCCGACCATCGACGGTCACTGCATGACGCCCCGTCACGAGATAGTCAGAGCGATTCGCCGCTCCCGCCGAGAAACGACCACTGCGCGTCAGATCGGCGGCGACGACGTCCGCCGAGGGACGCGGGTCTGCATCGAACGGGAGTACGGCAATCGGGATCGGGTCCGTCACGCCGGAGGTGATATCGATCTTCAGCTGCGCAGGCGTCGATGTACTCGCGAGCACCAGCAGCGCGATCCACCAACCCTTCACACCGAGACGTCGTAGCAAATCAATCATACGGTCTGAACCTCAACTCCAAGGTGCGCTCGAACAACGCCGGATCCGGTGGCGGCGGCAGCGGCGAGGCGCGAAATACGGCCGCCTCAATCGACTGCTTGACCGCATCATCGCCGTTGCAGCTGCGCACTTCGGCGCGCACCACCGTACCACCGGGAACCTGCGTCACCACCACGAGACAGTCGAGCCCCGCTTTGGCGCTGGGCGGTCGTATCCACGCGCGCTGAACGCGAGCCTGAATGGCTTGCGCCCATTGTGCGCCGAGCCCTGCCAGACGTGACGCATTGCGACGCTCCTCCTCGGCATTGAGTGCACGCTGCAACTCCGCCTCGCGCTCGGCCTTGATACGTCGATCCTCCGCCTCAGCAGCGGCTTTGCGCTTGGCCTCCGCCTCGGCTGCCTCTGCCGCTTTTCGTTTGGTCTCTGCTTCGGCTTTGCGTTTGGCTTCGGCCTCCGCTTGACGTTTTGCCTCGAGTTCCGCTTTACGCTTGACCTCGGCGTCGCGCTTGGCAGCCGCCTCCTTGGCGGCCTGCTCTTTGGCTCGGTCGGGTTTAGGTGGTTCGGACTCGGACTTCGGGGGCTCGGGCTCGGGTTCGGGTTCCGGTTCACGGATTGGTGCCGTGGGCGGCGCGCTCGGCGCCGGCCGACTGAGCGGCAAGCCCCCGATCTCGCGCGCATCAACTACCGTCGCCTCGATGGCGAGCGTTGGCAATGGTGGCGTGGAGTCGGACATGACCCACCAGCCGCCAACAAACATGATGGCGACGAGCGCACCGTGCAGCAAAGCTGAAAGAATAAAGGGTCGCCAGCGCCCCGCTTGCGAGGTCATGTGCGCACAGGCGGCTCGGTCAAAAATCCGACCTTGGCGGCACCGGCACGCTGCAGCAATACCATCGCCTCGACGACCCGCCCATAGGGAACGGCGCGATCGCCTTTGACGAACACCGGCACACCGGGCGTTCGCCGCAAGAGCGCTGCGACTCTCGACTCCAGCATCACATCCTCGAGTGCCTCGCTCGGGCTTTCACCCTGATTGAGAAACAGCCTGCCCTCGGCATCGATGGACACCACGATCGGCGGGGTATTTTTGAAATCCTCTGGATCAATCGCCTCCGCCTCGGCCTGCGGTAAATCGACCTTGATACCTTGCGTCAACAACGGCGCGGTGACCATGAAGATGATGAGCAACACGAGCATCACGTCGATGTAGGGAACGACGTTGATCTCGCTCATCGGTCGACGACCTCGCTTCGGCTGTGCCATGACGGGTGTCTAAACCTCAGCCCGCGCCGCGCGTCGCATGACGCTGCAGGATCGTCGAGAACTCTTCCATAAACGCATCGAAACGACTCTCGAGACGCCACACTTGGTCGGCATAGCGGTTATAGGCAACCACCGCCGGAATAGCCGCGAATAGTCCGATCGCGGTTGCGATCAAGGCCTCGGCGATACCGGGGGCGACGGTTGCAAGCGTCGCCTGCTGCACTGAGCCCAAACCGACGAACGCATGCATGATGCCCCATACGGTACCGAAGAGCCCGACGTACGGACTCGTCGAACCAACCGTCGCCAGATTGGACAAACCTTGCTCCAGACTTTCGATTTCTTTGATCTGCTGTGCTTTCATGGCGCGTCGCGCGCCTTCGAGCAAGACATCGGCGCTATCCACACCCTGTTGCTTCAGACGCGCGAACTCGCGGAAACCGGCTTGGAAGATGCTGTCGATTCCTGCGGCTCGGCCACGCGCTTCGATGCTCTTGTAGAGCGCGGCCAAATCTCCGCCGGACCAGAACTCCCGCTCGAAACGCTGCAGATCATCCGCAGCCGATCGCAGCGCCTTGCGCTTTCGAAAGATGATGCCCCAAGAATAGATGGAAGCTGCGAGCAACAACGCCATCACCGCCTGCACCACGATCGTGGCCTCGGCAATCAGACGCAGGATGGACAAATCATTCAAGGCAAATACTCCAACATGCGCCGCGGACGCAGCGACTTGGCATCGACACAAACCACACGGACTCGCCCTTCGATGAGAAGGTCACCATCGGCGCGATGGATCGCCTGTTCGAAGATCGCACTGGTACGACCCTCGGGCGACGCCCGACAACTGACGATCAGCTCATCGTCGAGCCTCGCTGGAGCTCGATAATCGACTTCCACATGCAACACCATGAAGAGCACGCCACGCTCTCGTTCTAGCGAGGATTGCGACACTCCAAGCGCTCGCAACCATTCGGTGCGAGCACGCTCCATGAATTTGAGGTAGTTTGCGTAATAGACGACGCCACCGGCGTCCGTGTCCTCCCAATAGACGCGCACGGGCCAAGTCCAGTTTTCGCCGAACAAGCGGCTCATGCATCCTCACCAAACAACGGCATGGCCGTCGCGGGACGTGCGGGCGGTGTGAGTCCGAAGTGAAGATAGGCGTTGCGGGTGGCCACGCGCCCACGCGCAGTACGCATCAAAAAACCCTGCTGGATCAAAAACGGCTCGATCACATCTTCTAGCGTGCCGCGCTCTTCACCGATCGCGGCGGCGAGACTGTCGATACCGACCGGCCCACCATCGAACTTGTCGATGATCGTCATCAGCAACTTACGATCGAGCAAATCAAAGCCTAGCGGATCGACCTCCAAAAGATCGAGCGCAGCGGACGCCATCGCAGCCGTGATGGTGCCATCACCTTTGACCTGCGCATAATCGCGCGCGCGTCGTAACAGACGATTCGCAATACGCGGGGTACCTCGCGAACGTTCGGCAATACGCTGAGCACCCTCAACAACCAGCGGCACACCCAGTATGCCCGCAGAACGCGTCACGACATTTGTGAGGTCAGCGACATCGTAAAACTCGAGCCGCTGCACGATGCCAAAGCGATCTCGTAACGGCGAGGTCAACAAGCCCGCACGCGTCGTTGCGCCGACCAAAGTAAACGGCGGCAAACTCAGCTTGATCGAGCGTGCTGCGGGCCCCTCCCCGATCATGATGTCGAGCTGATAATCCTCCATCGCGGGGTACAACACTTCCTCGACGACGGGCGACAGCCGGTGAATCTCATCGACGAACAGCACATCGCGCGGCTGCAAATTCGTGAGTAGCGCCGCAAGATCACCCGGGCGCTCCAAAACAGGCCCGGAAGTTTGTTTGAGATTGACGCCCATTTCAGTGGCCAAAATATTCGCGAGCGTCGTCTTACCAAGACCCGGCGGACCGAAGATGAGCACGTGATCAAGCGCCTCGCTGCGACTGCGCGCGGCACTGATAAAAATGTCGAGCTGCTCTTTGACGGGGCGCTGGCCGACATAATCGGCGAGGCGCTTCGGCCGGATGGCGCGATCGATTGCTTCTTCCTCGCGCGAGCCTTCTGCGCTGATCACACGCTCGGTCACTTGGCCGCTCCCTGCAGGGCTCTGCGAATGAGTTCTTCGGTGGTGCTGACGCCGACGCCCGCTGATTTGATGAGACGCGTCGCTTCGGCGGGCTTGTACCCCAGAGCGACCAAGGCGGAGAAGGCTTCACCTTCGGGACCCGCGCTCGTCATCTCGGGCAAGGCGGATGGGTGGCTTTGATCGGCATCGAGACGATCTCGCATCTCGATCACGAGACGCTCGGCGGTCTTGCGGCCCACGCCTGGAATTTTCGTCAGCGCATTTGAATCACCCGAGAGCACGCAGGCCGCAAATCCTTCAACGGTGGTGCCCGATAGGATAGCGAGCGCAATGCGCGGACCCACACCCTGCACTTTCAGCAGATGCCGGAACAAGCGACGCTCCTCGGCGCTTCCGAAACCATAAAGAATGTGGGCGTCCTCGCGAACGACCAAGTGCGTCAGCAAACGCGTGGTTTCTCCCACCGCCGGTAAGCTATAGAAGGTCGACATTGGCGCCTCGAGCTCATAGCCCACACCGCCGACTTCGAGCAGCAGCTGGGGCGGCGCCTTGATCACGATCTTGCCGGTCAGCGAACCGATCATGCGTTACCTGCTGAGAGCAGCGCGCGCAAACGTCGGTGGTGCGCATGACACAGCGCAACAGCGAGCGCATCGGCCGCATCCGCGGTCAGACGCCCCTCGATATCGAGCACGCTACGCATCATGTGAGCCACCTGCATTTTGTCTGCACCACCAAAACCCACCACCGCAAGTTTGATCGCGCGTGGCGCGTACTCCGCCAATTCGATCGTTTCACCGACAGCAGCCAATGCCGCGCCGCGAGCTTGTCCGAGTTTCAAGGCGCTATCGACGTTGCGACTGACGAACACCTTTTCGACGGCCACCTCGGTGGGTGAAAACTGCGCGATCAACTCGCGCACGCCGGCGTGGATGCGAGCCAGCCGCGCCTGGACTTCAAGACCCTCAACCTCGATACGCCCTTGCGCCAAGCACCGCTGGCTACCAGGCCCGATCTCCAATACGCCAAAGCCCGTCCGCCGCGAACCCGGGTCGAGGCCAAGAATACGAACGGTCGCGGTGAGGTCTTGGGAGACAGCCGATGGCGGTGCACTGACCGCCGCTGCAGCGGACTCCGGACGAAAGGCGCGCCAGGACTTGGAGCGATATCGCGACATGCGTCCGCGACCCCGAAAAAACGGCTGGAAAACCAGTTGCGTATGATACTCCGAAACGGAGACGCACCGTGCAAATTGCCGAGCC
>JACCDW011807012.1_pt1 | contig 10026 bp, 11 predicted proteins | sample 7449781 | NCBI WGS metagenome assembly JACCDW01 (sample SAMN15323449, study PRJNA562643) | freshwater metagenome | isolation source: river surface water | place: USA:Blue River Watershed | collected 2017-08-18 | reverse complement strand
GGAGGCTTTGCATTCTTTGGCTGCTGAGTTGTGTGAGAAGGTGGATGGTAATCCTCTTTTGAAGCGTGGTTTGGGTTTGCGTACTAGCTATGTTTTTGGTAAGGGTGTGGAGTTTGATAATGTTTCTGCGCGTGTCCGTGAGTTGATTGAGTCTGATAACGCACAGAATGCGTTGTTTGGTTCGCAGGCGATGGCTATTAATGAGCATTCGCATTTTACTGCTGGACAGTTTTTTATTTTGGGTGATGTTTCTTCTAAGAGGCTTCAAAGGATTCCTTTTGGTGAGATTACTGGTTGGGTGACTGACCCTGATGATGCTGAGTTTGTGAGGTATTATCGTCGTTCGTGGACTAGGCATAGTGAGGAGACTGGTGGTGTTCCGGTTCAAGTTTCTGTTTGGTATCCTTCGGATCTTTATGTTCCGAACGGTAATTTTGTTAGAAGAATTAAGGGGGAGCCTGTTGATTCTTCTAAGGTCATGTTTGCTTCTATGGTTAACCGTAGGACTGGTACTGTTTGGGGTGTTCCTGATTCTTTCCCTGCTTACCCTTGGGCTTATGCTTATAACGAGTATTTGAAGGATGGTTCTCGTATTTTGAAGTCTTTGGCTATGTTTGCTTGGCAGTTGAAGACTCGTTCTAAGAATGCTGGTGCTACTGCTGCTGCTACTATTGCTACTCCTCAGTCTGCTGGTTCTACAGCTATTTTGGGTGCTGACATGGAGTTGTCTTCTTTGCCTAGGGCTGGCAGTATTGATTTGAGCGATGGTCGTGCTTTGGCTGCGATGGTTGCTTCTGCTTTGGAAGTTTCTGTTGTTACTTTGATGTCTGACCCTGGTTCTTCTGGTGCTTATGGTACTGCACAAACTTTGGATGTTCCGACTATTAAGGCGATGCAGGCTAGACAAAAAATTTGGGAAGCGTTTTTTAAACGTATTTTAAAATTTATGGGTGCACGTAATGTTGGTATTAAGTGGCCTAAGATGGAGTCTGAAGCTACTTACCGTCAGATTCAAGCTATTTCTTTGGCTTATGAGGCTGGTGCTTTGTGGGAGGATGAGTTCCGTAGCGCTGTTTTAGATGAACTTGATGTTGTGCCTTTACATAAGGGTATCTCTCCTATGGCTAAAGGTAAGGTTGATTCTTTGTCTCCGAGCTCTGGATCTGCTGTTCCTTCTACCGGTAATACAGGTGCTGTGGGTCAACTTTCTAATAGTGATAATTCTTTGAGAGATATGGATAACCAACCTACCGCTTAATTAAAATAATGTGGTATCATTACATATAGTGAATATTTACTATAGTATGGAGTTTTTATGGCGATTACCTTAAGTGAGTCACTTGGTTTTAATGCCAGTGAAGGCAAAAATAAGTGGCGGGTAAAGATCATCCAGTCTGGATGGGGTTCTTCGGGTTATTATTCTGAGGCTCTTTTATCTAGTTTTGGGCCTAAGGTTTTTAAATCCGGAACTAAAGTTTTTATGAATCATCCTGACGCTAATTCGCGTCCTGAGCGTGATGTGCAAAAACTTGCAGGAAAGCTGATTACTGACGCAGTTTTTTCTGAGGGTGCGCTTTATGCTGACATTGAGTTTTACTCTAGTTATGCTCCGATTATTCGTGAGATGGCTGGAGACATTGGTTTGTCGATCCATGCTTTCGGTGATGCCGAGTATGGTGAGGCAGAGGGTCGTCAGGGCCCAATTATCGAATCGCTGATTGAAGACCCTTTGACTAGCGTCGATGTTGTAACCGTAGCTGGAGCAGGTGGCAAGTTTTTGAATCTGCTTGAAAGCTATTCCAGAAAAACACTAACGGAGGTTAGTGAATCACTATCGGAAGGAAATGGTATGTCCATTACGAAAGAAGAATTTGATGCAGCTATTGCTGACCTCAAAAACGCCTTCGTTGAGGCACTATCACCAGTTGTAGAGTCTGTCTCTGTGCTGGTTGAATCTGCTAAGCCTGCTGAGGTTGAGGGAGATGTAGCTGATGAGGCTCCAGCCCTTGACCCTGTAGAAATTGCAGAGAAGTTCAACGAATCAGGTCTACCTAAGATTGCTCTTCAGCGTGTTGCTGAGAGTCTTAAGTCAGACATAAATGTCAAGTCTCTTGACGAGCTTATCGCAGATGAGAAGGCTTACGCTGACTCTCTTCGTGAAGCTATCGCCCCCGCAACAGAAGAAGTTGGCGTTGTCCACGAATCTGTTGCTAAATCAAACAATCTGCTAGACGAGTTTGGCGCTATCGCTGCTCGACTTAGCGGTAAGTAGAGAGGTAAATCATGGCTATTAACGAAATTTATGCCGTAGCCGATTCCCTCGTCTATCCTGTTGCAAGTACAGTTGAGGCTGGTAACTTGGTTCAGGTTGGACAGGTAGTTGGTATCGCCGAGCACGACGCTAAGCAGGGTGAGGATGGCAGCTACTACGCTACCCTTAAACTTTCTGGCGTTTTCGAGCTCACAACTTCAGTTGCTGTAACTGTTGGTGCTAACTTGTATGTCACTTCTGCTGGCGTTGTTACCACTACCGCTACTAGCAACAAATTTATTGGTCACGCTCTAAAGGCTAAGACTAGCACTACTGCTGGTCCTGTTTATGTGCGTCTAGTGCAGTCGGCTGCGTAAGGTAAGGTAAAAGAATGACTGAAAACATTACTCCACGTCAGGTTGAGGCTGCGAAGATCCTTGAAGGCGCTATTCAGGGTGACCGCGCCGCTAAGCTGAAGCTTCAGGAAGGTATCGCAACTAGCGACCTACCAGTACAGCTTGCACCTGTTATCAACAAAATTATGCTGCAAAACTATGCTGACGAACCTAAGGTTTGGAGCATGTTTGCACAGCGTCTAGTTGTTGACGACTTCCGTCCAGTACAGTACATGAACATGGCTTACGAGGATGAGGGTCTAGACAACGCTGGTGACACTTTCCGCCCAGGCTCACTTCCAACTGTTGGTGAATACGATGAGTATCCAACTGCTGGTTGGTTTACTTTCAGTGAGGCTGAGTTCAAGGTTAAGAAGTCTGGTACTCGTATCCGCTTCTCTTGGGAGTCAATCATCAATGACGGTAACATCTCTATTCTTGAGCGTCTGCCTCTCGAGCTTGCTCGTAAGGCTGCCGGTAAGGAAGATGAGGAAGTTACTAAGCAGCTTGTTTCTACAAGCGGTCTAAACACTGCAAACTTTAAGACTGCTAACCAGAACCTTTTGACAGCTAACACTGCTCTTGGTACTCCTGCTAACGCTCCTTTGACTCTTGAGTCTCTTGAGGCTGCAATTGAGCAGGCAAACCTACAGACCTACAACGGTAAGAACGTTCAGCCTTTGAGCCGTTTCGTTCTTGTTGTTAACTCTGGTCTAGAGCTAACTGCAAAGAAGATTCTTGCTATTCAGCAGGTTCGCACTGAAACCACTTCTGGCAACGTTGTTAAGTCGACTGTAACCGGCAACCCAATTGCTGCTTCTATCGAAATCGTTGTTAACCCTTGGTTGAAGAAGATCAACAGTGCTTCAACTAACTACTGGTTCCTTCTACCTGTACCTTCTGACACTCTAAACCCTGGTGTTGTTCTTGGTTTCCTTCGTGGATACGAGACTCCAGAGCTTCGTGTTAAGGCTAATGGTGGCTTGTACCTAGGTGGTGGCGCTGTTCCTGCTCGCGAAGGTTCGTTCGACAACGACGACTTCGAGATGAGAATCCGTCACATTGCTACTGGTGGCTTCTTGCTACCTACCGGTACTATTGCTTCTACTGGTGCTGGCAGCTAGTCTGCTATAATTTAAAAGACAATACCCCCCTCGCCTCTCCGCTGGATGCGCACCTGGGGGGTTTTTCTTTGATATAATTAAAGTGTCACGCTCCCTCCTTCGTGACCGCCCACCCCGTCGAGCTTTTGTTCCGGGGTGGGCTTTCATGCAGTATAATAGGTTTTATCATGATAATTTTTCCGGAAAATAATTTGCCAGACCAATCTCAAGATTGGGCTGATACTGTCGAACGCGAAATAAAGCGTATAGATAAAAAAACTGTTTCTATAACAAACGTTTCGCAGGGAAACCCTGTACCTGGCCCACAAGGCCCGCAGGGGCCTGCTGGCCCAGAGGGTCCTGAAGGTCCGCAGGGTCTCCAAGGTGAACCTGGCGTTGACGGCCAAGATGGTCAAATTGGCCCTCAGGGCCCGCAAGGAGAGCCTGGTAGAGATGGTGTTGACGGTGTTGATGGTCAAGACGGTAGAGACGGTTTGGACGGCGCTGAAGGTCCACAGGGTCCGCGCGGAGAAACTGGACCTCAAGGACCGGCTGGCCCAGAAGGCCCTCAAGGAGAAACTGGTCCACAAGGGCCTAGAGGTGTTGCTGGTAGTCCGGGTGCTGAAGGTAAATCTGCTTACGAAATAGCCAAAGAAAACGGTTTTGAGGGAACAGAAGAAGAGTGGCTTTTATCTTTAATTGGACTTAATGGCGCGCCTGGTGCAGACGGAAAAACTGGGCCAATCGGTCCGGCAGGCCCACAAGGTTTAACAGGTTTATCTGCCTATCAGGTTGCACAGCTTAACGGGTTTACTGGTACAGAGCAAGAGTGGCTTGACTCTCTTCAAGGAGACACTGGGCTTCCAACCGGTGGAACACCAGGACAAGTTTTAACTAAAACAAGCACAACAGATTATGCTGTCGAGTGGGCAGATCCAGCTAGTGCTATAGCCTATACTTCAACTGTTAAGCACTCTGTCAAAGCGGGTGTGCCATTAACTAAAGGCCAAGCTGTTTACATAAGTTCATCTGACGGAACAAACATGATAGCCAGTAAAGCTAGCAACGCTTCGGAAGCAACTTCAAGCAAAACTATGGGCTTAATTGCTCAAGACTTAGCTCACAATGCTTTTGGTTTTGTTGTTACTGAAGGTTTGCTGGCAGGTTTAGACACTTCTTTAGCTAACTCTGGAGATACTGTTTGGCTTGGTGTAGACGGAAATCTTTTGTTTGGTCTAGCGAACAAACCTTCAGCCCCTGCTCATCTAGTTTTTATTGGTATAGTCACTAGAGCTAACGCCAATAATGGAGAAATTTTTGTTAAAGTACAAAACGGATTTGAGTTAAAAGAAATACATGATGTTTCAATATCTAACCCTCAACATAACGATGTTTTAGCTTATGATTCAGCCACTGGGCTTTGGAAAGCCACTAAAACGCCGTTAAGGTATGTTCACACTCAAACAATGGCACTATCAACTTGGCTTATAAACCATTACATGGGTTATATGCCTAGCATCACAATTATAGACTCTGGAGGCAATGAAGTTGAGGGAACTATAGTCTATAATAGTACTGACACATTAACGTTGTCGTTTTCGGCAGAAATGTCTGGGACGGCTTATCTATCTTAAGGAAGAATAATGTCAAAACTTTTTTTAACTAACATCAACCTTAACGGCAATCAGCTGTTGAATGGTGTTATTCACAAGGCGGGGACAGCACCTACCGTTCCAGCTCCAGTATCAGGTCAGGTTTACTATAACACTGGTGACGGATTTATTTATGTTTATGATGGCACCGCTTGGGACAAGCTTGCTATTTCAGGTGAAATTGTAAACGCAGATATTAAAGCCGGTGCAGCAATTGATAAAGCAAAAATTTCCGGAACAGCTGTAACTCTTGCTGACTCTGGAACCGTTACTTCAACAATGATTGCCGATGGCACGATTGTTGATGCGGATATTAATGCTAGCGCTAACATTGCTTTAAGTAAGCTTGCAACAAACCCGCTTGCTAGAGCAAACCACACTGGAACACAAACGGCTAGCACAATTTCAGACCTTGCTACAACTGTGCAAGGATACAGGCTAGACCAGTTTGCTGCTCCGACTTCTGACTTAAATTTAAACAGCAGAAAAATAACTTCTCTTGCAGATCCAACAAGTGCTCAAGATGCTGCAACTAAAGCATATGTTGATGCAACTAGGCAAGGTTTGGATGTTAAAGATTCCGTTAAAGCGGCTACTACAGCAAACATTACTTTATCTGGTGCACAAACAATTGACACTGTTTCGCTTGTAGCCGGAGATAGAGTTCTTGTTAAAAACCAAGCTACTGCATCTGAAAACGGTATTTGGGTTGTTTCTGCAAGCACTTGGTCAAGAGCTGTTGACGCAGACAATGGAACTAAACTAAACTCTGGCGCATTTGTTTTTGTTGAGCAAGGTTCACAACAAGATTCTGGATGGGTTCTTACAACTGATGGAACAATCACAGTTGGAACAACCGCTTTGTCTTGGGCACAGTTCTCTGGTGCAGGACAAATCACTGCCGGGGCAGGTTTAACAAAAACTGGAAACACTATTGACGTTGCTACTGCCAGCTCTGCAAGAATTGTTGTAAACACTGACAGCATTGACTTGGCTACTGTTACAGCAAGTAACACAACACCTTCAATGGGTACGACTGTTATTAGCGGTGTAACTGTTGATGGTTACGGACGTGTAACTGGTGTCGCAACTTCTACAAGCAAGTTTGCCGGACAAAATACACTTTTAACCGTAACTAGCGGAACAGCAACTTGGACTATTACGCATAACCTAGGAACTAGCGATGTAGTCGTGCAGCTACGTCAGGTTTCAAATAATGAAGTTGTTGAAGCTGATGTTGTTATTACTAGCGCAAACGTTGTTACTGTGACGATTGCTTCAACCGCCGCTAGCATTGCTGCGGACACCTATAGAGCAGTAGTGATTGCATAAGGTTAAATAAATGGCAAAGAAAGTCTTAACAGACGTACATGCTACTGGAAGTGTCACAGCAACAAAAGGTGTTACACTTTCAGGAGCTAACTCTCCTATAACTTTAAACGGTTCTTTAGGAACTTCAGGTCAATTACTTCGTTCAACTGGGGCAGGAACAACTCCTTCTTGGGTAAACCCAACTTTAAGCTCGACTTTTATGGCTTCTACAACTTCCTCTGAGTTGGCTGGAGTTATTTCTGACGAAACAGGTTCTGGATCTTTAGTTTTTGGAACAAGCCCAACCTTAACCACCCCAAGAATCGCTAACAGCGTCGGTAGCGTCGCTTCAGGAATGGTCGACTATAATGGCGATATTTTTATGTTGACGACGACTGGAACTTCTACCGGTAAGGGTACAGTATTGGCTCCGGCTTGGGCTTACTCTAATGCAAACGCTACACAGGCAACGGGCACAACTGCACAATCTATTTTTCAATCTGGTGCAAGAACATTAACTCTTGAGACTGGTAGAACTTATTATTTTAAGCTCGTATTAGCTTGGAACGTTACTTGGTCTTCTGGTGGCCCTAATACAGGCAGGTTTGATCCAACTTTTTCGCAAACCCCTGTCGACATTAACTATGTTGTGCGAACCTTTACCCCTTCTTCTGCTTTTGGAAACAGAGCGACAACAACTACTGCGACTAGCATAACTCCAAGCATATCAACAAATAATACTGCTGGAAACACTGTAATAGAAGGATTTTTTAGAAGTAACGCAACTACAGGTGGAACGGTAGAATTTAAATATTCTTTAACCAGCGGTGGAACTGGTGGAATAACAATGTTAACCGGTTGCTTTCAACAAGTAATGAAAATTGGTTCAGGTGCACCTGGAATAATTTCTGGTGCTTGGGCTTAATGGGTGAAATAAACAGATAATCGATAAGGTAAAATAGTACTATGCCAGATATTACACCCCCAAACTATAGCACGGCTATAGGTCAAGTTAGGCTTCTAATTCCTGACACAGAGCAGTTAGAAGACCCAAAGAATCCTTCTGCCACGCCAGAATATATTTTTACTGATCCGCAGATACAAGCGTTTATAGCACTTTATAATAACAATGTTAAAAGAGCTGCTGCAGCCGCTAAGCTTGCTTTAGCTACATCTGAAGCGTTAATCGGTAAAGTAATTAAAACCTACGACTTTTCTACCGATGGCGCAAAGCTTGCGGCAGAACTTAGGGCTCAAGCGAAGCAGCTACAAGACGAAGCTAGAGAAGATGACATGTATGATTCTTACGAAACTTTTATAGTTGTTTCGCCTAAACAGAAGTGGGATAACGAGTGGCTTTAAATAAACGTCCGGTTTTAGATCCTAGATGGATTGAACATCATTCTCCAATTGAGGATGGGTTTGCTTTAGCCTACATAGAAATTTTCAAACCAAACAATTCGGCTAAAATCTATAACGAAACGACAAACACTTGGACGACAACCGACACTGTGCTTTACAAAGGTTGGGCTAGGATACAGCCAAACAGGCCTTTCACAACTTTTGATAGCAGTAATGATTTTGTTCCTGCGTCCGCTAAAGATGTTGCTGTTTTCTTTAATATAAATAAAAATGAGATTGAAGATTTTGATGGCACAATAGCAGACATACGTCCAGGTCATGAAATGAAGGTTACTTCGGCTCCTGCTGATGAACAGATGCTTAAGTTTAAATATATTGTTAAATCTGTGGTCAACAGTTCAAATACTTGGTCTAGGGGTATTGTTTGTGAAGTAAATCAGGAGCTTAACCCTAACTATGCCTAAAAGTTCTGTTTCTTTAGAAAAAGATCTCGAAAAAGAGTTCGAGAAGATTCGTCGCATCATTGGTAGGGGTGCTAGGACTGGTGCTATTGAAACTAGGAAACATATTTTGGGTGGTTCGCCAACTGGAAGTCAATGGCATGTGCAGGCAAATGCCAGGAGGCAAAAAGCTGGCACTTATCCTGGAAGAGGTTACGGTGCTCGTATTGAAACAGGTAAAATGATTGACTCAGTTTCATACAGTAGACCTAAATGGAATCCTGCAACGAAAAGCTATCAAGCAAGCTTTGGCTTTCCTTATGCCCCGGGAACTTTCGGTAATATTAGAAATGTTAGGCCTTCAAGTAAATATAAACAAAAAATTGATATGATGCGTTCACCCAATTTTAGGCCTTGGGCTTCAGACAAAAACTATTTTGCTATGCAGGAATATGGTTCAGAAATGCCTGGCAGCAACGTTAAACGTGGAATGCATGCAACAAGAAAAGCTATGGTTGTTGTAATGAAGCAAATAGAATCTGAAATGTTAAAGCTTTATAAGAAAGGTAAAAAATGAGTTTATCTTTACTTCCTACACAAGATGCAATAATAACAAAACTTAATGAACTGCCACAAACGGTTTATGAAAACACTGTACCCACAGATGATATTTTAGAATACTCTGACGGGCAAATGCTACCTTTTATAGTGGCTTTGTTTGGCGGTTATTCTCGAGCAATCGAAGGTAGAGGTATAACTTCTGTCCGTCAAGACTTGGGTGAAAGCTATGTTTCAATAGCCTGCGTGGGGCCAACTGAAAGATCCGCCAGACAGGTTGCAGACCTTGTGCTAAACCATTTAACAGGATTTGTGCCAGTAAACGCTAGCGAACTAACGCCAGCACCAAGCACAAACACGATTATATTTGATAACTCTGTTAGACCTGTAAAATACATATCTGAAATAACTTTCATCTTTTATGTTAACACTAATGTGGTATCATAGTATAGATGGAAAGAAGGGACCGTAATGGCACTTTTTAAAAACAAACTTACTGGTCAAATTGAAGAGCATCCAGAGCATTATCTGGATCACCCTATTTTTGGGGCAAATTTGGTTCCAGTAGATCAAGATGTCGAGGCTCCGAAGGCTGAGGCTAAAAGTAAAAAAGCCAAAATTTTTGGCGACAAAAAATCAACCGAGAATAATGAGGAATAAATATGCCTGCTAAAATGCTCCGTCCCAATGTGGGACTTTATGTTGCAACCGCAGATGCTTTTGCTGACTGGAAGGCCCCGACTCTTGCCGAAATCACAAACGCATCAAAGGTTTTCAATATCTCTCCAGCGGTTACCGACGACTACACTCTAAACCAAACTGAGTCTCAGTCAGACAACTCGCTGAGCGTTGTAGACAACGCTGACGTAACAACCCCAACCTATTTCAACTATGAGGCTTCGCTTGACGGTTTCCGTGACGCAAACCTTGCAGCTGATTCGGTTTACAACAAGT
>JACCDW010628799.1_pt1 | contig 10026 bp, 6 predicted proteins | sample 7449781 | NCBI WGS metagenome assembly JACCDW01 (sample SAMN15323449, study PRJNA562643) | freshwater metagenome | isolation source: river surface water | place: USA:Blue River Watershed | collected 2017-08-18 | reverse complement strand
GCTCTTTTTTTCAACAAAATCAATCATTTAATCCTGCACAATTTAATATGAATAATACTAATCATCCATTTGGTGCAACAAACCCTTTTGCAAATATTCCTTTTTTTATGAATAATATTCCAATGAATGGAACAAATATTCAATTTACATCACAAGCACAAAATCCTGTACAAAATTCTGTACAAAATCAACCATTAAAAAAAAGTGAACCAATTATTTTTGAATTAGAATTACAATTAAAAGATTTATATAGCGGTGCTAAACGAAAATTTACATATAAAGTTTTCGATTTATGTACTTCTTGTGCTTCACAAACGTGTGATTTATGTAATGGATCTGGGTTTGAAATATTTACTAAAAAAGTTGATGCACATACAACTCATAAAACTCAACGCGTTTGTGCAAAATGTAATAAAAGTGGAAAAATGCGAAATGCTAATTGCAAAAGTTGTAGTGGAAGTGGCGAAATTAAAGTTGAAAAATCCGTTGTTGTTGAAATTGATGCTGGAAGTAATTATGATGATACACAAGTATTTGAAAATTATGGACATCAACGTATGGGAGAATTAAAAGGAGCAATGATTATTAAAATTGTTAAACCAAAAGTAAATAAATTTCCTGAATTTGAAAAAGTTGGTGTTGATTTAATTCATACTAAAAGTATATTATTAGGTAATGCATTATGTGGAAGCAAAATATATATAAATCACATTGATGGAAGTGACTTTTATTATTTTGAAAAAGAAGTTATAACGGATGGATCAATGCGAACTATTAAAAATAAAGGATTCCCAATTAAAGGAAGTAAAAATAAAGGTGATTTTATTATAAATTATAAAATAAAATATCCAGAACAGATTTTAGATCCACAAATAATTAGTAAAATATTACCTTTTGAAAAAGATGATGAATATGATGATAGTGAAGTTGAAAAAGTAAATATTAATGGAAAATTAGGTAAAAAATAACTTTATATAAAATAGAATAAATAATGAATATTCATAATTTTAGAGAAAGAGCTGAAGCTAAAAAATTTCAAAAAAATCAAGAAAACGAAAAAGAAAGAGAAATAGAAAAAAATGAAAAAGAAAGAGAAAGAATTGAAAGAGTAAAAATTATTAAAAATAGAATGGAAAAATATAAAGAAAATAAGATAAAAGCTAAACAAGATATTATAAAAGCTGAACAAGATATTATAGCATTTAAAGAAATAATTAGAAAAGCTTATAAAAATATAGAACAAATTAAAAGAGCTGAAATAAATGAAATAATAGCAAATGTTCCATCAAATAGTAATATTTTTTTAACAAATATTACTTCATTAATAACAAATAATTCATATGCTCCATTATTTCAACAATTATTTAAAAAATATTTATTAAAAGAAGGTGTTGATGAAATAACTATTGGAAATATTTTTACTGAAATATTTACAAGGAATCCTCTTTATATATTAGATGTTTCTACAATAGTAAACAGAAGACCTTTAGCTAGTGGAAGTTATGGAATAGTTTTTCCAAATAAATCAATAAATAAAAGTAAATTAACAAATAATGTTCAAAGTGTGCCAATTATTATAAAAATAGTACGTAATGCAGACAGAGATCCACTTTATTTATTTCATTTTTATAAAGAATCTTTAATTCAATATATTCTTTATAATCTTTCTGATTCTCAATTTAAAATAAATATTCCAAAAATATATTCTATAAAATCAATTGATAATTCACCATCAATAATTATGGAACAAGTAGAAGGAGATATATTAGTTAATGTATTTAATAAAAAATTACCAAATCTATTACAATTTATAAATTATATAAAACAATTATTTTTATTATTACAATATTTATATAATACATTTGGATTTGTTCATAATGATATTAAAAATGATAATATAATGATACGAAATGATAATACAATAGTTTTATTAGATTATGGATATGGTTCAATTAATAAATTACCATCAATTGGAGAAAATCCAAATTTTTCGTTATCTGTTTATGATAATCTTTATAATTTACAACAAAATAGCTTAAATTCACGTCCTTATGTTGATATTTTAATGACATTAAAAATGTATAATATAATGCTTAAATTCTATAATCAATCATATTTTGCAAAACAAGGTATTACAAATATTAATAAATTGAAGCATATTAAAAATATCTTAAAATCATTACATATAAATACAGGTGTACTCGAATTACTTGTAAACACAAAAGATGAACATCATTCTATATTTAGAAAAATGGATTTAACCTCATATATCCAATCAACAGCATTTTCAGAATTAACTTATGAGCGTATACTTTTTAGAATAAATGAAATAGAAAAAATATTCCAAAATGGATCAATTTTATAAAATTTTCATACATTGAGATTTAATATTTTATATTTTATAATTATAGATATATAAAATGAAAAAAAATGGTATTTTAAAAAATAAAAATAGAAGATTAAAAAAAATAAAAAATAAAAATATGGAATTTCCAAGAATAAATCAAGAAATATTACGAGAAAGAGAAAGAGAAAGAGAAAAAAAAAGAGCTGAAAGAATGGAGATTGAACAATTAGGAATCAGAAGAAAAGAAGAAAAAAGAAAACCCAAAATAAATATGGAAAAAAGAAGACGATTAAGATTGGGTAATAATGGAAATATTAATTTAGCACTTGAAATCCAAAAATATGCTAGAAATGCAAAAATAAAACGAAATATTGCTCAAGAACCAATTAAACGAAGATTAGTTGAAGAACGAAGATTAGCTGAAGAACAAAGATTAGCTGAAAAACGAAGATTAGCTGAAGAGCAAAGATTAGCTGAAGAACGAAGATTAGCTGAAGAACGAAGATTAGCTGAAGAACGAAGATTAGCTGAAGAACGAAGATTAGCTAAAGAACGAAGATTAGTTAGAGAAGAAGAAGCAAGAATTGCAAATTATACTGAACGTTATTATAAATCTTTACAAAATGAAAGTCTAATAATAAATGATAAGATTCTAGAACTTCATGAGCTTCAAGAAAAAGGAATTACACAATTAAGAAAAATCTCTTCAGAAAATAGAAGAATAGAGATTCAAAATGATTTAACTAAAATAGAACAAATTATAATTTTGAATAATCTAAAAAGAATGTTATTAAATATAATTATTTTATATATTCCAAAGAAAGATTTAGAAATAACTGAAATTAATAAACTAAAAGATGACTATTTACAAAGTTTAAATGATAAATATAGAAAAAATTTTGAAGATTATTTAGCTGCACATTTATTAAAATTTGAAATTTTTCAATCACAAATTAATTTACTGCGCTTCGGATTTCAAACGCCACCATAATTTTATATAATTTAATTAAATTTATCTAAAATATCATTTTTATATATATTATCACTGAAAATATACCATTTTTTCTTTTCTTGATCCCATTTTCCACCTAATTTTTTTATTTCTTCTTTTTTAGTAAATGGTACATTTAGATAAATTTTATTAGACGTTTCTTTTGTTGATACATTATAAGGACATTCTTCCAAACCAATTGCTTTATTTGCTAATTTATCAGCACCATCATTTCCTTTTGAATGTATATCAATATTTTCTGTATGTGCTTTAATATACATAAAATATATATTTGTTTCATTTTTATAAAGTTCATATCCATATTTTACAAGATCTTTATTTGGTATATTTCTTTTCCAATTATTTTTATATTGTTCTTCTCCATAATCTGTTATACAACGAAGAGCATAGGTTGAATCTGAAACAATACATATTTTTTTATTTACCAAATCATCTTTTATGATTTCATAAACATCAATAATTGCTTGTAATTCTGCTATATTATTTGATTGTTTACCAATAACTTTTTTAGATACATTTCTTACATCATTTTCTTCAAAATAAATTCCGATACCAGCAATAGCACTTTCAGAACCATTATTTATACAAGCACCGTCTGTATATACAAAATAATCAATATTAAATTTAGATAAATCTGAAATACTAATTAATTTATTTTCTTTTTTACATTCTAAATCTTCTTTATTACTTTCAATATTATCAACTTTTTGATTTTCTTCATTATTTTCTTTTGAAATTACGATATTTGAAGGTTCATTTTTATTTATAAATTGAAAAATACTTTTTTGTCCTTTCATATCACCACTTGAAATATTTTCAAATTGCTTAACTTTTTCTTCACATAAATCTTTTCCAATAATTTTTTCTTTCCATCCTTTTTGCGGAGGATATTGAATTCCTAAAATATCAAATTGTTTTTTATTATACCCACCAGCAGGTGTTTTATTTTTTATTAACCATTCGTCAGTAATTATCATTTTTATTTGTGATATAATTAAAATATGAGTATAATCTTTATATTCAATTAAAAAATCATTTTTTATAATTTATAAATAAATTATTAATCTTTATATTTTTTAATTTTTTTTATTTTTGTAGAACCATATTTTTTACTATTTATTTTCTTTTTATCATAAGCGTGTAAAAAGAAATTTTTATAATTATTTTCTTTAATATTTCTCATTGAATTTATTACACTATTATTAATTTCATCATATGTCAATGGTTTATCTAATTTTATATAATGTTTTAATTGATTAAAATATTCTTCAATTGGATTTAGATAATGATGATATGGTATTATATATAAATAATCATTTCCAGTTGATTTTATATAATTTTTAACATCATTTGTTTTATGCATACCTCCATTATCTAATACAATTAAATGATTTTTCATATTTGGTAAAAATCCCTTTAAAAAATCAATAAATCTTTCACTTGTCATACCGCCTTTTTTATAAATTTTATAATCTAATGTTTTTTTATTTGTGATTGCTACAACACAAGTATATTTTTTAAAAATTAAATTATCATCTGTTTTTATAATACATCTTTTACCTAAATTACAGTAAGCATAATTTTGTGATAATCCACCTTTTAATGAAGTTTCATCAATACTTATTATTTTAGTATGATCGTATTGATTTAATTTTGTAAAAAATGTTTTTAATTCTTTTTTTCGGTCTCGTGGTTCTCCTCGTGTAATAGCAGGAAAATGTAAATGTGTAATTCTTTTTCGTGTAATATTATTATCTCTTATTACATCATATAAATGTTTTTCACTAATATTATAATCATTAAATTTTTCTTTTAATTTTTTATGAATTTCTCTAACATAAATATCAGGTTTACTTTTAAGTATTTCTTTAATTTCTTGGATATACTTATTTTTAACTTTATATGATCCAAATCTTTTTTTATTAATTATTCTTTTTGTATTTATAAATTTTATATACCATCTTTTTAATGATCTATGAGATACATCAAAAATTTTAGCAACTTTATTAAAGTTTTTAGTTTGAATATAATATTTAACAGCTTGAATTTTATAATCTTCACTATGATGCATAATTTTTTAATATATTTAATATAAAATAATATAATAAAATATAAAGAATATAAAGAACATAAATTATATATAAATTATATATAAATAAAAATAAAATATGGAAGAAAAAGAATGTCTGATGTGTAATACATATAAATTAAAAATTATTGAATTAGAGAATTCAATAAATGAATTAAAAGAACATCTTAAAAAATATACAGCACCACAAAGAAATAAAAAATATTATGAATCAAATAAAGAAGAATTAAATAAAAAAAATAAAGAATATCAAGAAAAAGTATCATCTGATAAAAGAAAAGAATACGCTCGAAAAGCATACTTAAAAAAAAAAGAAAAAGTTAAAAGTATAGAAAATAATAATTAAGTTAATTTTTAATAAAATTTAAAAAAAAATTTAAAAAAAAAATTTATAAAAATATAAGGAAAAATAGATTTATTTAAAAATGCGTATTTTTAAATAAATAAAAAATCTAAGTATAAAGTAGAATTACAAAATGGAATATTTAGATGATGATTTAGAAAATCATACATCTTTAAGTTTAGGAAATCAAACACATCATGTTCGAAAGATTAAACTTAAAAGCATACTAAATAATTATGATGAATTTCAACCAATTATTCAAGATGCAGTATTTAGAGTTCATGATATGGTTGTTTTAGGCTATCAATTTTTAAGATGTTTTATTTTAGAAAAATATGAAGATTATATGAAAATAGACCGCCAATTTATGTATAATATATTAAAAAGTGTTACAAATAATGGATTAATTACATATAAAGAAAATGATATATATAAACCTATTTTTGATTATTATAATCAAACTTTTAGAAATTATATAAATATTGATTTTAATAACAAGAATTTATCTTTTATAGTTCAATATGCTTCTATTGAAATGAATACTTGTTTTGAAAATAATATAATGCTTCATTTTAAGGATTATCTTAATAAATATCTTAATTTATTATTTTTGGCTCCTCATAAAGATGAGATTTCAAAAATCAAAAACAAAAATGAAAGAAATGAAAAGTTTAGAAATATTAAGAATGATTTAACAAATATGAAATTAGATTTATATACTAATTCAACATATGTTAAATATGAAGGAATTCATAAAGAGTGGTTAGAAAATAATCGTCATTTATTAGTACCAATTCTTAAAGAAAATAATATAAATTATCATCTAAAAACAAAATCATATGATTTCATTAAATATTCAATTTATATAAATAAAGAAATTGAAAATATGGGATTTAGACCATACCAAATTGTACCACAACGAAATAATAATGTACCTAAAAATATTATGTTAGACCACGCAGGATTAATGGACTTATTAGGTAATAAAGTTATAAATATGTTTGATAAAAGTGAATTAAATAATTGTTGTATTATTCACGAATTAAAAAATATAGAAAATGATGAAAAAAAGAATAAAACAGGAAAAGAAATTAAAAAAAGAAAAATAATTACGATTGATTCAGTCGGTAAAGCAGATATTATGTTAAATCCAGTAATTTATAGAGAATTATTATTTAATACGCTATTTATAAAGAAAAATAAAATTTTTAGTAAAAATAAAAAATTATTTAATTACACATTCAAAACCGATGGAATAAGTGTTTCATTAGATTTTGTAAATTACAGAGTTAATAAATATGAAAAGAGTGATAAAGAAAGTATTGAAGTAAAAAGAGAAGAAAAAAAGAAAAATAAAAGTAAAAAAGATTTATTAGAAAAGAAAAAACCAAGCAAAAAAGTTAATAATAGTAATCAAGAAGATTTATTTAAGATTTCAAATAATGATTTTATTGATTTAGAGAATCTTAATGAAAATCAAATTAAAAAGATTAAAGAAGATTATATTATTATAGGATGCGATCCAGGAAAAAAGGATTTATGCACTTTAATAGATAAAAATAATAATATGTTTCAATATTCTTCTTGTAAAAGAAGAAATGATACTTTTATGAAAAGTCGTGAAATAATTCAAAATAAAGAAAAATCTAAATACAAAATTCAAGAAATTGAAAAAGAAATAGATAATTTAAGCGCTCGAACTTTTGATATAAATAAATATATTGATTTTATTAAAAAGAAGAATGAAATTAATTTATTAACCAAAGAATATTATCAAATGAATTTACATAGAAATCTTAAATTTAAGGTATATTGTAATACATTAAAAAGTGAATCAAATTTATTGAATGAAATCAATAAAAAATATAATAAATCTAAAAGTAAAAAAATAGCAATTGGTTATGGAAATTGGAGTCAAACATCACAAATGAAAAACTTTTTTAGCACTCCGTGTATAGGTTTCCGCCGTTTAATTCACAGTAAATTTTTAACAATTACAATAGATGAATTTAAAACAAGTTGTAAATATCATAAAGATGGTAGTGATTTAGATAATTATAAGTATCTAAAACGAGATAAAAAAACAAAAGAATTAATTAAAGATGAAAAAGGCAATCATATTGAAATAAGTTGTCATAAATTACTAACTTATGAAAGTACTAATCCGACAGGAAAAACCAATCGTATTTTCATAGATAGAGATAGAAATGGATCTAAAAATATATTACAATGTTTTATAAATAAACTGAGTAATATACCAAGACCTATATTTCTAACTCGGAATTAATGAGTGGACCTTACATATGTAGGGATAAACCACTTATTTCTATTTACTTGCGTTAGGGTGGCGTTTGAAATCCGAAGCGCAGTAAAGTAGAAAATGGAAGAAGAAGCGAAATAAGTACATTATTAGGTAAATATATAAATAATAGATTATTTAAATTATGTAGTGAAGGTACAGCAGCAAGTATTACAAAATCAACTATTTATAATGAAATTGAAAATATAGTTAATGATCTTATTTTAGAACAAAATAGTGCAGAAAAGAGAAGCTATTTATTAGATTTAGCAAGAGAATTAATAGATTATATTTTTAATGATTATTTTAATAAAAATAATAAATTAGATTGCACTCAAATAGCATTATCAAGATAAATTAAAAAAGTAAAAAATAATTTAAGTTAACAACAATAAATTTATATATAAATTTATATATAAATATTATGCATATTATAATTACATTATAAATTATTTAACAAAATGATCCTCTACAATGTACACATTTAAGATTTTTATACATTTTTGAATAAATTACCATTACATCATCCATTTTTTCACTACTTAAAATGGGTACAGTTCCAATATAACCATCATTACTAACTTCATCATCTTCATCTCCTACTGTGTTTGCATCTTCTCCATCTTCTTTTGTTTCTTCTACTTTGTTTGTAACTTCGTTTGAATTTGATCTTTCTTCTTCTATATCTTCATATTCTTCTTCTTCTTCAATACTTTCGGTATCATCTTCTTCCATACTTTCAGTATCATCTTCTCCAGCATAATATTGATTTATATCAATAACAACTTCAGCATTATTTGCTAATTCTTCGTCTTGGGCTTCAATAATTTCTTTTTGTTTTGATTTCATATATTCAAAAATACAATTTATATGAAATGCTTTTTTACAATGTGCACAACTTAATAAACGGCATTTTGTTTCTGTTTCAGATTCTTCTTCTAAACATATTTGACAAACATCTTCACTATGATTCGTAAAATTAAAATCATTTGTTTTTAATGGTATATTATATTTTGCTAAAATTGTATTTAATTCAATATAATCTGTTTCATTATAAAATAATGTTGTATGTTCCAATTTCTTTAAAAAATATGGTGATTCAAAATATGAAGCATCAATATTTTTAATACTATTATATATATAATCTACAAAAGTAAACATTTTCTTTTCAATTGCTTGACTTATATAATTTGAAAAATTTTGTAATTGAACCATATTCATATATGATATTGTTAATTGGGCATTTCCTTTATGAATTAAATAATTTATACCATTTTCATCATCCACAAATAACGGTATCTTTTCATACTTTTCTTCACGAATTTTATTAAATATTGATCCCAAAAATGTTACATCAATATCTTTTACTTGACATAATATTTGAAATGTATCATCATATTGAATAAATTGATTATATTTTTTAACTAAATATTCAATTAATTCTTGATTTTTATCTCGCACACATATTTCTAATAACATTACTGGTATATCATCATTTTTAATTAAATGTTCAATAACAGGTTCATTATATTCAAATAATTTTAGTATAAATGGATTATGACTAAAATTTGCGTTTTCTAATACTTCCATCATATTCATTGTATCTTCAATTAATAAATTACATTTATAAGTCATTAAAAACTCTTTTATTAAATCTTCGTATTGTGGATTATCTAATAATTTATAAAATCGTAGCGGTAATGGTATTTTAATTCCATCATTTCGATAATAATGTTTTTCATAAGATGTTTCACACTTTTGATATAATGTATATAAATTACTTAATAATATATTTTTATCTACTTTATTATGATGCGTTTCTAAATAAGTTTCAAAAAGAGTAGTATATAAATGTTGTTCAGTATATGCATATTTGTCAAAATAATTGTGTTCAATTAATATATTTATGTATAAAAATAAATTGTTTAAAAGTTCG
>JACCDW010531845.1_pt1 | contig 10026 bp, 4 predicted proteins | sample 7449781 | NCBI WGS metagenome assembly JACCDW01 (sample SAMN15323449, study PRJNA562643) | freshwater metagenome | isolation source: river surface water | place: USA:Blue River Watershed | collected 2017-08-18 | reverse complement strand
CATATTTAATACCCCATTTCATTGCTGCGTTTGTAAAAAAAGGTGTATCATCACAACATTTTTTAAGTAACACTTGATTTTTACCACCACCATATTTACTCATTCCCAAAATTGAACCCCAATCAGACGCTGATAACATACTATGACGCATTGTATACCATTCTTCTGAGCGCTGTTCAGGTTGAGGAATTAATTTAAGACGTTCAACTTGAGCGCGGTTAAATTCAAGACGTGATGGTGTAAATTTAGGAAGCATATCATTTGTATAAAATACAAGTTTATTTCGTGGTGAAATATTTATTTCGTTTTCGTCAATCATTTTTATAAAAATATATATTTATTTTTAATAAAGTATATAAATTTTTATATAAAAATAAATAATAAATCAATTTTATATTATTTTTAATAATAAAATTCTCTTTAAGACAAAAATATTTTAAAAATATTATTTTTTTATATATTATGTAAATAGTATTATATAAAAAATGGAATATAAAAAATATATAAAATATGTATCCATATACTTATTTTTATCACTTTTAATTACATTTATATTAACCTATTTTTATTTAAGAAAAATAGAAAATTGTGATTGTATATTAGGTAAAAATAATGAACACGGTACTTATAATGTAAATATTAAACATTTGGAATATATTCAAATTGCGTTAATTATCATAGTTATTGTAGATCATATGTTTATATTAAATGATCATATTGATAAATTAGGTATTTTTAAAATATTTTTATTAATTGCTATTTTAGCTTTATATGGAGCATTTGTTTATTATATTTATTATTTTTCAAAAAATATAAATAATCCAAGTTGTGAATGTGGAAAAACGTGGGAGCGATATGTATTATATAAACAATTTTTAATGTATATTGTTGTAATAAGTATAATTATAATAGCATTAATATTTAATATTGAACACGAATTATTACATCATGTATATGAATCAAGTTCAATGAAACATATTTATTATTTATTTAAATCCATATTTAAGTAAGTGAAACCAAGGTTGCTCATTGAGCTGGACCTTTGGTTTCCTTATAAACCCTTTTTATAAAAAATAAAATATTTATTAACAAATTATTATTTGTTAAAAAGTTATTCAAAATAAATGATTCAAAATAAATGATTCAAAATAAATGATTTAAAATAAATGATTTAAAATAAAAAGTTATTTATAGCAAGAGGTTCATAAGGAACCAAAGCGGTTTCTTATTTTAGTTTTCAGCAGCAAAAGCAAGTTCATCTGTAGTAAAATCAGCATCTACCATTACACCACCATATTCACCTTCACCATCTTGAACATTTTCATTTTCGTGTTCAGCTAACTCTTCATTATATAATTTATCCATATATTCTTCTTTAGCAGTTTCTAATAAATCGGAAGGCATATCAGTACCATATTTAAGTAAATAATCAGCTTTAGCTTTATCAACAAATTCATCCATTGTTTCTTGTGTTTTTATTTGAGCATCACTCATTTCTTCATTAGCACCTTCTTCAGGTAAACCGTTTGTTGAAACGCGTCCATAAATAGTATATTGAAGTTGTTTGGCAAAATATCCAATATCATCTTCATCAGCATTAAGTGCTTTTTCTAAATCTTGTAAATAAGCATAATTTTTAGCATTTTTAATTTTTTCAATTTCTAATGTATTTGTATCAAATAATTGAATATCATCTAATATTTTATCTAAAATAAATTGAATAAACATACAACGATATTTACATTGAGCATCCATGGAAGCAGCATTTAATGTAATATTTTCTTCACCAGCAGCTTCATCAATTTCTTCATCACTATCATCATTTTCATTTGTACATAATATTAAATTATTTAATTCTTTAATAAATAAGTAATGAATAATTTCAGAAGCATCTTTAAATGAAAAGTTTGAAAATTTAAGAACTTTTTTATATTGAGAATCGTGTATATCATCTTCGCCATATATTGAATTAATTGTATTAGCATCATATTTTAATTTAGCATTTTTAAAGTAAATTTGAACAGATGAATCATAAAATTGTTCAAATGGTTCATATTCATTATAAATAAAGGATTGAACTTCTTTAGAAATATATTCATTATCTTCAAAAGTTAATAATTGGTCATCTTCAATAGTTTCAAGTTCTTTAATACGAGATTTTCCATTTTTAATCATTGCTAAATGTTTTCTTAAATAATCGTTATAACATTTTTTTAAATAATGAAGGCGAATATGTAATAATGATTCATCATTTTTAATACTTAATTTTTTAGGAAGATTTTTCTTTTCTTTTTCACTTAATTTCATAAAATATTGATAATATCCAATGTTATATAATAAATCGGAATATTTTTCATTAAATTCTTTATTTCCAGCTTTACCTAAAATGGTAGTTAAAGATTTTATTAATTTTTCAATTTCTTTATCTTTTAAGTTAGTAGCATTTGTTTTTAAATCAAGTGTATCATATATTTGATATGTATATAAATCTAAATTACTTTGTTTTTGTAAAGATATGTTATTTAATAATCTTTCATATTCTTCATTTGTATATACTTTATTTATAATTTCATCATATGTTTTACCACTCTTTGTATCACGTTTATCTTTACCTTCACCAACATAAGCACGTAATGTACCAGTAAATGGTCCTTCATCAACATATAATTCAAATTTTTCTAATATTAAATCTTGATTTGTATTTTCTGGATTAACATAAATTGGTAAATTATTTGGAAAATATGAATCTGTAACAGGTCCATCGGTAATTGCGCGACTGTATGTACCGCGTTGATGGAATAAATATTTAAGTTTATATAATTCTCGCACTTCTTTAATCATTCCTCCAAATGAAACATTTCCAGATTTACTTTCAACATAATATATAAATCCCATATATTCATCAAGATATTCATCACAACAAGCTTTTTCAACAATGCTTATACCCATTCCACTTTCAGGATTAACATCTCGTAATGGAATTTCATTATAAACAGTCATATATATTTTTTTTAATTCTTGATTTAAATAATTTATTCTATCTTTCCACATTTTATAATGTTTTTCAATATCTTTTCCACTTAATACAGTATTTACAAAATTTTCAGGTAATGGTCCAACATCTTTATATATTACTGAAATATCTTCAATAGATGATGTATTAAATGATGCTATCTTTTTAGAAAGTTCCATTTTATATTCACGTTTTTTCATATATAATTGATTTATTGCTGTACTCTTTTTAAATTCATTGTAATTAGTATCAACATAATTCATATAACTTTTCATCATTTCATCTTTATTACCGGTTGTTGGTAATGTTCCCATTTCTAAAAGTAAACAAGATATATATTGAATACCATCAATACCATCAAAAGATGTAAAAGCGCAAGGGGAAAGTTTTGTAGAAAATTGATAATCAGGAACTGCTGTTTGAACGGAAATTAAAAAGCGAGAAGATATAATAGAAGCATATTGTATTCTTTGATAAACTTCATAATTTTTTAAAAAAATACCTTCTTCTAACATACGTTTAATCATTTCAGGTTTAAACCCTTTCGCACTCATTAATAATTTAGCTTCTCGTTGAGTATAATCTTTAAAGTTTGGAATATTACGAATTTTTTCAAGTGAATCAATAATAATTGAAATAGTATCATATTCATTTAATAAAATACCTGTTTTAGAGCACATATTTTTTTGAACAAAAGTACAAATATCTTTAGCGTGTTGAATATCATCTGGTTTAAAATCTTTTTCTAAAAAGATTTTTCTAAACTCTTTTGAATCACAATCAATATATTTCATTTTAGGATCATATGTTTCTAAATCAGCAACTGTTTGTGGAGCTTTATCTTCTTCATCTTCTACCCAAACATCACGACTACGAATTTGTTGACCAGCTTCCGTATAACCTTCAACATCATCACTTTTATGTGTTCCTAAAACTTTACCACAATTACGACATGTTTGAACATCAGATGAAGCTTCGCCTTCATCACCAAATAAGTTAAACATATTTTGAACAATTTGTTCTTTCTTTTTTGGATCATTTGCTTTTCGTTCACGCATTTTATAAACGTGATGACCACATATATATTGATTATCAATTTTGCGTTTATATTTTTTGGAATATAAATCCATACCAATTAATAAACCATCCTTTTCAATTAAATTATAAATATAATTTTCTTGCATATCTATATCACGTAATCCATATATTTTACGAATTAATATATCCAAAGCATCATGCTTAATTATTTCAAGTTTTTCTTCTTCAACAATTTCTTCTTTTTCTTGAACTCCTGATTCAACATAATATTTTTGAACACTTTGAGCAATTTGATTTTCAAAATAATCCATATATGAATCACTTTCAATGTAACTTTTAAGATTTAAAAAGTCTTGATGTACTTGTGATACATATGTTAATCGGTCTTTAAAACGTGTATATAAACGACTATGACATCCATAATCTTTACGATAAACAGCATCTAAAGTATCAATATCTAACTCTTCTAAATCCGTATTATTAAAAGTACATAAATATTCTATTTTATCATATTTAGGAACAATTTCAGTTAAAGTCCAGCTTTCGGCATTTTTATCAAAGCTATATATTTCTTTATCAACTAATGCTAAAGTTCCATCGTTAATATTTTCATTATTTGCTTCTTTTTCTAAATCTTTTAATGAAGAATATTGATAACGATATAATTGACAACATGATTTTTTATTTTTATTATTTTTTCCTTTACGAAGTTGATTTTCAATCATAATTTCTTTATTTAATTGTTTTTCACCATTTTTACTTTGTGACCCGTATGTTTCAATCATATTATTAATCATATTTATATCGTGTTGTTCTTTAAAAATACCATAAAACATTTTCATCATTTCAGAGAAAAAGATAACACCATGATCGCGTTGATCCATTAACCAAATTAAACGAGCTGAAACACAATCTTCTGGTTTATTTAAATGAGGGTATTGTTTATAATATTTTGTAACATTTTCATTTGTAATATATAAATCGGCTAAAAAGAAATTTTTATCAGAAAAACGTTCTTTATTTGTAATATGGAAAATAGTTAATGATTCGCGTTTAAGAAGCTCTTCTTGTAAATGAAGTTTTTCTAAATTACTTTTTAATATATTTTTAATAAAATCAAATTGGTCAATCTTTAAATTATTTATCTTTAAATTATAACGCTCTAATACATATTCTACATCTTGAATTGTATAACATTGAGCTAATCTTTCACTTTCATTTTCAATAATATAATCTAATGTTGGAACAATTTTTGTTAAAATTTTACGAAATTCATCTTTGCTTTTTAATATAAGATCATCAAATAAATATAATTTATTATGATTATTTGATTCTTCTTTTTCTTGATATGTACTATTTTCATAATTTGTTTGAAATTCATCAATTTGTTCATTATATACAATTTTATATCTATCATAAACTAACTTATTTGGTGTATATATTTCACCATATGTACCATCTATATTTAATTTTGTGGATGATTTAATTGAAAATTCATTTTCATTTTCAATTGTAATATTTATATGTTGTTTCATACCATTTATATTTGGAACACAATTAGAATTATCAATATAAATACGAGATTTAGCATTTAAACCATGATTAGGAGCTACTATTTTAATAAAATCACCAACTTGAGTTATTTTGGTAATTTTTGAAGATAAAATTAATTTTTTAACTAATGGTTCGTGATTTGATACATTGTCATTACTATATAATTGATGATTATCATAATCATTTACTTTATTTAATAACATAAAACCAACAATTTGAACATCTTCACCACGAATAAGTGAATATGGAACAATCCCATTAACACGACCTGTTTCTTCATTATAAGAATCTTTATAACTTAATATATCATTTCGTATTTTACGAGAATTCCATTGAACACTATCAATATCGTTATAACGAAGAACTAAAGCATCATTTTGAAGTTTCGTAAAATAACCAACTTGATTTTCTTCACTTTTTGGATTTGAAGTATATGATGATTGAATTTTATAGATTGTTCTTAAATAACTTTTATAATCAATTCTTCCAAGAATTGAATCATGTTTAACATTCCATAATAATTCATGTTGGCGTACTTGACTATCTTTTATTATACCAGCTTCATCTTCTAATGATTGTGTAATATATTTTTCACTATTTATATTATTATTACCATCTTTACTTTCCATTTTACTTTCATCTTCTTGTATTATTGAATATATTTTATGTTTATCTAAAATTACTGGAATTAACCAATTATTACTATAAACATTATTATACATATCAATAATTGTTGGATAATCAAAACCATTTTCATATTCTTCATAACGTTTTAAACCATCATTTTTGGCATCTACTAATTCTTTGGCTTTATTAGCAACTTCTTCTTGAATATATAATAATCCTTGTTTTGAAACAGGATATGTAGCTAATATTTCATTTTCTAATTCTTTTAAATAAACTAAATCATTTTGATAAGTACGCTCCGTTTCTTCTACATAAACATCTTCTTCAACAACAATAATATCTTTTATTTCATTTGTTTCATTTAAAGTATTATAATTTACATTATTTAATTCATTTCCAAATATATCATTTTCTTCCGAAACATTTTCTTTTAATGTTTCAACATTTGAACCATTATTTTCATTAACATTTCCTTCTAATGTTTCAATATTTGAACCATTATTTTCTTCTGAAATATTTCCTTCTAATGTTTCAATATTTGAACCATTATTTTCTTCTGAAATATTTCCTTCTAATGTTTCAACATTAGAACCATTATTTTGTAATTCTTCTTCTTGACCATTATTTTTAAATTCTATTTTTTCATTACCATTTCCTTCATTTACAATATTTATTTCTTCTTCATTTGGATTATTTTCAATATTCATAACATTCGTACCATTATTAGTAACAATTTTATTAGAATCTGAATTTCCTATATTATTCATATTTGTAATATATTATAGTATATTATAGTATATATATAATATGATGATATATTTTATATTTATGAAAAATACTTATTTTTAATAGATTTCATATTTTTAACATTTTTAACATTTTATATAAATAATAAAAAAATTGAATTTTTTTTATGAATATAAAGGAGTTTATATATAATTATATATAATAAAAGTAAAAGTTTATTTACGTTTATTAATTTTATATAATACATACGTTAATTATTTCGTTAAATAATAAAAATGGACTTTTTTAACTACATACGTACACAAAATATTTCCACTTATGATGCTCTTGTAGAACATCTTAAAAGTGACGAAATTAAAATTCGTGTAAAAGAAGATAAAAAATACCCTGACTTTTTTGTACTTTGTCATAATGATGAAACCGTGAAAACATCACCTATTTATCATTGTACCAATGGTATGATTCTAAGAAAAGCGGATTGCGTTCCTGTTTGTTATTCATTTGATAAAATGGAAGAAAATGAAGTTTCTGATGAAGAAAAAGCTCAAGGAATTAAATATAAAATTGATTCAAAACTAAATCTTGCTAATGCTCGTCTTGAGTATGCGCTTGAAGGTACACTTATTCGTGTATGGAAATATGCTGATAATGAAACAGGTGAATATAATCTTATGATTTCAACAAAACGTTGTATTGATGCTATTCGTTCAAAATGGATTAGTGAAAAGAGTTTTAAAGAACTCTTTATGGAAAGTATGAATGGAATTAATCTTCATGAAATTATTCAAGAAAATTATACTTATTCATTCCTTCTAACTCATCCTGAAAACAATATGGTTGTTCAATATGATAAACCTGTTTCTTATCATATTAGTACTCGTAATATGAGTACATTTATGGAAGAAAACATTATTCTTGAAGGAGTACAACGTGTACCTACACAAATGATTGATGATTCAAATGTTGAACAATATATTAATTATATTTTCAATAATGAAATTTACAATATTGAAGGATATGTAATTGTTGATGAAACTTTTAGACGTCAAAAGTTTATTGCTCCTTCTTATCAAAAAGCGAAGGATATCTATGGAAATAGTAATTCAAAGATGTATAAATTCTTTAACCTTCGTAAGAATGTTCAAGATTTAAATGAATATCTTAAACTCTTTCCAAAAGATGTTCAAGAATTCAATAATTATGAATACAACTTTTATCAAATTGCTACCCAAGTACATAAACTTTATGTAAACAAGTTTGTAAAGCGTCCTAAAGATGAAAATGGTACTCAACTTATGATTCCAGTTCCTTTTTACCTTAAAAAGCTTGTATATGGACTTCATAGTGATTACAAAACAAATAAAGTACAAACGAATCTTGAAAAAGTTTTCCATAAACTTGCTGATTTAGATGTAAATCTACAATGTTTCATTTACAATAATATGATTAATAATGGTAGTACACCAATTACATATGAAGCTATTTTTTCAAATGCTTTCCCAATGGTTAAAAAAGATGATAATGTAGTTATGAATGTTGATGTAGAAGAAAATGTTGAACAAAATCAATCAGAAATGGTTGTAGAATAAAATAATAAATAAAATATTTATTACTCATATTTCTATATATAAAATATTATAAAATAATTTTTACACTTTTTTACACTTTTTTACATTATATATAAATTAAATAATTTATATATATTTTTTTATAATTTATAATATTTTTTTAATGATTAAAATGAAAATGAGCAATGATTAAATGTACATCCTTTAAAAATAAGAGAAATAAACTTTCTATCTTTTTTCTTTGAGATTTCTTGTACATTATCATCTTTTTTTTGTTTCTTTGGAATCATAATCTCTTCATCTTCATCATCATCTTCTTCAGATTCATTATCACTATCATAATCAATTTTACGCTTATTAGAATGATTTACTTTTTTTGGAGTATTATTTACTCTTTTAGGAGCAATATTTTTGTTTTTTGTAATTGATAAATTACGAACAGCTTCTTCCTTTTTAGGTAATGAACCACTCATACTTCTTGTTCTAATAACTCGTTTAACAGGTAAAACCTTACTTTTTGATTTTGGTTTTGATTTAGAATCATTTTCTTTTGATTCAGAATCCGATTTATCTTCTTTTGAATTTGATTCAGAATCCGATTTATCTTCTTTTGAATTTGATTCAGAATCCGATTTATTTTCTTTTGAATTTGATTCAGAATCCGATTTATTTTCTTTTGAATTTGATTCAGAATCTAATTTATCTTCTTCTTTATCAGGGTCTAAATCATCATAATCAATATCATTCATATCTTCATTTTTAGAATCTATTTTTTTATTTGATTCTTCTGATTTAGGTTTTGATTCAGATAAATCTTCCGATTCATCAGAAGATTCATCAGAAGATTCAGTAATATTAGATTTATTAACAAGTTTAGAAAAGACTTTTTCAGTACTTTTTTCATCATCTGTTTCATCTTCACTACTACTATCATTATCATTATTCATTGTTTCTTTAGCTTTTTCTAAAGATTCACTTTTTTCACGATAAATTTTTTTAAGTAAATTGATTGTATAAATTCGTAGTACATTGTATCTATGAGTTCTTTTATCATTTTGTTTAATTAACACATTGATTTTTGTATCCACTTCGTGTGTTTTAATACTATTACATGATGAACATAATACTTGAAAATTTTCAACTTTATTAATATTTTCACCATATTTATTAAAATATTGTTTTTGAACAATATGATCTACAATCATATTTCCATTACGCAACTTTTGATTACATAAATTACATTTACCTTTTTGAAGCTCAGAACCAACAGTCCATAAATATTTATTACGATAATTCTTATCATAACTTTGTCTTAGCATATGTGTCACAAATCCATTATCGCCATAGCGAGAATTTGCTTTACGTATACGCATTGAACTCATTTTATTCTTATTAAAAAAATAACTTTTTATATTTATAAATACATATTTATACATTTTTATTTTAGAAAAAATCAATTTTTATAAAAATTATAAAAAT
>JACCDW010468780.1_pt1 | contig 10026 bp, 11 predicted proteins | sample 7449781 | NCBI WGS metagenome assembly JACCDW01 (sample SAMN15323449, study PRJNA562643) | freshwater metagenome | isolation source: river surface water | place: USA:Blue River Watershed | collected 2017-08-18 | reverse complement strand
GGGAAACACCCGGTCCCATTCCGAACCCGGAAGTTAAGCCTCTCAGCGTCGATGGTACTGCACGGGTCACCTTGTGGGAGAGTAGAACGCCGCCGGGCTTAAATTAGGGAAAGGGGTTACGAAAGTGGCCCCTTTTTCATTTTCGGAGAGAAATAAAAATTCTAGTAAATCAAGAAACGCAAACCGTTCCGATAGAAAAAATAATAGATCCTCGGAAAGAGATTCAAGTAAAGATTCAAATAAGAATTCAAGAAAATTTGGGAGTAAAGATTTAAAGAGAGCTCCCGGGAAAACTTCCGGCAGAGATCCAAAACGAGATTCAAGGAACTCTACTCAGCGGGCAAAGAGACCGGAGAAAATAACTGGACCGCACGAACGAGAGCGAGATTTCGCTCGTCCGTGGGTGGATCAAGAGATAACCGGCGAAGAAATTGATAAAAAAATAAAATTCCAGCTTGAATCTTTGACCCCTGGAAATGCGAAGAGTGTCGCTAGACATATGGTTGCACTTGAAAAATTATTGGAAACAAATCCAAGAGAAGCTCATCAGCACGGCAAAGAAATTGTCTATCGCGCAGGACGTCTTGGAATTGTCCGAGAAAAGGCGGGAATTGCGGCGCTACGCGCAGGTGAATTTAAAATAGCTCAAAAGGATCTACGGGCCGCTTCGCGAATAACTGGCTCAAAAGAAATTCTGCCCTACATTGCCCAATGTGAGGTCGCGCTAGGGAATCCGAGAAAAGCGCTGGAAATTTCTGGAAAAGTGAAGGAGAGTGAACTCTCTCGAGAAGGTCGCGTTGAGATGCGCATTGCAGCTGCCGGAGCAAGAAGTGCTTTGGGGGAACATAACGCTGCAGTAGTTACTCTTACCTGTGCCGAATTAAATGAGAAAGAAGCTGCATGGAGCTTGCGACTACAACGCGCTTACCGCGATGCCTTAATGGCGGCCGGAAGGAATAGCGAAGCAGATGCCTTTGAAAAAGCTAATCCACATTTAGTCCAATAGCTAGAAAATCTGTCATATCTATTCTAGAAAATTCGGTATCGGAATTCTCTAGATAGGAAAAAGAAATGAAACCAAAGCAGGTAAGTGAAAATATTGTTTTTCTCACCGGACGCGTGAGCGGAACACCCACTGCACGTGCTCTTCCAAGTGGTGATGAAGTAGTTGAATTTAGGTTAGTTGTTGAACGTGGCAATCGAGCTGGTGTCGACACATTAGATATTGCAACTTGGAGCTCTTTATTACGAAAGCGCGCGTTGAAATGCGAAGATCAAGATTGGGTATCGATTGAAGGAGCAGTGAGAAGGAGATTCTGGAAGACAGGAAAATCTGTTGCTAGTCGATGGCAGGTTGAAGCGCGCCAACTCGTCCGTCTTTAGGTACCTTTAAGCCATGGCAAACGATCTCTTTTCGGCTCTTCGGACATATTTAATGAAGATTGGCAATGGCGAAAAGACCCCTCAAGAACTAGCGGCTGCCTTAAATAACTGGGCACGGGAGAGTGGAGAAGCAATAAAGGCGCGCGTGGAAGAGGAAGTAAAGAGAAACGTCTCTAAGATGGGCTTTGCCAAAGAAGCTGATTTATTGCGCCTCGAGCGCGAATTAAGTAAAGAACTAAAAGAAGTTAAAGAACTTCTTAAATCGAAGAATTCATCAACCAGTAAAGATACTTCCCCTAAGAGATCTGCTTCCAGTAAGAGTGCGGCAAAAAAACTTCCGAAGAAAAATGTGGGAGCAAAAAAGAAGAACGGTAAGCAGAGCAAATGAATGAAAACCTAGACCGCATTTCGGATATCAAGAAAAAGGTAAACGAGATTGGACTTTCACCATTAGAAGAACATGGCAAGAGGTTTGAAGAAGTTAATTCAGATCTAACCGAAGCACTTTCGGCAGTTGAAGGTATTTCCAACTCCTAAAGGGTTGATTTGCGAAATCGCCTGGACTTAGAACTTGTAAAGCGAGGCTTGGCTAGATCGCGGGAATCCGCGCAATCATTAATTGAATCTGGAGTTGTTTTACTTAAGGGAATTCCTGCAAGCAAATCTTCAACTCAAGTAAATCCCGATGATTCCATCCTTATTGCAAAAGAGAAGAATGATTTTGTCTCTAGAGGCGGACAGAAACTCTTCGGCGCCCTTAGGGCTTTCCCAGAGATAGAAATCGCAGGAATAAGTGCTCTAGACGCAGGTGCATCAACTGGTGGCTTTACTGATGTCTTGTTACGAGATGGTGCTGCAAAGGTTTACGCAGTTGATGTTGGTTATGGTCAACTAGCTTGGGAACTTCAAAAGGACGATAGAGTCGTTGTAATCGATCGGACAAATATCAAAGATCTTCAGCTCTCAGAGATCGGGACTCCAGTCGATTTGGTTGTTGCAGATCTATCCTTCATCTCTCTTCGTAGCGTCTTGAAGTCATTAATTCCTCTTGCTAAACCCTTGGCGAATTTTCTATTGATGGTCAAACCTCAATTTGAGGTGGGGAAGGAGAACATTGGCTCTGGCGGAGTAGTGCGTGACCCCATGCTTCGATTTGAAGCGGTGAAATCAGTCGCGGATACCGCCTTTGCACTTGGCCTTGGCGTGAAAGGCGTAGTGGCAAGTTCGTTACCCGGTCCGTCGGGAAATGTGGAATATTTCCTCTGGTTAAAAGCTGGAGCGCCCGCTCTAGATAATCAACTACTCTTAAATGCAATAGCGAAAGGACCGGAATGAGCCGCAAAATAATTTTGGTCCTTCATCCATCTCGCGATGAAGCTCATGCTTTGGCTCGAGAAATTGTTAGCTCACTCAAAAACCATAATTTTGAGATTTTAACTTCCACTGAAGTTGATATTTCAGGCATCACTAAGTTGACAGATGTAGATCTAATTTCTCACCGCAATGAAGTTGAAATGGTTTTGGTTCTAGGTGGAGATGGAACGATATTGCGAGGCGCAGAAATTGCACACGGTAGCGACTTACCTGTTCTTGGAATAAATCTTGGCCATGTTGGATTCTTGGCACAGATTGAAAAACCTTCCATTGCTAATCTTGTTGAGGCCATTACCAGTAAAAGCTATACGGTTGAAAAGCGTATGACCCTCGCATACAAAGTTGAACGTGGCAATTCAATACTTTCAAATGGTTGGGCATTAAATGAGGTTGCCGTAGAAAGAAATACTGAAGCAATGATTGAATTGTTTGTTCAAATTGACCACCGTCCTTTATCCCGTTGGGGATGTGACGGAGTTATTTGTGCAACGCCAACAGGTTCCACTGCATATGCATTCTCCGCCGGTGGTCCGGTTGTCTGGCCAGATGTCGATGCTCTCGTCCTGCTCCCACTTGCTGCACATGCACTCTTCTCAGATCCGATGGTTGTCTCACCAGAATCGGAAATCGCAATTGATGTGGAGAGTGAAATTGGAGTTCTATCCGCAGATGGTTTACGGAAAGTTCAACTGCTTGAAGGTGATCGAATTACCTTAACGAGCGAAAAATCTTTCATCTCTCTAGCGCATATTGATAATGCTCCTTTTACAGATCGTTTAGTGGCTAAATTTAAATTACCTGTGGATGGTTGGCGTGGTAAGTAAGACGGGAAAAATTTCTCGTTCCAGATTAGAAGAACTCTCGATAAAAGGCTTGGGGGTTATCGATAACGCTACCGTCGAATTCTCGCCCGGGCTAAATGTCTTAACCGGGGAGACTGGTGCTGGTAAAACAATGGTTTTAACGGCGCTCTCTTTGGTACTCGGCGGAAAGAGTGATTCGGATCTAGTTCGTGCAGGATATGAAAGGTTGCAAGTAACGGGTCGGTTTTTACTCCCGGATTTACCAAGCGCTGAACTTAAGAACCTAATTGAGGAATTTGATCCTGAGATTGAGGAAAATTCAATTCTATTGGGACGTTCTGTTGCTAGAGATGGAAAATCGCGAGCACTTCTATCTGGGGCACCAACAACTGCTACTGCTCTCACAAATTTTGGCGATGAGCTAATAGAAATTCATGGACAACATGGCGCAATTTCCTTGCTTAAAGAAACGCGCCAACGCGAACTTCTTGATCAATTCATTGGAAGTTCTATCATTGAATTGCTTGATATATACCGAATGAATCTTTTAGAGTACAAAAGCACGCAAGCGAAACTAAAAGACCTCGAAAAAAGTAAGAATGACCGAGAATCAGAGATTAGCGAACTCGAATCTCTAACCACTGATGCTAAGAAATTATCTCCAAAGCCTGGAGAATTGGCAGAAATAGATCGCGAAATTGAATTGCTGAGCCGAGTGGAGCAGATCCGAATCTCTCTAAACGAGACGCTATCTGCGCTATCGGATGAAGATTCCGGTTCGACCAATGGGTTGAGTATGGCTAGGCGATTACTAAATCTCGTTGCAGATGTAGATAAGCGGCTAGCTCAGATAAATGAGGTAATAGAAGGAGCATACTTTCAAGTATCAGACGCTGTAAGTGAAATTACTTCTTTCCTAGATTCTCTAACTGCAGATCCCGCTCGACTTGAAGCTATGCAGGTAAGAAAATCCGCCTTACGTTCTTTCGCAAAACGCTTCGGTCATGGAGCAAGCATCGAAGAACAATTCGAAACAGCAATTGCGCGCGCGCAAAGCGCCAGTGAGAGATTGCGAGATATTTCAGGTGGGTCTGAGCGAATTATTGAATTAGAAAATGAAATTTCGCGCAGAAGAAGTGAAACCTTTAATTTAGCCAGGAAAATTAGCGATCTTCGAAAGAAAGAGTCGGATCGTCTTTCCAAGAAAGTTACAGAGGAGATCCATCAGCTTTCAATGCCTGCAGCGGAATTTAAAGTTGAAGTGATAAGTAATGATGACGAAGATCTGATTTTCAATGAATGGGGTATTGATCGCGTGGAGATGCTCTTCTCGTCTCACAAGGGAGGTGCTTTCCTTCCAATTTCAAAATCCGCCAGTGGAGGTGAACTGTCTCGAGTGATGCTTGCCCTTGAAGTAGTAGTAGCTTCGAGATTTCCACTCGGAACATATCTATTTGATGAAGTAGATGCAGGAATTGGCGGCAAAGCAGCGTTAGAAGTTGGCAAGAGATTGAAAAAGCTAGCAGAGAATGCCCAAGTAATTGTTGTGACACATCTTCCACAAGTTGCTATATGGGCCAACAGACATCTATTGGTTGTAAAGGATAGCAATGGAGCAATTACTCAGAGTTCAATTTCAGTTCTAACTGGAAATGAACTGGAGAGTGAAATTGCTCGAATGCTCTCCGGAGTAGATGAATCTGAACACGCCCAAGAACACGCGCGTGAATTGCTAGATTTAGGAAAAGCTTAAATCAACTGATAAGTTAGCCCTCCATGACCGCCCCTCATGTGACAAAGCATTTATTTGTTACCGGCGGAGTCGCCTCAAGTCTTGGCAAGGGACTTACTGCATCGAGTTTAGGTCGATTACTTCGTGCTCGCGGATTACGAGTTACGATGCAAAAATTGGATCCGTATATAAACGTTGATCCCGGAACAATGAATCCATTCCAACATGGTGAAGTCTTTGTTACAGATGACGCCGCTGAAACTGATTTAGATATTGGCCACTATGAGACATTCCTGGACACCAATCTCCACGGTTCTGCCAATGTCACTACTGGACAAGTTTATTCTCGAGTTATCGCACGTGAGCGTAAAGGTGAGTATCTGGGGGATACAGTTCAAGTTATCCCGCACATTACCAATGAAATAAAAGACAGAATTAAAGATATGGCCGCAGCAAATATAGATATTGTCATTACTGAAGTTGGCGGCACGGTAGGAGATATCGAATCTCTGCCATTTTTAGAGGCTGCGAGACAGATTAGACAAGAGGTTGGAAGAGAGAATGTTTTCTATTTGCACGTCTCTTTAGTTCCATATATCGGACCCTCTGGAGAATTAAAAACCAAGCCAACACAACACTCGGTTCAGGCGTTGCGTTCAATCGGTATATCTCCAGATGCAGTAGTACTTAGATCAGATCGCGAAATACCTACATCTGTAAAGAAGAAGATTTCTTTGATGTGCGATGTAGATCAAGAGGCAGTAGTTGCCGCTGTTGATGCGCCTTCAATTTACGATATACCGAAAGTTTTACACCGAGAGGGTTTAGACGCCTATATCGTCCGCAGATTAGGATTACCGTTCCATGATGTTGAATGGGGCGAATGGGATCAGCTTCTAAAGATAGTTCATCATCCTGAAGTAACCGTTAAAGTAGCTTTGGTAGGTAAGTACATTGATTTACCAGATGCTTATCTTTCAGTTTCTGAGGCCTTAAGAGCTGGTGGTTTTGCAAATAACGCAAAGGTAGAAATTAAATGGGTTACAAGTGATGATTGCGAAACTTCAGAAGGCGCTGCCAAAAATCTTGGTGATGTTGATGCGATCTGCGTACCTGGTGGTTTTGGTGTTCGAGGAATTGAAGGCAAATTAGGCGCGTTGAAGTTTGCTAGAGAATCCAAAATTCCGACGCTCGGGCTCTGTCTCGGGTTGCAGTGCATGGTAATTGAAGCTGCTCGAAATCTTGCTGGATTAAAGGAAGCGAACTCTTCTGAATTTGATCCAACTACAAAAGATCCAGTGATCGCGACCATGGCAGGTCAAGAAAAAATTGTCGCAGGTGATGCAGATATGGGCGGAACAATGCGATTAGGTTTATATAAAGCAAAACTAAAGGAAGGCTCGATTGTTTCAAAGATATACAACAGCCAAGAGGTTTCAGAGCGGCATCGCCATCGCTACGAAGTTAACAATAATTATCGCGATATTGTTTCTGCGACAGGATTAGTTTTTAGCGGAATATCTCCAGATGGAAATTTAGTTGAATTTGTGGAATTGCCTGAGGAGGTTCATCCTTATTATGTTGGCACGCAAGCTCACCCTGAATTTAGATCTAGACCAACACGCCCGCATCCTCTCTTCAGCGGTTTGATAAAAGCTGCCGTAGCTCGTGTCAAATAAAGTAATTCTAGATACCTTTCTTAATCACTTAAGAGTTGAGCGTGGCTTAAGTACTAATACGGTTACAAGTTATCGTAGGGATTTAGAGGCTCTCATAAATTACCTTGAAAATAGGAATCTAGAATTTGATAATTGTAAGAGTGAAAACTTAGAAGAATATATTTCAAACAGAAGAAAATCGGGCTTAAGCGAAGCAAGTTTAGCTAGAAATATCGTTGCGATTAGAACCTTCTTCAAATTCTTGGCTAAGGAAAGAAATATAGAAAATGTGGCTAAGGAGATTCATCCACCTACGCCGCCACGGAGAATTCCCAAGGCGTTATCAATCTCAGATATCGACTCACTTCTAAATGCGCCAAGTAGGGAAGGAATTGGAATACGGGATTGGGCGCTATTGGAGTTACTTTACGCAACAGGTGCCAGAGTTTCTGAATTAGTTTCACTCGATAGAGAGGACATACAGAGCAGCGATGGCGAAATAAATAAAATAAGGCTGATGGGCAAAGGAAGGAAAGAACGTATTGTCCCTTTGGGAAAATTCGCGCAACACGCTCTTAATCAATATCTGACGCTAATTAGACCGAATTTAGTAAAAGGAAGTGAAAGAGGATTATTTCTAAACTCGCGCGGAACTCGACTTAGTCGACAGAGCGCATGGCGAATAGTTCTTGAAAATGCGAAGCGAGCAAATATTGAAAATAGAATCTCACCACATGCCTTGCGGCACTCTTTTGCTACCCATCTTTTAGATGGAGGTGCAGATATCCGCGTAGTTCAAGAATTACTTGGTCACTCTTCAGTAACCACAACGCAGATTTACACTTTAGTTACGATAGATAAATTACGGGAGAGTTATGCGCTTGCACATCCAAGAGCCAAGTGAGTTATCGACCTCTTAATCTTCGGGCGATAATTGATTGATCGCCCTTTGATTCAAGATCCGCTATAACTATTGAAAGGGCTTCTCGAACAATACGTCCTCGATCAACAGCAAGACCAAGATCTCCGCGCAGATGTAACCGAGCTTGCTCTAAATTGAACAATTCTTCAGGTGACAAATACACCGTAATCTTTTCATCGTGCTTTTCGCGACCGGAAGGACCATGATCAATTCCAGTAGGGCGACGTCTTGGAGTTTGTCGGACTGAGTTGGTTTTTGCCGCTGGCTTGGCATTCGCCGTTGTCGGTCTATTGGTATGTACAACTTCGGCGGTCTCTTCAACTTGGTCAGGTACAGCGCTCAACGTAGTTTTTCTAAAGAGTTCATCGGCCCCGGGCAGACTTATTCTGCGACTCATCGAACACCTCCATTTGCGATCAATTCACGAGCTAATCTTCTATAAGAGGCTGCACCAACAGATGAACTAGCGTATGAGGTTATCGGTTCACCGGCGACAGTAGTTTCAGGGAATCTGACTGTTCTTGAAATGGTTGTATCGCAAACTTTCCCTGGAAAAGCTTCATTAATTCGCTCCAATACTTCACGGCTATGTACCGTCTTGCGATCAAACATTGTTGGAAGAATTCCCAATAGCTGTAAATCTGGATTGGTATTTAATTGAACTTTCTTAATAATGTCATCGAGCAATGCGACGCCTCGAAGTGCAAAGTACTCGCATTCAAGTGGAACTAGCACCCAATGGGATGCCGTTAATGCGTTAACTGTAAGAAGACCTAGCGAAGGTTGGCAATCAATCAAAATAACATCATAGAAATCTACGACTGAAGAGAGCACTCGCTTCAACACCTTTTCACGAGCAATGACGTTGACGAGGCCACCTTCTGCTCCGGCCAAATTCTCGTGCGCTGGAACCATATCCATTCCGGGAACGCTTGTTTTCAGCAAGAAATCATCGATTTTTGTTGACTCATCCATCATCAGGTCATAAATCGAACCTTCAATCTCTCGAGTTGAAACGTTCAAGCCAACTGATAATGAATGTTGCGGATCGAAGTCAATAAGCAGAACTCTTCGACCTAACTCGGCTAGAGCTGCGCCCAAATTGATAGTTGTAGTTGTTTTTCCTACTCCACCCTTTTGATTTACAACAGAAATGATTCTGGCATTACCGTGTTCACTAATCGGTAATGGATCGGGAAATATTGGAGTTGGTAGATTAAGAACTGATGAGGTTGTGACAACGTCATCTTCTTTACGGTTTGCAGTTCTAGTAAATGTCGATTTAGCACTTAAACTAGAAATCTCTGAAGCACTATTTGCCATGCCGCGACTTTACGCACGAGAAGGCAGAAACTTTGTTGCGACACGCGTAGAGTTTGCTAACCATGGAAGAAACGAGCGAAGTCTCAACCGCTACTTCAGGCTTAAATCCTGTCGCTCAATCTTTAATGGGCGAGGGGCGAATTGCTGGTTTCTCAGTAAAACTTGAGAATTTTGATGGGCCTTTTGATCTGCTCCTTCAATTGATTTCTAGACATAAAATGGAGATAACGGAAGTAGCGCTAGCAACGGTTACCGATGAATTTATCGCACATATCAGAGCTCTCGAAGAGACCGAAGAGGGTTGGAAGTTAGACCAAGCTACAGAATTCTTAGTCGTGGCTGCCACACTTTTAGATTTAAAGGCAGCAAGGCTTCTACCAAGCGGAGAAGTAGATGACGAGGAGGATTTGGCTCTCCTAGAAGCGAGAGATCTACTATTTGCTCGACTTCTTCAATACCGCGCCTTCAAGGAAATCGCGAGCATCATTGCTGAACGGATAGATATCCAGGAGAAATCGTTTCCAAGGAGCGTTTCCCTTGAACCAAATCTCGCCGCTCTTCTTCCAGAGGTAATGATCGGTGTGACCCCAGAGCGTTTCGCTGCAGTCGCAAACCGAGTCCTTGCTCCAAAAATTCTTCCCAAACTCTCAACTGAACATTTACACATGGCGATGGTTAGCGTCGCAGCAGAATCTAGAAATGTAGTAGCCCTTCTGCGAAGGAATAAAAGTATGACGTTTAGGGCGATGGTGGCTGATGCAGAGAGCACCCTCGTTGTTGTTGCCCGGTTCCTCTCATTATTAGAACTATATAAAGACGGCCAGATCCGCT
>JACCDW010170756.1_pt1 | contig 10027 bp, 15 predicted proteins | sample 7449781 | NCBI WGS metagenome assembly JACCDW01 (sample SAMN15323449, study PRJNA562643) | freshwater metagenome | isolation source: river surface water | place: USA:Blue River Watershed | collected 2017-08-18 | reverse complement strand
CCGAGGACTATCACTTTTGCCGTATCTGGAGAGAATCGGGCGGTCAAGTCTTTGCAGCGCCATGGTGTCAGCTATCCCACATTGGTACTTATTCATTCGAAGGTCAACTTACTCCATCGGCATAACCATGAAAATACATACTGTAGAAGGTAAAAAATTAGAGTTTAATGATGAGAACTTGGTAGCGGTTTATCAAGAAAAGTACCGTTTATATGACCGTTTCTTGCCACACCTGGCTAGTTACATAGAGGGTACAGTCGTGGATGTTGGTGCGAATTGTGGTGCATTAGCCGTAGCCATGGGCGTGAAAAATCCAGCCCTAGAGTTTGTGTGCATTGAGCCAGAAGATAAGCACCTACAGCACTTGCATAAGAATGTGTTGCAAATTAGCAACAAGGTTCAAGTGGACAAGGCTAAGATCGGCACGCAGTTCAAGCTGCTCGATAAAGTGCTTGAGCAGTTTGAGGTCAAGGACATTGGCTTACTTAAGGTGGATGTGGATGGTTATGACTGGGATGTGTTGGATAGCTATTCATTTGCGCAGAAGCCACCCATTTACATTGAGGAAGATTTTAAAGAGCCATGGCAATACGACAAATACTATGAGATGAATGAAAAGCTATCGGATCTTGGATATAACAATATCTGGATGTTTGATAACTTTGGCTGCTTAATCGGGTTTACCAAGGATTGGGATATGGTTAACACCTTGAACTCGTATGTAAACAGAACCAAGGCTGGTCATTCAGCTATTACATTCTGGTACATGGATCTATTGGTTTGCCAAGATCCAGATGTATTTAAACTTGGCGAGGGAGTTAAGGCTTATCTTGCAACTTGACAAATAAGATTAGTTGTGTTATAATGATTATGTAGATGAGAAATTATCTACTGTTCTTTAACCTAACTGGAGAAGTAATTATGAAAAATCTACCCAAGATTGGCGAGCTTGTTGTTGTCAATAATTTGCCAGATGCAACGCTTTATAGGGTTGTTGAAACAGATGGTAAGTTTGGGGTTGGACTAATAGATTCAACAATAGAAAAACAAGTTCCTAATCAAGCTACTCAATGGATTGATGTTGGAGTAGTTAAATATCCGAAGTAACTTATGCCCGCCTTGTGCGGGCTTTTTTATTTGTCATAATATTTATGACGGCAGTTAAGCCGACATTCAAGGATGCAACAAGTGGGAGTTTTTTCGGCTTTCCATCCCACAGCTTTTAGTTGCCAAATTGTTGCCGTCTTACACGGCTATCTTTAGCTACGCTTGGTCTTGCGCTTTGCTGTCTTAGCTGAACGGATAAAGGCTTCCTTAGTCGGATAGCCTTTCTGTCCTGGCTTCTTAAACGGCAAGCCTTTCTCTCTGCGCTTATTGATGTTGTAATACAAACCCTTTTTTATCGGCATTTCCATCTCCTTAACGATGCTTTTGCTCTAGTTGCTGGACCTTTAGCCTTGCGCACAACGCCAGCCATACGAGCGCAGAATGATGCTTTACGACCTTTCTCGGACTTAGTACGGGGATTCGGTGCGGGTGCTTTGAGATTGCTGCCTGTTTCTCTGTTGTACTTTGCCCGACCTTTAGCAGTCAAGCCAGCACCAGCTTTAACAGACAGCTTCTCGCCACGACCTACCGATAGGCTAGGATTCTTCTTAGCCATTAACGCTTCATCTTACGACTAGCACCCATGCGCTTCATCTCGTTACGGCTACGAGCTGCGCCCATGTCACGCTTCATCGCTGCATCAGAATACTCACGACCAGCAGCAGCTTCACGCTCACCACCTTCACGCTCCATTTGCTTGGCAGACTTGCCACGATCCTCTACGGGTTCAAGCACCTTGTTTTCCATTATCGAGTTCCTTTCCTAGATTGACGGGGTTTTGGTTTTCCAGCGGTTCTTAATGCAATGGCGATAGCTTGCTTTTGAGGGCGACCTTCTTTCACCATCTTACTAATATTAGCGGATACAGTCTTGTCACTACTACCTTTTTTAAGCGGCATTATTTCACTCCTAAGTATTGTTTAACCATGTTTAACAACTCGATCTGCTCAGGGCTATATGAGCGTTGAATATCCTCTGGCGACCATTGTTGGAATGGATACGCTCTAAAGTAACCTGGCAACCCACTCATCTCATACCATTGTTGGTATGGTCTTTTCTCTCCATACTGCTCTTTCTCAAACTCATACTTGTTTTGCATGAACTGTTGCTGCTCTGGAGATAATGACTTTTCAAAACGACCATAATAATCAATCATTTGCGGATCGTTATAAATCATATAGTGCGATGCAATATCGCCTAAGACATCTATTGGTCTAGTCTTTGGATCAAATATTTCAATGCCAGGCTTACCCATTGGTAATTCTTTTGGTCTTGGATATTCTGGAGATCCAATCTCATCTGGCGGGTAATACTCTAAGAATCCTTTACCAGCACCAGGAGAATATTTGTAACCAATATCCAAATCCTTCAATACTGGAAACTCAGCCTTGGCTTGGTCTAGCAGCATTGGATCTCTGTCCTTTGCCACCAAATCCATAATCTCTTGATCTTCAGGCATACGGTCTTGTTCCCTGTTTATCAATAATTAAGGCTTGCTGTCTAGGCTTGTCCTCTGGGTTATTTGGAATCGAGATATGTGTCCAACGGTCAAACTCTCGAATGATTTGATCGTATCCTAAGCCAGCAGCAATGACAGTCTTAACCACCTCATCAGGTGTCATGCCAGGCACACGAATGTCGGCTGCACAGCCAACACGGTGCTGACTAGTGTCCTTGCTACCAACGGCATCATTGACTTGTTTTGAGCGAAATGCGCTGTTAATCATTACTGGCTTGTCACCCAACACATTCCTGACTTGCTCTAGGAATTTGGCAAGTCGAACCAGGTTAGCTAACTCATCCGTATTTGGCGTATTGTCAAACTGCCGATGATCGGTATGAGTTAATTCCTCAAGCGTAAAGTGCCTACTAAGCGGGGTTATCATTTCTCTTAGCCTTCATGTCCATGATCTTTTCCAGGGTGCGACCACCGAAGTAAAAGCTCATTATGAGCATTCCCCATTGACCTAGCAACTCCACATACTTTTCGTTTGCATTGCTGCCAAAAGCGCTCATCATGGCAAATACAAAATAAGCGCCTAAGATAAAGATTAAAGTCATTGGGCGAATGTTTTTCGATAGCCAGCTATCACTAGACATATCTGCAACATGGCGCTTTGACAGTTCTTGAGCTTCAATATTATCTGCGTTGAGTTCAGCCAATCTGCCTTCTTGCTGCATCTTGAGCAGTTCTTGTTGGGCTTTAGCCTTGGCTTCTGGATCGGGAATGAACTTGTCTAGGACTTTCATCCCTACATCAAACAATGCTGCTAATGGAAACATACTACCTCCCTATGGCGGTTTCGTTATCGCCCTTACGGACTAATACTTTATCCCCATCTACAGCAACGCTGACTGGATCACGGTCTGCCATCTTATCCAATCGAGCAATTAACTCTTTCATAATTTCAAACTCTGGTCTTTCCTGTTTTGGATTAGCGCCAGCTACTCCATTCATCATAGAGATTAAGGCGGTTAGTGATGCGCCTAACAATCCCATGACAGCAGCCATTTTGCTTTCTTCCAACACAATAGAAGCGCCAACACCCATGGCTACGATGATCGTAATGTAAATTAAACCGTGCTTGCCAATTGCTTTACCAGCAACTTCCTTAGCAGATTCAACTTGCTGTTCCATTACAAACCTTCTCCTGGAGTAATGTACAACTTAGCATTGTTGTGCGGTGCAATAATCCGAACATAAACATTTTTTGTTGCGCTTACTTGTGGACCAGTAAATACCTTCTCAGCGTATGGCGCAATCGCAACAACATTCGTTCCATTCTCATCAGGAATGGTTGCCGTGATGTTTGCAGTTTCTCCATAAGCAACAAAGACGGGATCGTTCTTGTCTGGATTAAACACAAAGAATTGATTGACTGGACTTACAGCGGTAATCGTCACTACATTGCCTTGGGTGTTTGCGGTAGCAGCCGTAGCCACTACGCAATTCCCCATTGGCTGAAAAGCAATATTGTTTGCCATTAGATGATGTCCTTTCCACCAGCGTTACCAGGCTTAGATGTTGGAGAGCTACGCTGATCTGGGCTACCAGAAAAGCATTGCATCGACATATAACCCATTGGATTGGTGCGACTTGGCTTGCCACGCATCATGGCATCCGTAATGGTGGTAGAGCGCATTGGTTTACCGACCGAGCTACGGGGTTCGTTCTTTTCTTCGGAAAGTTCTTTACTGAGATATTCCTTCATCATGTTTTTCATTTGTTTCTCTCTTTCGTGTGTTGAGTAGAAGATAGCTGAAAAGGCAGAAAAACGCCATAGTTCCCAGTCTTTCCAGGGTTGGTTCGTACATTGTCCAGCACGCTAGACTGAACGATAAGGCTAGAGCCAGAATCACCATCAAACGGTCTGAGATGACCTTTAATGCTAGACGAATAAGTGCTACTGCTTCCATGTGTATCCCCTGAGTGATTAAACAAGTTCATAGTTTAACCTTCCTCATCATCTGTTGCAATAAACCCACTACCCCATTCATCGTCAGAAATCTTTTGTTTCAGCTTTTCCACATTAATTGCACGATCTAGCACCTTGCACTTGTCGGTCAGGCTAGCCATTGGATCAGCCATGACATCTGCCAATAGCTTCTCAATAGCGGTTTCTAGTTCGGGGTTTAAACCCTTTTGTTTCTTAGCCATTAGTCAACGATCTTTCCTACGCCATACGCCAAGCCAGTACCAGCAGCGCCATAACCACCCCACTTGTAGGCAGCTCTCAAGAGTGCGCCCTTAGCTTGCTCTGCATCTTTGACGGTCTTAGCAATCGCATCAATCTCGGATCTAAATGCTCGGTAGGCTTGTTGGTCAATGATCTTGTTATTAAGGAAGCTCTCAGATAAAGACTTGCCTAACGAGATAATTTGGTCTGGATCTTTAGCAACCGTAAGATTGGATTCAAAAGTCCTAAAGGTATCTGCTAAACGCTTCTGTTCTTCAGCGGTTCTAACTTCTGTCTTAGCAATCTGTGTTGCTGCCGTACCACGCTTTTCAGCCGTTCTCAGGTTAACAGCATAGCGCTCGGCATCTGCCAAGGCATTCGTTTCCTTGAGCATGGCACGATTTTGACGGATGAAGTTCTCAACCTCTTTAGCAGATCCTTTGCTTTCTAGTTGCGCTGCAAAATAACGCTTGGCTTGGGATTCTGCCAATTGGCGGTTATTGCCTAAAGCACCGACTAAAGCATCGTAGTTCTCTCTGGACTTGAATACTGCGCCTGGAAGGTCTTTAGCAGCGTAATTAAAGAAGTTTGTGCCTGGAGTGGGTAATTGTTCTCCAGTAAGTGTTTTTCCTACCTTGGTTTGGAATACCCGTAATGGCTCAGAATCTTTCCTGTATTGGTTTAAAAACTTCTCAACTCCAGGAGAAAACTCTTTCATAATGGCTTCAATGCGTTTTGCTAACTGACCAGCCATTTGCTGACCAATCGCATCATAGCCTTCTGCTGGCAAACCAAAAGCACGGTCATTTAAGAATCGTCTTGCAGTTTCCAATCCTTCAAAGCTGGCTGGCGCTCTACTGACCACCTCTCCCGCTTCATTAACAATGGTGCGATCTAAAAAGCCACGCACTTTTCTTAGCTGACCAGCAATCTCGTCAACTGGTGTACCAGTCAAACCCGTTACTGGGTTTCTAATCATGGCATCAATTTCTTGTAAAGCATCGTCATAAGCCTTGGTGGACTGTATCGTTTCTCCCGCTGCTTCACGCTGAAACGCCTTACCAAAAGCATCTTGCTTTAATGCTTGCGCATTGGCTTCCCGCCTAGCTTTTAAATCATCCAAAACACGGGTGGTCGCACCACGGATCTCATCACCAATCTCTTGCGTAGTTTGTGCAATTGGCTTAAAACGACCAGCTTCTTGAGCTACACGCATACCAGGTAAATTCCTAGCTGCCAGTTCAGTTTCTCTAGCTTGGCGCTGTGCAGTAGTTTCCGCTGCTCCAGCTCTTTGCTCGGCAAGAGTCGCTTTTTGACTAGCAGCGCCAGCTTCACTACCAGCTTGCTCAGTCAATCGTCTTTGCAAATCAGCGGTCTGCTCTCTAGCTTTAGCGCCCAACTTGAAAGATTCTGGAATAACAGAAAACTTGTCAACGCCTAATGTTTTCGCCAAAGCGCCAGCACCTTTAGCTGCCATCTGAGCGCCTTTTGCCAAAGCAGCTTCACCAAATGGCGCAAGTACCATGCCCGTATAGCGCTCCGAAGGAGGAATCTGTTCCAATTGTTTCTCAATTTTTTGCTCTGCTTGTTCTGCACTAGCAATACGCTTACCAAGATAGCGTGGGCTAGTCACCATACCAATAAACGCTTGTTGAGGAGTTAAGGCAAACCCCTTCTCCATCATCGGAAACTGTTGTTTTGTGGATAAGTATGCTGCTTCAGCAATCTTTCCTGGGCGCAAAGTAAAACCTGGCTCTCTAACTTCACCTTCTTGCGGTCTGATTTCTTCAGGCGAGTAAATAGGCTCAGATACTTCTTCCTTAGAAACCTCAGAAAGTTTTAATGGTTTTGCTGGTTCTGCACTAACTTCCGATAATTTCATCGTATTTCCTCAACATCTGGATCATCAGGATTGTTCGGATCAAGTCTAGTTACTCTGTAGCGCTTCCCGCCACGCCCAGGAATTTCCTGTCCAACGGTATATTTTTGTGGTTTAGGAGCTGCTGGAGTAGCGCCACCAGCTTCAGGCATAGTTGACCCAGGAGTTGTAGAAGGTGTTGGCTCACCATAAGTATTACTAAAACTTGGAGCTTGATCCATTGTTGGCACAGTATAGCCAGCAGATTCATAGGATCTTTTACGCTGACGGGATAACCCCTCGGTGTAATTAAGCTGGTCAATAACCTGATTAAGAACCACTTTTGGATCATCCGATTTTTTAGCGGTAAATTCTTGGTAGTTTTTAAGCTCGTTACCAGTAAGTGTTGCACCAAATAAAGCATGGCGGTTAGGTGCTTGTAGGCGGTTATATTCTGACCACCAACGAATAGCCTTTTGTCCTTCTTCCGTACCAAGTCTGCGCATTGCTTCATATTGCAAGTCAGCACCAAAACCAAAAATTCCAAGTCCAGCATATTCAGGTTTAAAATCCTGTTGTAACTTACGCAATCCAGCAGCCATAGAATCTAAACCGACTACATCGTTAAGATCCTTACCTTTCAATGGCTTACCAGTTGCTTTTAATGTTGCAATGTTTAATTGATTAGCACGATCACGCTCTTTATTTGCTACATCAACGGCTTGCTTCAAAATAGTATTTGCTCGAACAATACCTTGTTTAGCATCCACAGCAGTAATAATGTCGCTATTTAGCTCGGCAAGAGCAGTATTTTTAATCTTTTGAGCTTCAGCCATGTTGTACGGCATCATGGAGATAGCACGGTCAAACTCCTTGCTAGCACGATCTAACTTGCCTGTCATAATCTTGTACTGCTTATCAAACTCGATTTGATCTCGTCTGAACTCATCAGCACGACCTTTTTGGTATCCAGCCATCATGCCAGTCATGGACTTAATAGCACCTAAACCAGCTTGCCGACCACCCGTATTACCAGCTAACGATCCCAAAACGCCAATAATACTAGCTAAAGTAGCCATGCCAGCGATAGAATCTTGACTTACCGTAAACTTACTCATGGCTTGTTCTGCTTCTGCCATCATATCTTGCTCACGGGTTCTAGCTTCTTTAATATATTTTGCTTCTTCAGCACGGTAGGCTGATTCAATCTCAGGCATCGCTTTTTCTTTTTTAATCCTAGCAGCGGTTTCCCGTTCTCCTAAGCGCCTTTCTTCTCCAGCCAATTCAACGGCTACGCCAATACCTTCTTCTGGAGATTTAATCCTTGATGCTTTTTGAAGCAACGGATCAATACCACCCATTTGAGTATTTAGGTCTGGATTAAATTTACCAGGACCGAAACCAATGTCCATTTCTGCCATTACGCTCTCCTAGTTGGAGTGGTTATTTGATAAACGGGCGCTTGCCCTAAAAAGAATGGAGCAGCCATTGAAGCAAGTTGAGTATAAAACTGCTGATTAGCAGCGTTAAGGGCTTGATCTGACTGTAATCCACTACGAATAGCGCTTTGAATATATTGGTCGCCAATATTACTGACACGCAATCCTAAATTAAATTGATTTTCAAGTAAATTTGCTCTTAATCCAGCAAGCTGAGTTTGCATTTGCGTTGCGCCAACACCACCACGGGTTGCAACACCTTGAGCTAATCTTGCTTGTGCTGCTTGGTAAGCCCTTAAATTAGATGGTGTCAATTCTCCACGATAGGCTGCACCAGTTAACTGTCTGCCAACCTCTTGATATGGCTGACCGATAGCTTTTTGTTCTTGTACAGCTTGCTTTGCCTGTTCGCTAGCTTGGCGTGTTGCAGCAACATTTCGCCCTGTTAAACCGCCAGCAAGTAAAGTTCCAATACCTATTTTTGTAAGGTCGCCACTCGTCAAACCAAGTCTTTCCATTAAAGTGCGCTCACGCTGTTGCTGTGTATCTGCTGCCGATGGAACTGGTGATGGTGTTGCAGCAGCATAAGCTCTTAAATCCTCTGTTGGAGCGTATGCAGCTTGTCTAGTAGGTGTGTATATAGTTGAATATCCTTCAGGTGGCAAAACACCGCCTGGATAAAGGTCTGGTAATGCAGCCGCCCTTTCTGCCGCAAATTCAGGGGTTACAGTTTCATCTCCTGGAGCTGCATATTCAAATGGCGAATAAGTTTCGCCTGAATAGCCACCAGCAACTGGTTCGGTGTATGGCACTTCTGTCATTGGTTCTGGTAACGGTGCGCCAACATCGTATCCAGATACATAATCGCCACCATAATCACCACCGTAATCTTCTTGAAACTCAGGCAAGCCAGTAGCGGGATTCATTGTTCCTGATCCACCACGCTTCTTTAATAGCGCTGCTTCTTGAGGGGTAATATGCGCTAAAACCGTATCCCTTCCTCGACCTTGAGAACGGATCAATTCTGCCAATGCTGGCAAATCCGCTTTAAGAGATTTCATTAATAGTTTAGCCATGGTTAGCTCCCTGTTTCATCTTTTACTCGTAGTGATGCAATATTCCAAACTGGTCTTGATGCAGTTTGACCTTCTCCGCTACCAAAAACTGGTGCGCCAGGTTCTCCAGGACCAGCAGCGCTTACACGCAAAGCCTGTCCTAATGCTTGGCTTCCAGGAGTTCCAGCAATTGGCACATTACCGACCCTTGATGTTGGGGTAGCTGTACTTGTTTGCGTGGTTGTTGTTCCAGTTTTGGTCTGCGTTTCTGGAGTATCGGCTAATTGTTGTGCTGTAAGACGGGCTGCTTGAGCGCCACCAAACCGAGCAACGGCTTCAGCAAGCTCTGGACTTAATCCCGTGCTTGTTCCAGCAACACCTTCCTGTCCGTAAAATCCACCTTCCTGAGCTTCTACATCGCCAATACTTGTATCGGTTAATGCTTGTGACAATCCAGCGCCTACGCCACCAGCAACACCACCAATAATAGCTCCACGACCAACATCACGACCACGCAATGATGATCCAATCGCACCGCTGGTAGCTCCAGAAGTAGCACCTCTAGCCACAGCTCCACCTGGTACATTTGCGCCTACCGCACCACCAGCACCTCCAGCGGCAGCGCCAATTGCTCCAGCTTTTAAGACATCGTCAACATTCCCGCCAGCTACAGCAGCGTTGACAGCACTAGTAGCGCCACCAATAGCTGCACCACCTACCGCAGCAGTAAGCGTTGCGCTAGCACCAGTAACGCCCATGCTATTTAAAATAGCGCCACCTACGGCTGGTCCAGCATAAACAGTAGCGACCACGGCTACAACAGTAGCGATAACTGGGACTACTCCACCGCCACCTCCACCTCCCTGGGGTTTGATCTTATGGTCACCAATG
>JACCDW011592356.1_pt1 | contig 10028 bp, 10 predicted proteins | sample 7449781 | NCBI WGS metagenome assembly JACCDW01 (sample SAMN15323449, study PRJNA562643) | freshwater metagenome | isolation source: river surface water | place: USA:Blue River Watershed | collected 2017-08-18 | reverse complement strand
GGAATAAGGCAATGATTATGCTTTTCATGTTCGTTCAATTAGTATCTTTGTGGCTTATAAATTTCCCTATGGCATATTATTCAATTCAGAACATTCCGTTAACCGATTTAGCCAAAGATTTTGGTACGCCACTTTATGTATACGATGCCGACAAAATTAGGGAAAAAATCTCGGTTTTGAGGGATGCCTTCGAAGGAATTGATTTGACGATAAAATACGCCGTTAAAGCCAATACGAATTTATCCATTTTACGCTTGATGCGTGCCAATGGAGTTGATATGGACGTCGTGTCTCCACAGGAATTAGAGATGGGATTAATTGCAGGTTATGAGGGTGGACAAATTACTTTTACGCCATCTGGAGTGCATTTTTCAGAAATTGAATATGCGGTTTCGAAGGGGGCAATTGTCAACTTAGATAATTTATCGGTGTTGGAGAAATTTGGTCAAACCTATGGTTCGTCGCAACCATGTTTGATTCGCATTAAACCCCATGTTTTTGGTGGGGGGAATGAAAAGATTATGACGGCACATCCGGAGTCTAAATTTGGGATTTCGATTCATCAAAAAGCGGAAATTTTAGCGCTTGTTGAAAAATATAATATTAACGTAATTGGCTTACACCAACATACAGGTTCGGATATCAAGGATGGCAAGACCTTTGAACAGGCCGCCTCAGCGCTTTTTGATTTTGCCTATGATTTTAAGGATTTGCAAATCATCGATTTAGGTGGGGGATTTAAAGTACCATATTCGCCCGAAGATCCCGGCGTGAATATGAAAGAAGTAGGCCGAATCATGAGTGATGCATTTCGTGCATTCTGCCAAAAATACGGTCGGGAATTGCGCCTTTGGGTAGAACCAGGCAAGTTTTTAGTAAGTGAATCAGGGACTTTCTTAGCGGAAACCAATGTTGTTAAACATGATCCTGTCAAAACATTTGTGGGCATCAATTCAGGATTGAATCATTTGATTCGTCCCATGATGTACGGCTCTTACCACTATATTTTCAATGCGTCCAATCAAGATAGCTCCAAGCAAGCGGAATACCGCGTGACGGGTTATATCTGTGAAACGGATACATTCTCATTTGATTATGCCGGTAAACAAAATGAACGCTTATTGAATGAGGTCAAAGAAGGAGACATTATTGCTTTGGCGAATGCTGGAGCTTATGGATTTACCATGGCTTCGCATTATAACTCTCGCTTTTTACCTGCCGAGGTATTAGTTGACGGGGGAGTCGCCCGCGTCATTCGCAAACGGGAAACCATGAAGGATTTGTTGAGGAATCAGGAAATATAGTAACCTTTCTTAATCCCTAGGCTGAAGCTTAGGGATAAAAAATAACCCCAGACTTCAGTCTGGGGACTCGCGAGGTATCGCGTCTCTACTATCCAACGTCCACCGCCTAATGCCCAAATTTATATTTCAATCGACTTGATATACGCCGATGGCGTAATTCCTACTTGCTCCTTAAACGCATCAATGAATTTTGATCTAGAAGCAAAGCCTGCTTTTGTAGAAATAGCTTCGATGGTTATTTTTTTAGATTCTCCAGCGTTCAAGAGTTCTATGGCGTAATCGATGCGAATTTTTTTTCGCCATTGACTAAATGTTATTCCAATCACTGTGTTGAAATACAGCGATAATGCTCTTTCAGGGATTTTCAAATCAAATGACATTTGAGCTAATGAGAAATCCTTTTTCGTAAAGGGTAATGTTAGTAAATAGCTGGGTAATTCTTCTTCAATTTCTAAATCGATTTCACTGTGCTTTCTTTTTTTAGGTATAACTGATTTAAATTCATTTATATAGCTTGAATTCTCTTTGTTTGAGATGAAAGAAACATTGCCATACAGGATTTTGGGAAATAAAAACAAGAAGAAATTTTGCAAGAAAAAGCCGCCACCTGCTACGGCAAAATAATGCTGTTTGGAAGTGAAAATTTGGGTATATGCATCACTCTGAAAGTCAAAATTGATTCCTACAACCGTCAACATATGTAATAAACTGTTGCTGGAAATGATGAATTGAATTCCACAAAGTAAATAAATCCATCTTTTGAGGATTTTGTGGTTTGTAGTCAATTGCCCTAAAACGGCCTTCGTTTTTCGGGCATGCCAATTGAAATAGATGAGCGAAAATATGCAATATGCAACTAAGTGTAAAGTCCTTGAAACGAGTATAAATTCAAACGATACAAATTGGAAATCTAAACTATATTTCTCAGTTACATTGATAATTTCGTGGGCGATTTTGGCTTTTTGATCAAAAGGAAGCGTGGTGTAGGGTAAGCAATTTATGAGAATGAAAACAGCCGGTATAAGATGTAATAAGTCTAATTTTTCTAGTCTATGATTATCTGTTACCATGGTTTTTACATAGTAAAACAACAAGGGGCCTAACAAATAGGATAGAGGTAGAAAATGCACAAAACAAATTCCCTCCCAAAATGGGTCTTGTGTGTAATGTAAGCCATAATAGATCAATACAACCACATTACAGCATAAGAAGAAGAGGGCTAAAAATGCATTCGATCTATTTAATGAACTCAAATAATAAATTAGAATAAAGGAAGTGAATATTCCGAATAAAGGGAAAATGATGCCCATGATGAATTAGGTTTTTCGCTCAAAGTTTCAAGATAAGTAATATTGATCTAGTATCATGTTCCAATCCCGCAATTTGGAACAAATTAATGTCGCATACATGTGAAATTGTTTCTTCAGCTGCACAAATTGCAACATTATTCATCCTTAAATCAAAATTCTAATGAAAAAATTAGTACTCGCATTATTGACTATTTCTACTTTTGTGCATGGTCAGTCTTCACAAGTTTTCCAAGAGGGAAATGCTGAAACGGGATTCAATTCTGGTTATAATTTGGAAAAATCACCTAATACGAAATGGGTATTAAATTCCATCAAAGCGTTAGAATCCATGGACACGCTTAGCTACAAATCTTTTTACTCAGCAGATGTTAAATTTCATGATAATTTAGAAGAAAAGAATTTGAGCCAAAATGTGGCATTTATTAGTGCCTTAAAAGCGAACGGTATTTCTGTGAAATTTGAAAAGGTAGCTCCTATTTGGGAATATGTGCACAAAAACAAAAATATGAAAGAGGCCAACAACTACGTGATTTCATATCAATATGCTACATTAACAAAAGCTGGTAAAACCATTAAAGTAGTCATTAGTGCTGTTGACCTAATTAAAGATGGTAAAATAGTACAAGAATGGCTTGCTTACGATACTGCGGGTATCATGAGCTTGATTAAGTAAAGGATCAAGCGGGGCGAAGGCCCCTTTTGAAATTGTATAACGCGATACCTCGCGCTTAATCCCCAGACTGAAGTCTGGGGTTAATTTATAACCCTAGGCTTTAGCCTAGGGACTAGTCGCGAGGTATCGTGTCACTACAGTCTAATGACTAAAGTTCAACGTCTAGGTCATCAGTCCAATCGCCGCAATTCATGCGGCTCAAAATTGGCAATCCTGAAAGGTTTGCCAAAGAGTCATTAGTCCAACTCTAATAGAAGCCGCTATCGCGTCTCTACAAAACGGATCTCTTACCTTTTAACTCTTCACTCTTCACTCTTCACTCTTCACTCATACCTCAGTACAGCACCCACGTATCCTTCGAACCACCTCCCTGCGAGGAGTTTACCACCAGGGAACCTTTACGCAAGGCCACCCGCGTTAATCCACCGGGCATCACCTTGACACCGTCACCGTATAGAATATAAGGGCGTAAATCGACATGCCGACCTTCTGCGTGGTCATCGATCAAGCAAGGAACGCGCGATAAGGAAATGGTAGGTTGAGCGATGTAGTTACGAGGATTTTTCAAGATTAGGGCCTTGAATTTTTCTTGCTCTTCTTGGGTCGATTTGGGTCCTATCAACATGCCATAACCGCCAGCTTCATTCGCTTCTTTGACCACTAATTTTTCGATATTGGCCAATACATAAGCACGATCTTCTTCTTCCGAACAAATATAAGTTTTGACATTTTGAATGATCGGCTCCTCATTCAAGTAGTATTTGATGATGCGCGGAACATAGGCGTATATCACCTTATCATCAGCCACACCTGTTCCCGGAGCATTCGCAATCGCTACTTTCCCATTTTTATACACATCAAAAATGCCTGGGATTCCGATCATTGAATCTGGATTGAAGACGTTCGGGTCTAAAAAGGTATCATCGATCCGACGATATATTACGTCCACGATTTGGAAGCCTTTCGTCGTTCGCATTTTAACATACCCGTCATGAACCACCAAATCCCGGGCGTCCACTAATTCAACACCCATTTGTTGGGCCAAATAGGAATGCTCAAAATATGCCGAATTATAGATTCCAGGTGTTAACACCACGACCGTCGGTTCCGGTCGGTCGCTGATGAATCGCAACATCTCCAATAACTTATGTGGATAATCTGAAATCGGCCGGATCTGCGTTTTTGCAACGACTTCTGGAAAGGTTTGCTTCAGTAATTCCCGGTTTTCCATCATGTACGAAACGCCCGACGGACAACGTAAATTATCCTCTAAAATCATGTATTCCCCATCGGCTCCCCGTATTAAATCCGTTCCCGTGATGTGGATGTAAATGTTTTTGGCAGGTTTAATCCCTATGCAAGGCCTTAAAAAGTCTTTGGATGACTCTATGACTTCCGCCGGAATAATTCCGTCTTTGATGATCTTTTGATCCGAGTAAATATCGTTCAAAAATAGATTTAAAGCCGTAATGCGCTGAATTAAGCCCTTCTCAATTTTCTCCCATTCCTTGGCTTCCACAATGCGGGGGATAATATCAACCGGCATGATGCGCTCGGTTCCTTCATTTTCCGCATAGACATTAAACGTAATACCCATAGCCATCAAAGCACGCTCTGCAGATTGCTGCCTACGGGTAAATTCTTCTTGTTTTAATTGCTCGACGCGTTCTTTGAAATGGGTGTAACCCGGACGAACTTCGCCGTTCTCGTTGAACATTTCGTCGTAAAATCCCTCGGTATCGTATTGGTCAAAAGTGAAATTCATACGCTTGATATTTTGATTAAATGCTTGACATGCAAATAATTTAGAATTTTAAATTTACAATTGGTCCTCTGGCTTTACGTATTTTCAAAACTTAGTCGGAAATTTCAGTTAATTACCAAAATTTTACAATTTAAACCGCAATTTTGGGCTTAATTTTACGGCATGGTTTTATTGAACTTCCTCTTTTTTGCAAGTCCCATCGGGGCAATTCGGGTGGAATATACCCAACAAGGTATTTCGAGTCTTCGATTTGTCGAACATATGGGAGAGAATCACACAGATAATCCCACGCTTGAGCAACTGATTCTTGCCGATTTACAAGGCTACTTTACCCAAAAGAATTATGTGTGGAAATGTGCTGTTGCTCCACATTTGGGTACCGAATTTCAAGAAAAAGTTTGGAATGCTTTGCATGAGATTCCTGCAGGGGAGGCCTGGACTTATCGGGATATTGCCCTTAAAATCGGCCAAGCCAAAGCCGCACAAGCAGTAGGGAATGCCAATGGTCAAAACCCTGTTTTGTTACGAATTCCTTGTCACAGGGTCATCGGTTCCAATGGAGCAATGGTAGGCTATGCTGGTGAATTGTGGCGCAAAGAATGGCTATTGAATCATGAAGGTTATGCCGGATTAAACCAACAAATGTCTTTATTTTAAGCATGGAGAACGAACAAATTATAGATGCCCTTGAGCTCTTAGTTAAATTATGGGATGTACATGGCATCAACGAATTTAAAAGCAAAAACCTCAGCTTTGCGGCACGAGGTTTAGATAAATTTGCCGGCCGGATTGCAAATTGTGATCAAGATGCACTTTATGCCATTCCTGGAGTAGGGAAGGTTGTTGTTCAAATTGTACAAGATATTGCCCAAACAGGAACTTGCGCCGACATGGATGCCATGATTGAGCAAACGCCCCCGGGGATTCTCGACATATTAAAAATTAAAGGTTTAGGTCCTAAAAAAGTCGGTGTAATCTGGCGAGAATTGGGGATTACAGAATTAGATGATTTGTTGGCGGCCTGTCATGCTAATCAGCTCGAGCAACTCAAAGGATTTGGCAAAGCGATTCAAGAAAATGTCAAAACCTATATTTTATTTCTTAAAGAAAATAGCCGCAAATTACGTTTGGATAAAGCGGCTAAATTAAGTCAACACCTCTTAAGCTTGTTGGAGCCACTATTCCCTCAAATTTTAGTTTCGGGTGAATTGAGTCGAAATTGCGAAGTGATTTCAAGCCTTGTATTTATCGCGGAAACTGCAGATATGTTCGGTGCGCAGGGTTTGATTGAGGGAATTGAGGGATTGCAAACTGATTTCCAGCAATCCTCGCCATTTACCTGGCGCGGACACGTAGAAGGTCATTTGATTCCCATCGAGATTCATTTTTCGGATACATCCCAATTAAGTAGTTTGCAATTTCAATTGGGTTCGAATCCGGAGCATTTGGCAGAGGTGAATTTTTTCCAACTTAAAAATATTCAATCAGTCGAATCGATTTATGCTTCTCAAAATCTTCCTTTTATCGTCCCGGAGATGCGCGAAGGCTTCAAGGAATTTGAATGGGCAGCCAAACACCAAAATGCGGATCTAATTGAATTGGAGGATTTAACAGGTTGTTTGCACAATCACTCAACCTATTCCGATGGCAAGAATACGCTATTGGAAATGGCAGAGGCTTGTCGGGCCCTAGGCCTGTCCTATTTTGGCATTGCAGATCACTCGCAATACGCGGCCTATGCGGGAGGATTAAAGGAAGAAGATATCATCCGCCAACATACCGAAATCGATGCCTTGAATCAGCAATGGACTGATTTTCAGATTTTAAAGGGAATCGAAGCAGATATCCTGCCCGATGGAAGTTTGGATTATAATGACCGAATTTTGGGAACCTTTGATTATGTTGTTGCCTCGGTACATGCCCAATTGGTGATGGAGCAAGAACGTGCCATGGGCCGACTGATCAAAGCCATCGAGAATCCCTATACGCGTATTTTAGGTCACCCAACAGGCCGTTTGTTATTAACAAGAAACGGTTACCCGATCGATACAAGCAAGATTTTAGATGCCTGCAAAGCGAACGGCGTAAGTATTGAATTGAATGCAAGCCCTTATCGTTTGGATTTGGATTGGCGCCATATTTATGAGGCGATGGATAAAGGTGTATTTGTTTCCATTAATCCCGATGCACATAAAATCGAAGGACTAAAAGACATGGAATATGGTGTTCGGGTAGGCAGAAAGGGTGGCTTATTGAAAGCCTTAACCCTAAATGCTTTACCACTGAATGAACTGAAAGCCTTTTTTGCGAAGGCCTAAAAATTGGGTTTTAATAAGTATTTCGCATAGAATTCATCGATGATTCGTACCGCATCCGAAGGAGTGTCAACAATCGAAAACAATTCCAAATCTTCCTCATGGATATTTCCATGCTGCACCATCGTGGATTTCATCCATTCGAATAAGCCTGACCAGTATTCAGTACCTACGAGAACTACGGGGAAGCGACCAATTTTATGTGTTTGAATAAGTGTCAATGATTCGAACATTTCATCCAAAGTGCCAAAGCCTCCCGGCATGATGATGAATCCTTGTGAATACTTTACAAACATTACTTTGCGCACGAAAAAGAAATCAAAATTGATATTCTTGTCGTGGTCAATGTAGGGATTAGGGGTTTGTTCAAATGGTAATTCGATATTCAATCCCACCGAACGTCCCCGTTCACTTTTCGCCCCTTTATTACCCGCTTCCATGATTCCGGGTCCACCACCTGTGATGACACCATAGCCATGACGAACGAGTTTTGCAGCAATTTGTTCTGCTATTTGATAATATTTATCCTCCGGTTTGGTTCGTGCAGAACCAAAAATGCTCACGCAAGGGCCTATTTTAGATAATTTGTCGATTCCCTCGACGAATTCACTCATGATTTTAAAAATCCGCCAAGACTCTTCTGATTTTATTTGAGCCCAGGTTTTGTCACCGAAAACCTTCTTAATTCGGTCTTCATCTTCTCTCCATTGATCTGTCATAATTTATCTGTTTGAACATTGGCAAATGTAAGTGATATGGACTTACCTTTGTTAAAATTTTTTGATACCTTTTTTATGAGCTTAGCAAAATCATTCGCCGTAGGTGGCGATCATGCAGGATTCGATTACAAAGATCAGTTAATTGATTTTTTAGAAGCCCAAGGAATTTCGGTAAAAGACTGTGGAACTTATTCCGCTGATTCTGTGGATTATCCTGATTTTGCACATCCGGTTGCGGAGTCTGTGGAAAAGGGCGAATCAACTTTCGGTCTTTTGCTTTGTGGCAGTGCGAATGGGGTGGCAATTACGGCCAATAAACACCAAGGTATTCGTGCGGGATTGGCTTGGAACGTGGAAGTAGCCCAATTAGTTCGTCAGCACAACGATGCGAATGTCCTTTGTTTACCTGTACGTTTTATTTCCTTGGAAGAAGCTAAAGCTTGTTTGCAAGCATTTATCGATACTCCTTTCGAAGGTGGTCGGCATGCAGGGCGTGTAGGTAAAATTGCTTGTTGCTAATTTACGCGTTTATATAGGTGATTATTCGTTTCCTGATACCTTGATTGCAAGTAGGGGAGGTAGATTTGCACGCGCTTAAATTTTCCGGAAGGATCAAAGATGTAGGTAGGAGGATCTTGGTTCATGTATTGATCTAACAATACGATTGTTTTAAATTGATCTAATTCATCAAAAATGGATTTGGATAATTCCCAATTGACAAACGGACCAGCCATTTGATTGTAGCGATAGGCCTCGATTTGAGGCCCTAAAACCATCAACTTTTCATTGCGAATTGAAATCTCAGAAGCTTTAATACGTTTATTTTCTTGTAGCTTCCAATCCCATTGAAGGGAGAAGTATGTCAAACCCAGCATAAGCCACAGCATCAATTCTCGGACCCAATATTTCTTCAACAAGAAAAAACTATTCAAACTGAAATAGGCTAATGCTGGAAGGAAGAAAAGTACATTATTACTTGAAGTAGCTGGTAAAGTGAAAATCACGATGAAGCCTGTGAAGATCCAAATCAAATTCGTTTGCTGTGCTTTTTGGCCAGTTGATTTAATCTTAGGATTCTCTACTACCTTCCAAAAACCATAAATAGCAAAGCCTAATCCAGGAATGTAGGCCCATGCCATTTCTTTTAATTGATCCCATAAAGGAACATGAAATTGGATGGCTGAGTTTTGGAAAACTTGAATTAGCGAAGGGAAATTTCCATGGTAAGCATAAATAAGCCCTGTAATGATGTTTATGATAAGAAAACCAACGAGTACCAAAAGCATTTGACGTATATTGATGCCTGAATAAAAGACCAGACTTAATATTCCCCAAAAAATAAATAGAAAGTAGCTCGGGTAACATAATCCTGCAGCACCTATGTAAAGGCCGATTAAGAAAACCCGGTCATCGACGTTTAGCGTACTTTGCTGTTTAACAATTTCCTGCCATGCTAACATTAAAAAGCTCAAGCCCAATAATGCGGCGGAGGGTATAAAAAATTCGAGTGAAAAATGGAAAAAAACCGCATAGACAAAAAACGGTAAATAACCCATGGGAGGCATTAATTCAAAGCGTTGTATTGTACGCTGGAAAATAAAAGCTTGCAATATGATTAATCCGCTTGCCCAATACGCATTCATTGAAATGGGTATCGATATGGCATCTAAAAGTTGGAAAAATCCAGCAGAAAATGGGCCTGAATTATCTCGAATATCTTGATACATCCGAAAGCCTTCATTCAGTTTTTGCCCGATCAAATGGTTCTTTAATTCCCAATAAAAAGGTTCAATGTCCGCCTGTACAAAGAGAAAAGTTGCCAATCCCCAGATCACCAACATGATTATTAGTGGAATAGATGCGTTAGAACGTAGAAATTGGAACATAATTGAATTTTGAATTCGCTAAATTACGGTGATTCCAATTATTATTGTGAAATTTG
>JACCDW010360828.1_pt1 | contig 10028 bp, 10 predicted proteins | sample 7449781 | NCBI WGS metagenome assembly JACCDW01 (sample SAMN15323449, study PRJNA562643) | freshwater metagenome | isolation source: river surface water | place: USA:Blue River Watershed | collected 2017-08-18 | reverse complement strand
TCTTCCTTCGTCGGTTCCCCCGTGCATGCGGGGATAGACCCTATCAAGTGCTTAGAGCGGGCAAGCGGCACGAGGTTCCCCCGTGCATGCGGGGATAGACCCGACCGCCTCCACGTCCTGGCGTTGGGCGATCAGGTTCCCCCGTGCATGCGGGGATAGACCCGGCACCATCGCCATCGCTTCAGGTGTCGCACCGGTTCCCCCGTGCATGCGGGGATAGACCCCGGTGCAAAGATCGGTTCGACTCTGCGGATTCGGTTCCCCCGTGCATGCGGGGATAGACCCAAGAGCAGATGTACGTAGCGAGCGGGCGACTGGGTTCCCCCGTGCATGCGGGGATAGACCCGAGCTGCTCAAAAAGATTGAGATCGTGGTCATGGTTCCCCCGTGCATGCGGGGATAGACCCTGTCCGGCAGAGCCAGCATTGGCCTTAACCCCGGTTCCCCCGTGCATGCGGGGATAGACCTTTGCCGTTTAGTACGGTTTGCGCGCTTGCATCGGTTCCCCCGTGCATGCGGGGATAGACCCCGAATAAGTCGCGTTTGCGGGAAGCTTGACCTGGTTCCCCCGTGCATGCGGGGATAGACCGCTGGTGGGGAGGTGGGCAGCTGGGAGAGCTCAAAATGACCGCATCCGCGTGTTGGCGCCTTACGGTTGGAACGGGATAGTCAATCGTCTTTAGTGAGTGCCCACCCCCCGTTAATGGGGAAGAGCCGATAGCTGGCGGAAACGGAGGGATTCGAACCCTCGATGGGGCTCTACACCCCATACTCCCTTAGCAGGGGAGCACCTTCGGCCTCTCGGTCACGTTTCCTGGTTGGGTCAATGATACACCAAAGGCATCAGCTTGTGGGCTGGTCGAGGTCAAAAGCTTTGTGCAGGGCGCGCACGGCGAGCTCCATGTACTTCTCGTCGATGACCACCGAGGTTTTGATTTCGGAGGTGGAAATCATCTGGATGTTGATGCCCTCTTCGCTCAGGCTTCGGAACATTTTGCTGGCAACGCCCACGTGGCTGCGCATGCCGATGCCGACGATGGAGACTTTGCAGATCTTGTTGTCGCCCAACACGTCTTGCGCGCCCAAGGCCGGCACGATCTTGCCTTTGAGGAGGTCGAGGGCGCGGGCGTGGTCGTTGCGGTGGACGGTGAAGCTGAAGTCGGTTTTGCCATCCTTGGAGATGTTTTGGATGATCATGTCGACTTCAATGTTGGCGTCGGCCACGGCACCCAGGATTTGGTAGGCGATGCCAGGCTTGTCGGGCACGCCGACGACGGAGATTTTGGCTTCGTCACGGTTGAATGCGATGCCAGAAACGATGGCTTGTTCCATTTTTTCGTCTTCCTCAAAGGTGATGAGGGTGCCGGAGCGGGCTTCCTCTTTCAGATCGATGTCCCAGGGGGTGAAGCTCGAGAGCACCCGCAGGGGAACTTTGTATTTGCCCGCGAATTCGACGGAGCGGATTTGCAGCACTTTGGAGCCGAGGGAGGCCATTTCAAGCATTTCCTCAAAGCTCACGGTTTGCAAGCGACGCGCCTCCGGCACCACGCGGGGGTCGGTGGTGTAGACGCCATCGACGTCGGTGTAGATGAGGCACTCGTCCGCCTTGAGGGCGGCTGCCACGGCCACGGCCGAGGTGTCGGAGCCGCCACGGCCAAGGGTGGTGATGTGGCCGCCTTCGTCGATGCCCTGAAAGCCCGTGATGATCACCACGCGGCCGGCTTTGAGGTCGGCGCGCACGCGCACGTCGTCAATCGACTCGATGCGGGCTTTGGTGTAGGCGCTATTGGTGCGGATGGGGACTTGCCAGCCAGCGTAGCTCACGGCTTCGAGGCCTTCGGCTTGCAAGGCGATGGCGAGCAATGCCGAGGAGGCTTGCTCGCCGGTGGCGGCGAGCATGTCGAGTTCGCGCAGGGTCGCAGCCGCGGATTGCGCCGGCTGGAGCTCTTTGGCCAAGCCCAGCAAACGGTTGGTTTCACCGCTCATGGCGGAGGGGACGACCACCATTTGGTAGCCCGCGCGCGCCCATTTGGCCACGCGTTTGGCGACATTGCGGATGCGCTCGGTCGAGCCCATCGAGGTACCGCCATATTTGTGAACGATCAGTGCCATGACAGAAATGCGTAAGAAGGCAAAACTACCGATTGTAGCAACGCAGCACCTCGCCATCGCGCGCCACCCGACCGGCCCCCACCTTGAGGGAGAGGTCGTGGCCGCGGGTCTGGCAGGCTTGAATTTGGCGCAAAAGCTCTTGCAACTGCGCGGTTTGGGGGGTGAGCCCTTCCTCGCGCAGCCAATCGCGCAGCACATTGGCTTGGCGCTCGGCACTCAGGGCCTGGAGGGCACGAATGCGGGGGGGCGTGCCCACTGCCGCTCGGTCTTGCGCAGCGATTTCGGCCAGGAGCCGCTGCGCCTGGGCCGCGTGGGCGGCGCTGCGGGGGAAGGTTTGGCGCCAGGCGGGGAAGGCACGGGCGAGCGCGGGCAGGATTTCGGCGCGAATGCGGTTGCGGGTGTAGCGCAGATCTTGGTTGGTGGGGTCTTCGGCCCAAGCCTGGCCCAAACGCTCTAGGGTGCTGCGGATGGCCTCGCCGCTGGCGTGTAGCCACGGGCGCACAAAGTGCACACCGTGGCGCTCGAAGCGCTCGGGCATGCTCGCCAAGCCCGGCAACCCCGCGCCGCGTGAGAGCGCGAGCAAGAGGGTTTCGACTTGGTCGTCGGCCTGTTGGGCCAGTAGCACGCTCAAGGGGTGGGCGGGGTTGATTTCCCGGGCCGCATCGGCCAAGGCTTGGTAGCGGTGGCGGCGGGCGGCGTCTTCGGGGCTTTCGCCAGGGGCGTGGCGCGCGTCGACGTGGCGCACGGTCAGGGGCACTTGCCAGGCCGCGCACAGCTGCGCGCAGTGGGCGGCAAAGCCGTCGGCGGCGGCTTGTAAGCCGTGGTGAACATGGATGGCGTGGACTTGATGCGGCCAGCGCAGGGCGCTGGCAATGAGCAAGGCGGTGGAGTCGGCCCCGCCGCTCAAGGCGACGGCCAAGGGCGCTTCGGGCGCGGGCGCGAACTCGGGGAAATCAGCGAGCGTCGGCTTTGGTGTCGCTGAAGCGGCCATAACTTTGCAGGCGCTCGTAGCGTTTTTCGAGCAGTTCCTTGACCTTGAGGTCGCTCACTTGTCGCCAAGCGTCGTTGAGGCCTCGCTTGAGTTGGGCGGCCATTTGTTTGTGGTCGCGGTGGGCCCCGCCCACGGGTTCGTTGACGATTTTGTCGATGAGGCTCAGCGCCTTGAGGCGGTGCGCGGTGATGCCCAGGGCCTCGGCGGCGTCCTCCGCGCGATCAGAGGTCTTCCACAGGATGGAGGCACAGCCCTCGGGGCTGATGACCGAGTAGATGGAGTACTGCAGCATGAGGACTTGGTCGGCCACGCTGATGGCGAGCGCTCCGCCTGAGCCGCCTTCGCCAATGATGGTGGTGATGATGGGCACTTCGAGTTGCGCCATCTCAAAGATGTTGCGGCCAATGGCCTCGGACTGGCCGCGCTCCTCGGCGTCGATGCCGGGGTAGGCGCCCGGGGTGTCGACAAAGGTGAAGACGGGGAGTTTGAACTTCTCGGCGGTCTTCATTAGGCGCAAAGCCTTGCGATAGCCCTCGGGGCGGCTCATGCCAAAGTTGCGCATGGCGCGCTCTTTGGTGTCGCGGCCTTTTTGGTGGCCCAGCACCATGCAAGGATTGCCGTTAAAGCGCGCGAGCCCGCCCACGATGGAGAGATCGTCGGCAAAGTGCCGGTCGCCATGCAACTCTTGGAAATCGGTGAAGATTTCTTGGATGTAGTCGAGGGTGTAGGGGCGCTCGGGGTGTCGGGCGATTTTGGTGATCTGCCAGGGGGAGAGGTTGCTGTAGATTTCCTTGGTGAGCTGTTGGCTTTTTTTGGTCAACTGCTCGATTTCTTGGGAAATGTCGACGGCGGATTCGCTCTGCACATAGCGCAATTCGTCGATCTTGCCTTCAAGTTCGGCGATGGGCTGTTCAAAGTCTAAAAAAGTGCGTTTGGCCATGCAGGTCTCCGTGAGGCTCAATATTCCACGGGCAGGGGATCCATTGAGCGCCAAATATACCAAGTTGCAACACTGCAAAAGGGTTGCCAGGCGGCGGCCACTTCGCGCGCATCACTGCGGCTGACGGACTCGCCTGAGAAATAGTTTTGGCTGATGCCATTGATCAAGCCGATGTCGTCGAGGGGCAGGACGTTGGGGCGCATGAGGTGGAAGATGAGAAACATCTCCGCGGTCCAGCGCCCGATGCCGCGAATGGAGACGAGTTCGGCGATGATGGCCTCGTCGTCCATCGAGGGCCAGTGGCTCACCTGTAATGCCCCGCTGTCAAAGTGCAGGGCGAGATCGACCAGGTACTCCACTTTGCGCGCCGAGAGGCCGGCTGCGCGCATGTCGTCCACCTTCATCTTGAGCACTTGGCCGGGGGTGAGGCGGCGACTGAGCTTGGCAAAACGATCCCACACGGCCTGCGCCGCTTTGACGGAAATTTGTTGCCCCACGATGCTGCGCGCGAGGGTAACAAAGGCGTCGCCGCGCGACTGCAAGCAGGCATCGCCAAACTGGGGGATGAGGCGCTTCATCACGCGGTCTTTGCGCATGAGGTGACGGCAAGCATCGGACCAGTAATCTGGGGTGGCGATGGTGACTATGGTGGGGGCCATCAGGCACGCTCCCAAGTGGTACCCGTGGGGGAATCTTTGAGCACGATGCCCTGCCCGAGCAGGGCTTGGCGAATTTGGTCGGCCAAGGCGTAGTCTTTGGCCGCCTTGGCCGCCGCGCGGGCGGCAATTTGAGCCTCGATATCGGCGGCGTCCAGCGACGAGCCGGCACGCAAAAAGGCCTTGGGGTCGTCTTGCAACAAGCCCAAGAGGCCGCCGAGGGCTTTGAGCAAACCCGAAGTGGCGGCGCTTTGGGTACGGTTGGCTTCGCTGGCGAGTTCAAAGAGGACGGCCACTGCCTCTGGGGTGGCGAAGTCGTCGTTCATTGCCGCCGCAAAGCGCGCGGCTTGGGGCTGCGCCCAATCGATGTTGACGGACTCGGGGGGCACGGCATCCAAGGTGGTGTAGAGGCGCTTGAGCGCAGCGCGGGCGTCTTGCAAATGCACATCGCTGTAGTTCAGCGGGCTGCGGTAGTGGCTGCGCACCACAAAGAAGCGAATGGTTTCGGGGTCGAACTCGGCGAGCACCTCGCGAATCGTGAAGAAGTTGCCCAGGCTCTTGGACATTTTTTCGTTGTCCACATTGATAAAGCCGTTGTGCATCCAGACCTGGGCGAAGTCTTGCCCGGTGGCGCCCATGCTCTGGGCGATCTCGTTTTCGTGGTGGGGGAACTGCAAATCGGCGCCGCCGCCGTGAATGTCAAAGCGCTCCCCCAAGAGCGCGCAACTCATGGCGGAGCACTCGATGTGCCAGCCCGGACGGCCCGCACCAAAGGGGGCCTGCCATTTGGCGTCGTCGGGTTCGTTGGGTTTGGCGGCTTTCCAGAGCACAAAATCGAGGGGGTCGCGCTTGCCGTCGTCAGTGGCCACGCGCTCGCCGGCGCGCAATTCGTCGAGCGACTTGCCAGAGAGTTGGCCATAGCGGTAGGTACCGGTGGCTTGGCGGTCGAACTCCCGCACGGCGTAGTTCACATCACCATTGGCCACGCGGTAGGCCAGACCCTTTTGTTCTAAGGTGCCGATCATGTCGCACATCTGGGGCACGAAATCGGTGGCGCGGGGTTCGTGGGTAGGCCGCTCGATGCCCAGGGCGTCGGCATCCTGATGCAAGGCGTCGATCATGCGGTTGGTGAGCCCGCGGATGGTTTCGCGGTTTTCCAGCGCGCGGGTGATGATCTTGTCATCGATGTCGGTGATGTTGCGCACATAGGTCACTCGGTAGCCGCTCGCCTTGAGCCAACGCTGAACCACGTCAAAGGCGATCATGGAACGCGCGTGGCCGAGGTGGCAGAGGTCGTAGACGGTCATGCCGCAGACATACATGCGGACATGGCCAGGCTCGAGTGGGGAAAAAGCTTCCAGCGCACGCGTGAGCGTGTTATAGATGCGCAAGGTCATGAAGTGGTCGTGATCGGATCGGTGACTGGAGAGACAGACGGCAGGCTCAGGGAGAGCCTCTGTTCTACAATGAAACGATTGTAATCAAGACCATGGCAAACCCTGCAACCGCGCTCAAAGCCCCGCAAACGCGGCGAATTCCGCGCGTTTGCCTATTGCTTTTATCGGTATGGTGGGGTTGCGTGGCCCACGCGCAAGTGGAGGAATGGGTGCCCGGCACCTTGCAGACCATTTTTTTGCAGAGCGACCCGCACCAAACCGTGATCAAGTTGCTGCGCCAAGCCAAATACGCTGAGGCGCTCGAGCGTGTGGAGGGCTTTGCACGCGCCAACCCCACAGACCCCCAAATGCGTTTTTGGCAGGCCTATTTGCGCGAACGCCTCGGTCGCAAAGACGAAGCCGAAGCGATTTACGAGCAAATGACGCGCGAATTTCCCGAATTGGCTGAGCCCTACAACAACCTGGCGGTTTTATTGGCCTCTCGCGGGGCCTTGGGGCCCGCGCGGCAATGGCTGGAAGCGGCTTTGCGCGCCAATCCGAACTACCGTGTGGCCCATGAAAATCTGGGCGATGTGCTGGTGCGCCAAGCCCGCGAGGCTTATGGCCGTGCCGCCCAAGGCGGCCCGAAAAACGAGGCGCTCGAGCGCAAGCTCGAGCGTTTACAACGACTCACCCAGGAGATGACCCCATGACCCCACTTTTTGCCCGACGTGTCTTGTTGTGCGCGGGCTTGACGCTCGCGGGACTGGCCATGGCCCAAACCCAGCCAGCCGCTGCGCCAGCCAACGGTGCGACGCAGGCGGCCGCCCCGCGTGTGAAACTGCAAACCAGCGCTGGGGACATCGTGATTGAGCTCTACCCCGACAAGGCCCCGCAAACGGTGGCCAACTTCCTTCAGTACGTGAAGGACAAGCACTACGATGGCACGATTTTTCACCGTGTGATTGGCAACTTCATGATTCAGGGTGGCGGTTATGACTCGCGCTACATGGAGCGCACAACCCGCAGCCCCATCAACCATGAAGGGCGCGATGCCTTGGCCAAGGGTGGGCCGCGCAACACCGTGGGCACGGTGGCCATGGCGCGCACGTCGGCGCCGCACTCGGCGACGGCACAATTCTTCATCAATGTGGTGGACAACGGTTTTTTGGATCCCACGCCCACGCAGTGGGGCTACACCGTTTTTGGCAAGGTCGTCAGCGGCATGGAGGTGGTGCAGCGCATTCGCAGCGTGCAAACCGGCCCTGGGGGCCCTTTCCCGAGCGACGTGCCGCGTACCCCGATGGTCATTCAATCGGCCACGCTTCTCTGATTTTTTTCAACAAAGGATTTCTTCCATGTCTAACCCCCAAGTCGAATTGCACATCCTCAACCATGGCGTGATCACGCTCGAGCTCGATGCTGAAAAAGCGCCCAAGAGCGTCGCCAACTTTCTGCACTACGTGAACAAGGGTCACTACAACCAGACCATTTTTCATCGCGTGATCGATGGCTTCATGATTCAGGGGGGCGGATTTGAGCCGGGCATGACCCAGCGCGCTTGTGACGCCCCGATTGAGAACGAGGCCAACAATGGTCTGAAAAACGACCACTACACCGTGGCCATGGCGCGCACCTCTGACCCCCATTCGGCCACGGCGCAGTTTTTCATCAATGTGGCGGACAACGACTTCCTCAACCATCGCGCGCCAAGCGTGCAAGGCTGGGGTTATGCCGTTTTTGGCAAGGTGGTGAGTGGCACCGAGGTGGTCGACAAAATCCGTCAAGTCAAAACCGGCCGTAGCGGCTTTCATGACGACGTCCCGAAAGAGGACGTGGTGATTGAAAAAGCCGTGGCCCTCTAAACCGCATGTCCTCTCTCGCGCCCCTGCCCACGGCCGAGTTGGCCGTGCTGGGGGTGCCTGCACACTGGCAGCGCATCGACTTTCTCTCCGACCTGCACCTTGAGGCCGGCATGCCCCGGACCTTTGGGGCTTGGCGCGACCACCTTTTGCACACCCCCGCGCAAGCGGTTTTCTTGCTCGGGGACATTTTTGAGGTGTGGGTGGGCGATGACGCGCAGGACGATTTCTCGCGGCGTTGCGCCGAGGTGTTGCGCGAGGCCAGCGCCACGCGCGCGGTGTATTTCATGCCGGGCAACCGGGATTTTTTAATGGGACCCGCTTGGCTTGAACCGCTGGGCGTGGAACGCTTGCCTGACCCCTGCGTGTTGGCCTTTGAGAACGGTCCGCGCTGTTTGCTCAGCCACGGTGACGCACTTTGCCTCAATGATCCCGATTACTTGCGCTTTCGCGCGCAAGTACGCGCCCCCGATTGGCAGCAGACCTTTTTGGCCCAGCCTCGCGCTGCGCGTGAAGCGATTGCGCAGCAATTACGCCGCCAGAGCCGGGCGCATCAAGCGCAGGCGATGCAGGCGGCGGAGGTCGATGCCGACGCCGCACGGCAATGGCTAGGCCACGGCGGCGCCACGACCCTGGTGCATGGCCACACGCACCGACCCGCCGACCATACGCTGGCGCCTGGGATGATGCGTCGCGTGCTCAGCGACTGGGATTTAGAGGACTCGGCGCACGCACGCGCCGAAGTGCTCACCTGCCAAGCCAGCCCAGCGGGCTGGCAATGGTCGCGCCAGAAACCCTCAGGCGCGTAAAAGCACTTTCAAGCAGGCTTGCAAGCGCTTGGCCTCAGCAGGTGTGAAGGCTGATGCCAACACTTTAGCGGTATCGCTCGCCCAAGACTCCTCCGGGCCGGGCTGGCCCCGCCGCGTGAGCAATTGCAGCTGCAATGCCCGTCGCGCGGAGAGGTGCGCCGCGGGGGTGGGTAAATCGGCCGCCACCTCCAGGCGCAACAGGGCTTCGGCCGCGGCTTCGGCGTTGCTTGGCGAGGCGCTGAGCGAGTCCACCCATTGCGCACGTTGGGCGGGGGTGAGGCGCTTGCCCAGGGCTTGGGCCGAGGGGAACTCGGCGCTGTCACGCGTTTGCCAGGCCTGCATGAGGTGGGTGAGCACCTCGCCATGGGCTTGGGCCGCCAAGCGGCGAAGGCTGTCCTGGGCCTGATCTTGCACCTGTCGCAAGGCGCGGAAGACCTCATCGCTCAGACGTGGACGCGGGGGTTCGGCGCCCTCGCGGGGGGGGCGATGCGCGTCTCGACCGCGCGGGACTGGGCGGTTGTCGCGGCTGTCTTTACCGCCCTTGCCGGGTCGAGCATTGGGGCGGGTTTCAACGGGGCGCTTGGCACCGGGCCGGTCATCGCCGCGCACGGCCACGACGGGTCGGGGAGCCGCTTTGGCCGCAGCGGGGGCGGGTGCAACGGGTTCAGTGGGCGCGGCATCGGGAGCCGGGCTTGAATCGGTGGGGCTGGTGTCGCTGTCGTTCACGGCGGCAGCTTCGTTGGCCGTCGCATCCGCGTGCACGGGGGGCGTATCGGAGGGGGGCTCGCTGGGCGTGTCGGCCCCGGCGTTGGCTGGGGGTTCGCCGGGCGGCAATGCCCCCTCTTGGGCCTCTGGTGCGCTGGCCTGCGCGGCCGCGGCGGGTGCGGTGCCTGCGGCGGGATTTGGCGCCGCTTCGGTGGGCTCGCCACCTTGCAGGACCCACTCCAAATGCGACTGGGCTTTTTTGATGGCGCTGGCGTCACCGCCGGCGTTGGCCGATTCGAGGGCTTTGATGGCGTCAAAGACGCGCTGCTCATAGGGTGAGAGCGGCCGCCCGGCTCTGGCCGCAGCACCTCGGGGGGGACGCTTGTCCGCCCCTTCGCCGCGCTGAATGGGTTTTTGGGCGAACGCTTGGTCGATGGGTTGGCGGAAGGACTCCCAGAGCTTTTGTTCAAAACGCCGATCCAGCGCAATGGTGTGGGCTTCTTCCTGCCAGCGTTGTTGCAAGGCCTTGACTTCGGGAATGCGCAATTGGGGCGCCTCGGCCAAGGCCTGGGCCTCG
>JACCDW011917786.1_pt1 | contig 10029 bp, 11 predicted proteins | sample 7449781 | NCBI WGS metagenome assembly JACCDW01 (sample SAMN15323449, study PRJNA562643) | freshwater metagenome | isolation source: river surface water | place: USA:Blue River Watershed | collected 2017-08-18 | reverse complement strand
ATTGATATTACCTACCAAGAGCGCCTAAGTCATTTAAGTAGCACTTTGAGTGCTTTGCCAATTATTGAAGAAATATACAATAAAAAGGCCGATGATGAAGTTTTTATTCTCAGCAACGGCCATGCTGGGCTAGCCTTGTATGTTGTACTTGAAAGCAAGTACGGGATCGATCCTGTAATGCTCCTGCACAAACACGGTATACACCCCGGAAAAGATTTAGAAAATAAATTATACTGCTCTACCGGCAGTCTGGGGTCTGGGCTACCAATTGCTGTAGGTCATGCATTATCTAACCCCGACAAACAAGTGTATTGCATGATCAGTGATGGCGAGTGTGCCGAAGGAAGTATTTGGGAATCTTTGCGTTTTATCAATGATAATAAGGTAGACAATTTACAAGTATATGTTAACATTAATGGTCTAGGTGCATACGATGCAGTTGACCGAGATTTGCTGGCCAATAGGTTATTGGCATTTTTACCTCGCATCAATATTCGTATGAGCGAAGCACCTAATTGGTCATTTGCCCAAGGATTGTTAACTCATTACTATGTACTAAAACCCGAAGACTACGAGCAATTAAAATGAGAAAAGAATGTGCAACATTGTTGTTAGGCGAAATGGTTAACAACGAATCTATACGTGTTATTACTGCCGATTTAGGATTTGGTATTTTAGATCAAATTAGAAATGCTTTCCCAGAACGCTTTTATAATGTTGGTGCCGCCGAGCAACTAATGATTGGCGTAGGCATTGGTATGGCCGAAAACGGAATCATTCCTGTATGCTATTCAATGAGTAGCTTTTTGCTGTACCGCCCGTTTGAGTTTTTGCGTAATTATGTTAATTACGAAAACATCCCAGTTAAACTTGTTGGCTCCGGAAGGGATCAAGATTACAGCCACGACGGCATTAGCCATTGGGCCCACGACGATCGCCAGGTGTTAGCATCTTTACCAAATATTAAACAATATAGACCCAACAGCATTAACGAACTAGAGGAAATGCTGCCCGAGTTTTTGTACAGTAACAAACCGGCCTACTTAAACCTTACAAGAAAAATATGAGTACAAATATCGTATACGTAACTGGATGTTTAGGCTTTATTGGATACCACGTTGCGCGACGCTGCCTTAAGCAAGGTTACTATGTCATTGGAGTAGACAAAAAAACCTATGCCGCAAACACAAGATTCCTAGCAGATCTTGAATCTTATGATCAACAATTTAAGTTTATTGAGTCAGATATTAACGATCTTGATCTGCTCTATGACTGCGACTATGTAATTAACACAGCCGCCGAAACACACGTGGACAATAGCATTATGAGTTCAGATGTGTTCTTGCACAGCAATATCAATGGCGTGCATCACTTGTTAAAGTTAATCAAAGAGAAACATCGTTTTCGCATGCCCACGCTGTTGCACTTTAGCACCGACGAAGTATACGGAGATATTGTCAACGGAGCACATACCGAGTCAGACCTGTTGAAGCCCAGTAATCCTTATAGTGCCACAAAGGCCGCGGCAGATATGTTAGTAACTGCTTGGGCAAGAACATTTGATGTTCCTTATGTAATTGTACGTCCTACAAACAATTACGGCATTGGGCAATATGTAGAAAAACTAATTCCTAAGAGTATTAAGTATTGTAAATTAGGCAAGCCTATTATGCTACACGAAGCAGGCATGCCACGGAGGACTTGGCTACATGTAAGCGATACTGCCGAAGCTGTGATTTCTATTATTGAGTCAGGCCAGGTAAATGAAATTTACAACATATCCGGCAACTACGAAGAACAAAACATTGTAGTGGCACGTAAAATTATTGACTTAATGAAGCCGGGTACCACTGACTACGAACAATATTTAGATTTGGGCGTTAAGCGTCCCGGGCAAGATGTGCGTTATGCAATTGATGACACAAAATTAAAAGCCCTGGGTTGGAAGCCCAAGGCTGACTTTGATACAGAACTAGACAGAATAGTTAACTACTATTCTAAAAACTTTGTTTGGTAATTAGTCCCGATCTTCTGCTGTAATTTTTTCACCAAGATGCTGTTTAATTACTCGCATAAGTTTACGTTCAGTATCGTATACAAATTCTTTTGTATCGTCTTCAGTGTGAAGCACAAGAATAAAACCATTTGCGGCTTTGCGGATTTCCATAGATTCGAACATGTTGTTCCTTAAGTAGTTGAATAACACATTGTAACAGATCACTATAATTTAGTCAACAATTTATATCAAAATAAGTAGTATTATGAGTAAACCAACATTAGAAATTACAACCATGATCGGTTGTCCATTAATGTGTACATATTGTCCACAAGAAGAACTTAGGGTTGCCTACGGCGACGATGTCAAATACATGAGTTTGGAAACATTCCAAACCGCAGTAGATAAACTTCCGCCCGAATGCCGTTTAGATTTCTCTGGCATGGCCGAACCATGGGTTAACCCTGCCTGCACAGATATGTTAGAGTATGCATTAGAGCAGGGGCGTCGAGTAGCTATTTTTACTACCTTGTACAATTGGGACGAAACCACTGTACATAGAGTCGGGCAGTTATTAGTCGACTACGCAGATCAAATCGAAATTGTAAAAATTCATTTTCCCGACGAAGCAGGAAACATGCGTGGTTGGAAACTAACGCCAGAATGGGAGTATGCTTTTATTGGAATTCAAACTGTTGTAAGAATGGCAGGAATACATTTTGAAGCAATGACCATGAGTGACGATGGCGTACATCCTGCTATACGCCATTTGCCCGGAGTGTTCTTGAGTCATAATTGGACCATTGCGGCACATGATCGTGCTGGCACGTTGGACAAAGACCGAGTCAAGGAACAACCAATTAAGTTTGTAACTGAACACAATTACCCGATTACTTGTAGCAAAACCGAAAAGTTTAATCAAAACGTTTTATTACCAAATGGAGACGTGGCCCTATGTTGTATGGATTATGACACGAAACACGTAATCGGTAACTTAATTGAACAGGAGTACGACGACTTGTTTGTTGGAGAAGAGTTTGTGCGCCTAATGGAAATTAACGCTATGCCTTGTTTCAGCAAGGAAAGTCTGTGCAAAAGTTGCACAGATGCAAGAAGAATTTAATCAACTTGGACAACATCAATACCCGAATCTGTTAAGAATCGAACACCATCTTCGTCTCGGTAGTGTTGTCCAAAGTACACACGGCGAATGCCACTTTGATAAATTAACTTGGCACAATCCAAGCAAGGACCATGAGTAATAAACATATCACTGCCAAGACCAGATTCGTTCGATCTTGCCAACTTAGCGATTGCATTAGTTTCCGCATGTAAGACCTCGGGTTTAGTTTTTAGTACTGGTTCGCCGTTTGTGTATCCAATGGTATTTTCGCAGTTGTTATCCCAATTGGCGGGCATTCCGTTATACCCTATAGAGATAATGCGATCATCTTTTACTACAATTGCGCCAACTTTGGCACGGCGGGCATGGCTCAACTCGGCAAAATTGCGAGCTGTCTCCATGTATGCTTTAATAAATTTTGATTTCATTAAAATGGAGCGGGATATCGGAATCGAACCGATGACGTGAGCTTGGAAGGCTCTCGTTTTACCATTAAACTAATCCCGCAAATTTTGGTGCCCCAGGACGGACTCGAACCGTCACGCTCTCGCACTGGCTTCTAAGACCAGCGTGTCTACCAATTCCACCACCAGGGCTAATTTCTAACTATATCTATTGTATAACAAAGATATTTATTTGTCAACGATTATTAAAAAATATTTTGAGTATATTTGGCCGGCCCTACAAGAATTGAACTTGTATCGCAGGCTTCGGAAACCTGTATTCTATCCGTTGAACTAAGAGCCGATTGATCTATTAAAGATAGCATTAATTACACGAGCAGCCGGTACAAAGTGATCTTCCATTATGTGTCCAGCAAGGCCGTATGCTGTGGTACCCATGTCTTGATAGTAAGAAGGACTTGGCCAACTTGATCGTTTAAATGGGTAACTATGTATAAGTAGGCATTCATCAGCTACGCCCAATAATTGCTGGCGTCGCCCACTTTGTACCGCTGTTAGCATTTGTATTGCTACAGCCTGGCCGCCAATGTCAGTGCGATCAAAGTTGTTAGCCATTAAATGTACTACGTAGGCTTCGATCTCGTGTTCTAATACAACGTCAATTAAACCTTCTGATTCAATAACTAAATCATAGCAAGATTTAACATAGTCAAACCAATATTTGCTCATGCAAATATTTATATGTGGAGCACAGGGAGGGATTTGAACCCCCGGTTTTACGGATTTGCAATCCGTTGCATTGGGCCGCTCTGCCACCTGTGCATTAACTTACATTGCCGGACCGTTGCCGTTACGGAATCCAACTTCGCCGCCTTCTGCTAGGATACGCTTATAAACGTCATCTAACAGAATAGGTGTGTAGTCAGTTTGTTCCACACATACACAATGGTAACGTGGGTCGATTTCGTTGCTGTACTCCAAGACACCCTTACGGAATCCACTAACCTTCTTTACCCGCCCAGCGTGCAGGTGTCCGTGAATATTAACACCAAAACGTCCCAGACTGGCTTCATGTACAGGAATATGACTTAAGATCATTCCGTTAAGTACATGATATGCACGTAGCTCACGGAAGTATTGTCGGTATTCATCATCAGGAAAGATGTCGTGGTTTCCGCGGATCAATACCTTGTCACCATTCAAGCGGCCCAGTGTGTGTAAAGCCTTTCGGTTGATTACAACATCACCTAGGTGATAGACCTTGTCATTAGGACGAACTCGGTCGTTCCAACGACGGATCATTTCTTCATCCATCTCTGCGGGATCGTCCCAGGGGCGCAACTTGGTTACACCGTCATCACGTAAAAATCTACACACACCAGCGTGACCAAAGTGTGTGTCACTGACTAAAAATGTTGCTGGCATATTTTGCTTTCTTTATGGCGACCCCTGAAGGAATCGAACCTCCGCGCACAGTTTTGGAGACTGCCGTACTACCATTATACTAAGGGGCCATTATTGTGGAGCGGGTAGCGAGGATCGAACTCGCAACTAAACCTTGGCAAGGTCTCGTGTTACCATTAGCACCATACCCGCATTAACTGTGTTCTTTAAACAAAGCTCGGCGTTTGCGTTCGCCTAACTGTTGATCGATAATATCTCTACTGCGATTCATCATAGCGAAGGCCAATATTAGCAAATCGTTTGTTTCATCGCACATCATTATCTGACGATTGATAGGTTCCATTAGCTCTGCTAAACGTTGGTTGATATCGTTATGATTCATTAAAATATTTATTGTACAACAAGTCGCACAAAAAATTTGGCGGAGCGTTAGGGAGTCGAACCCTATCAACGGCGTTAACCGTTGTACGGATTAGCAATCCGCTGCCTTACCATCCGGCCCACGCTCCAATATGTATATTGTACAGTAATTGTACTTATGTGTCAACCTGGTGCTCTCAACAAGAATTGAACTTGTGACTCGGCTTTACCAAAGCCGTGTAATACCACTTTACTATGAGAGCTGGTAGTTCCTACTGGGTTCGAACCAGTGACCTTTACCATGTCAAGGTACTGCGCTACCACTGCGCCAAGGAACTATGGTACCCCTTCTCAGATTCGAACTGAGAGAACTTCTCCTTTTGAGAGAGACGACTTTACCAATTTGTCCAAAGGGGCATATGGTCCCGCTGGGAGGAATCGAACCTCCGTCTTAACCTTAGGAGTGTTTTGTTCTATCCACTGAACTACAGCGAGTGATTGGTGCTCCCTCCCCGATTCGAACAGGGTTCCTCGGATTTTCAGTCCGTTGCTATGACCACATCAGCTAAAGGAGCATTATTTCTTCATATTCATCTTTTTCAGCAACAACAATATTTTTATATTATAACAAAAAGATCAATTTTTGTCAACTATCTTTAATTGATTAAAAGTTTTGTACTGTAGCTGTTCTGCGTTGTACCATTGTTCGCTGTTAAATGTTTCACTAGACGAGATAACTTCAATGCCTAAATCCTTAAAACGTTTAACGGATTCTGCTTGACTAAATGATTTAGCTAGAATCTTTCTAATCGTTAAAAGTTGACTATCACTGATGTTTTTATTGGAAAATATACCAAACCACGGTACTAATGGAAAATTTAAAATTCCTTGCTCTCTAAGAGTAGGCACTGTTGGTAATAGTAACGATCTTGTTTTACCTGTCACTGCTAGACCATTTAGTTTTCCTTCAATGATATAAGGAACAGCAGCCATTAAGTAATCCGATGCAATGTCTATTCTACCCGAGAACAAATCAACATAAAATGCAGAGGTACCCTTATATGATACATTAGTAAAATTATTAGACAAACCTAATATATACCCAAGGTATGCAGTAGTCGAATAGGTCACTGATCCTGCGCCAGCTGAACCATAAGTAATATCTTTCCTTAAACTTAAATCCTTTATAGTATAAATCTGAGATTGCACACTAGCCACAACTACCATTTGTGTATTGCCAATTGGAGTTACTATTTTTATATCTTTACTTAAATCAACGTCATTTGTATTAGATACGTATTTTGTTAGGAGCTGATTTGACCCATCAACTAGCAGTTCTATATAGGCTGTTTTTTCTAAAGATGCCAATTTACGCAAAGCTATTACACCAGCCGCTCCAGTAGCGTATTCAACCACTACTTCAGCATTACTGTGTTCTAAAATTTGTCGTTGTATTTCTCTTACTACTCGGTCTGTGCCGCCGCCGGGCGGGAAACCAGACCAAATCCTTACTTTAAGAGTGTCTGCGTTAGCTGGTAAGATTAATAATATAAAAACGTATAACAGTAATTTTTTCATAGCTTTTTCGATAACCATTCTAAAGTCTTTAAAGACATCACGCAATTAAACTTTATGTAACCGGTACTTTTAGAATTTTCTATTTCGTATTCTAACCATTGCTTGCCCACTGGGTTATGATTCAGGTTAGACGGAATAGAAAACAAACTTGGGTTAATATTTTTAATCGGAACATCGTCAAATTTCGTTGTTGAATCACCATCATCTAAGCTTTCTTGTTGGATGTATTGATTAAATTCGCTACCAGCATTTCTTTCAATGATTGCTCTAGCAACCATTGCATCTGCAATAGTTATCACTGGTACAGTTTTAAAGTCTATTCTTCTAAGATCCTGAAATATTTCATCATTGGCCAATGGAGAATAGACATAATTTCCGTTACGGCCATTATGCCATGCCCAAGGTTTTTGTAGCATGTGAACCTGTTCGATTGGTACCATCAATTTGTTAACATCATATCTAGCTAAACTGGCGGTATAAAAGTCATTCTTTTCTTTTAAAAGATTGATAATTTCATCTTTTGCACATCGTCGATTAATTATTATTTCGTCCCAGAATACATATTTGTGCAGAAGTACTTGATTGCCGTGCCAACCACCAACTATAGCAGAATTTTTATATTTTTCAACAACATAATTTGTACTGTATGTTTTTAATTGATTTAGATGTCCATAGTTTATAAGACTGTATACATAATCGTGATCAATGTCTATCCAGTCAACGTCAATACTAAATTTTTTAATTAAGTCCTTGGTAAGATCAAGTTGAATGCTGTTGTAAAACAAACATCCGTTGCTCTTAGAGACCTTGTTATTATTAACAATAAACTTTGTTCTCTTTAGATAGCCTAAAGAGATGATATAACTTAGAACTACTAAAGAATCAATACCGCCGCTGTAGCACAGTAGAACATTCTGGTGATTGCTAAAAATCTGCTCGATGTTGTTCTTTATACTGTTGTAAATTTTATCCGTATATGTCTCGATGCTTAGATTTTTTTCTAGTCCAATAGACACAAACCCAGTTTGCGTTTTTTGAAAAATATAAGACCCAGTTGGCACAAAGTAATCATCAAACCCAGATCCAAGTGAGCTGTCGGCTACACTGGCTACTGGAAAGTTAGCTGAGCTGAAGTACATCTTTTCGCTTAATCTATTTTTAAGCAATAAAGATGGATCCGCAATTAATTCACTGAAATCGTTACGTAATAGAAACTTGTTCAATGAAAGATCGTGATTTTGAAATTCATTCATACTTTTAGAATAGGTAATCACAACTAATACAATTTTTAAACCCGTTAACTATAGACGTGCCATCGTTAAACCAATTCTTGAAATGACTGTAGTTCTTGCTTTGAGTTGCTAGATACAAATCTTTATGCAACTTTGCTTTTTCATGATTACTGTTAAAAAACCACTGGTCTCTGTTTCCAAAAATATACTGAGGGTTTTTCTTTGTGTAAAATCTTTCAGAGAACTCAAAATTCCTTGGGTACAAAACTTTTACAAATTCGTCATGCATTGTATCAATTTCCCAGCCGTAGCCGGGAATAAATTTTTTAGACCCAGGTATTTTCGAAAAGTCTGCAATTGCTTGCTGATTAAATTTCTGTTTTAGTAAATGACATTGCTTAATTGTTATCATTGCACTCTCGTGTGCCGGTGAACTGTAAAAAAATTCGTAGGTCCCTGCGCCACCATCATCAAGCATTTGACGCAATGGAGTAATACGAGCCTGCATAAATGCATCGTGAAAATTAAAAATCCACTGACCGTTAAGATATCTAACCATTGGCTTATCGGCGCCGTAAAGCCAGGCTACTTTTTTTCCTTTTTCTAATAACTGTTGCCATTCCGGCACTGTTTTATAAAACATGTCTTGTGCAAACCTGTTAATGGTCAGCATCGAACCAAAGAGATCTAATAAGTTTGCTGTTGCATCTATCTTTGAAAGATCTTTGTCCCAGTTGAAGAAAAAATCAGAGTAATCTAAAAATCTAAAATTTAGATTAGGATATCTAGATTTTAAATAGGTTATTTTATTATAGGTATAATTAGTTAGTTCCTCGTACTGATTACTTTCAGTATCGTACTTCGACGAATACACACATATTTCATCGATAGGGATGTTATTATCCAAAAATGCGTAAAGCATATTTGCACTGTCATACCCACCGCTGTAATATAGTATTAAGTAATCATAGTCATTTCTAAGTTGAGTTGCTCTTAGCTTATAAAGCTCACTCAATGACTGCTCGGGCTCATATGACCAATTATATGATTTAAAAAATTCATCATTGTAGTGCCATTGCCAGTGACTAGGCATTTGATATTGCACATCCATTAATTCAATTTTACTATAAGTACGCCTGTTGCCGATTTGGTAGTACCCGTATCTATCAGCAACTCTTGCGTCAGTAATTATTCTTGCAGACATATTGTAGTTATACTATATAAAAACACACAGTGTGTTTTTATATGGCAGGAGCACGGGGATTTGAACCCCGGACCAATAGATTAAAAGTCTGCTGCTCTACTTGATGAGCTACATCGGCAAAAAGGTTTTTGGGAGCCCAACTATCCCATGGTGGGACTCGCTGGATTGTCTCGAATAGGCAAGTTTAACTACCACTTTAGCAATCTGGCGTTGTCACATACCAGCCGGTATGCTATGCTAAGTGGGACTCGAACCTATCGTCTATCCCAAAACTGGTTATACCAGTTGCTCGGCTTGTAGCAAGGCAACGGTATCTGCATCTAACGCAACTTCGGTACGAACGTTAAGTTCCAATACCCGATCGTTGATGCTTTGCTTTTCTTTCTTCAGGTCACGCATCTCTGATTTGTAACCTTCGATTTGTTCTGCTGTTAGCACGCCGGTGCTGATTGTGTCGCCATAACCGTAGATACGGTTCTTAGCGTCAGTTTCAGAAAGTTTCTTCAACTTACCTGCAACCACTGCATCTGCTTCTGTGGCTGTGCTTTCAGACAGGCCTTTTAGGTGCCCGATACGCTTATCGATGTAAGCGGCTTCTGCCAACAGATCGCTTACACCACACTCAACATTGGCACGGCCAACTTGAGCACGAATGTGATATAGCGCCTTCGTTAGTTTTGCACGGCGAGCGTCTTTTGCCACAACACCTTCACGAGCACAAGCGATTT
>JACCDW011514050.1_pt1 | contig 10029 bp, 10 predicted proteins | sample 7449781 | NCBI WGS metagenome assembly JACCDW01 (sample SAMN15323449, study PRJNA562643) | freshwater metagenome | isolation source: river surface water | place: USA:Blue River Watershed | collected 2017-08-18 | reverse complement strand
TACCTTAGTTAATGCAAAGGGGTACTTTGCTTCTTTATAATATTTCTTCCTCTCCGTAAGATGACGCTTGGCGTATTTGCAGGTAGATGTGATATCCCAGATTTGGACGAAGTCTTTATCTTCTGCTTTCCTAATGCCTCGTCCAATGCTCTGTATAACGCGGACAAAGCTCTTTCCGGGCTCAATAAGAACCAGATTAAAAATCCTTGGAATATTAATACCCACAGCGGCCACACCGTAAGTCGCCACAATAATCTTGCCATCACTAGTTTTAATTTCGTCATACTCTTCTTTCCTGTCATCAAGTTTTACCGCACCACTTATAAACACAGCATCTTTTAATGTGTTAATAAGTTTGTTCCCGGTATCGATTCTATTGACTAATACCAGAGTATTTCCGCTTTCAGAAATTTCTTGGATCTTATTTGCCATCCAATCTATTCTTCTTTCATTGGTTACTAACCAAGTGTATTCTTCGGCATATGTTCTAAATGCTTCGACATCTGTGGTCTGTAAAATATTAATGTGTAACTGTGCAAGAACATCTTTTTGTTGTAGATCGTATGCACTGACATGATTGATAACAGGGCCAATGCTGGCAAGTATACCTTGGAATTCCCACTTTTCTTTAGGAATAGTTCCGGTCAAGCCCCAACGAATAGCACAGTGTCTAAAATTCTGTGTTAGTAGTTTTGTAAGAACGTCTGCCTTGGCTTGATGAACTTCGTCAATGATAATAGCCACAACACCTTCGCAGAATTCTGCCAGTGTAAGGCTTTCTTCGTCATAGCTTTTCTTATCTAAGACGTTAAAACTTTGCCATGTGCAAATGGTATGTGTCTTGTTTAATTCTTTGCGATCACCGAAGTATACGCCAACATCTAGACCTAAGTTTTTGTAATCTTCTTCCGTTTGCACAACGAGCGATTTATTCGGAACAATAACCATCGTACGGCCATACGGCTCGCAAAGATGCGATAACGTTGCAGTAGTAATAGTTTTACCTGCACCCGTTGCCACCTCCTGTAATGACTGTGGATTTTCTAAAAACTTGTTAATAACATCATACTGATAATCTCTCAGTACGATAGGCTGTCCTTCCGCAGGATGCCCTTTAGGCCATGTCTTACCTTTGTCTGCCCAATAATTTTCAGTAACTGGCGTGAATTTAAAGTCATGAGCGACCCGTTCATCTTCGACTTCTATGTCATAGCCTGCTTCTTCAATGATAGGTAATATCACATCAAGGTGAGCTAGATAACCATTGCCGCCGATGCTGAAATATGTCTTGGTTCCGTCCCATCGACCAAGTTTAAATGCTGGCATATGCCTTGCATAAGGCAAATCAAATTTTAATTTGTTGACAATTTTGCGTCTAGTTTCTACACTAAGCCCGTCAACCTTTATGTTTACTTCATCTCTTATTGTTAGTTTACAAATTGACAATTTTTTGTCCTCGTTGCCCTGTGGGTTTTGTCTGTCCAAGATATATTACACAAGGATGACTACTAAACCAATCTCTCGCTAATACGTTAGTAGGCGGATAAATGTTGTTGGTTACTAACATTTTAACATCTTCTTCAGACTTAAACAACCACTTGGCTGGTTTAGATTCAAAAATTAAATATTTTCCAACTTCAACAGTTCCGCCTACACCTGCTGATTTAATCCATTCGTTGAGCCCTGCTTTACTTTCTTTAGGATCTCTAAAACAAACCTTAATTTCTTCTCTATCAATACCGTTTTTATCTGCATCTGCGACAAAGGCTTGAAGCCATTGAAGTGTATTGCTGGACCTATCAAGCACAATACAAATTTTTCCTGAGATACGTGAACTTAGATAAAAGAACTCTTCGTTGCTCTTAATCCAAAAAGTATTTTCCTGAGCTGATGCTATTTTTTCTACTAAATTTTCAGGATTTTTTTGAAGTAAGAAGCCTATACTTTTTGCCAATAATAGATCATTAGTGGAGTCCCACTGCTTGTGACTGGACCACCATGATTTTATTTCTTCAGATGCATTATGAAGTTCTACACAGTTTTCTTCAACGGTAGCGTACGGTATGATTTCTTCAGAATTTTGCCAAATTTCTTCCACATCTGCCAATACATTCATGAAGCTGTCGTCGATATCAAATCCGTGCTTCATGGCAAATTCATAAAGACTGATTAGATTGAAATCATAGAACCGAAGCCTTCTTACCTTGTCTTCGTGGTCCCAATGACTGACTCGTTGACTGTTGGGTAAATTCACATTTATTTCGTCATCAAACTCTTTTTTAAGCTGATAAGGAAATTTTAGGCAGATTTCTAATTGTCCCGATTTACCAGTTTCGACATAGATACGTTTTTCTAGATCGAGTACTCTAAAAGGTTGCTTCCACTCTATGTTGGTTAAATCGCCTCGATAATCAAGACCCAGCGATGCTGACAAATTTTTGTATTTTTCCAGTAATTTTATGACGTAGTTGGCCTGATTTTTAGTCAACGGGGTTTGATCATAAATCTTTGTATGGAAGCTCAGGATAGGTGAGAAGTCCTGATGTTGCACATTCAGTTGTCCTGATTGTACCAACGCATAAAATTTGAGAAAAATGTCTTCTGCGAATACCGAGTTTAGCATTTTTTAATTATAGCTGACGAAAATATGAAAGTCAACCGAATAATCTTACCAAAGGTATCCCTTGGCGAATTTCGTCAACTGTCCATTCCGTATGGCATAATTTTAAAAACCATTCTTCTCGATCAGGTAGTGTGGGATTTTCTAAATTTTCCCAAGAAATTGATAACGGTGCTGCTAAACTCGAAGAGTCACATAATATCGGTACTCCTTGCATAGCTGCCTGCACTGCTGGACCACTATTATAGTTTATAACACAGTGATAGTTATAAAAAATATCAAAATCATCATAGGTGTTCGGTAACCTTTGTGGTCTTTCTAATATAATGTTGGGCATCACAAAAGGAAAAGGTGACCTAGGATGTGGTCTAACTATAATTCTTCGATTAGTTTTTTCTCTTATTTTAGAAATCGTGTCCTCAACCCACTTTTTCATAGTTGGCATGCCTTCCCATTGAAGACTTTCTTGATGTTGGCAGGCTATCAGAACTTCTCCGCGGCGCCTCTCTGGAGGAGGTTTAAGGAATACTCCTAATTTTTGTGGCCTGTTCGAATCAAGGCCTTTGTCGTTACCAAAAATTCCAAGACTGTTAATATGATTTAGAGAAACACGCCATGTTTCATTTCTTTTTAAATTACCAACTTCTATAATAATTACCGGTTTGCCAGTATTTTTGCATTCATGGTAGATTCTTCTATTTTCTCGCATACGTCCTGACCACAGAACGGACCAAATAACAGCTACATCCTCATTTTCTGAGACAGACTCATGGCCAAGTGACCTCAGTCCTTCTTCGAAAGCATCAAAGACTGGTCTACTGTTAAGGGCACCGTATTCGCGATAAAGTTTGAAGCGCATATATAAACTAAATAATCTACGTATTTAATCAGATCATGGACAAGTTTCAAAAAAGAGTACAAAAAATATCTAGACCTAACGAAAATGCTGTTGTGATTGGTAGCGGGTTTGGTCGGCTTGAAGATATTTTAAAAATTTTCAATACAGTATTTGTGTTAGGCGGGTCAATGCCTGAAATAAAAGCAAAAAATTTAGTGTATAAAGAATCTTATCAAAATTTGAACAACATAACATTGATAAGTGCTATATTTTTTGACTTAACTGATATAGGTAAGTTGGAAGATTTTAAAAGTTTTTGGCAAAGGAACGATTCTGTGATTATCATCGAAGGCGATGAACCTATTGGTAGAGAATTTTCTAAACCTTTGTATGATACAGGCTGGGGTTGCACTAGTTTACAAGGGTTTTTTCATGTATGGGAAAAAATAAAATGAAATATGCGGTAGTTACTACCTTTCACGAGAAAGGATTGAAGGATTACGGTCAACGGATGATTGATACATTCTGTAAAAACTGGCCAGAAGAGGTAACCTTACACATTTATCCCGAACTTTGTAATCCTGCTATCAGTGATCACAGTCATGTGACCTTAAAACGTCTTGAAGAAGTAGAAGAATTGATGAGATTTAAGGAACTTTGGAAAAATGTTCCAAAAGCCAACGGCGATGTCAGTGCAGATCCTGTAAGAAGCAAGAGACGTGACGCAGGAAAAGGATTTAAATGGGACGCTGTTCGATTTGCTCATAAAGTTTATGCAATTTTTCACTGCGCTAAAGAAACTGATGCAGATATTTTAATTTGGATGGATGCCGATACGGTTTGCCACAGTCCTATTACTATGGAAACCATACAACGGCTAATCCCCGCCGAGAAAGATTTGTGTTTTCTTGGAAGAAAAGGTAAATTTAGCGAATGTGGCCTGTACGCAATGAATTTGAGATCACCTGCTGTGAAAGAATTTCTAAATAAGTTTCAATGGATGTATGATTCTGCAGAATTAGGCATTTTTACATTGGAGGAATGGCACGACAGTTTTGTATTTGATGCTGTTAGAAGAAATGTAAAATTAAATGAATTAGATTGGAGCGGTCATATCATTACTGGGGAAGGTCATCCACTAATTAACAGTGAATGGGGTGCTTATCTAGATCACCTTAAAGGTGGTCGAAAGAAATTAGGTAGAAGTAAGCCCGACGATCTTAAAATTCAAAGAAAAGAATCATACTGGAAATAAATGAATACACCTAATTTCATCTGTGTAGAAGGCACTGACTATGGGGCTGGCGAGTTCACTGTTGGGACTGGCGGTAAATTTGTTACCGGAGAAGAAATGTATCAAAATACCACACTACCTATGTGCTGGGCAGGATTTTTTAAACCTCAATGGTTAGATATTTGTAAAAGATACAATCTAAAATTTTATAATTTAGATAGCGGCTACTTTGGTAACAAAAAGAAAAAAACTATATTTAGATTAAGTGTTAATAATTTTCAAAATGTAGATCCTATAGTTCAACGCCCTGCAGATAGATGGGAAAAATTAGGTATAGGACTGGAATCTTTTAAACAAGGCAGTGATATTGTTATAGTACCGCCTGATAGAAAAATTGTTCACACACTCCAATTAGGTTCAGTCGATCTTTGGGTAGAAAATACTGTTAACGAAATTAAAAAGTATTCAGATAGACCGATAAGAGTTAGACATAGACCAGAACCCCGGGGAGACCGAGTAGTTAATAATACATTCAAAGATTTTATTAGAGATAATACATATTGTGTTGTTGGCTATTCATCAAATGCGTTAGTCGAAGCAGCAATGTTTGACATTCCTGTAATATCATTAGGTCATTCTGCAACTAAAAGCCTATATTTGAACAATATATCAGACATAGAAAAACTAAAGCCTGCCGATGTTGATCATAAGCAGGCTTGGTTGAATCATCTTTCTTACTCTCAGTTTACTAGAGAAGAATTCTTATCTGGTATGGCTAAGGATTTTCTCTCTTAACTCCTTTTTTACCGCCAAAGCGTTCTGCATACGGTCCGGGTCCTAAATATCTCTGTAATATCTTACGATCAGCAGGACTATTATGTCCTTTCTTAGGAGCCCATATGAAATTACGTTTGCTTTTTACATAAACAACTTCGTAATTAAACTTTTCCATGTATTCGCAGCAATAATCTACGTCTTGGTTTATTTCAAACATAACCCACGGTTGTTGTTCAGAGATTAAATTACTCATTCCTCTTAAAACTTCTAATTCCCAACCTTGAGTATCTATTTTTACAAAATCTACATCAGTTAGGCCTTCTTCGTCGAGTCTAACAACAGGTACTTTATAACTAACGTGTTTGCCATCTCTTACTAATTTACCATCGCCGCAATTTTTTCCTGCCTGATGAAATTCGGCCTCTCCGATGAAATCTGCCACAGCTTTTTCTCTAAGTTCAATGCCTGCAGGAATATTCATTTTAATGCATTCTATATTTTGTTTAGAAGGTTCATAGGAAACAATACGTTGAAATACTCGAGTCATTGGCAAACTCCATAAACCAACATTGGCCCCGACATCCACAAAAGTTCTTCTAGTTGGAAGATGTTCTGCAATTATATTTCTATATTTTTCTTCGTAAGCAGGGTTGTACATATCTGTATCATTCTCTACTAGAAATGTAACTCTTTGATCGTCGTCGGGCAAATGCCAACCGTTATTTAATTTTTTCATTGTTGTTCCTGTTCATTTACTATTACTGCACATTGCATTATAACTTTTCCGTTTGCATCTTTTATCACAGTTTCTTTGACTTTGACTCCAGAATCTCTTAATTCATTAATAAATTTTGCCACACCTGGAAATTTGTTTTCATAAGTGTCGTCAAATATAATTATCTTACTGTCTTTAACCTGTTCGTAATCCCATTTAACTGTAGAATACGAATGTCCCCCATCTATATATACCATATCAAAGTATAAAGGTCCTTTTAATACATCGTGTGTCCAACCTTTGATAAGATCATAAGATTCTAAAAGATCATTTTTTACATACTTGTCGCAGCGGCTTTTAATTTTTTCATATGACGCAGATTCTTTACCGTTGTGTTCCATTTCTCCTGTGATAGGATTTTTTGGATATTCGAATGTTGGTCTTTCGGCTAATTCAAATGCATCGTAGCCTGTGTAATTTATTTTGTATCCTAGTTCTTTAGACAACGGCGTTAGCGATTTTAAAGTTAGACCTTCGTGGCAACCGATTTCACAAAAAGTTTTCGGTTTATATTTTTCTAACAAAGGTTTAAAAACCTGATTCCATTTATAATCTTTCATATGTATTTTTTAAAAAATTCCCAGGCCTCTCCGGATCTTAGTTCGTCAAAGTTCCAATGACACATAGATAATTTTTCTATCCACTGCTGTCTTTCTGGCATAATAGGATTTTCTATATCCTTTAAACTTAGATTAGCTACTACAAGACTTTGACTGTATTCTGGTTTCGGATCTGTTAAAAATACAGGTATACCTTCGATAGCACTGGCTACACTTGGAGAGCTATTATAAACTACTGTTGCCCAGGCATTAACAAAATCTTGTGTTAATAGTTTATTTTTACTTATAGAAGTATTAGGATGATTAACTTTAAGATATGTTGAAACTTTTTTATCACCAGGATGACTTCTTACAATTATTGGGCGTGAACTATATTTTCTAATTTCACGAATAGTTCTATCTAACCATTCCATGACTGGCAGGCCTCTCATACTCCAACCGCCGTTTCTTTGTAGGCAAATTAAAATATGACTGCCGTTAGTTCTATAAGGTTTTAATGCGATACCTAAATTTTTACTGATTTTTTGCCAACGTTGTGGATCAATATCTCGATCGAAATAAAATCCAGTAGTAGGAAAAACTCCGTCAAAACTATATCTCAAATATCTCTTAGTATTATCAGGATCTGCATATAAAAATAAATTACTATCAACAATTAAACTTCTTTTTCCGTTACGCTTTTGTAAATCCACTGCATCTTTTCTTAGTTTTAAATGTGGTAGATTTTTTCCGTCGTCATGCACAAACCCTTGAATAAGTGCCACATCGCATTCAATGGCATTCATGCCTCTATGACCAATTGCGGTGTCTCCTACAGCAGATACCCCCTGACAAAAATTATCAAGGATTAGAGGCTTTTCTGGATTATTATTTTGAGGGGGGATGCCGCCATAATAGGCCACTGCTGTTAATTTAGACATGATATTTCTTAACAATATTATAAGCCGTTCCGTCGATAAGTTCGTCAAATGTAAATTGACTGTAGCTTAACATCGAAAGCCAATTAGATAAAGATCCTCTATACAGATTGTTTATATCTGATAATTGATTTCTAGACACACTGTTAGAAATGTGTTTATCTAAAGTGATAACCGGAACGCCGGTCCAAATAGCTTCAGTGGCTGCATTAGAATTAATGCTGACTACACAATAATAATCTTCATCTAATAAATGTTTGTATAAAGGAGCTCGTTTTTTCTTAGGAGCTTTTTCTCTAAATACAATTTTCATGTCTGTATACTTTCTCAATTCTTCTTCTACAGATCTTTTCCATTGAGCTATTTCAACGTGGAAAATAGAGGCAGCAAACTCCCCAGGTTCGATAACTAAGATTTTATCTCCGCCTGTACGCCACTGTGCTGGAAATGTTTCAAACATGCCTAATCGATCAACCGGAGCTTCAAAATTTTTATTAAAATGCAAATGATTTCTTACTAATCTGTGCCAAGTCTTATGTCTACCTAAAAAGTTTGTATACCCGCTGTCGATAAACCAGAAAGGCAAATTAGAATCTATTTTCTTGGTTAAGAAATTTTCATTTCCTACAGTGTTTCTAATTAGTACATCCTCGTTAACATCTGAATATTTTTTTCTACGACAAAACTCTCCGTCAGGATCGATTTGAAGTCCTACACTTTTACAAAAATAATCAACTTTGCTTTTTTTATATTGTTCAAATATAAATTCTTCACCGAATTTATTAATAAAATATTCTACGTGAGTTCTAATATTTTTAATATAGTGATCTCTCAATAAAGACATTTCGCTCTTAACAGAATCAACATAGTTTTTTGTATCTTGTTCTACAGCCTTGTGAATTTTATCCCATACTTTTTCGGGATTCATTCCTTTACCCTTGGCCTTTCTATCTAAAGTCCATCCTACTGCTTCGCTGGTATTAGTTTCTGGAACTTTTATTTTCGACACATGTTCGTATATGTCAATTAGAGATGCTAGATAATTAGAAACTTCTTTATCGTTTAATAATATTTTCATTGATTATACTTCTTTAAAATTTTCCAAGCGGTTCCGTTTTCCATTTCTTGTCCAGTAAATTGACTATATGCCAATCCTCTGCAATGCTGTTGAATGAGTTCTGGATCAGGATAATAAGGATTAGTGATCTGTGTTAAATCTGTTGATGCTAGCGGAGATGCTGCACAAGGTACAGATACAAATGCTGGTATACCATATGCTATAGATTCCATAGCTGCAATACTGTTAAATGCCACAGTTGCAAAAACTCCGCTGTCGAATGCATCATAAATTGTATATACTGTGCCTCTATAACTTCGAGAACCTTTTTCTCTAATTTCGATAGGCATATTAGTGTGTTTTTTGATTGTTTCGACAGTATTCAACAACCACGGTTCTAAATCAAATCCGTAAAAATGACAGGCCTTTCTATTTGGAAGTACTATTAAGATTTTATTTCCGTTCTTTTTCCATCCGGTCCACTTTAATCTAGGATCTCCTTTGACTAAATTTTCCCATCTATCTGCTGGATAGTTTCCGATAGAAATATTTTGTAGCTGATTTTTTACAATCCTATGCCACATCTTTTTTCCTGTAGGATTTCCTGGACTTATAAAATTTCCAAAGTATCCTGTGTCCATATAGAAAAAATCTTTATTTTCTTGCCAACACTGTTGAATATACTTTCTTTTAACTACTCCGCGAAAAATAGTAGGCCTAGAAAGATGATCATTCATATCCATGCTAACTTCATTATTTGTTCCGTTAACAAATAATTCTTCCCAGGTTATATTTCCTTCATCCATAAAATGTTTCCAACAGTTCTTTTGCTTTACCAGATTTTAATTCGCTGATATGAAATTGCCCGTAAGATAAATGACAAGCCCATGCATATAATTTATCTTTATCTGGATAGTACGGATCATTTATTTTACTAAGATCTTGTAGACACACCGGACTTGCTGCATTAGTGGGAGCTAAAGTAAACGCAGGTATACCATGAAATACGCTTTCTATTGCAGCAACACTATTGAATGTTACTAATGCAAATACGTCATCGTCTAGTGCTTCTTGTAGTGTGTTATGCACTATCCTGTCTGTTCTATTTTTTACACGTTCTCTTACAATTATAGGTCTATCGGTATATTGTTTTATAGCCTCTACTGTTTGATTAATCCAATCTTTCTGAGTGGTTCCGTAGAATTTACAAGGCTTCTCGTCTGGGGCTGCGATTAGAATTTTTCTTCCATC
>JACCDW012012106.1_pt1 | contig 10030 bp, 8 predicted proteins | sample 7449781 | NCBI WGS metagenome assembly JACCDW01 (sample SAMN15323449, study PRJNA562643) | freshwater metagenome | isolation source: river surface water | place: USA:Blue River Watershed | collected 2017-08-18 | reverse complement strand
TGTTGTTGGGTATTACCAAAGCGTCCTTGTCGACCGACTCGTTCATCTCTGCGGCTTCTTTCCAAGAAACCACACGTGTGTTGACCGAAGCGGCCATCATGGGCAAGCGCGACGAATTGCGCGGCTTGAAAGAAAACGTCATCGTCGGCCGCCTGATTCCTGCAGGTACTGGCATGGCTTATCACAAAGCCCGCAAGGTCAAAGACGCGATGGACGACGCTGAGCGCCGTGCCATTGCTGAAGCTGAAGCGGCTGAGTTGGCTGGGGAGTCTTCGGACGAAGAAACCCAAGTCGACCACGGTGCTGGCGAAGAAGCGTAAAGCGACCCCCTCAACAAAGGCCCGAAAGGGCCTTTGTTGTTTGGGCTCAACGGGAAAAGCACAAGGAGTTCAACATGCTTGATGCGTGGTGGTTTTGGCTGTTCGTAGCCGTGATGGTGTTTTGGAGCGTGGGGGCATATCGCCGTTTGGTGGGCTTGCGCACAGCGGTGAACAAACAGTTTGCTGTGCTTGAAGAGCTAATGCTGCGCTACCAGGCGCTGGTGCAAGAGGCCACCACAGCCGCGGTGACGTCGCCTTCGGGTTGGCAAACCGCGGTGTCGCCCGAGCTGGGTGCCAGCCATTGGACGCGTTTGCAAGTGGCTGCTAATTTGTCGGCCATGGCCTTGGCGCGCATGCAAGAGCATCCCTTGGACCCTTCATCTTCTATTGCCTTGGTAGCCACGAGTCGTGATTTACAAGAGGCATGGGAAGCCCTCACGCATCCCGATGTGTATTACGTGTCTGTGCCTGCCGAGTTGACACAGCGCTGGACCGAGTTGGGTATTGCTACCCAGCCAGATTTGCAGCGTTTTAACCAAGCTGTGACCCATTACAACGAATCGATTGACATGTTCCCCGCTACCTTGATGGCGCGCCTGTTTAAGTTCAAACCCGGACGCGTATTGGAATGAATGATCACAAAAACACCTCTGTCCCACTGTGGCAGCAGCTGCAAGCTGTGGCCCAAGCCTTGGCGCAAGTGCGGCGTGGTGTATCTGGCACGGCTGCCCTAGAAGCTGTGCCATCGACGTTACGCCCAGGCGTGCAAGCCTTGCTGTTTCAAGCCTTGCGTCAGTTGGGGCGCGCGCAAGCTTTGCGTACGCAGCTGGCGTCGCGTGCGCCAGCGCCTTTGCCTGATGCCTTGCTATGTACTGCACTGGCTTTGGCGTGGGACCCAAACAATGCGCCGTACGAGCCCCACACCTTGGTGAACCAAGCTGTGGAAGCTGCCAAAAATACGCGTAGCTTGCAAATGCAAGCCAACTTTCTCAATGCTTGTTTGCGCCGCTTCTTGCGCGAGCGCGATGCATTGATCAAAGCCACAGACAACGATGTACAAGCGCAGTGGAATCACCCCGAGTGGTGGGTCAAACGTTTGCAAAAAGACCACCCCGATCATTGGCAAAACATCTTGCGTGCGAACAACCAAGCCGCACCCATGACATGGCGGGTCAACAGCTCGCGCATCAGCCGTGAGGACTTACAAACCGATTGGGCCAACCACGGTATCGACTCGCAACCTGTGGGCGAGCAAGGCTTGGTACTGGCGCAAGCCCACAGCGTGCGCGACATACCTGGATTTGCCGAAGGCCTGTGTTCGGTACAAGACGCCGCCGGCCAATGCTCCGCGCAAATTTTGCTCAAAGACCTCGCGCCCGCAGATCAAAAACTGCGCGTGCTTGACGCTTGCGCAGCACCCGGCGGCAAGACGGCGCACTTGCTGGAGCTGCTCAACGACACCTCTGAAGTCACCGCTCTCGACATTGATCCACAACGCTGTGAACGCATCACGCAAAACTTGCAACGCATTGGTCGCTCAGCCAAGGTGATTGCCGCCGATGCGGCACAAACCAAAACATGGTGGGATGGCCAATTGTTTGATGCGATTCTTTTGGATGCGCCGTGCACGGCCTCTGGCATCGTGCGACGTCACCCAGATGTGCGTTGGTTGCGTCGTGAGGCTGATATCGACAAGCTGGCTGCGATCCAGAAAAATTTACTCAAACAGTTGTGGCCTTTGGTCAAACCAGGTGGTCGCTTGTTGTACTGCACCTGTTCAGTTTTCAGAGCTGAAGGCGAGAACCAAGCCAAAACGTTTGTTGAACACAACACCAATGCCCGTTTACTGCCGTCTCTGGGGCATTTAAGACCCCAAAGTGGCTCAACAACTGCCGTGCTCGCCGACAATCTACAGGGTGACCACGATGGCTTTTATTACGCACTGCTGGAAAAAATTTCTGCGCCTTGATCTGCTCATTTTGGGTGGTCTCAAACGCGGACAGCAGCTGTGCGTGGCGCTCTTGGTCGTGATGTCACTGTTTGTTTCTGGTGCTGCGCAAGCTGATGCGACAGTTGAGTTGCAAGGGCTGAAATTAGAACGACAAGACACAGGCCTGTATATGTCGGGTCAGTGGCGATTTGATTTGCCACCCGCGCTAGAAGATGCCTTGCTCAAAGGCATCACACTTTACTTCGTGACTGAAGTGGATATCAGTCAAGAGCGTTGGTATTTCTACAACCAGCGTGTTGCGCATGCCGAGCGCCATGTGAGATTGTTTTACCAACCCCTCACGCGCCGCTGGCGCGTCAACATTTCGCCACAGCCTTTCAACGTCAGTGGCTTGGGTGTGAGTTTGGGGCAAAGCTATGACACAGCCGAGGATGCGCTGAATGCTGTGCGTCGCATTGTCCAATGGCGCATTGCGAATGCGGCCGAGGTGAGCGCGGACGCTAAGCAAACCATAGCGATCAATTTCAAGCTGGATCTCAAACAATTGCCGCGTCCATTGCAAATCGGTGCGGCGGGCCAAAGTGATTGGAATATCAGCTTTGGTAAAACGCAGCGCATGGAGCTGGTGCCATGATCGAGCTTGCAGAAAAGCGCACGCGCCTTTCTAGCTTTCAGTTGAGATGGTTGTTGGTCATCAGCGCTGCGGTGGTGTTAGGGCTTGGATTGGTCTTGTTGTTCTTGCTGACGCAGGCCGCAGATAACCGCGAACTTTACGAACAAAACTACCGCCAACTGTTTGGCTTGAATGTGGTGGTTGCCACGTTGTTGATGGGTGTGATCGTCTGGATGTCTGGCCGTTTACTCATGCGGTTACGTCAAGGAAAGTTTGGCAGTCGTTTATTGCTCAAAATTGCCGCCACATTTGCGTTGGTCGGTTTTTTGCCAGGATTGTTGATTTACAGCGTGTCGTATCAATTCGTGTCACGTTCAATTGAGAGTTGGTTTGATGTGAAGGTTGAAGGGGCCTTAGATGCAGGCTTGAGCTTAGGACGCATCACACTGGACACCTTGGCCAATGACCTTGGCCAAAAAACACGTGCGGCTAGTTCGCAAATCAACGATCTGCCAGATGCGTCTGTGGGCATTGCCCTTGAACGCATGAAAGATCAGCTTGGTGCAGACGATGTGATCTTGTGGAGTACCGCGGGACAAGCGATTTCCAGTGCGGGCGAATCACGCTACAAAATCAACCCCGACCGCCCCACGCCTGCGCAGTTGCGATTGGTCAAAACACAAAGCGTGGTGACGGCCATTGACGGCTTGGACGAAGCTGAATTGCAAGGCACAGCCAAGGCGCGCATTCGTGCACTGGTGTTGGTAGCGCCTTCAGGTTTGGGGCTGTTGATTGAGCCGCGTGTGTTGCAAGTTACCAAGGCTATCCCACCGACGTTGGTGAGCAATGCGTTGGCTGTGGAAGTGGCCTACCGTGAGTATCAAGAGCGTGCACTCGGGCGAGAAGGGCTGCGCAGCATGTACATCGGTACCCTGACCCTGAGTTTATTTTTGGCCGTGTTTGGCGCTGTGCTGCTGGCCGTGTTGTTGGGCAACCAACTGGCTCGTCCGTTGCTGATGTTGGCCGAAGGTGTGCGTGATGTGGCTGCCGGTGACTTGAGCCCCAAGCCCGCACTGCAAGGACGAGACGAATTGGGCGGCTTGACACGCTCATTCGCCCAGATGACCCAACAGCTGGCTGACGCCCGTTCTGCGGTGGATCGAAGTATGTTGCAAGTACACACCTCGCGCGCCAACTTGCAAACCATTCTCGATAACCTCACCGCCGGTGTGATTGTGCTGACCGATGATGGTCGCATCAAATCCTCCAACCCTGGTGCCACGCGTATCTTGCGTGTGCCATTGGCCGCATGGGAAGGCCGCTCGTTGCGTGATATCGAAGGTTTGTTGGAGTTCGCCGAACATGTGCACCACGAGTTTGACGGTTTCTTGGGCGAGCGCAGTCAACACGGGTTAGACCATTGGCAGCAATCGTTTGAACTGCATGCCACCGCCATCAGCCCGGCTGTGCAGTTGAGTGATGACAAGCAACAACACATCACTTTGCTGGCGCGTGGTGCCGTGCTACCTAACAACGGTCGCTTGTTGGTGTTTGACGATATTTCTGAAATCGTCTCGGCACAACGTGCGCAAGCGTGGGGCGAGGTGGCGCGTCGTTTGGCGCATGAGATTAAAAATCCGCTCACCCCTATTCAGCTCTCGGCTGAGCGTTTGGAGATGAAGCTCACAGGCAAGCTGCAAGAGCCGGAACAGCTGATTCTGAATAAGTCGGTGAAGACCATCGTGGACCAAGTGGATGCGATGAAGCGTTTGGTCAATGAGTTCCGCGATTACGCACGACTGCCAGTGGCTGAGTTGAAACCGCTGGATTTGAATGCCTTGGTGCAAGACGTGATGCAACTCTACGGGACAGAGAACGCTGCTGTGCCAGTGCATGCGCAACTCGATGTGACTTGCCCCATCATCTTGGGTGATGCGCAGCAGCTGCGCCAAGTCGTGCACAACCTGCTGCAAAACGCGCAAGATGCAACCGAGGGGCAAGCGCATCCCATGGTGTCGATTGCCACCCAATGGGTGCCAACATCAGGCCGTGTGCGCTTGGTGGTGCGTGACAACGGACCAGGCTTTCCGCCCAAAATCTTGAACCGTGCGTTTGAGCCGTATGTGACCACCAAGACACGCGGCACGGGCCTTGGGTTGGCGGTGGTGAAGAAAATTGCGGATGAACATTCGGCACGAATTGACTTGAAAAATCGTGGATTACAGGGGCGGGTGATAGGGGCGCAAGTGTCGTTATCATTCCAAGTTGCAGAATCGCAACAAAACCAACTCATTTAATTCAGCGAGACAAGTTAAGACATGGCAAACATTTTGGTGGTGGATGACGAATTGGGCATTCGGGACCTCCTGTTTGAGATCCTCAACGACGAAGGTCATGCCGTTGAAGTGGCGGAAAACGCAGCGCAGGCACGTACAGCAAGACAAGCTGCACGTCCTGATTTGGTTCTGTTAGATATTTGGATGCCCGACACCGATGGCGTGACTTTGCTCAAGGAGTGGGCAGGCGCCGGTTTGTTGAACATGCCCGTCATCATGATGAGTGGTCATGCCACCATCGATACAGCGGTCGAAGCGACACGGATTGGCGCACAAGCGTTCTTAGAAAAACCCATCACCATGCAGAAACTGCTCAAAGCGGTTGAGCAGGGTTTGATGCGTAAGCCGATGGCTTCGCCAGCTGCCAAAGGACTTGCTTCCAGCACGAACAAAGATACCGCTGCATCACTTGTCACGCCGCAAGCCGTGGTGTTGCCGCCGACGCATCAAAGCTTTGATTTGGAACAGCCGTTGCGCGAAGCACGTGATGCGTTTGAGCGCGCTTACTTTGAATACCACCTCACGCAAGAGAGTGGTTCCATGACTCGTGTGGCTGATAAAACAGGTTTGGAGCGCACGCACTTGTATCGCAAGCTCAAGCAGTTGGGGGTCGATTTATCGAAGGCCAAGCGCGCGGCTTGATGCGTCAGTCATCAATGGTGGTTGTCGCTGGCGCGGTTGCTTTTTGGCGCACGTACTCGATCAGTTTGGTATGACGGGCGATCCAGCGCAAACCTAGCGCACCAATGACTGCCCCATTGATATCCCCCATCACCATGTACGCGAGTTGATTGGGTTCTACTAGCTGTGATGTATCGAATGCAGACCACAGTACGTGGTGAGTGAGCGCGTTGAGTAAGGAATAAAACAAAGCTACTTGCAACAGGTCACTCAAGCGCGTGAGAGATAACGGTCGCTTTTGCATGAAATGCATCAATGCCAAAGCCAACGCCGCACTACCTGCAGAAATGGCTGTGTTGCAAATGCTTAGCCACAGGCTGTCGCTGCTTCCCCAGAAAAACAGTAATACACCCCCAAACGCTGTGCCTAGCGTGCCCCAGACCAGCCCAAGTACCAATACATTAACTAAGCGCAAAAAACTGGGCAGGTAGATAAAGCTGATGTGCTCGGTGACTTCAAGCTCTTCAAACAGCCAGCCATTGGCAATGTGAGTGATGCAATACAACGCGCCAGTTATAGCGCATAAAACAAAGAGGCTTAGATTTTTTCGGGCGCTTTGTTCGTTTTGCATGAAGGGATTCGATTTGGCAGTGCTATAATATTTCTCTCGGCCCGGTAGCTCAGTTGGTAGAGCAGCGGATTGAAAATCCGCGTGTCGGCAGTTCGATTCTGCCCCAGGCCACCAGATTCACCCCGTAGTTTCGCAAGAAACTACGGGGTTTTTCTTTGTGCTGTGCGGTTTGCACATCGTTGCATGGCAAGGGTTACTCCTGATTCATCAGGCCGAACTCTGACGGTATTCTTTGTATACAGAATACAGAGCCCGGAATTCAATCTCTTCATCAACCACAAACCTCACAGGCAGAGCCATGAACACACGAGACAAAACCAATCCAGCAGACGCACCCACGGAAAAGAAGTTGGTTCCGTTTGGGGGCTACTACACCAGCCGCGAGCCGGGCCATGACCCCGAGCTGACGGAGACGGGGCCAGGCACGCCCTTGGGCGAATACATGCGTCGTTTTTGGCATCCGGTTTGCATGGCCATGGAGCTCACAGATACGCCACGTTTTCTGAAAATCCTGGGTGAAGAGTTGGTGGCATTCCGTGATGGTTCGGGCCGCATTGGCTTGCTGCACGCACATTGCGTGCATCGCGGTGCTTCATTGGAATACGGCAAGATTGAAGAGCATGGCATTTCATGCTGCTACCACGGCATGGTGTTTGACATCGATGGCACATGTTTGCGCGTGCCTTTCCCGCAAGGTGAAGAGGAAGAAGGCGAGCGCTATCGCTGCTCCATTCGACAAGGTGCCTACAAGGCTTTCGAGCGTCGTGGTTTGATCTTTGCCTACATGGGCCCGCCCGAGCAAGAGCCGCCATTTCCAGAGTGGGAAACCAACTACACAGTGGCTGATGGTGATGAGCTGGTGCCGTACAGCAACTTCCAGCATTGCAACTGGCTGCAAGTGCAAGATAACTCCGCTGACAACTATCACACTATGGCGTTGCATGCCAAACGGCAAGTGACAGGCGAGCATTACCAAGGCACCACATTTGATGAGGTAGGTGCTGCATCAATGGAAGTGCCCCCCGATATGCAGTTCGTGCCTGTGCATGGTGGACGAGGTTTGGCTGGTGCAGGTGCACGTCGTTCAGACGACGATCACATGTTCATCCGTGTGCAACACCAAGTGTTGCCCAACATGAGCTTGCATGCCTACACCTCGGAGGATGGCAAGAAAAAGAAATTGTTCAGCCGTTTTCACATGATCCGTTGGACCGTGCCGGTGGATGACCAAAACAGCAAAATGATCGGCTGGCGTGTCATGGGCCCCGGCATTGATACGCGCGGCATTGGCGACAAGAACATGGTGGGTTACGAGACCATCGACTTCTTGGAAGGCCAAGTGGCCATGCGCCGTCCTGAGCGATTCGGCAAATACAAATTGGAAGACATGCCGCCTATACCGACAGATCACCGCGCACGGGAAAACTACAAAGACTGCCAATACGCACCTGGTGATTACGAGGCCATCATCAGCCAGCGCCCGATTGCGATCCATGCGTTGGAAAATCCAACCAAATTTGACGCAGGTTTGTACATGTTCCGTAAACTGCTGCGTGATGCTGTGCGCGGCACCAACCCGCAAGCCGGCCCAGAGCAGTTTGCACAGTGGCTGCGTGATTGCGGTGGTGAGCCCAACAGCTACTGCTCGGGTAACGTGTTTGATTTGCCAGTTGGACGTACGACAGAAGAGGAAGTGACTTTGCGTCGTTACCTCGCCAAGCAAGTTCTGGCGATCATCACTGAGGCTGAAAAGTTCAAAGGTCAAGAGCGCGCTCAGTTTGTGAAAACCAAGATGGAAGCACTCCAACAAGATGTGCTGGCCAAGAGACACGCATGAACGCCCCGTTACCCAAAAAAGTGATGTCACAGCCGCTTGAGCACCTGCAATTACAGGTGCAGGCCATCCGCTTGGAAGCTCAAGGTATTTGTTCCTTTGAGTTGACGGATCCCGACGGACATGCGCTGCCCAGCTTTGAGGCTGGCGCGCATGTGGATGTGCATTTGGCTGGAGGTATTGTTCGCTCTTACTCATTGGCGGGCGATCCACAGGATGCAAGCAAATGGGTGCTGGGTGTATTGCGCGAGCCCAAGAGTCGAGGCGGCTCACAAGCCATGCACGAGAAGGTGCGTGTGGGTGATGTGATCACCGTCGGCCCTATGCGCAATGCGTTTCCAATGACCACCGATGCAAAACACACCATTTTGTTAGGCGGTGGCATTGGCATCACACCCCTGAAGTCCATGGCGCATGCGCTGGCTGCCAAAGGCGCGTCATTTGAATTGCACTACTGCGCACGCAGCCCCAAAAACGTTGCATTTGTAGATATGTTGCGCACAGTTGTACCTGCTGAGCACTTGCATTTTCATTTTGACGAGGGAGATCCTGCCAAGGGCTTAGACATCAAAGCGTTATTACAGCAGCCGGCTGCTGACACACATGTGTACTACTGCGGGCCGGGAGGCTTTATGAAAGCCTGCGCAGAAGCGAGTGCGCATTGGCCAGCCGGCATGGTGCACAGCGAGCACTTCAAAGCGCCTGATCCTGTGGCCTCCGATATGCCCGACGGTGCATTTGAGGTGCGCTTGGTGCGCAGCGGCGAAACCATCCAAGTGGGGCCAGATCAGACCATTGTGCGTGCCATCGAGCTCACGGGCAGAAGGGTGACCACCTCCTGTCTATCCGGCTTATGCGGCGCATGCAAAGTGGACTATGTCGACGGTGAAGTCGATCACCGCGACTACATCTTGAATGACGAAGAAAAGACACGTTGCCTCACCGTGTGTGTGTCACGCGCCAAGGGCAAAACATTGTCGTTAGATCTTTAAATAACCATCAGGAGATACATATGTTGGACAAAGTCAAAACACCCGTTGCAACGCAACACAAAAAATCAATTTACGACCCGATACAAAGTGGGTTGATTTACCCAGAGATGCCAAAGTTTGAAAGCTTTGAAGCTGAGCGACTGCACCGCAAACAACGCCTGGTGGCCGCTTGCCGAGCATTCGCATTGGAAGGTTTTGACTACGGTTTTGCGGGGCACTTGACCATTCGCGATCCTGAGCATCCAGAGCTCTACTGGACCAACCCCATGTGTGTGCACTTCGCACAGGTCAAGGTGTCTAACCTGATCTTGGCAGATCACAAAGGCCATGTCGTGGAAGGAAAGCATGCCATCAACCGTGCTGGGTTTGTGTTGCACGCCGCTGTGCATGAGGCGCATCCCGACATCATTTCTATGTGTCATGCCCACACGGTCTATGGCACTGCCTTTGCCGCGTTGGCTCGCCCGCTTGAGCCTATCTCTCAAGATGCCGCTGCTTTCTTTGAAGACCACGTGGTGATCAAAGACGAAGCCGGTCAAGTCGCGGTGGAAGAGAGCGCAGGTTTGGCGGTGTGCGATTGGTTCAAGGGCGTGAAAGCCGCCATCCACCAAAACCACGGTTTGCTGACGGCCAGCCGCCACAGCATCGAAGCCGCGGCGTTTTGGTTCATCGCCTTGGAGCGTTGCTGCCGTCAACAGTTGATGGTTGAGGCCACAGGACACAAGCCTGTGT
>JACCDW010389152.1_pt1 | contig 10030 bp, 8 predicted proteins | sample 7449781 | NCBI WGS metagenome assembly JACCDW01 (sample SAMN15323449, study PRJNA562643) | freshwater metagenome | isolation source: river surface water | place: USA:Blue River Watershed | collected 2017-08-18 | reverse complement strand
TTAACCGATGTAGCACTTCCGTTTTACCAGTGCCGGTATGTCCCGAAATGATTAAATACTTCCGCGGAGTTTCCAGTGTAGAGAATACCCAATTCCGAAACGATCGATAACCGCCCTGTATCATACAAACAGGATTTCCGCTCCATTGAACCAAGGTAGAGGCAATTTGACTTCTCAATCCCCCTCGCCAACAATAGAGCAGAATTTTCTTGTTGCTCGATTTGCCAATTGCGAGCAAAGATTGATAGTAGGTTTCAAAATGCGGACCGATGAGCCGGAGGCCTAACTGAACCGCGGCTTCACGACCTTCATGCTTATAAGTTGTTCCAACAGCTGCACGGGCATCGTCGTTCAGCAAAGGCAAATTCACTGCACCCGGGATGTGAGCGCGCGCGAATTCTGATTCGCTTCGAACATCAATCCAAATATAAGAGCCAGCATGGGTGAGCGCCTCTTCAATCGATAACGCCTTTATCTGGCTCATAAAATCACATAATTACTTCAAGAATGCTGCGATAGGCGAGCACATCATCGCCATATTTCGCTTTGGTTTTGGCTTGCAATGCAGGTGCAAACTCATCACGGTATTTGTGATAGCTAGAAAGGTTGGGAGCCGTGTATTGAATGGCATAATTAACGCCCTCATTGTCCTCAACCTCGGTAAGCAATTTCAATATTTTACATTCGGTAAAACAACCTGATTGCATTACTTCGGGAATATGCTCCTCTTTCATCCAGGCCAACCATTCTTCGGCCATGCGGGGATGAAGGTTGCATGTTACGTTGTAAATAATCATGATTACTGGGCAGAAATTCTGATGTTGAATCCTTCCATGATGAGGTTCGCCAACAGTTTTTTACACGCAGTTTCTGCCATTTGTTGAGCCTCAGCAGCTGATTCAGCTTCTAAATCCATGGTGATGAATTTACCAATGCGTACATTGGAAGCAGTAGTGATACCTATTTTTGGCAGCCCGTTGGCTACAGCTTTTCCTTGAGGATCCAATAATCCTTTGAGGGGTAAGATTTCAATCTCGGCAACGAATTTCACAATACAAACCTACATCAAAATCCCCAAAAAATCGTGTATTTTGCAGGGATGATTTTTGCAAAAAAGTGTTTCTTGGGTTTCTCGTTATGTGTGCTGGTCCTTTTTAATTCTTGTCAGCAGGGTGCAGATGGCCAACAAGAAAAATCGGGAATGACAGATTCAACCCAAAACGCAGATGCCATCAAGCCTGCGGATGCAGGTCTATTGGGCTCAGATTCTGGTATTGTGGTGATCGAAATGCATCGAAATGAAGCGCAATTATTGGGTTTTTGGCAGCAAATGCCCATTTCAGCGGTGAAAAACGCCATCAAAACAAACGCCCAACTCATTGTAAATCGTATCGTAAAAGACAAATACAAAATGGAAGGTGGCCTCACCGTTCTGTACAAAGAATTTCCAACCCCAGGGTCCATGGATGTGTTTGTGGGTATCCCCGTGAAACCCTCAGGAAAAGGTAAAATGCCCGCATTGTCAGAGGGTTTTGTGCTAGAAACCTTGGATTCCGGCACCTATATCAAAGCAACCGTAAATGCTGAACCCGGAGAAACCCTACCCAAATGGAATGCCTTTGCTGCCTGGATGCAAAAGCGCATGAATACCCAAAATCAGTCGGTAGCCGCGGGACAATATCCCTACTTCGAGTACTTTCAGGATAGTAGAAATGCTGAAATGACCACTACCGTAGCCCAAGCGGTGCTGATTATGAAGAAACCCTGATGCTAGTACCTGCCTATCTTCAACCCGGTGATACGGTACTTTTAATAGCGCCTGCCCGCAGCGTGGTTCCATCCGATATTCAGCCCTTCATTCAGTGGGTAGAATTAAACGAGTGGAAACTAGAATTATCGCCCAATTTATTTTGTATCAAAGATCAATTTGCTGGAGACGATGCAGAACGTTCAAGCGATTTGCACTGGGCCTTGTCTCATCCAAAAGCCAAAGCGATTTTTTCTGCAAGAGGTGGGTATGGAGCCGTTAGAACCCTAGAGGCCTTATCGCATTTGGTGGGAAATTTGGATGTTTGGCTCGCTGCACAAACCTTGAAATGGTTCGTTGGTTTTAGCGATATGACAACCATCCACTTGTGGTTGCAAAAAAATAACTGGGCGAGTATCCATGGTCCGGTTGCAACCCAATGGGGACTTACCCATGAATCAGTTCAAAACAACATCGATTCATTGACCCAAACACTCAAAGGTGTGCGACAATCAATGTCTTTGATTCATAGTCAAGTAGTTCATTTAAAATCATTTACCGGACAGTTAGTGGGTGGAAATCTCAGTTTGATTTACGCGTCGTTGGGGACCCCTTTACAACCGATTGCAACGAATAAAGTGCTGCTGATAGAAGATCTAGATGAATATTTGTACCATATCGATCGTATGATCAGATCCTGTAAAAATGCCGGTCTGTTTCAAGACATTAAAGCACTGTTGGTGGGTAGCATGATCGACATGAAAGACAATGCAGTGCCTTTTGGTAAGTCACCCAAAGAAATCATCTTGGAGGCAGTGGGCGATATGGGATTCCCCATTTTATTTGATGTTGAAATTGGCCACGATCAACGAAATCATTCGGTAAAGTTGGGTTGTGATATTACCTTTGACTGCTCAAACCTCATCCAAGAACCTTGATTTCATCCAAAACATATATCGCTTTTACCAAGTTCGGGATAGTTGGTGGTTTGAGTTTCCTGGTCGATATGTCGGTATATTACGGTACAGACATTTTCTTGCCGAGTTATTTGGCCAAAGCCCTAGGAATTATTGTTGCTACAGGTGTCAACTATAAACTGAATTCGCTTTGGACATGGGGCGTAAAAAAAGGTGCTGACCTTACCGAAAAACAACCTTCTGTGTTGCGCAACTACTTGATATTATATGCGATTAGCGGCTCGTTGAATGTGGCAACCAATGAATTATTGTTGTCTGTGCTTCCAGATTGGATACTTCAGTTAAATATCGTGATGCCAAATAGATTGGTCGCTGAGCAACTATTGAACAATACGCTAACTGTAAGTAAACAGTTGTTTGCGGTGAAAATCGACAAATTATTCGCGGTTCTAACGGCCACTGCAGTTGGCATGATGGTCAATTTCCTCGGACAAAAATTGTGGGTGTTTGGGAAAAGTAAATCTCAGGGTTAAGAAAGCACCTGAGGAACCATTAACTTTGTAATTCATCATTATTAAATTTAAGAACAATGGCATGTACATCTTGTGGAACCAAGTCTGGCGGCACACCCGGTGGGTGTAAAAGCAATGGCACTTGTGGTACCAGTGGTTGCAATGCATTGAACGTATACGACTGGTTTAGGGATATGGATCTTCCTTCCGGACAAAAACCCTTCAATGTGGTTGAAGTTCGGTTTAAAGGTTCGCGGAAAGAGTTTTATCGCAATACCAACAACCTAGAATTATACACCGGTGATTACGTGTGCGTAGAAAGCAGTATCGGCTTTGATATCGGCACCGTTTCAGCTACTGGTGAAATCGTTCGATTGCAATTGAAAAAATATCGTGTAAGAGAAGATTCTGAAGAAATGCGCGGCATCCAGCGCGTTGCCTCTGAAAAAGATCTTGAACGCAGAACCGAAGCAAAAAGTAAAGAAGATCAAACCCTAGAACGAGCAAGAACCATCGCGTTCTCACTGAATCTTCAAATGAAGATTTCAGATATCGAAATTCAGGGCGATGGTAGAAAAGCCATCTTCTTCTATACCGCAGAAAGTCGTGTCGATTTCCGAGAACTCATCAAACGCTATGCAGATGAATTCAAAGTAAAAATCGAAATGCGTCATATTTCTTACCGTGAGGAAGCCTCTCGCTTAGGCGGAACAGGTGTTTGCGGAAGAGAACTTTGCTGTAGTACTTGGCTTACCGATTACAAACAAGTAAATACGGGTGCTGCTCGTGTGCAGAATTTGAGCATCAACATGGAAAAATTGGCCGGTCAATGTGGCCGGTTGAAATGCTGCTTGAATTATGAATTGGATCAGTACGTTGAAGCGATTGATGCATTTCCCAAAGCCAAAGTGGTAAAGTTGGATACCGTGATGGGCGTTGCCTACGCGCGCAAAACCGATATTTTAAAGAAATTGATGTGGTTCTCTTATGACGATAATCAAACCTGGGTGGCCTTGCCGGTTGCTACAGTAAATGAAGTCATGGAAGAGAATCGCAATGGTAAGCAATCACCCGCATTGCAAGATTTGGCTCCTGCCAGCGCAATTCTAGACAAGGTAAATGGCGCAAATCAAGACCAAAACAATGATTTCATTGGTAACAATGAACTCTTGCAAGATGATGAGTTTGCCCTGAAAAAACGCGGTCCAGAAAAACGGGATGGTGGCAGAGGAAATAATGACCGCCGAAAAGGAGGCAACGATCGCAGACCAGAGAATCGTGGTCCAAGGCCAGATAACCGTGGCCCAAGGCCGGAAGGACAGAATCGCGGTCCGCGTCCGGAAGGACAAGAGCGTGGTCCACGTCCAGAAGGCGCTAGACCAGAAAACCGTGGTCCAAGACCAGATAACCGTGGCCCAAGGCCAGAAGGACAGAATCGCGGTCCGCGTCCGGAAGGACAAGAGCGTGGCCCACGTCCCGAAGGCACTAGACCAGAGAATCGAGGTCCAAGACCAGATAACCGTGGCCCACGTCCAGAAGGTCAGAATCGTGGTCCACGTCCAGAAGGACAAGAACGCGGCAACAGAAATCAACCTCGTACACCACGCCCTGAAAATCAGGCACCGCAGGGAAACAAGGATGATGGAGCACCCAAGTCTGAATAATTAATTCCTACTATAAAAAAAGAAAACCCCGGCTCATTGAGCCGGGGTTTTCTTTTGTATTGAATCGAAGCCATTAATAGCTCAGATACATACTCTTCTGCTTGTACAATTCGCGGAAGGCGGAATCTTTTAAGTCTTTGATGAACAAGATGCTCTCTCCAGTGCTCTTCATTTCAGGTCCCAATTCGCGACTTACACCTGGGAACTTATTAAAGCTAAATACCGGCTGTTTGATAGCGTATCCGGCAGGTCTGTTTGGTATGGTGAAATCCTTAATTTTATTTGCACCGAGCATGACTTTGGTAGCCATGTTAACATATGCAAAATCGTATGCTTTGCAAATGAATGGAACGGTACGAGACGCCCTTGGATTGGCTTCAATTACGTAAACCTTTTCGTCTTTGATGGCGAACTGTATGTTCATCAATCCCCGAATGTTCAGGGCGTGAGCCAATTTCTCTGTGTATTCGATCATTTGGTTCTGAACAGATTCACTCAAAGAGAATGGAGGCAACACAGCACTAGAATCTCCTGAATGTATACCAGCAGGTTCAATGTGTTCCATCATTCCTAAGATATGTACATCGTCTCCATCACAAATACTATCGCTCTCCGCCTCTTCAGCTCGGTCTAAAAAGTGGTCAATTAACACACGGTTTCCAGGTAAATCGCCCAGCAGTTTCACAACGGCTTTTTCCAAATCCTCATCGTTAATTACAATCACCATTCCTTGACCGCCCAAAACATAGCTCGGACGAACCAAAACAGGGTAACCTACTTCATTGGCAATTTTTATGGCTTCCTCAGCGTCCAATGCAACACCGAACTTTGGATAAGGGATGTTCAATGACGCTAGCATATCGCTAAAACGACCTCTATCCTCGGCGATATCCATGTTGTCATAGCTAGTACCGATGATTTTAATCCCTTTTTCATGCAGTTTTTCAGCCAGTTTAAGTGCGGTTTGTCCTCCAAGTTGCACAATCACCCCTTCGGGTTTCTCATGTTGAATCAACTCCCACAAATGCTCCCAATAAACAGGTTCGAAATACAGTTTGTCGGCCATGTCAAAGTCGGTACTCACCGTCTCTGGGTTACAGTTGATCATGATAGCTTCGTAGCCAGCTTCTCTCGCAGCCATAATGCCATGCACGCAGCTGTAATCAAATTCAATTCCTTGACCGATGCGATTTGGTCCGCTGCCTAAAACGAAAATTTTCTTTTTATCGCTAACGATACTTTCGTTTTCGCCATCAAATGTTGAGTAGAAATAGTTTGTTGGACTTGGGAATTCAGCACTACAAGTATCTACCATTTTGTAGACGCGACGGATACCCAATGACATACGTTTGTCGCAAACTTGATCCGCTGTAGTATTGCCACCCATCAACCAAGCAATTTGTTCGTCGCTATATCCTTTTTCCTTGGCGATTTTTAACAATGACGCCGGGATGTTTTCGGGGTTATATCTGCGAATTTCAGTTTCTGTTTTAACCAAATCAGCAATTTGCTCCAAGAACCAACGATCGATGCGGGTGATTTTTTGTACGCTGCTGATAGGAACGCCGAGTGCCAAAGCGTCTTTCACTTGGAAAACACGGTTCCAACTAGCATGTTCCATGCCATGAACAAGCTCTTCCAAATTTCTGCTCACTTTGTTGCCGTCAGCACCCAATCCATGGCGGGAGATTTCCAGACTCTGACATGCTTTTTGAAGCGCTTCTTGAAAACTTCTACCGATCGCCATAACCTCACCTACAGATTTCATTTGGAAACCCAAACGGGTCTCGGCACCATGAAATTTATCGAAATTGAAACGGGGTATTTTCACGATTACGTAATCCAAGGCAGGCTCAAAAAAGGCGCTGGTGGTTTTGGTTACGGGGTTTTTCAACTCATCCAAGTAGTATCCGATGGCCAATTTTGCTGCAATTTTGGCGATGGGATAGCCTGTGGCTTTTGAGGCAAGTGCAGAACTCCGACTTACCCGGGGGTTGATTTCGATGGCGATAATTTCTTCATCTTCAGGATTTACGCTGAACTGAACATTACATCCACCGGCGAATACACCCATACTTCGCATCATTTTGAACGCCATATCGCGCATACGCTGAAAGGCAGTATCGCTCAATGTCATGGCAGGAGCCACGGTAATGGAGTCACCAGTATGAATGCCCATTGGATCAAAATTCTCAATGGTACAGATTACTGCGATGTCATCCTTGCTATCGCGCAACAACTCAAATTCGTATTCCTTCCAACCCAACACAGCCTGCTCAACCAAAACTTCGTGAACGGGACTTGATTCCAATCCATATTGGAGGGCTCGATCAAACTCATCCTTCTTATAAACGATTGCTCCCCCAGTTCCGCCAAGGGTATAGCTCGGACGAATTACGAGAGGAAAACCGATGCGCTGGGCAATTTCCTTTCCTTCTAAAAAGCTGTTGGCTATTTGACTTTTCGCAACCCCTACACCCAATTCAACCATCAACTGCCTGAATTTTTCGCGGTCTTCCATTTTGTCGATGGCCGCAATGTTTACGCCGATGATTTTACAATTGTACTTTTCCCAAATACCCAATTCATCGCACTCTTTTGCCAAATTCAACGCCGTTTGTCCGCCCATTGTAGGCAATACAGCATCAATGTCCTGCTCTTGAAGAATTTTTTCGATGCTCTCGGGTGTAAGAGGCTGAAGATACACGTGATCCGCATTCATCTTGTCCGTCATGATGGTGGCGGGATTGCTATTGATCAGTGATACCTTGATGCCTTCTTCGCGAATACTACGGGCAGCTTGGGTTCCAGAATAGTCGAATTCACAGGCTTGTCCGATGATAATCGGCCCGCTGCCGATGATGAGTACGTGTTTGATTGAGAGGTCCTTCGGCATGATTCCAAAAATTGTACAAATTTAGGGCATCCCAACCGGAAAAGGGGTTTAATTTTCCACCAAATCAAAGAAAAGCCATTTTTTGGCGATGTGTAGAATTATTTGCAGAGCAAAATGGGGAGCGATAGGTATTCAATAAAAAACAAGCCCCAGTAAAACATGTAAAATCGCTTGATGCTTTTTGGATTTTGAATATCGCATTTTTTGCATTGCATTAGAAAAACAAGCAGGAAGATAATATGGCTTAATCCGGCGAGAATATTGGGACTTACATTTGGTGATTGATTCCATCGCGCAATCCAAGACTCGATAAAAAACCAATACATCGCCATGAAAACATAGGCGGACACAACCAATGCACGACCTGCGTTGAGGGCCTGTTGTTTACTCCAAACCAACGCCAACGTTTTGTAACCATATCGCTCATCGCCGGCTGTATCAGGAATATCTTTAAACCACGCGATCCCTAAACTAAAGGCGGTCACAAAAACCACCAATGGCAGCAGCCATCCCATGGAATTGTTCAACGAACCAAAGAGTAAAATGGAAAAATGCAGCGCAATGCCAAGATTAATCAATGGACCCCTTACCAACGCGATAGCGCTTGCGGCCCAAACGTGATGCTTTTTAAACTGAATGGGTGGCAATGAATACATCGCCCCGATGGCAGCAATCAAGGTAATCAAACCACCAAAAAACGGATGAATCAACCATGACAGAGAGACCGAAAGTCCACCACATATGGCTACGATTGTTTTGCCATGGGCAACTGTGAGCTCGCCCGAAGCCAATGGCAAATGCGGTTTGTTGATTTTGTCTAACTCCACGTCCACAATCTGATTAAGCCCAGTGATGAAAATATTACAAAGCAAGCACACGATCAGTGTGGGCAATAACAAACCAAAAAAGGCCATCAATTTGGCAGTAACAACAGGAATAAAGCCGGTAATTTTATTTTGATGCGCTGGCAAACTGGGTCCCAACTGATCTAAGCCCGGAATCAACGTTTTTGCTGCTGCCGAAAGGTCGCTCGGCTCGATATTTGTTGCAACCGGAGAGGCATACAAAACCAGAAATAACAGGGAAATAATACTTATGCTAGAACCAATAAGGGTATGGGGCCGAGAAAATTTCCAAATCAGTGTAAGCATCCTCCAAAGTAACAACCAAACCAACATATTTGTGTTTATTTGATGCATGCAACACAATTTGCCTCTTACCACAGCCACCGTTTTGATGGTAGGACTGATTGTCTGGTTGCTGTTTTATCTGGAAAAGAAACGCCCCAGTTTGACATTCCAGCTGAGAAAGGTGCTTCACATTGTGGTGATTTTCGTGTCTGCGTTGGCCTCCTGGTTTTTACCCCCCATGCTGGTTGTAGTGGTTTCTTGGTTTGCCACGGTGGGTGTGTTTATTGCCATTAGAGCAAATCGTTTTACGGAAGTATCCGATAATGGAAAGGCACGAAAACCTTGGGGCATGCTGTATTTCTGTATCATCTATGCGTTGTTAAACACCCTAATTTTCTTGGTTACAGACAAGACACATCCATTGTTCAATACGCTCCGCCTTGCAACAGTTTTTGCATTTTTGGTGCTGGCTTTGGCCGATGGGACAGCAGGATTTTTTGGAAGATTGGTGTCAAAAAATGAATTTCTCAGTAGAAATCAATGGAATAAGGTGAGTTTGGGTAATGATGAAAAATCATGGTTTGGATTTTTTATTTTCTGTGTTGTTACCCTCACCACAAGCGCAGTTTTTCTTCAATGTTGTGATTTATCTGTGAGACACAAGCTCATGGAACTGGTCCTATTTTCTATTTTATTGGCAACAATTGAAATGGTTTCAAGTGGAGGGAGCGATAACTTATTTGTTTCTTTGGTTGCATGGTTGTTCGCCATGGTTGTTGGCTCAGGTATGTATCTGAATGGGTATTATGAGTTATTTTATCAAAGCGATGAGGCACTATTAGTTTACTTGGTACTATCCGTTGCTGCCGCTATTTTACTTGTAAAAATGGGTTGGTTGACCCCCTCAGGCGCTGCCATGGCGTGGATTCTGGCGTTGGCTGTGCAATACATGGCTTTATGGCCTATTTTACCCTTGGTGGTTTTTTTGGGATTTGCGACATTGGTTGGGAAGCTTCGAAAAAAACAAAAAAACAGCGGCGGCGATGAGAAAATGAACAAGCCGCGAGACCATTGGCAGGTTCTTGCCAATGGGGGACTATTTCTGTTTTTTGCCGTACTTTCATACTTGCACATGTTTGGGTTTTTTCAAAGTTTGTTTGAGCT
>JACCDW010131050.1_pt1 | contig 10030 bp, 5 predicted proteins | sample 7449781 | NCBI WGS metagenome assembly JACCDW01 (sample SAMN15323449, study PRJNA562643) | freshwater metagenome | isolation source: river surface water | place: USA:Blue River Watershed | collected 2017-08-18 | reverse complement strand
TCGCCCCGGTGATCAAGCACCAAACGAACAGCGCGTTCGCGCACCTCGGGTGAAAAACGGTTTGATTTCTTGCTCATGGCTCCATCTTCTCAAAGTGTGGAGCCTCCTCAAAATCCGGGGCGATTCACAAACGTTAAGAGTATTCATCCCCGAAAATACCACTCTCGGTTTCTTAGAAGAATACCCCGAAGCGCCTGACGAACTATCGTGCTTTGCCCTTGACCTGCGAGGGAGTGAACGTGATGCGATTGATGCTTTTTTCAACGAAGGAAATAACAAGTTGATTTTTGCAGAAAAATATGTCGCTAGTCTCACCCCCGAATCAATCGTCCCTGATTGGATAACCGAAATCAGGAATTGGTTAAACCCTCCCGCCGCACGTACAAGGCGCTCTAGCCGAGCAGGTGCTTAGGGAATGCAGGAATCAATCGAGACTTAATACGGCTTTGGATAGGCGGCTGCCGGTGACGCAACTTGCCCCGAACTTTAGCAACCAGCCCCACGCAGCCACTCTTATTCCCTGATTGGGAAAACTAAAAGCGTGGCACATTTGTCGGTTATCCCATTTCAGGCTCAGTGTTGAAAATTGGAGACAATCAAAAGCAACACCACCGCGCCGCCAGAATCCTAATACATGACCAACCCGCCCGATCCATCGTCCACCGTTAATTATTACAACGACCGCGCCGAGCAATTTTTCAGCTCAACTTTGCGGGTGGACATGGGTCCAATTTACGAGCGCTTTCTCAACGGGCTTGCCCCAGGCGCAAGCATCTTGGATGCCGGTTGCGGATCGGGGCGTGATGCGCGTGCATTTGCTGACCGGGGTTTTAGCGTCAGCGCTTTTGATGCTTCTGTTGAATTGGCCAAGCGGGCCAGTGAGCACTGTGGCTTTGTGGTGAATGTTCGGCGCTTTGAAGATGTGGACGAGGTCGCCCAATACGATGCGATCTGGTGCTGCGCCAGTTTGCTGCATGTGCCGCTTTTAGACATGCCCGGGGTGTTGTCCAAATTGTGGGCGGCGCTCAAAGCAGGTGGCCGCATTTATGTGAGCTACAAGCTTGGCAGCGGCGAGCGTGAACACGACGGGCGACGGTTTACCGATGCCGACGAGGACACCGTGCGTGCTTGGCTGGGTGCCATGCCCGAGCTGCTGCGCATGGAGTTGTGGCAAACCCAAGACCAACGGCCAGACCGGACGGAGAGCTGGACCAATGCTATGGCCCACCGTTCTACCGGACCTGACAAGCGACTGGTTACGGGCGGCGACGACCATTTTTTGCCGCACCTGTCAGCCGCTTTTGCGCGTTCTAACCAAGCCGATTTGGCGGTGTCTTTTATCAAGACTTCGGGGCTGCGTTTGCTGCTGCCCGATTTGCAGGCCATGGCAGAAGCCGGTGATACCCATCGCGTTCGGGTGTTGACCAGTGACTACTTGGACATCACCGACCCAGAGGCTTTGCGCTTGCTGCTCTTGCTGCAAGAAAGCGGCGCTGAGGTGCGCGTGTACGCCACTCAAAACCAAGACAGCTTTCACCTCAAGGCCTATGTGTTCGCCCGCTTCGAAGCCGGGCAGTTGAAGTCTGGCACCGCCTTCATTGGGTCCAGCAACATCAGCAGCAAAGCCTTGCGCGATGGGCTGGAATGGAACTACCGCGTGGTGTTTCCGCAAGACGCCGGTTATCTGGAAGCACGCGAACGGTTTGAAGAACTCTTTGCGCACCCCAAAACCATGGCCTTGACCGACAGCTGGATCGAGGCCTATGAACAGCGGCGCTTGCCGCCCACGCGCTCGGTGGCACCCGGCAGCCACGAAGAAGAAGCGCCACCACTGCCCAACGACATTCAGCAAGAAGCCCTGACCGCACTGGCCGACACCCGTGAAAAAGGTTATCGGCGCGGCTTGGTGGTGTTGGCGACGGGTCTTGGCAAGACATGGCTGGCGGCTTTTGATGCGGTCCGCATGGGGGCTCGGCGCATTTTGTTTGTGGCGCATCGCGAAGAAATTTTGAGCCAAGCAGCGGCCACCTTCATCCGCATCTTGCCCGGCAAGCGCGTGGGTTATTACACCGGGCGCAGCCGCGATGGCGATGTGGACGTGCTGTGCGCATCGGTGCAAACGCTGGGCAAGGCGGCGCACTTGGAGCACTTTGCACCGCAGCACTTCGATTACATCGTGGTCGACGAGTTCCACCACGCCGCTGCAGCCACTTACAAACGCTTGTTGGCGCACTTTGCGCCCTCGTTTTTGTTGGGCTTAACGGCCACGCCAGACCGAACAGACCAATCGGACATCTTGACTTTGTGCGACGACAACTTGGTCTTCGGCTGCAACTTGTTTGCGGGCATCACCAGCGGCTTGTTGGCCCCGTTTCATTACTACGGCGTTCACGACGAATCGGTTGATTACAAGGAAGTGCCTTGGCGCAATGGACGCTTTGACCCTGAAGAACTGTCGAACAAATTGGCCACTTTGGCGCGTGCGCGTCATGCTCTGGCTCAGTGGCGTTCCAAGGCCCAGCGGCGTACGCTGGCGTTTTGTGTGTCCACCCGGCATGCCGATTTCATGGCCGAGCATTTCACGCGGGCTGGCGTGTCGGCCGCTGCGGTGTATGCGGGCTCTGTGCTGGGGCGTGCACAGGCGCTCGAAAAACTAGAAGACGGCAGTTTGCAAGTTTTGTTCTCGGTGGACTTGTTCAATGAGGGCGTGGATTTGCCCAGCATTGACACGGTGCTGATGCTCCGGCCCACCGAATCCAAAATTTTGTTTTTGCAACAGCTGGGGCGCGGCCTGCGGCGACACGAGGGCAAACAGCAGTTGGTGGTGCTGGACTTCATTGGCAATCACCAAGCCTTTTTAGGCAAGCCGCAAGCCTTGTTTGGCGTAGGCCCCACGTACAAAGCCTTGGCGGACTTTGGGCGCAAGGCAGAAAAGAACGCCCTGGAGCTGCCAAACGGTTGTTACGTCAACTACGACTTATCGATCATCGAGTTTCTGAAATCGCTCGATGGGGCCGGAACGCAAAAAGATTACGAGGCTCTACGGGCCGTGCTGGGCCGCAGGCCCACCCTGACTGAGTTTTACCACTCGGGCAGCAGCATGCAGGACATGCGTCGGCGTGAAGGCCATTGGTTTGCACTGGTCCAAAGCATGGGTGATTTGTCTGCCGACGAAACCGCCGTTGCCGAGCGTTTCCAAATGGTCTTGCGCGAAGTCGAAACGACGGCCATGACCAAAAGCTTCAAGGCCGTCACGCTAGAGGCTTGGCTGGAACTGGGTGGCCTGCGCCAGCCTGTGGCGCTGGGTGCATTGGTCGAGCATTCGCGTGCGGTGCTTGACCGTCGCCGCCCTTTGTTGTCTGAGCTCGATGCCAAGATGCTCACCACCCCGGGCACCGACGCCGCATGGGCGCGGTACTGGCTAGACAACCCCATCAAAGCCTGGACGGGCGGCAACCTCAAAAACCCTACATCGGTGCCGTTCGAGGTTCGCGATGGCTGCTTTGGGCTCAAACAAACCGTTGCGGAGTCAGACGCGGCTACGCTTGCAGATATGCTGCAAGAACTGGTCGATTACAGACTGGCCGCTTACGAGGTTCGCAGGGTAGCTGTGGAGCCCGCCAGCAATGTGATTCCCTTCCCCGTCAAGCGGCGCGAGACGGTGGAGTTGCCGTATTTCCCCAACCTCAAAATCGCGTGCGGCCATTTCAAAACCGGACGGGCTGACGCTGAAGAGCACCGGGCCTTGCCGCTGGCCTATGGCACGCTGGACCCCAGTCGCCACTTCATTGCCCGCGCATCGGGCAACTCGATGAACGGCGGCAAAAATCCGGTGCTCGACGGTGACTATTTGTTGCTGGAGTTGATCACGCCTAGTCGGGCAGGCTCGATCACGGGGAGCGTGGTGGCCATTGAGCGGCAAGACGACAGCGGGGACAACCAATACCTGCTGCGGGTGGTCACCAAGGGCCGCGATGGCCAATACATTCTGAAAGCCAACAACCCGGACTACGAGGACCTGATGGCCACCGATGACATGCGCACGCTCGCTCGCCTGCGCAACATCATCGATCCACTGGATCTGGCGCTCGGTGAGTCTTTCATGCGCGAAGACATTCCGGCGCTGTTTGGCGAGGCCTACAACCCCGGCAATTGGAATGTCGGCCATGTGGTTCTAGCCCACAAAAAGGCGCACATCCTGCTGGTCACGCTCAACAAACAAGGCCGGGCTGACGAGCACAAGTACATGGACCACTGGATCGATGACACGCACTTTCACTGGCAAAGCCAGAACGCCACCGACCCGGCCAGCAAACGCGGCGACGAAATCATCCGCCACGCCGCTTTGGGCATCGACATCCACCTCTTTGTGCGCGACACCAAGCTGGCCGCTGGCAAGGCGGCACCCTTCACGTACCACGGCCGGGTGCGCTACCAGTCGCACCAGGGCAGCAGGCCCATGAGCATTGTGTTTGAGCTGCAAAGCGGGGCTGATTGACTGGTGCATCGCTGGCCCTGCATTTGGGCGGGGATTTTTGTTGGTGTGGGAGCCCACCCCCGTGGGCGATGGTTTGCAGGGCGAAGTTGAGGGCGTGTCCTTGGGCAGTGACCATATCAATACGCTACGCACCTGATTTCACCAGAGAGGTGACGCGATACCTGGCGTGGTTCATCTGATGAGGGCTTGACGCAGCGAATCTGCTCGATGGTTATTGACTTGGGTCACCAGCGCAACAGGCAGGGGCATGAGGGCCGGAGTGACACGGACAGGACTGACCAGGCCTTGAAGTTCGACGGATCGCAAGGTTTGTTTGGGAACGATGCCAAGCCCTATCCCTTTGGCCACCAGTTGAAGATTGGTTGCAGGGTGGCTGGATTCCAACTTGGGGATTGGGGTTTTCAAACCGGCCCTCTGAAATCCATCTTCCAGAACACGCCTGAGCATCGCATTGGAAGATGGCATGACCCATGACTCCAGACTTATCCTGTCCCACGAAACTTTTCGACTGCGTACCAGCGGATTGTTACAAGCAGCTATGACGACAAATTCCGCATCAAATAATTTCTCCACCAACAAGCCCTGATCGGAACCGCGCAGCAATTCCGGTGGGTAGATCGTGATCAGCGCATCGAGTCTCCCTTCATTTAAGGCATCGAAAAGAATGGGGGCACGTTCTTCCATCAACTGAACACGAAAATGTAACGCCGTGTTTAAAAAGGTGTGGATAACCTGAGGCAGATAGCCATGGGCGATGAAGGGCGGAGCCCCCAGTCGCAGCACGTTAGAGGCTTCATCGGTCATGAGCTCTTTGCCCAAGTGAGCGAGCTCATGAAGAAGCATGAGCGCCCCTTTGATGGCCATGACACCTCGCGGTGTGGGCGAAATTCCGCGTGAGCTTCTTTCAAACAGCGGAAAGCCGAATGCCCCCTCTATTTCCAGGAGTGCTTTACTAAGAGCTGATTGCGTTAGGTTCAGTTTTTTAGAGGCCGAATGAAGACTGCCAAGCTCCGACAAGGTCACCAGCAGATCCAGGTGGCGAAAACGTAAACGGCTGACTAATCGATGAATCGAGCTCTGATCAAGTTCAATCATGCAATTCCTAAAAGTGGTCACCATAGCAAAAAATATCGTTATTGAGAATTACACATCAGCTCTACACTGTGTTGCAACCAACGCACAAGGAGATAGCAGCATGGACCGTCGACATTTCTCTCTATCTATGGCAGCTTTGACTGCTCTCCCCATGATGGCCAGGGCCAATACGACATACCCGACACGTCCTGTCAAGGTGATCTCACCCTACGCAGCAGGCGGTGGGCCAGATGTGCAACTTCGTCAATTTGGGCCTGCTTGGGGTGAGGCGCTTAAGCAATCGTTGGTGATTGAAAACAAGGTTGGAGCGGGTGGCGTTCTTGCGGCTCAATTCGTGGCGGGGGCTGCGGCCGATGGTTACACGCTGCTGATGGGGTCCAACACGCACCTGATCCAGAAAAGTATGCAACCAAGCCTCAAATTCGATCCATTGAACGACTTTGTGGGCGTCACCAACATGGCGTCTTCACCGACTGTACTGGTGGTGAGTGCGGATTCTCCATACCGTAGCCTGGAGGATTTGGTTGCTGCATTGCGAAAATCCGCAGGCGGGATGAATTACGGATCTGGCGGTATTGGCACCTCGGCTCACCTTGCAGGAGCCACACTCCTGAAGCTGAACAATTTCACCGCCACCCATGTGCCCTTAAAGGGTTCAGTTGAAATCACGGCATCTTTGCTGCGCGGTGACACTCAATTTGCGTTCCCGGTTGCAGGTACCGCAGTGCCACAAGTCAAAGGTGGCAAGTTGCGTGCGCTGGCCGTCACCAGTCGAAATCGTCTGTCATTGCTCGCCGACGTACCCACGCTCAATGAGCTCATGAACAATGACCTGGCCATCCAGGAGTCGTGGTTTGGTGTGTGGGCACCGGCCAAGACTCCGGATGACATCATCAAAACACTTCATTCTGCCGCGACGTCTGCGCTCAAGCAGCCTGCGATTCGCAGTGCCTTCGAAAACTCGGGCAATGTAGCTGTCCCCAGCGATAGTCCGCAGGCTTTTTCAGCATTCATCCAAAGCGAACAGAAAAAATGGGCAGAAATTGTTCGGCTGACCGGCGCGACTGCAAGCTAAGGGAACTGTCATCATGAACAATACGCCTGAAGTCAATCGATCAGGATTGCCATTGGAAGGTTTGCGCGTCCTTGATATGTCTCATGTCATCGCTGGCCCGCTTGCATCGTTTTATTTGTCACAGATGGGGGCTGAGGTCATTAAAATTGAGGCCCCTATCGGGGGTGATGTTATGCGAGCAGCCAAGTCAGCTCGAAAGGATGAAGTACCTGATGGTTTCATCTCGCTCAATGCTGGCAAACGCTCGCTGGCCATCGATATTCGTAAACCAGAGGGTGCTGATCTAGTGCGTTCATTGGCATCAACTGCGGATGTCTTTATTGAAAATTTTCGTCCTGGAGTGGTTGCACGCTACGGACTCGGTGAATCAGATATTCGCGCAGTTCGAAATGACATTGTCTATTGCTCGATCTCGGGCTACGGTCAGGAAGGCCCTTGGTCCGCCCGTGGGGCCTACGATCACGTCATTCAAGCACTCACCGGCATGATGATGATGGGAGGAGGTGCAGACGACCCTCCCCAAAAAGTTGGCTTCCCGGTCATTGATGTCGCAGTAGGAATGCTTGGTGCAATGTCGGTGATGGGTGCCTTGCACAGACGTGTGCAGACGGGGGAAGGACAAACCATCGATGCGTCCATGGTGCAAGCTGCCTTGATGCTCATGTATCCGCATGCCACCAGCTTTTTGACGAATCGGATAGAACCGCAGAGGGTCGGCAATCGCGGATATACGGGCAGCCCAACGGCAGATACTTATCCCTGCAAAGATGGCTGGCTGGCCACCGCTGCCAATACCCCGGTCCAGTTTCGAAAACTCACCGAAATTTTGGGGCTTGAACACCTGTGCGAGGATGCCAATGCACTTGACCTGGATGCCTTCAATGCACCCCATGGTGGATTTGTTGTCGCGCGTAATTTGCCCTATCTCCAGCAATGTTTCCGGGATGCGTTTGCAGAGCGATCTGCCCGTGAAATGGAAGAGCGTTTAAATGCTGCAGGAGTTCCTGCTGCTCGTGTGCGTCGTTTGGGTGAATTTCTGGATGAGGCCTCTGGTCCGCAGTCCCTTAATCTCCAATCCAGCAAGTTCTCGCAGGGTGAACAAAACGTGCAGACGCCAGGCTTGGGGTTTCGTTACAAACACGCTCCTGGTGGAGAGAAAAAGGGGGCCCCGATCCACGGCGCTGACACCGATCAATTGCTGGCCGAGATGGGTGTCAAGCCCGAGAGAATCGCTGAACTTCGGGGTCTTGGCGTGATCAAATAATGCGGTCAATGATTTACTCAACCGATTACGCCGCTCGGTAAGTCTTTCATGCGCGAGAACATTCCGGCGCTGTTTGGCGAGGCCTACAACCCCGGCAGTTGGAATGTCGGCCATGTGGTGCTGGCCCACAAAAAGGCGCACATCCTGCTGGTCACGCTCAACAAACAAGGCCGGGCTGACGAGCACAAGTACATGGACCACTGGATCGATGACACGCACTTTCACTGGCAAAGCCAGAACGCCACAGACCCGACCAGCAAACGCGGCGACGAAATCATCCGCCACGCCGCTTTAGGCATCGACATCCATCTGTTTGTGCGCGACACCAAGCTGGCCGTGGGCAAGGCCGCACCGTTCACGTACCACGGCCGGGTGCGCTACCAGTCGCACCAGGGCAGCAGGCCCATGAGCATTGTGTTTGGGCTTGATGCGGTGGTGGGGTAATTTGCGGGGCTGGATTTGCCAAGTCTGCAGCCCAATCGTCTCAATGGTCTTTTAAAATTTCTTCAAAATAGACAATTATTTTATTTTTTGTCCATAATGGCGAAATGTCCAGCAAGCCCCCCGTTGTTTTCCCTCAAGAGCAAACACTGCTCACGGCCTTGGGCGAGCGCCTGCGGCTGGCGCGTTTGCGCCGCAAACTGAGCACGGCAGTGGTGGCGCAGCGGGCAGGCATGTCGCGCACTTCGGTCTACAAGGTCGAGGCCGGCGATGCGGGTGCCACTTTGGGCACTTATCTGCGCGTGCTGGTGGTGCTTGGGCTGCAGGCAGATTTCAACGCCTTGGCCGCCGACGACAAAGTTGGGCGCAAGCTGCAGGATTTGGCTTTGGCCCCATCGCCCGCAGCGCGACGCAAGCGCCCTGCCAGCATGCAGTCCACCGACGCTGCCAACAGCACTTCTGAGGGGCAGCCATGACGGGGCCATTCGATGGGCTGGAGGTCTGGTTGGATTGCGATTTGGGGCCAGCTTGTCTGGTTGGCAACTTGGCACATGACCGTGGGCAGATTCGCTTTCATTACGACAAGGCTTGGCTGAACGACCCGAGGGCTTTTGCGCTGGACCCTGATTTGTCTTTGGACGCGCACCCGTTTTTCCCCAAGCCGGAGCTGGGTAACTTTGGCGTCTTTCTCGACTCATCACCCGACCGCTGGGGTCAAACGCTGATGAAACGGCGCGAGGCCTTGCTGGCCAAGGACCAAAAGCGTCAGGCCAGAACACTTTATGCGTGGGATTTCCTGATCGGCGTGCAGGACATGACCCGGCAGGGGGCGTTGCGGTTTCGCCCATCTGGCACGCAAGCGTTTTTGAGCAACGATGCTTTTGCAGCGCCACCCGTGACCACGCTGCGCGAACTGGAGCAGGTGGCTTGGCAACTCACTCACAAGCGCATTGACGATCTCGATGCTTTGCGGAAATGGTTAACAGTGCTTGTGGCACCGGGTTCTTCGCTGGGGGGTGCTCGTCCCAAGGCCAACTTCACAGAGCTGGACGGCTCTCTTTGGATTGGCAAATTTCCGGCGTGTGATGATGACCGTGATGTCGGGGCTTGGGAGTTCGCCACACATCAAATGGCCCAACGTGCAGGCATCGATGTCCCTGCTGCAAAGCTGTTGCGCCTGGGTGGTGAGTTTCATACTTTTTGTGTTCAGCGCTTCGACCGTGTCGGTGGTCAGCGGCGGTTTTATGCATCGGCCATGACGCTGCTGCGCAAGGAGCAAAGCGAGGGCTGTAGTTATCTGGAATTGGCGCAATTTCTGCGGGCCAGTGGCGATGCTGAGACTGTTCAATCTGATCTGTCTCAGCTGTTCAGGCGCGTGGTGTTCAATGTGGCGGTAGGCAATCGGGACGACCATTTGCGCAATCACGGCTTTGTGTTGAGCTCAACGGGCTGGCGTTTGGCACCCGCGTTTGATGTGAACCCGAACATCGACAAAGCCGAGCATGTGCTGAACATTGACGATATGGACAACCGTCCTGACTTGCGCACCGCGTTGAACACGGCCGCGTTTTACGGCCTGACGGCAGCGCAAGGGCGGCACATCATGGACGAGGTGATGGGTGTCGTGGACACTTGGCGCGATGTCGCCAGCCAAGTC
>JACCDW011839622.1_pt1 | contig 10031 bp, 6 predicted proteins | sample 7449781 | NCBI WGS metagenome assembly JACCDW01 (sample SAMN15323449, study PRJNA562643) | freshwater metagenome | isolation source: river surface water | place: USA:Blue River Watershed | collected 2017-08-18 | reverse complement strand
CTGCTGGTCAGGATGTTGCCCTGGATTGAATAGACATAGCTTCCGACTTCACCCTGGATATCGTTTGCATAATAACCATTGTTGGAGCCCGTGTATCCTGCCCGACTGCCTTCGAGAGTCACAACTCCATACTGCCGGGTGGAAGCAATCGCATCGAAATCTGCCGAGCCCAGCGCCTCGATGATCACATCAGCGGAATATCCCTGCTGCAGAAGCCTCGCTGCATACTGGCGTCCAGAAATATTGGTGTTGGCTTGCGCATGAACCGCACCAACTCCGGGAACACCCTGATAAACGCGACTCACCGAAGCACCTGCGATGCAGGTCGTCGCCGCTCCGCCCACCTGCCCCGTCTGCCGGTCGACAGCTACGATGGAATATGTAGCCCAAGCAGGGGCGGTGAACGCAAGACTGGCAAGGCACACGAGAGATCGCAGAATGGAATTGCGCATGTGATGACTCCTTTTCTTTTGGCTTCTGCTAACAGAGCCCAAGGAGTTCGTCAATTCATTTGCAAGAAGCGGGACATTGGATACCTGGCGACTTTCAAGCGTCGGTTTCCACTTCCAAATTGATGAAACGATAGCCTTTACCTTGAATTTTTTTCCGGGCTTCGTCTTTGATGTGAGCAGCGTTATCCCAGGAGTTCACGCGCAGGACAGCTGTGAAAACATGCTGACGACCATCGAGACTCCAGGCGTGCACATCACGAAGGGCTTTCACGCCTTCCATATGTTCCAGAGCCTCACGCAAGTGTTTCAGATCATTCTCATCAGGTGCATGCTGCAGAATGATGCGCAAAGGTTCCTGGAGATGACGGATTACGTTCACGAGTACGAAAATGGCAATGCCGATCGCCAGCAAAGGATCGATCCAGGGAATTTGAAAGTATTGAATGCAGATGGCACCCATCAGGACAGCGAGCCAGCCCAGAAGGTCTTCTATCAAATGCCAGGACAGAATTTTTTCATTATGCGAATGCCCATGCGATAAACCAAAGGCGGCGAGCCCATTGATGACGACGCCCAGCACCGCGAGGCCGATCATTCCCGTAGTGTTTGGCAGCTTGGGCTGCTCGAAAAGGTGCGTGATGGCCTCCACGATGATGACGAACGATCCTGCGATAATGATGGTGCCCGAGATCAAAGATGAGAGGATGGAATAACGCTGAAAACCATAGGTGAACTGAGTGCTTGGACCCTGACGTGATTTTTTCTGGAATAAAAGAGCCAGCGCGAGGCTCAGACTGTCACCGAAATCATGGATGGCGTCGGCGATGATCGCAAAGCTGCCGATGATGATGCCACCTATAAGCTCGATCAAGGCAAAGGTCATATTCAGATAGAACGCGATTTTGATCCGGCGGACGGCGGCGACTGCTTCCGGGCTATGATCGTCAGGTATCACATGATGATGGTGATGATGATGCCCGGAATGCGCCGCGTGATTGTGCTTATGATCATGATCGTGGTGATGGTGGTCATGGGAATGATCTTTGTGATCATGAGGGTGATGATGGCCTTTGGTGTCCATGAGTCTCCGCCTTGTCGCCCGCCAGCGGCCCGATCCCAGGGAAGCCCGCCGACTGTTGACGGTTGCCCGGAAGCAGACGCTCTTTCAAGTAATCATACACCAAATGCAGGAGGGCGCCTCCAATAAATGCCTCGAAAAGGCCGAAGTAGGCGGGGGTCGCAGCAAAGAGTGCGTGACTCAGGAAAAAACCAATCACTGTTCCGAGAGCCACGTTGATAAGCACGGCAAAGGCCATGCGACGTCCGTAGCGTTCATCAAAATACTTCCAGAGGAACACTTCAAAGAGCATCCGATGCAGAAGCACGCTCATGCTCAGTTCTTCAGCATGACGATGTTCGGCGCTGATGGCCGGCAGTTCAGAGCTGACCAGAGCAGCCCCGTCAATCATGGCGTGCGTGAAGAGAAAGACCTGAACCAGCAGAAGGAAGAGCCAGGATTTTTTCTCGGGATGCGAGAAGAAATAATCGTCGCCAACACCAAGCATGATCACGCCAGCCAATGCTGCAACGATGGCACCCCATCCATAGACGGCGAGGCTCTCGACAATAATATGAGTAATGATGGTATAGGTGATGCCCACGACCAGCACAAAAGCCAGAATCTGCGAGACGCGACGATAGCGTTGCACCGCCTGCACGATGAGGGGTGTGCACGCGAGCAGAAGCAGGCTGGCGATCAGGTAATTCATAAAGCCTTTCGAATGCTTGGAATCTTCGTAGCGGACTCAGGAGCTATCCGCCTGCCTGATGTCTATCGGCATAAATACTAAAATTTACAATAAGAGGGCAGACAATTCTCGGCCGCCAGGAGGCCAGGAATTAAAATATCCTGAGATTTTAGTCAAGTGGAAAGCCATTCAGACGGACAAAAGCTGGGCTGTGAGGGCCCCTATTCGCAAGAACTTGCAACAGGGGCAGCGAGTAAGTCCCTGAAAATCTTACCTTAGGGGTAAAGAATCTGAGTCGTCCAGGCATCCTGTGGATTCTTGCGGCTATACACAAGTCGATCATGCAGGCGGAAGGGCCGATCGGTCCAGAATTCTATGCTGCTCGGCACGATGCGAAATCCTGACCAATGCGCCGGACGCGGTATCGTTTTGCCTTCATACTGCTTTGTGACCTGTTCCAGGCGCGCTTCGAATTCAGCCCTGGCCTGCATCGGTTGCGACTGCAGCGAGGCCCATGCACCCAGCTGGCTTTCACGCGGGCGGCTGGCAAAATAAGCATCGGCTTCGGCATCCGACACACGCTCCACACAGCCCGCAACACGAACCTGGCGTTTGATCATATCCCAGTGAAAACAAGCGCAGGCCTGTGGATTTTCCTGCAGATCACGAGCCTTGGCACTCGTCATGTTGGTATAAAAAACCAAACCGTCGTGATCGAATTGTTTCATCAACACCATTCGCACCGACGGCATAAGATCACGGGACGCTGTGGCCAAAGCCATGGCCTCTGGCATAGGGGCAGCTTTTGCCTCAGCAAACCAGGCAGCAAAGAGAGCAATAGGGTCCTGATTGTTGGCAGCCATAGTTATACATCTCCAGTTGAGAGGGTACGTGACGCGGACTGGAGTATATAACAGGCGTCGGCAGAGGGCTAGGCGACTTGCCCGAAGTTGGATTTTTTCACTCGGAAAAGAGGCAATTCCAGATCAAGGCCCTTCACTTTAAACGAGCCAATCGGTTCCCACTCCGCGGAAGGCAGCCACGCGGTCACAGCTTCGGTCATAACAATATCATCCGCACCGGCCATGGTCTCAACTCGGGACGCTATATTCACGGTGTGGCCGACGACGGTGTAATCGGCGCGCTGGGGGCCACCAAAACTTCCGACGATGGCCGAACCACAGTGCATGCCGATGCGCATATGAAAGCTGTAGTTTTCCGAGCGTTGCCACTCCTGATTCAAACTCGCCAGCGCTGCCTGCATGGCTTTGGCGCAGCGATGCGCGCGACCCACCTGATCCTGGACGCTCATAGCGGTGGGCGCTCCAAAGATCACCATGATACCATCGCCTATGAATTTGTCGACCGTACCACCGTGCTCAAAGATGATCGCACTCATCCGCACAAAAAAATCATTCAGGATGTGCGCGATGGATTGCGGCGAGAGCTGTTCGGTCGCCTTGGTAAAATTGCAGAGGTCCGCAAACAGCACGGTCACGTCCATCTGCTTGGCTTGCTCATCCAAAGTGGAACGACCTTCGACGATATCACGGACCAGCTGCGGCGGCAGGAAGCGCTGCAGGACGTTCTGGGCAATGTAGCGGTTCAGCTCTTCGATTTTACGCTCGCGCTTCTTCAGATCCAAAAGGTTATCCACGGTCGAAATAAGTTCCAGATCATCGAAAGGTTTATTGATATAAGCATTGGCTCCGACGCGCGTGGCCAGGGTCCGACTCTGCTCGTCGCTTTTCGCGGTCAACAGGATAGTGGGAATGGAGGCGAACTCCTCGTGCTGATGCAGAGTCTGAATAAACTCAGGGCCGGTCATGCCAGGCATCATCCAATCGCTTATAATCAGATCGAAGCGCTGATCCCTTTTGAAAATCAATTCCAAGGCCTTGACACCGCTTTCCACCAACACGGCATGATAACCAGCCGAAGCCAGCGTATTGCCAACGAGACGACGCATGTCCGCCACATCATCAACCACGAGCAGATGCACGGCTTCAGCGAGGGGAGCCCGAGGAGCGATCGCATTCAGTTCGGTGCGGGGTTTGGCGTCATCGACATCAGCAAAGTGCCAGTCGCGGGGCACGAAAGGCTTATGTTCCGCCGGTCGAATATCTGGAATAGGACTGCGGCTCATAAAGCCTTGCAAGGCCTGAATCTCGTCATAGATGTTGCACGGCTTATAGATCACATAATGGACATGAGCCGCATTGATCCCTTCCTCCAGCACATCCGCGGATGCCTGTCCGGTGATCATCACGCGGAAGGTTTCAGGATAGTGACTGGCGGCGAAGGTCAAAAGATCGGTCCCCTTCTCCTCGCTCAGCACCACATCCGAAAGCAGGACCTTTACGCGGTGATTTTCCAGGACCTCGCGAGCTTCCTCCGTCGTGGACACAATACGATAACGGGTTCGTCCCGAAAGCTGTTCGAGGGCCAGTCGGAAGAAATCGCTTTCGTCGCTATCATCTTCCACATAAAGCAGATCGAGAACTGGATCCTGATGATGTCTGACTTCCGTCACGCCTTCGACCCAGGCGCGCAGCATGGCCTCTTCCAAGGGCTTGTGATACATGGCTTTGATATGGCTGGCATCAAGCATGGCAGAACGATGCGCGGGCATCATGTTTTGTGATGACACCAACGCCAGCCAGCAATCCTCCTGACAGCTTTGCGCTTGCTGAAACAGGGAATAGGTGGCATCACCTTCGAATTCCGTGCTGCAAATCACCGCCCGGATCGCAAACTCATTGAGTAGGGCCCTAGCATCGGAAGGGTTGGCTGCTGTTTTCACGGTGCGCAAGAGACCATGGGATTTGAAGAAGTCTTCCACGAAATCACGACTGGCTGGATCGGAGTCCACATAGAGGAGGTCAACCACAGGAGCCTCTGACTGCAGTCCTGGAAATTCAACCCAAAAACTCGCACCCTGCCCGACTTCACTGAAGACCCCGACGCGTCCATTCATCTTGCTCGTCAGTTCCTTCACAAGAGCCAGACCAAGACCGGTACCTTCCTTGCCTTCCTGATGCTGACCTTCAATCTGCGAGAACAGGCGGAAAAGACGACTCTGATCCGCCTTGGGAATTCCGACCCCGTTATCGGTGACGGTAATACGAACATGACGATTTTGCTGGCTCAACGTCACCGTAATCTGACCACCTTGCGCTGTGAATTTCAGAGCATTGGACAGGAAATTGAATAGAATTTTCTCCAGGGAATCGATGTGTCCGAGGATCTCCACGGGTCCTTCCCCTGCTCCGACCCAATCCAAATTCAAGGTAATGGATTTCTGCCGACAGATTTCACTGAAATATTTCGCCGATTCCTCCACGAAGTGCCTGACGTCGATGCGCTGCAGACGAAGATGCCCATGTGCCATCGTCAGTTTTTGAAAGTCGAGCAGCTGATTGACCAAACGAAAAAGTCTTTGCCCATGACGTTGAGCCTGGTCCAGATTCTCGGCAACATGTTCATTCCTTTGCGCAGCTTTCAAGCCACCCAGGATCAGAGTCAGGGGTGTGCGCAATTCATGGGAGATATTGCTGAAGAAGCGGGTTTTCTGCTCATCCAGCTGCTGGAGTTCCTGATGCGCGTTGATCAGCTGGGTCTGCTGTTCTTCCAGCAGATTCTTTTGCATCTGAAGGCGCCTCGTCTGTTGATCCACTTCCAACTGCAGATTTTCGGAAAGATGTTCGACGCGATCAAAAGTATAAGCAAAGCGCCGGGCCACAGCCTGGCTCAAGCAGACGATGAAGATCAGAACTCCATATTGCACGGTGTACGGTTTGCTCACGATATGCTGGGTGACCGCGATATCATAGAACACGCACAATCCAAGCAGAACACCGCCCGCGAACAGAATCCGGGCACCATCAAGATTTTTGCGGGTCGCGGCAATAATGAGCCAACAGTTATAAATAAAGGAAGGAACCATGGCGGCCTGGAAAACCATGAGCCAGGTCGTATAAAATCTGGCTTCCGTCACCAACACGATGAAGCTGCCAACTGCAGCCAGGACCTGCAGCCAAGGCAATACGGGACGAACTTCCAAGGTCGGGAAGAATTGGACCAAAAACATGCCGAAGATCACCGGAGGAATCAGAATGGTCCAATACTCAAGTTTATACTTGATGGCAAAAACCCATTCCGCCGGATGACTTTGCATCAGCTGATAACCATCCCCCGCAATGAAGGAGCGAATGCTGAGCAGCACACAGTAAATGGCAAGATAGAGACTGGCTTTGTCCTTCCGCCTTCTGGTATAGATCATGAAATTATAGACACCGACCAGAAGCAAAGCGCCTGAAGCCAAAAGATAACTGTCATGCTCCAAGGACCATTGCTGCTGCAGGTAAGGCGTTGGTCCCAGCTCTGGCGTTTCCCGAACACCGCCGCGCGCATAGTGAAAATTCGCAAGTTGAACCAGGATCACCCAGGTTTCATTCTGAGCTTGTGGTTGAAAAGGCACCACCATGCTTTGAATATGCGGGACGCTGGTGGCCGCGTTATGCCCCAGAATACCCATACTGCGAACCACGGCCTCCTTGGGGCGGGATTCTTCGTAGATATAAAGTTTGACGGCACTTGCCGCTTCCGGCAAACGCAGTTCGTAACCTTGTTCACGCGGCGCAAGCCCTGTGATACGGAGGCGATAGCTGGCAACGCCCGTACCTTGGAGATCCTGCTTCAGGTGCTGACGGCCCAGCATCAGCCAATTGCCGCCGACCGGAAGGAGGCCGGTCAGTGTCCCTTCCTCGCCGGGTTGAACGATCTGATCCCAAAAAAATTCCCAGCGCCCATCCAGGTTGATGACGTCACGTTCGGCAGCCGTGTAACGCAGATCCAATGCCGGTGGCCGTGCCGTCTCGGAGGTCAAAGGACGGGCCATGATATCCAGCCAAGCCGTGAAGGCCAGGACGAGAACCAAAGCTATGTGCAGCATGGACAACACGTGACCGCATCCTTCTCATAAAGTCCTTTAGACTCGTTCTCTTATCGGCTTTTCGCAAACGCTTGTAGAGGAAAAGATTGCCGGTTACAATGCTGCATAAATTTCCTGGGATGTGGATATTGCATGCGCCGCCTTCCTTTGGCTTTCTTCATAATTCTTACACTTGCGTCAATCATGGGACTTGGTATCGCCTGGCTCACCAACGTCACCCTCTTTGGTCGCCCGCACGCAGCACTGCTGCGTCTCATGGCGGACACGGCCGCAGCCGGCGTGGATTGTCAAAACCCGGAAAAATCCCCTCTTTTCCAGCGATCGGAAGGTCATGGCACCTTGCACTTTATTTTGATTGATGCCGAGGGACATTCTCTGGGTCAGTACGGACAAATTCCAAAGGACCTCCGCGCCGCCTGGGAAGCCCAGCCTCAATCGCGCTGGCGTGCTGATAATCCTTTGCGACGCGAAAGCATTTGGGTGAACGTGCCGCGTGTGTGTGGGCTTGATTGGACTCTCTGGGTCTGGGATCCTGAAAATGAGACCTATCGTCATCTCCTTCTGCCGCGACAGATCATTCTTGTCGTTTCATGCAGCAGCTCCATAATTTTTGTCGTTCTCCTCGCCTATTTTTTCATGCGAAGGAAAGGTCGCGAGGCGCGTCAGGTCCTGGCCCAGATTCGAGATGGAGCCTTTGGCAGCCGACTGCTGACGAGGTTTTGGGAACCACGCCTCGCCTTGGTGGAAGAGTTCAATCACATGGCAGCCGCGGTCGAAGATTCATTTAGCCGCCTGCATCAGATGGAGGAAAGACGGGCTCGCCTTTTGAGTGAGCTGGCGCATGACGTGCGAACCCCCCTGGCCAGCCTGCGTGCGGCAGCCGAGACGCTCAGCGAATTTCACGCGCAGCTGTCTGGCGAACAGAGGCAGAATCTCTTACAAACGCTTCAGCTCGATGTCCTTTATTTTCAGCGTTTGATCGATGATCTTCTGATCCTGGCGCAGATGGATCGACTCGATACCATCGCTCCGCAGCAGAGCTGTGATCTTGGGGCCCTCTTGAAATCCATCTGGGCCCGCATGAGTGATTCCTATCCGCAGCTCATCTCAACCTTGGAATGGTCTGAGTCTTTGCCTGCCTCGTTGATGGTTCCAGGCGATGAGGCCCTCGTGCGGCGCCTTCTGCAGAATGCATTGGATAACGCTTTTCATTACGCTCAATCCTTTGTGCGCTGCCTTGTCCTCTGCGATGAGGCAAGGATCACCCTGCAAATCCGTAACGATGCGATCCCCTTGTCACCCGAGGACATTCAGAACTGGGGTCATAAAAGAAGGCAGCGGATTATTACCGAAAAAGCCGGTCAGCCCCATACCAGTTTGGGACTTGGATCGTCGATTATCGTCGGGGTCTCCCGCTATTTAGGCGGACATGCCCGACTCGAACAGAACGATACCGAAAGCAAAACATCGACAGAAGTCCTCGTAATTATTGAAGTTCCGAGAATGGATTCCTGCTGAGGAATTTCCACAGTCTCACCACAATTCCGGCCGATAGTGGATTGGAAGTGGGGATCAGAAGGGATTCCTTGGAGGAAGAGCATGGTTCCAAAAGCTGTCATTACGTATGCATTACCCGTATTTTTGTTGCTCATTGCCTGGGAAATATACCGCTATCGCAAAAGTGAGCGGAATTTCCCCTGGATGGAGGCCATGGTCTCGCTATTGATGGCGATGATTTATGCCTTCGTGAACAAGCATTCGCAGCCTCTGCTCGCCAGCTTGAATGAATGGTTCTACAGTCTGCGGCTCTTTGATATCCCCACTCACACGATCTGGGGTCTCGGCCTATTATTCCTTGCCGAAGAATTCGCCTACTACTGGCTCCATCGCTGCGGTCACGAAATCCGCTGGCTTTGGGCCTCTCACAGTGTCCATCATTCGCCCACGACCATTACTTTTTCAGGCGCCTATCGCCTGAGCATCACAGGTGCGATCACGGGTCTCTTCCTCTTTTTCGTACCGCTCTTCATTCTTGGCTTTTCTCCAGTCGCTGTGGCCGCTGTATTTGGCTTCAATCTCGTCTATCAATTCTGGCTGCATACGGAGTGGATTCCGAAACTCGGCTGGTTTGAATATATCTTCAATACACCGAGTCATCACCGGGTGCATCATGCCACCAATCCCGAGTACCTTGATCGCAACTATGGTGGTGTGCTGATAATCTTTGATCGCATGTTCGGCACCTTTGCCGAGGAGAAGGAGGGTGTCCCCTTGCACTATGGTTTGCTGGGAAAGGAACCGACACTGAATATCGGTAAACTGTTTTTTCAAGAGTGGGTCGCGCTCTTCCGTGATGTGGCTTCGGCAAGCCGCTGGCGTGATCGCTTTTTCCTGGCTTTTGGGCGTCCGGGATGGCAGCCTGGACCAGACGAGGAAAAAAAGCCGACTCCTTCACTTTTGAGTCTGGCCCAGCACGGAGATCGGGAAGTGCATGAATCGCGTCCTGCTGGTTGAAGATGACAAGCGACTCGGCGATAGCGTCAAGTCCAATCTGGAATTGCGCGGTTATACTGTGACCCTTTGCCGAACCGCGGCCAGTGCCCGCGAGGTACTGCTCAAAGAAAATTTCGCCGCGGGCGTTCTGGACATTGAATTACCGGATGGTGATGGGATTGCTCTTTGTGAAGCGATGCGCCTACGCGATCCTGAGCTGCCTATTCTCATCATCACGGCCCGTTCCGATGAAAACACGGCCTTGTCGAGCCTCGGGGCGGGAGCTGATGATCACATTCGCAAACCTTTTGGTTTGCGTGAATTGGGACTTCGCCTGGAAAAACTGATTCAGAAGCGAAGCCGCCTGACCCCGCTCCTGCGGAT
>JACCDW011566553.1_pt1 | contig 10032 bp, 5 predicted proteins | sample 7449781 | NCBI WGS metagenome assembly JACCDW01 (sample SAMN15323449, study PRJNA562643) | freshwater metagenome | isolation source: river surface water | place: USA:Blue River Watershed | collected 2017-08-18 | reverse complement strand
GGGGTACTCGGTTTATCAGCTTACTTATCGTATCGTTTGATCGAATTGCCCATTCAGGCCTTTAAGCGTTATTTTGTCGGATAAGATTATCAGTTTTTCGGGACGAATTGCCATTGACTTTCAGTAGCTTTGGGAGGTAACGCTGCCGGGGTCGCAGACCCCGGCAGCGTTTACCCCTACTGCTTATTAATCCAGTCTAGCGGAGTCATTCCTTTTTCATCTTTGAATGCAAGATAGAAGGTGGACTTGTTTTTAAAGCCAGATTGCATGGCAATCCCTTCTATCGATAACGTCAAGTGCGCATTTTGTTTTAATAGTTCAATCGCATGTTCGATGCGCAGTTGATTCCGAAGTTTAGGGAAAGGTACTTTAATCACTTTGTTGAAATAATAGGTCACCCGGGCCTGTGGAATATCGAGTGACCTCGAGATCTCATGTATCGATAAACTAGAATTTAAATATTGTTTTTCATCAATCAGGAATTGCTTGATTCGAATGATATCAGAGTCGTCTTCTGGTTTTGGAGGAGCAGGTGGTAATTCTGGAATAGGCTTGTCTAAAATGGCAGCCAAAAAATTATCCCAACGGCTTTGTTGGTTTGAAAGTATGGGACTTGCATACAGCCAACTGGGGGAAAATAAGATCAAAATTGGAGTTGCCAGCGTAAACAAAGACAAGTATTCAAGTTGAGGGAAGTTTTTATTGGAAACCAATGAATTTATGAAAAAATGGGAATCCTTATAAAGCGTAACATATACGATGAGTGCAGGGCAAACGGTGAAAAAGGCTATGATTATCAAAATTTTCAAAAGATTGTTGAGCTTCTTGATTAATATTTTATTGGCTTGTTTTCTTGCTTGAATTAAATAATAGCAGCAATATAAAAAGTATATACTGTTGATGATTCCTACAGCATTTTGAAAGAAGCGAATACTAATCCATCGACTGGCATTGTTGAAGATGCCACTGTCAGTTTGTAAGGCAAACAAAAGTTCAAAATGGTGAATTTTAGTCGAAATGGGAATCTCAAAATAGGGTTCCAAACAAATGAAAGCAAGTAGGCTTGGTATAAACGAAAGCCACTCAATTGCTTTGAATTCAATACGATCAAAGATGACGCTTTTGATATAATTATACAATGCCGGCCCCATCAATAAAGCAAAAGGTATGTTGTGAATGTAGATGTAGGCCAAAAATTCAGGGTCAGTACCGCTCTCGAGTAAGAGATAGATTAACATTCGTTGGCCGACCATAAAAAACATAAACGATAATAGTATGATGGCTTTATTGTGCTTCCAATGGTATAATACCAATAGCACGCATATTACGATCGTTAAGATAAAGGCAGTATAAATCATATATTTTTAGAACGAGCAATTGTAATTAAGGTACACTTTTATTAAGTGGTAAATATAGTATGAAATAAATATTATTAGACTCTAGCCAATAGGATAGCTGTTTAAATAATAATTTTTTAAACCGTTTATCTTTTATAAACAAGTTCTTGATGCTACGATTTTTCTTGTTTTGCAGTTGGAAACCATCAAATTAATCCGTTTCCATGCGCTTATGAACCATAAATCATTACTGATAGGCTTTATTGCAATGTTCGCGATTGGCTTTCAAGGCTTTGGCCAACAAGTTAAACTGAGTCAAGGGATAGCTATTACTGATTTTGCTTATACAAACAATGAAGGCCAAAATATCGAAGGCTTGAAATCAGGTTCTGGCTTGTCATTTCAGGTATCTTACCACAAAGCGAATTTGGTAGATTCAACAAAATACTTGATTAACCAAGGTTCATTCGACATTTATTTAGCCCAACATCGTCGGGTAGCTCAGGTCTTGCAATGGGTGAACTATGATTTGGGAATCTCCTTTATTCAAATGAATGCGGTAGGCGATATTCAGCAAAATGCATTTTCATATCAAACCGATTTTTTGGGCGTGCAAGGAAAATTGGGCATTCGCATTCCTTTGCCACTTAAAACTTCAATTAACCTCCAAGGTATCGCAAGTGTCAACAAAATTGTCCATGGCAATCAGTATTTAATGAATCGCTACCTCGATTTAACCGTGGACCCACAATTTTCAGGCATAAAAATGATGTTGGGCTATGGAGTAGAAGTGGAAAAACGCTTCTCAGAAAAATTGGCCGGATTTGCCAGTTACCAATACCAACAGACTTTTATTCCCCAAAAAGCAGGGGAGTCCACATTGAATTTTAAACCAAGCTCGGGTTCTGTTGGAATTCGCTTTTTGATCTAATCCCATGCGGCTAATCTACCTATTTAGTTTTCTTTGCTTCCAAGTATGTTGTCATGGACAATATATACAATCCGCGACTTTGTCGGCAGGCGGTGGCATGGGCATGGGCGGAAACCAAGGCAAATCCTACATTTCACATGTTGTTGGTCAATCCAGTATTATGGCAGGGACAGCACGAAATGGCAATGCTGTTCTTCGACAGGGATTTAAACAGCCATATGCTCGGCGAGGGATAATAGAAAACCAAACGGCTGCTTTGATTGTGGCAGAATCTTCGCCTAGTATTCAAGTCAACGTTTTCCCGAATCCATTTGTCGATCATGTCACCCTCCGTTTTTCGGAAGCTACACGAACGCCAACAATCTTGACTTTATATGACGCGTCTTCCCAATTGATTTGGGAGCGTGTATTTCCTGAAAATATGACTGAGATTCCTTTGCAAGGTTTTACCGAAATGCATGCAGGGAAATATTTATTGCAAATATTCCAACATGGGAATCCGATCGTAAAAACGATTTTAAAAGAAGTTCAGCCCTAGTTTAATCCTTATGAAGAATTTTTTCTATACAATTGCTATCCTTTTTAGCACGATCAGTCTGATCATAGCGCAAACTCCAAAGAAGTCTTTGAATTACCAGGCGGTTATCTTAGATCCCAAGGTGATAGATATTCCGGGTTCAAGTATTACGGGTCAAGCATTATCGAAGGGGAATGTTTGTTTACGTTTTTCAATCGTTGGCGGTAGTGGGGCTTTGGAGTATGAGGAATATCAAAAGACTGTCACGGATGAATTTGGATTGGTGAATTTGTCTATTGGGGCAGGCCAAACGAGTTTGGCAGGTCAAAGTGTTAATTCGAACCCACAATATAATTCATTTGAGAGCATCGTTTGGAATGCCAATTTAAAGAGTTTGAAAGTTGGGGTTAGTTATGATGGATGCCAAAGTTTCAAACAAGTCACTGCTCAAGCGTTGACCTACACCCCCTATTCCCTGTATGCAGAAGCGGTGGAATACAAAAATGTATTAAATGCTCCGACCAAACTTTCGCAGTTTAGTAATGATGCTGGATTTTTGATCCCCAATGATTTAAATCCATTGAAGGTTGATATGGCAGCCATGAATCAAACAATTCAGGCAACCAAACAGCAAACGGATTCTACTTTTTCTGTGATTAATCAGAGCATCAGCTCGACAGAAAATATGATTACGGAGCATACGCAATCTATTACCGATATCAATACGCTGTTAGAGGATCATCAATTACAGATTTATGATAACAAAAATCAAATTAATTCAGCGGTCAATAATTTAGGAGGAGTACAATCTCAATTAAACCAAACGATTTCAACGGTTAATAATTTGTCTGGATCCTATGAAGTGTTGGATAATAAGTCTTCATCCCCCGAATTAGGTGGGGCAAATCCGTCGGATGTATTTTATCCGACCCAACGAGCTACGAAAACCTATGTTGATAATACGATATATGAAGCCGTAGGCACAGGTGTACCCAATGCGACAACACTTGCGGCTGGAAAAATTAAATTAGCAGGAGATTTAAGTGGCACATCCTTGTTGCCTACTGTACCCGGTTTGGCATTAAAGGAGAATACCTCAAATAAGTCAACAAGTGTACAAAGCGATGGAACATCGGACGAAAAATACCCATCCGTTAAAGCAGTCAAAGCGTATGTTGACCAAGCGACTTTGGGCGTTGCGCTAGCAACCACAGTAGCTGGCAAAGCGGACCTAGCCTCACCTAGTTTTACAGGAGTTCCTACGGCGCCAACGGCGAGTTCGGGAACGAATACGACACAATTAGCCACGACGCAATTTGTACAGAGTGCATTAGCCTCAGCCACAGTCAATGATGCGTCAACAACGGCGAAGGGAATTATTCAATTAGCAGGAGACTTGAGTGGTACCGCTACTAGCCCTTCGGTAAGTAAAATCCAAGGAATATCGGTCAGTGGACTCGTTCCTACAACGGGTCAAGTTTTGACTTATAATGGTACGATTTGGGTGCCAACAAATGGTGTTGCTGTTCGTTCGGTACGCCAACAAGTGCGCTCGACGGCTGGTCAAACGGCATTTACCTTGTCCCAAACACCGGGAACAAACTGTCAGGTAAATATGTACATCAATGGAATTCGGACGAATAATGATGCGTATAGTTGGTCAGGAACGACGCTTACCTATGTCCCAGCTAGTAATAATAATTATGCATTAACATTGAATGATCGGGTACAATTCGATTTTAACTATTAATCTGAAAGATATGCTAGTGAAACGAATGCAATTGCGATACATTCTTGTGTTATTGTGTTTCCTTTTTTCAGGAAGTTTGTGGGCACAAAATACCTTAGACAAGGCGGGTTTAACATCCAGCACCTTGCCACAATTTGCCTATTCTTTGCGTAAATTAAGTTCTTCCTACACAGGACCTTTGGTACGTATTTATAAATTAGGAACGTATTATGACTTGTATCCGGATCTTGCGGGAGAGATTTCCTTAAGTTCAAAAATTTCAGCATCCATTTCTTACGCAACAGCAACAAGTGCTGCTAGTACCAATAGTTTGTCTTCCATTGTTACGAATGGTGTAACGAATTTGGGTGTGGCCATTTGGTATGATCAAAGTGGGGCTGGCTTGGATATGAAAACGGCGTCTACGAATCCACCCAAATTGATGACCGCGGGAAGTTTTCAATTATTGAATGGTAAGCCAACCATCTATTTCGCAGGAGTTAGTGCTAACACCGACTTTATGCGGACGTCCCAGAATTTGGACTATACGAACTATACTGCTGGAACTTATTCGTTCGTAGTTCAGAATGTAGCTAGCACAAATGTCATTTCGGGTATTGTTAATATGGGTTCGACCGGGGCTTGGGGATTTGCTTATTCCCCGGGCTCTCCCTATGGGTATTATGTGGATGGCAGTGGTTGTATGAATGCAGTCACGGGGGAATTAACCACTGATGCGAAGCAGTTTACGACTTTTATAACGAAAAATGTTAGTACCTATATTTATGAAAAGGGGACATTGAAGGCATCAAAAACGACTAGTCCATGTAATTTCACCAATCAATCTAGTTATGTAACCTTAGGTCAACGTGATGGTGCAGGATTAACTCGGAGGTTTGATGGAAAAATGTCGGAGATTATTTTCTTTCCTACAAACATCAACAGCACGGCTCAATCTGCCATTGAGGGTAATCAATTGGCTAATTTCTTCGACCCTTCCGTTCGTATTTCTTCAAATGCCGCAAGTAATACGATTTGCGCAGGCGATACAGTGACCTTCACTGCAACGGCTTATAATGCAAGTAATCCTACTTTCCAATGGAAAAAAAATGGAAGTGACATTGTGGGGCAAACTGCGGCGACATATACGACAAATACGTTAGCAAATAACGATGTGATTACAGTTAGTATGAGTATAAGCTCTACTACTTTAACGAGTAGCATTATCAGCGATAACAGTTTGAAGTTAAAACTTGATGCGACGGATCCTGCCAGTTATTCCGGAACGGGAACTACATGGACAGACCTAAGTGGGAATAATAACCATGCAACCCTGACCAGTCACCAGTCTTATGATGCGGGTGGGAGTATTCTTTTTGATGGGACCAACAATCCCGTTTCCATGCCCCTAGTCACCAATCGGATAACAGATGTGACGATGCAAAGTTGGGTTTATTTGGATGCTTTAACGGTAGGGCCTTTCATGAAAAACGGAATCAATCAGGGATATTCCTTTGGTACAGGTTCGGGAGGTACTGATTTCGGGGAAGGAAATAAAGCCACTATGTTGTTAAATGTCGTTGCGTGGCAACCCTTGAATGTCTTGATGGGCTATGGCTGGAAATTAGTTACCATGACCATTTCTGGAACGACGGAGTCGCTTTATGTGAATGATCTTTTGATAGGTTCCCGCACAGGAACTTCAAGTGTTCCTGCTACTGGGACTTATTTGGGTACGACGGTAAGTGATAATTCAGGCCCAAAGTATTTTAATAGTCGGATGGCTGCAGCATTTATATACGACAAGGCCTTGAGTGCATCCGAAATTAGAACGAATTATAATTCAGGACGATTTAAATTAAGTCCTGCCACTATAAATTCAAACGAAATTGGTTGGAACGTCACGAGTGCCGCTTCCGCTAGTTTAAGTTCCGCAACAGGAACAGATGCCCAGTCGGCCTGTATCAATTCCGCGATCACCTCGATTACCTATACAACATCCGGCGTACTAGGGGTTGCATTTAGTGGGCTTCCTACGGGAGTTACGGGAGCTTGGAGTAACAATGTAATCACGATTTCAGGAACCCCAAGTGCTACAGGCACCTTTAACTATTCCATTAATTTGACGGGAACATGCGGGAATTCAACAAAGACTGGATCGATACAGGTAAATGCTCCTACGATAAGTTTAAGCTCTGCCGCGGGGACGAATGCACAATCCCTTTGTCGGAATGAAACTTTGACAAACATCACCTATGCAACGACCAATGTAACGGGTGCCAGTTTTTCTGGCTTACCTAATGGGGTAACGGGGGCATGGTCAAATAATGTCGTAACGCTTAGTGGTACGCCAACCGTTGCGGGTACTTATACTTATACGATAAACTTAACGGGAGGTTGTGGAAGTGCATCGACGACGGGAACCATCACGGTCTTAAGTTCAACGGTTTCGATTGCCTCCGATGCGGTGTCGAATTTAATCTGTTATGGAACAGCGGTAACTTTTACGGCTACGGTTACTAATCCAGGAAACAGTGGGGTTTATCAGTGGTATAAAAATGGTACAGCAATATCAGGGGAGACATCGAGTACATTTACCTCGAGTACATTGCTTAATAGCGATGCGGTTTATGTGAATTATTCGTCAACCTGCAGTAGTGGAGGATCTGTTTCAAACACGGGGCTCATTCAACATTTGGATGCTACTGATCAAAATAGTTATGCTGGAACGGGGACAAGGTGGACTGATTTAAGTGGAAATAATAATCATGGAACGCTGAATTCGGCCGTGTTTACAAATTCAGCGGGCCAGAAATATTTTAGTTTGGCAAATACCTATATTACGGCCCCATTAGCGAAAACAACATCCATGACATTCTCTTCTTGGGCGAAAACCAATAACCCATCTAGCGTGATGTTATTTAATGCGGGGAATGCAGGGTCAGGTCCAGATTTATTTTTTGCAGGAGGTAAGATGATGTGGAATATTTGGGATGCACAAACATCTGCATTTTCAGGTGTTTCAACCTCTATGATTGATGCCAATTTTCATCAATACACGGTTGTCGTGGATGCCGTGGCCAATAATGCTAAATTATATTTTGATGGGGAGTATAAAGGAGCCACCACCTATTGGTCTCCTTTACGGTCGAGTGCGACAGCTTTATATATCGGAGGGGCTGGTCCCGGCGATGGATGGAATTGGAGCGGAGGAATTCGGGATTTTCTTTCCTATAATCGGGCCTTAAGTGCTGCTGAAGTCACAGCAAATTATAACGCCACGCTAGGGAGTGGAGCCGTCAGTTCAAATACGATCACGACGACGGTTTCTAAAATTTCACTTACCTCCGCTGTGGGAACGGATTCACAAACCAAATGTATTTCGACGGCTTTAACCAATGTTGTGTATGCTGCCACAGGGGCAAGCGGCGCGACCGTTACCGGCTTGCCTTCTGGAGTCAATTGGTCTTGGTCAAGTGGAACGATTACCATTTCAGGTACCCCAACGGCATCAGGAACTTTTAACTATACCATTACCTTGACAGGTGGCTGTTCGGGAACGGTCAGTACAACGGGGACTTTGGTCATTAATCCTGCCAATACAATTGTCTTGAGTTCAGCCACAGCAACAACCAATCAAACCCTTTGTATCAATACAGCATTGACGTCCATTTCCTATGCAACGACGGCGGCAACGGGAGCAACGTTTGCGGGATTGCCAACGGGCGTAACTGGATCATGGATGAACCATGTGGTAACCATTTCGGGGACTCCTACGAATTCCGGAACATTTAATTATACCGTAACATTAACGGGAGGCTGCGGAACCGTTACAACGACTGGAACCATCGTCGTAAATCCAATCAATACGATGGCCTTAAGTTCAGCTGCCGGGACTAATGCACAAAGCCTTTGTATCAATTCAGCGATTACCAATATTACCTATTCAACTGTAGGGGCCACAAATGCGAGCGTTTCAGGATTGCCTGATGGAGTAACGGGAGTTTGGTCAAATAATGTGGTGACAATCAGCGGGACCGCGACGACTGCGGGTAATTATACCTATACCGTGAGTTTATCTGGTGGCTGTGGAACGACGTCACTGAGTGGAACCATTCTTGTCAAAGCCACGAATTCAATCACCTTAAGTTCCGCAACAAATACTGATACACAGAGTGCTTGTAAAAACGCGAATATTGTTAGTATAAATTACACAACTTCGGGAGCAACGGGTGCGACCTTTTCAGGGTTGCCGGCTGGGGTATCGGGGTCATTTGCTTCCAATGCGGTAAGCTTGTCAGGCGCCTCAACTGCCGCAGGTGTCTTTAACTATACTGTAACGCCAACGGGAGGATGTGGACTTGTTACGGCTACTGGAACAATAACGGTCATTGAGTTGCCCGTGATAACCGTTGCGGTGTCGGGAAATAGCTGTGTAGAAAAATCCACCATGACCGCTACAAATGGCTATGTTTCTTATGTTTGGTACAAGGATAATGTGGTAGTCAGTGGAGCAACTTTGAGAACTTATTCGCCCTCGCAGCGCGGAACGTTCAAGGTATTGGTTTCGGATGGAGTTTGTTCGAACACCTCCGCATCGATTGTGTTTTTTGATTGTGGATTGACATCTGAAGGGAATATTGTCCCTACGACTTCGACGGTCTTGGTTAATAATGCGGGAGGGACGAACAATGGAACCGGTGTAACGGATGAAGGCAAAATATTGAATATAACAGCGACCACCACGATTGATGTCATTGAAACGGCAGCTAGTGGGGCGACTTTGGTGTTGAATTTGGATGCTCGAAATGTCAACTCCTTAGCACGTGGAGCGAGTCCAGGAACGTGGTATGACTTGTCTGGGAATCAAAATAATGCGACCGTTTATGGGACGGTTGCTTATGGCTCAGGAAATGGAGGGGCCTTGAATTTTCCAGGTGGGAATGCGAACTATGTTCAAGCGAAGAGTGGGGTATATTTTAATGGGGGCTCCTTTACGATACAGAGTTGGGTTTATCCCGTACAATTGAACAACTGGAATCGAATTATCGATTTTGGTAATGGTGCTGGTTCGAATAATATCTTATTGTCAAATACCTATGGAATGAGTGGAAATCCCGGCCTGTATGTGGAAGGGGCTCAATTTCAATCTTCTCGGAATTTGACATTGAATGCGTGGCACCATGTTTGTGCTACATTTGATACGAATACGCGCATCGCGACAATCTATGTGGATGGTCAAGCGGCTGGATCGAGTACAGTGCCACGTCCTGCTAATGTTACGCGTAATAACTGTTACATTGGGCGATCAAACTGGGGTTTTGGGGATCCCAATTTTGCGGGTGGGATGGGTGCACTTCAGATTTACAATGGCTTCTTGACCGCTACAGAGATTTTAAGTAATTATAATACGACCAAAAGTCTTTACGGTTTATAAGTTTGTTGGTCCCCAATGTGGCCTGATCGCCTCCAATCGGTTAAAAATTATCAGTTTTAAGGGGTTTTTCTTGGTGGACTT
>JACCDW011263238.1_pt1 | contig 10032 bp, 15 predicted proteins | sample 7449781 | NCBI WGS metagenome assembly JACCDW01 (sample SAMN15323449, study PRJNA562643) | freshwater metagenome | isolation source: river surface water | place: USA:Blue River Watershed | collected 2017-08-18 | reverse complement strand
TCTGCTTGATATCGCTCGAACATTTCTTCAACGAGCCAATCATTTGCTCCGAAGTCCTGACCTGATTGCGACACAGAGCGCTCCTTTGCGTTCTCACATACTTATCCGCTCAGATTCGAGCGTGGGCTAAGACTATCGGCTGCGGGCGTGCAGAATAAATGGCCTACTGGCTGCTCTAGCGCGAGATTGCGCACATTGGCCCGTTATCTCAAAGTGCCGCGCCTTCCATTCTTTGAGACCCTTGCCAACTATGGAGACCACTGCACCTCGACCGCTGGCGATTATCACCGGCGCTAGCCGTGGTCTCGGATTTGAAACCGCCAAGGCGCTCGCCCTTCGCGGGTTTGATCTTGCCTTGATTGCTAAAGATTCACAGCGCCTGGAATCTGCAGCTCAGGTAATTCGCGATGCGTATACGCAACAGCATGGAAACTCTGACCTGCGCACCTCCACCTTTATCTGCGATCTCGAGCAACCAGAGCAAGTTCGCGAAACTATCGCAGCCATTAACCAATCACTGCCCGTTCCGCAGATTCTGATGTTGGCTCATGGGGTCATGAGCGAAAAAATGTCCAAGACTCTTAAAACAAATGACACCGAATGGCGTCGCGTCATGGCAATTAATTTGGATTCAGTTTTTCAATTAGTAAATGCAATCGCTCCAGCAATGGCAGATGCTCGCAATGGTCGAATCATTATCTTCTCCGCCTGCTTAGGTCGTATGTCGGGTCCTGGTAATGCCGGTGGACTTGCTCCGTATCGCATTAGTAAAGCTGGAGTAAATGCACTTGTACGCAATCTTGCACACGAAACAGGTTTAGGCGCTCGCGGATTATTAGTAGATGCCATCTGTCCCAATCATTCACGCACCGACATGGGTGGCCCCGATGCGCCACGTTCTGCAGAAGAAGGTGCAGCAACTGCAATCTGGTTGGCAACTCGACCATTTAATCCAGCGGGTACTTCCGATCAAGAGAAGTTAACGGGAGTCCTTTGGGAAGACCAGCAAGTTGTTCCTTGGTGATGTGAATCCGCATCAATCGAAAGCGTGATACTGATTCAGTTCAAGAATTCTCTGTCTTAGCAATCGATAGCGCCAAGTAAATAATTGTTACGGCCAGCGGAATGATGATTACAGCTCCAATATAGAAAGCCCCTTGAATCTGATAGTAAGCAACACCCAGCGCGATTAAATTGGCCAGAATTGCAGGAGACCTTCCGTAATTCTTGCCTTTGGCAAAGCCCCGTCCAGCAACAAAGAGACCGAGAGATCCCAAGACCGCAAAACCAATTTCGCCGAGTAGGGGAGCCGCTTCCTCATTTTCATGTGTGAAGCTAAAGAAGATTAACCAAAACGCTAGGGCGAGCACCATCGCTGCTTCGATATAAAGCAGGGTTGCCGCGATGGAGCGCTTGGATTTCATCTTGGAGGATGACGTCTCGGCCTTGGGTTGGGAGTTTTTCGATTCTTCTTTTCTGTTGCTCACAGAAGAACTTTATCAGTGAGCTGAATAGGTAGCGCTAGATGATTTTTTCTCATGATGGTTTGAGAGACTCACTCACGTACCTAGCTGCACCACCGTACTTTTATGAGAATCTTCGCCGCGAATTAGCCTCAGCAGGTCGGAATAAAAGCCCACTGGCTCTCATAAGATTTCAGTTACTACCCAAAATTTCCGAGAATGAATCTCTCTACGAAGCTGCAATTCTCGCATTTTCAGAAGTTTTGAAAGCTGCAATCAGAGCTGAAGATCTCTGTGCTCGCTTAGGCCGCTTTGAGTTCACGCTGATAATAAAAGCGAGAATTGAGATTGCTGACGCAATTGCTGCACGAGTCGAAGATAGTTGGAAAGATAAAAACTTCGCTTGCCAGTCTTTTCTCATCAGCGCAAAAGGCACTGAGAGTTCACTTGAAATTCTCAACAAGTTAGATTGTGCGCCAGCCCGAGCTCTCCCTTAATTAACTCTGCGTAGTTTTCTTCGAACATTCAGTCGCGGGCTTTCTCCAGTGTCCACAGAGCATTTCTAGCTGAACATGTGAATGTCAGTGGGCTTCTACCTTCTGCCCCATGGAAATCATGGATCCGGAAGTAGTCTTTGGGCCGATCGCTCACTTGATTGCGGATCCAACTGTCGAGGAAATTTGGATTAATGCACCAGAAAGAATTTTCATAGCTCAAGCTGGAAAAAGTCACTTAACGAATCTGGTTCTGACTACGGAATCAGTACGGCAGTTGGTCGATCGAGCCCTCATATGGAGTGGGCGCAGGCTGGATATTTCACAACCTTTTGTGGATGCCCGACTTCCTGATGGAAGTCGATTGCATGTAGTTATACCTGAAATCACCGCAGAACACTGGGCGGTAAATATTCGCAAACATCTTCTACGTCAGAAGTCATTATCTGATCTCGTTGGAATGGATGTTATGTCAGAAGAAGTAGGTCACGATTTATCACACGCTGTAAAAAAAGGCCTCAACATCTTAGTAAGTGGTGGAACTCAGGCCGGAAAGACCACACTTCTCGGCGCACTTGTTAATGAAGTTCCATTACATCAAAGAGTTATTACGATTGAAGAAGTTTTTGAGTTACAACCCAAAATTCCAGATCTCATTCAAATGCAAACTCGTGGCGCGAATCTTCAAGGTGATGGTGCAATCTCACTTCGAAAACTCATTAAGGAAGCTTTGCGCATGAGGCCGACCAGAATCATCGTGGGAGAAGTACGGGAAGCGGAGGCTTTGGATCTCTTACTTGCATTGAACTCAGGGTTGCCCGGAATGGGCACCCTGCATGCAAACTCTGCGCGCGATGCAATTACAAAATTGCAGACACTACCGCTTCTTGCTGGAGAAAACATTTCACATAAATTCATTGCACCCGTAGTGGCATCTGCAATCGATCTGGTGGTTCAAGTTTCACTTGGCGATGATGGCGCTCGACGAGTTTCAGAGGTGGCAAAAGTTACTGGACGTTTTGAAAATGATAAAGCAGAGATTGAAACTATCTGGAAGTGGAATGGATATGAGTTTAAGAAGGGATTAGGTGTCGTTTCATGAATTTCAAGAATTCATCCATCGTTCGATTAATTGCGATTTCATTGGTTTCGATCTCTATCTTTTCCACTGCTTTACTCATCTCAAACTCCGCGTATATAGCGCTCTCCCTTCTATGTTTTCTTGCCATCTTCGCAGTTGTCGCAAAGAGAAAAGTCTCATCCAAAAGAGCTTTACTCATTCAAAGTTCCGCACCAGAAATGATTGATCATTTGCGTGCCGGAATCCAATCAGGGTTATCTTTAAACGAATCGCTCATAGGGCTTTCTGTTCGTGGGCCCGAAGTATTCAGAAGCTGCTTCTTACGGTTTAGGGATGAAATTTATGCAAGTGGGAATTTTGATTACGCAATTTCACGGGCAAAGGCTGAACTTGCGCACCCAAGTACAGATCAAATTTTGGAATCACTAGCCATGGCTAAAGTATTAGGAAGTGCGGAATTGCTAAACATTCTTCGATTACTTGGAAATTTTATCCGTGAAGATTTATCGCTACGTCGCGAAATAGCGGTGAAACACAACTGGATTAAGAACTCTGCTCATCTCTCTGCTGCTGCCCCCTGGCTTTTGCTTCTGCTTCTATCGACTCAACCGAGTACCTCTCGCGCATTTTCAACACAGTCAGGTGCGCTCGTTCTCACAGCTGGACTAGCGATGACAGCTATTGCTTATCTCTGGATGAGCCATCTAGCTAAATTGCCAGAGGCCTCACGAGTTTTCTCGGAAGCTCAGATTGGTTCGGCGCCATGAATAATCCAATCTTTGTATCCCTTTTGTTTATCGTTCCAGCCTTCTTGATTCTCAATGAGGATTTTTCTCTGGAAAGAGCCAGCATCGTTTCGATTCGAAGAGTTGGCGATCGAACATCTGTGAGATCAAAGCTAGCTGAAATTGGCTATCTGAATGAAGCTGACTACGAAAACTTCAGATATAAACAATTAATCATTTCAACCGCGGTAACTTTTGCAATTATTCTTTTTGGAATTTTTAAAGATGTGCCACTCTCCACGATTTTCCCACTAGTAATAATCGGATTTTCAGGCTCAATATTGTGGCTTGAGCGGAATCTCACCAACAAAGTGAAGAAATATAGAGAGGGAATTGAGGAAGAATTTCCAGCGATTGTTGAAATGCTCACCCTCTCTATTTCAGCCGGAGAAAGCCCTCTTAGCTCTTTCCAGCGAATATCTCATCGTGGATCAGGCGATTTGGTCACTCAACTACGACAAGTAGTAGATCAAGTCTCAGCTGGGCAGCCATTTGAAGAAGCCCTTGATTCATTAGGTAGGCGGATGTATTCCTTGAATATCCGTCGTTTCATCGATTCCATTGTTATCGCTCTTTCGCGAGGAGCCCCACTGGTAGAAGTATTACAGAGCCATGCCGAAGAAGCACAAAGCCTACAGAGGAATCGAATTACGGCCATAGCTGCCAAAGCTGAAATGGCCATGATGATTCCTGTTGTCTTTCTTATTCTTCCTATTTCAATTCTCTTTGCTCTGTGGCCATCTCTCTCAAATCTCAACATTTTTGCTCAAAGTTAGAAATTTCAATTCAAAACCAAACACTAGGAAAGAGGGAGAAATGAATCAGATAATCCATCAAAAAATGACAGAGTGTTACATCGAGATTGCCATGAGGGTCAGCGCCTTTAAGCGTTCTCGGTTCTTCAAAGCGCTCAGCGATGATAGAGGCGATGTACCAGGCTGGGTCTTAGTTGTTCTCATGACTACTGGGTTGGTCACTGCAATTTGGACAATTGCAGCACCTCGCCTAACAGCAATTCTCAAGAACTCTTTGGATGCAATGAATGGGATTCGCTAAATTGCTATTGAGATGGCTCAAATGCGAACGGGGAAATGTTGAGAGCGCTCTCGTGCTTATTCCCTTACTCTCATTATTTCTCATAGCTACCCAGATTAATGTGGCTATTCACGCAAGAAATATGGAGAAAGTTGCAGCCCAGGATCAGGCTTCTCATCAAGCTCTGACTGGAGAATTTGGTGAGTCAGAACTTTTCTTACCTATTTATTCTCCTGACCCTAATCACAACTTAGATCTCGTAATTACTACTCGAAATAGTGGCCTACCTTCACTCTTCGGCAAAGAACGACAAGTTGAAGTTCGAGGTATCGCCATTATTGAGAATCAACGATGATAATAAATCTTTGGAGAGATCAACGGGGAAGTGCATCTATAGAGTTTGTCCTCTTAGCTATCCCGCTATTCATCCCTCTTCTTCTCTATATGAACGCATTCTCTCAGGCAAGCGATGATCAAGAACGGCTGAGGACATTGGCTCGTGAATCAGTGCGCGCATTCGTTACCTCAGCAAATGATGATGTTGCATTTGAGGTCGCACATTCAGTGTTGCTCGAAGGTGGACAACTCCTAGGGTTTGAAGATCCAGAGAGCGAAATTCGAACTGATATTTCATGTTCAACCAGACCGTGTATATCGCCCGATTCAAAGATTGTTCTTACTCTTTCAATTCCACAGCGCCGCGTTCGAGTATCGGCAATCGAGTACGTCACGCCGTGGGCTTAAATGGTGAGTCGTGTGAAAGCGTTTTGGCGGGATGAAAGAGGATCCATTTCTCTGCTGATTATGAGCCTGTTCATGGCAACTGTAATTGTTTCCATCATCCTCACAAATATTTCTTCAATTTATCTAGCAAAGCGTGCACTTACTCAAGCTACTGAGGCAGCAGCACAAAGAGGGGTAAGAAACCTTGACGAGGATTCCTACTATCAAGGTGAATATAACCTTTGGCAATTAGCAAATAATCTTCTTGGAGAAGGTGAATCTGATCCCGGAATTCCAATCGATTGCGCACGAGGGAAGGTAGACGCACTAGGTGCAATGAGCGATTGGATTGAATTAGGTAAATCGGATGCGATAGCAAATAGTCGGAGGAACTTAGAAACTATCCAAGTCAATCGAATTGAATGCGATGGTTTCCAGTTAGAAATTTCGACTTCTGCGGATGTGCGACTTCCTTTTATTCTTCCATTCATAAATCTCGATAGTTTTAAAATATCATCTACCGTAGCAAGTATCGCTCAACGCAAAATCACGACAAATTTCTATGGAATCGATATCGGTTAAATTCTCGCTATCCTTACCCCATGGCTCGCGACTATGCACTCGAAATCTCTGAGATAGGCGCGACCCTTACTTCAATTGAAAAAGTTCTCGATCTGCCCAAACTTGAAGCCGAAGCGGTCGAACTTGAAGCAGCTGCGGGAGTGCCGAATTTATGGGATGACCCAGAAAAGGCACAGGCGGTAACCAGCAAACTATCCAGAGTTCAAGGATCTATTACCCGCCTGAAGAGTCTGCGCCGTCGAGTTGACGATTTACCTGTCCTCTTTGAATTGGCAGCCGGTGAACCAGATGGCTCGGCGCTCAAAGATGCAGAGGCTGAATTAGATTCAACTGTGAAGGCGATTAGCGAGCTCGAAGTAACAACTCTGCTTAATGGCGAATATGACGATCGTGATGCGTTGATCACCATTCGTTCTGAAGCAGGTGGCGTTGAGGCAGCTGACTGGGCTGAAATGTTGATGCGTATGTACCTGCGCTACTGCGAACGCCATGAATACAAAGTCGATGTTCTCGAAACTTCCTATGCCGAAGAAGCAGGAATTAAATCAACAACTTTTAGAGTAAGTGCTCCATACGCATATGGAACCCTTTCGGTAGAGCAGGGAACTCATCGTCTGGTTCGAATTTCGCCTTTTGATTCACAGTCTCGTCGCCACACTTCCTTTGCTGGTGTGGAAGTAGTGCCTGTCGTAGAACAGAGTGATCACATTGATTTGGATGAGAAAGAAATTCGCGTAGATGTTTATCGTTCATCAGGTCCAGGTGGACAAGGTGTTAACACGACTGACTCTGCTGTGCGATTAACACATATTCCAACTGGCATTGTGGTTTCGTGTCAGAACGAGCGCTCTCAAATTCAAAATAAGGCAACTGCTATGGCGGTGCTGCAATCTAAACTTCTAGAACGTCGTCGCCAAGAAGAACAAGCCAAAATCAATGCACTTAAGGGTGATAGTGGGGGATCATGGGGAAACCAGATGCGCTCCTATGTACTTGCGCCGTATCAAATGGTGAAAGATCTACGAAATAACCATGAAACTGGAAACACTGCTGCAGTATTAAATGGTGAAATTGATGATTTCATTGAAGCTGGAATTCGCTGGCGCCGCAGTTCTTCTCACGCTTAAAAACGCCCCCTCTGTGATTTATTCCTACCTGTGAATGGCGATATTTGGGGCGAATCAACCGAGAAATTGCACCCTCACTCCATAAACTAGGGGCAGGTCTCAAAGGAGCAGCAGTGATTCGTTTTGAAAATGTAACAAAGATTTATTCGGGCCAGGATCGACCGGCGCTCGATAGCGTGAGCCTGGAAATCACCAAGGGTGAATTCGTCTTCTTGGTCGGTATGTCAGGCTCTGGTAAGTCCACCTTCTTACGGTTGATTCTGCGTGAAGAGCGCCCAACCTCTGGAACCATTCATGTGGCGGGTAAAGATTTAGGAACTTTGGCAAACCATAAAGTGCCAGAGCTGCGTCGTCAGGTTGGGACCGTCTTCCAAGATTTCCGACTTCTTCCCAATAAAACAATTTCAGAGAACATTGCATTCTCGCTTCATGTTCTTGGATATTCGCAGAAGGAGATCAACCGCGAAGTTCCCGAGATGTTGGAACTGGTTGGTTTGGAAGATAAAGGAGATCGCCTGCCATCTGAGATTTCAGGTGGAGAACAACAACGTGTGGCTATTGCGCGCGCCTATGTGACTAAGCCCGCAATCATTATCGCTGACGAGCCAACAGGAAACCTCGACCCTGCGCTCTCAGTTGGCATTATGAAGTTGCTCGATCGCATCAATCGCGAAGGCACAACAGTTTTGATGGCTACCCACGATTCTGGAATTGTGGATCAGATGCGCAAGCGCGTTATCGAGCTAGATAGCGGCCACGTTATTCGCGACCAGGTTCGTGGCGTTTACGGATACACCGGATAATTACAAGAAGAGATATGGAGCAGTAACAATGCGTGCAGGATTTTTGTTAAGCGAAGTTCGAATCGGACTTCGCCGCAATCTCACGATGACCTTTGCTGTCATCGTTACTGTTGCAATCTCACTCTCACTTCTTGGAATTGGACTTCTCTCCAACTCACAAGTCAATGCCATGAAAGATTATTGGTATGACAAAATTGAAGTATCAGTATTTCTCTGTGGTTCTCTATCCGAATCTGCATCTTGTGCAGGTGGAGTAGTAACGCAAGAGCAGCGCGTATCGATCAAGGCAGATTTAGAAGCCCTACCAGTAGTTCAGAGCGTCTTCTATGAATCGCAGACTGAGGCGTTTGAGCGATTTAAAGAACGATTTAAAGATTCTGCCATCGCACAGAACGTCACAGCAGATCAATTGCCTGAATCTTTCCGTGTGAAGCTGAAAGATCCCACTCAATTTGATGTTGTTGTGAGCGCCTTCAGTGGTCGACCTGGCGTTGATATTGTGCAAGATCAGCGATCGATTCTTGAGAAATTCTTCCAACTCCTTGGAGTTCTCCGTAATGGAGCGTTAGCTGTTGGTCTACTTTCAGTTCTCACTGCAGCTCTACTTATTAGCAACACACTTCGTATCGCAGCCTTTAACCGTCGTCGCGAAACTGGAGTAATGAAATTAGTTGGAGCTTCATCTTGGTCTATCCAACTTCCATTCCTACTTGAAGGTGTTATCTCGGCAATTGTTGGATGGGGGCTCGCCTCAGGACTCTTAGCTGGCCTTAAGTACGTCATTGATACCAAGGTTGCGCCACTTCTAACCTTCACCAAATTTTTCGGTTGGGGCGAAGTCATCAGTGCATCCGCGTGGCTCTTACTGACAGGGCTCGTGGTCTCAACGTTGGCATCTCTCATCACGCTGCGCCGTTATCTCAAGGTCTAATTCAAGGTTTTATTCAAGGGGCTATTGAGATGGTTAAAGAAGTCGGCAAGAAGCTCATTGCAGCCAATAAGAAAGCCCGCCACGACTTCTCAATCGAAGATGTATATGAATGTGGAATCGTCCTGACCGGCACTGAAGTTAAATCGCTACGTGCAGGCCGCGCATCACTGATTGATGGATTCGCCATGATTGAAAATGGTGAACTTTGGCTTCACGGGGTACATATTCCGGAATACACCGAAGGAACATGGACCAATCACACTCCTCGCCGGAAGCGAAAGCTATTGGTTCATAAGATGGAGCTCCGCAAGATTGCCGGAAGAACGAAAGATTCTGGAATTACCCTGGTTCCGCTCCAGCTCTATTTCAATAATGGCAAGGCCAAGGTAGAAGTGGCTGTCGCTAAGGGAAAGAAAGCGCACGATAAGCGATCGACCTTGATGGAGAAGCAAGCCACCCGTGAAGTAAATCGCGAACTTTCTCGCCGACAGTCTGGCAAAGATTTCTAAATCTAAGCGTTAATTTTGGGGAATTTCTCAATTGTCCGGGGCGTTCTCTATACTGAGCACATCGCTTAGATAGATCGAGTCAGCAGACAAGAATGCAACTCCATACCTTCTAAGAAACCAATCCACTTCAATTTTGTAGTGGGTGAAGTGTCGAAAAATATTGAAAACTAAATAGCGCGAATTACGTTTCTTCATACCCTTGGGGGTGAACGGTCTCGACTTTAGCTGTTGAGGCAGGGGAAGCGGGCCGAGGAAGCCGGGATGATCTCGTAAACCATGAAACCCGTGCACACATAACTGCAGACAACAGTCGCAGTGATTTCGCACTAGCTGCATAAGCTAGTCCCGAATCCGTCAGCCCGGGCGCGCTCTCGTCCCGGAATCTGGCGTCGCTAGAGAGCTTTTCATTGAGATAGCGTTGCGAATATCTCGAGAGAACAGTTTCGCAAATGAGTTCGTTGAATACTTGTGTGTATGAGATTCAGAACTGAGAAAACGT
>JACCDW011669413.1_pt1 | contig 10034 bp, 11 predicted proteins | sample 7449781 | NCBI WGS metagenome assembly JACCDW01 (sample SAMN15323449, study PRJNA562643) | freshwater metagenome | isolation source: river surface water | place: USA:Blue River Watershed | collected 2017-08-18 | reverse complement strand
TGGCCTTTGCCGGTGCCAGGGGGGTCAACGCGATGTTACCAGGGCATCAGGACCGCCCGTCCCGATTGTGGTGGATCGTATGCCCGCTAATGGTGTAAGGCCCGACCCTGGCAGGAGCAGGTTCTCAAATGCCCCCCACCGCGCCAAGCCCCACCCCCCTCCAAAACCAGGGAAAAAAGAGGGGGTGGGGAAGCCCAGGGTCAACTGGCAGCGATCGCCAGCTTCGCCTTGTCCACGTGGAAGTCAGCGAAATCGCCAAACTTCTCCTTGGTCCCCTCCATGTCATACTCACCGCTGATCAACTGGCCGACCCAAGCCTGCAGCGAACGAGCTGCCTCAGGATTGGCGTGGTGAGTCGCCACCTCCGTGGCGAAGTTCAGGGCCTCGTACACCGTGCACTTCACCGGCAAGGTCCGCTGACGCTTCACGGTCAGCGAGTCCAGATTGCTGATCCCGTAAGTCAGGGCCGTGTCACCCGTCATCTTGTGGAAGGCCGACAGGATCGGCAGCTCCTCCGTCACGGAGCCCTCCACATTCGAATTGAAGCGATCGGTCAGGATCGACTTGCCACCGGTGATACCGCCCGTGTTCGCAGCCTTGGCGATCGTCCGGTAGAGCTGGGCGGTCTCGTAGACAGAAGCCCAGCTCGACTGAGCCGACTCAAAACGCTGGCGGATGGCAGCGAAGCCCTCCTCATTGTTAAACCCGTCCAGGGCCTTGGTGAGGGCGAACACGCCACTCTCACCCTTGCCCACCGCCACCTGCGAACGGAAGGCCTTGGCGAACCCGATCGCCCCGTTGCCACAGATCTGGCGGAGGAGCATGAGGTACAGGTTGGGATTGCCAAACCCGTCGATCGGGCTGTGCAGCGAGAACTTGTTGCAGAAGCTGTCGCCATTGATGGTGAACTCGCCACCGTCGATGCGGGGAGAGTGGGTGGACGAGAGGATCCCACCGCTGTACTGGAGCTGGTCGCCACCGAACTCCTTGACCAGGCCGGACAACTCGTCGTACTTCAGCAGGGGACGGTCGACGCCGGTCGCAGCCAGCACCGTCTTACGCTCCGTGACCCCGCCCTTCTGGGTGGGGATCTTGCGGGTCTCGACGCACACCCGCACCTTGTCGCTGCCGTTGCGGTCAGCGATGCGGTCGAACACCTCGCCGTACTCGAAGTACTTGAAGAACTGGCTGTTGAAGCCGTACTTCGCAAAGATCGAGGTCCAGAACCTGGGGGACGGCTGCGTTTCGTCGCCGTCCAGGCTGATGGCGCGCACCACGTGCTTGCCGGTCTTCTTCTGCTCCGCCCGGACCACGATGTCCTTCAGGCTCACGTTCCGGTAATCGAAAGAAACTTCGTTCAGGCTCATGTCAATCTCCTAATTCCACCACCAAACCGGCAGCACCGCGCCGCCTCACAAAACCCTGTGGCAACCATCGACCACTGCTAAAATAAATACTGGGGATTCTCCGCAAATCCCCCTAATTATCCCCACCGCGACGACGAGGCTTCTTGTCCATCGCCTTCCTCAGGAACTGTGGCAGCACCACCACGCTGGTAGCAATCGCCATCCGCGCAGCATTATTGATATCATCAAGATTCTCATTCAAAGTCAGCGATTTCCACCCCTGGGACTCCCACAAGAACTGATAGCGCGCGTTAGCCACACGCAAGAACGGATACTTCGTCAATTTCGACTGCACAATCTGCTTGATCGGCAAATCCTTGTGCCTACGCAGCACACGACCAGCCATCTGCATAGTAGGCCCTCTAGAGCCATCACGCACCCACACAGTCTTCAAATCAGGACAATCAAAGCCCTCAGTCAGCTTCATGCAATTCACCAGGACCTGCAATCGGCCGCTAGCAAAAGCCTCAGCCTGGCTCTCAACATCACTACTGCCAGTAACCACATCAGACCGGATACCAGCATCAAGCAGCAACTGATTCAAGCGATGGCACTGCTCGAGGTCGAGGAAATAGAAGATCGATTTCCCCCATTTGTCCACAGCAGCCAGATATTGCTTGGCAACCGTGTCCACAGTCCAGTCAGGGATCGTGAAATGATCAAACGTGCTGAGGTAACCGTCAGCTATCAGCCGATGGATGCCAGCATCCTTGATCACCTTCTCGAAGCACAGCTTGAGATCGTCGCAGCGGAAAGGCGTGGCCGACAGGCCAAGGACGAACTCCGGTTTCAGGGAGCAGTGGATGTTGGCCATGGAGCCAGCAGCGTCGTGGTGCCCCTCGTCCGACACGACCAGTAGGGGCTTGGACCGGTCAAACAGATCGGCCGGATTCTTGCTGAACATCGACACGAACTGGACGTTCCGCACGCCGATCTGCTTCGACAGGTTTTCCCGCTCAGCCTGTGCCAGCAGGTTCCTGCGCATGGCCACCCAGGCCACCTGCAGATCGGGATGCTCCTCCTGCAGACCCCGCGCCGTCATCAGGCCCATGCTCGTCTTGCCGGAGCCCGTGGGGGACTCGATCAGGACGGACTTAGCAGCACGCTCAGTCTGCCCGTTGCGGTTCACGTGACGGCCGGCGAACATGTCCACGGCCTGCTGGACGATCCGCTGCTGGTAAGGGCGGGGCTCAAGCTTCGTGCTGGCGACCACTTTGTCGAAATCGAACATCGCGCTTCTCCTTGTCACAATTGGGAACACTTCCCTGTGGCACCATCATCCCAATTTATAAAATCGAAATGAAACACCCCCTGGGCCGGTAGGCGACCCAGGGGGCGGGACGACCCCCGCCAACGGCGGGGAGCCGGTCACGGCTTGATGTAGCGGACGGCGCAGGAGCCGATCAGCTGCAGGAACTGCTTGAAGCGGGTAACGTCCTTGCCGACGTGGCTCGTCACGCTGTCGAGGGTGCCAGGGCGGAGAGTCCGCTTCGTGGTAACGTCCAGAAGCTCGTCAGCCTGGTCTTCCGTCAGCACCCTCTTCTCGAGCAGCTCACCACGGCAGGCCTCGAGGTGCTTGGCGAGGCAATCCATCACCCCAGGGATCCCCATGATCACACGGTTGAAGGCGAACCGGCTCTCCTCGTAGACGAGGCTGGCCATCTTGTCCTCACCCAGCAACTCGATCAGATCGCGCTCCTGCTCCTCAGACAGGCCATACTGGCCCGACCGGTCCTGGAACACGAAATTCACGCTGTCGCCGGTCTCAGGGTTCACCAGCAGCATCGGCGCGTCCGGCGACTTCTCAGCGCGGACGTAATCGGAGGCGAACAGCTCCTCCGCCTTCTTGAGCAACTGGCTCTTGAGATTGGCCTGGCGGGTCTCGAGGGCCTTACGCTCGGCCTCCGACTGCACCAGGGCGGTGACAGCCTCCCGCAGGGCGTTCTCAGTGAGCTGCCATGTCGTGCTCTTCTTCTTCGACACGGGAGCAGCAGCGGTCTTGGCCTTGGCCTTAGCGAAAATCGACATGATCCAGATCCTCCAAAGAAATCACCAGAGAAAAGAGGGGAGGGGAACACCCCCTCACCCTCACACCGAACTGTGTCACCCGCACCAGGGGTGCCAAAATCAGCAGGGGACAGCCTCAAGCTGCCACCTGCTGCTCTTCCGTCCCTCAGAGTCAGCCAGGGCCTTGGCCTCAGCCAGCTCAAGCCCAGCGTAGCGGACCACGTCCTCCATGGCCAGATCATCGATCAGGCCGACGACGACCCCGTTGTCGTGGAAGAAGAGGTAACCGCGCCCACCGTCGCCCTCGATGAGGCTGAAGCTCGACCACTTCCTGAGGGGGGCGACCTTCTCAAACATGAAGGTCACTTGCAGCCTGCCGTCATCCTTCACGTTGATGCCGACCTTCGTGTTGAGGGCAGCGATCTCGTTCTGCAGGTCGCTGTAACCCTCGCCGATCTTCGCGATCAGTTGCATTGTCCGTCCTCCTTGGCATTATCGCCATCGTCCTGTGTCACCTGACCCAGGTCCTCTAAAATCGACTCCTGCACGATCTGGGACATGGCCATCTCGATACCCGCGATCTTGTCACGGATGAGCTTGGCCTCGCAGGCCACGGTGATCCGATCTGTGAAATTCATGAAGTCACGAGCCAACCGGTAGTATCCCCGCTGGCGGTCGAGCTTCTCACGGAGTCTCTGGTGCTGGCGCGCCAGGTCATCCATACCATGCGTCCCAGCGCGGTACTTTTTCAGTGACAATTGGCACCATTTCTTTTTTCGTTGAAGCGACATCTGAACCTCCTTGAAACAAGACAATCGCGACCAGGAACCGGTTTCTTGTGGCACGCGGCATCGCCCGCTAAAGTGCCGGCCGGAAACGATTTCGGCCAGGAGGATCACCCCCTGGCCGCTTGTGTCAGCTCGAATTGGATTTTCAAAATCAGATCGGCGTGTCGGCCCCAGCCATTAGCTGAGCATCCCGGTCAGATTTCACGATAGTAATAGCTTCAATCTCTTGTGATTTCAATTTGGTCTTGTTAAATCGCGCGCTAAGCAACTCGCCCCAGGTCTTGCACCCGGTAGCACGCCTAATCTTGGCAAAAAGCTCCGCGTTACTAATCCAGTCAGGAAGCAACAAAGACACCAGGAAAGGACCGTCAGCCGTCTGGACTGATATTGTCGGATGATACGCCAAGATACTAGGCATAACCGGATCCTCCGTGACTATACCTTTATCTTTGACACTCATATCGAAGACCTCCTAAACAATATCGAAAAATCACAATTTTAGCTAGGCCACCAGGCTGCCACAACACCCCGCCGGAAGCACTGCAACCAAGGAGCCCAAAATGATTTACCCGCCGCGCCCCGAAAACGTCATCCCCAGGGACCTCGACATCAGGTGGCTCCACACCTGGCTCCTGCAGATCAAATACAACGACACCAGGGTAGTAATCACGTACGGCAAGGACGACATCAAGATCTACAACAGACACAAGGAGCCGCTCAAGAAGCACAAGCCCACACCGGAACTCATCAAAGACCTAGAAGGACTCCGCCACAAGCTCGACATACAGGAGGACACCATCCTCGACGGCGGGCTGCTCGACGACAGCACGATCGCCATCTGGGACATACTCAAGCACAACGGCACCAAGCTGCTCGGCACCACCTACGCGGAGAGGCACGCGCGCCTACACGCGATTTCCTCGCTGGAAAACCTGCCGCGTTTCGGGCACCAGATCCTGCCGCACGTCTACACCCCCCACAACTGGACCTGGTCAGAAAGGGACCAGATCTGGGAAATTGTGGCAAACACAAACACGGCCGAAAATAAGGTCGCCCTGGAAGGTATTGTCTACAAGGACCCCCAGGGAGTGCTGGAGCCCGGGTACAAGGAAAAGAACAACACCAGCTGGCTGGTCAAGTCCAGGATAACCACCGGCCGTCACAGGTTCTAGAGGGAAGAAGAATGCCAGGGATCCCATACGAGTACACAGGCAGATTCGTCAAAGACAGAGCAAGGATATACAGACTATGTCAAGCGCGCCCCACACACCTCGAAGCAATAGCCAAGCACGCCAAACTGACACCAGGCCAAGTCCTGGAGTCACACCTGATCCCACTCACCAAGAAGGGCCTGGCCCAGATGACTGCACCAGGTGTGTACAGGACTGGCCGCACGTCCAGTACATCCTCAGCATCCTCCGCGCCATCGGACACTTCACCTACCAGTACGCAGCCAAGCACCCCACCAAGCTGTGCACCCAGCGCGACATCATGGTCACCAACTACAAGGGCGAAAGACTAGCTGTGATGAGCGTGCAACTCACCGGCGACCCAGTCCTCAAGATCCACTATGGCAGGTCAGAGAACACGGAATTCATCCACAGGATCGCCTACGACCCGGTAAACCACGAGGAACAAGTAGCGCGCTTCAGGACAGCCGTCGAGTACCTGAGGAACTATGAGGAGAGGATCTACCTAGACGCGCACATCATCCGGGGCTGACGAGGCTTTCCTCGCTGGAAACGCGTAACACCAAAGGATGCACCAATGAGCACTGACGTCGCACCAACCCACTGCACCAGGTGCATGAAGAATTGGCCATTTATCACCTATATCCTTGACATACTAAAGGAGATAAGCACAGAAAAGTTCAGATATTACCAACCATCATGCCTATTATACAAGCACCAGTTATTACAATCCGGCCGACCACCAGGCCAACACACCAACCCAGATTTTGAACCCTCACCTGGCCTGCCACAAGAATCAGGTGCAATGACACCAGTCCTCGGCGGTCTCCACGCGGACATGAAGAGCTGCGCAGCACTGGAGGAACTAGACGCGCCGTCCTGGTACCAGGGGCACAACGCCTGGCCAGCCTCGCGTTCCTCTTTCATGCCACACATAATCAGCGAGCCCCCCGGCGCGGCCGGACAGGCCTCGGCGACTCCATCACCATACCCGGGCGACTGCCGCATATACATCAACTGGGTCCCAGGCATGATCGTCGTGGACCAGGCGTTCAGCCGGACACTGAAATTCGACCCCAGCAACCACGAGGAATTCAAGGCAAGCCTGACCGACGCGTTACAGAGGGCCAAGGCACCAGCCCCAACCCAGCTCAAGTACATCTGATGTGCACCATCGGCCTCGGAAGTGCACGCCAGGCGACCCTCGGGTTTCCTCCTTGGAACAATCATGAAACAGTGTATGCAATGCAACGAATTTAAGCCTAAATCAGATTTCTATACCCCAGACAGAAAGACTGTTAGATGCAAGAAGTGCCAGTCCGCATTCCTTAAGCAATATAGAGCACAGAGCAGATTAGACGCACTAATTGCTTATGGCGGTGAAAGGCCAAAATGTAGTTGCCCAGGTTGCGGTGAAGACCACTTAGCGTTCCTTTGTATTGACCACGAATCTGGCGGCGGAAATCAACATCGTGCTGAATTATGCAAAGGCGACTGGAAATGCAAGGGAAAAGGAGGCCCAGGCGGTGGAGTATTCTATCGTTGGCTTAAGAAGCACAATTACCCCAAAGGTTATAGGATTTTATGCCATAATTGCAACACCGCCAGAGGCACAGGATCATGCCCAGTACATGAACAATGATTCGAGCAAATATCACATGTAATAGTGATATTTGCTCGATCGACTAAAACCACTCTGTCGTCCAATCGACGCAATTAGCAGGTCAGCGAGAGCGCCGCCCACGAACTGCTAAGAGGACACCCCCAGCGCGAAAGGGGAAATGAGGGTCTGAGTCCCTCCAGAGACCAAATAGTCCCACGAATAGAACCGAAACGTCCACCACACGATCCCCACCGCGCCACGAATAGAACCACGAATAGAATCACACCTCCACCACAGCCTGCTCCACAATCAGCCCAGACACACCAGGACCCGCCTTCGGAATCTTGTGCCCAGCCACACGCCACCCAGGATGCCAAAGGACACCCTTGAAAGGCGCGCTCCCACCCACATTACCCACCAGCTGAACCCCAGAAGCGTCAAAACCCTCCTCCAGGACCACCTGGTCACCCTCCTTCAAATCCATCACGGGCACCAGGGACACATAATCCAGCAGCGCCTTCCTCGTCTTGGCCAACACAGGCCTCACAGCACCCCCCACCATCTCATCAGAATACTCCCCCATGTCCTCCATGATCAGATCGAGGAACCTGGCCTCCCTCTGAAGTAGCTTGAAAAGCCTGAAAGGCTCAGGAGAAAGCTCCTCGGGAACCTCCCTGACCACCACAGGCCCACGCCGCAACACCCTTATGGCTTCCTTGAGCCCGGAGAGCCTGAACCGGCCCAGAGCCAACACGCCAACAAAGCCCAAGAAAAGGCCAAGAAAAACACCAGAAAGTAAAAGCATACCACACCATCCTTTCAAAATAATTTTCAGAAACGAAAGAGGCCAGGAGAATCACCTCCTGGCCCCTCAGCACATCCGTGCTATCAGCTCAAGGACCTATATGGCCCAAGAGCTTTCCTTCTTGGAAACATCAACCAGCCGGCGGAGCCTCAGCAGGAGCCTGGACCCGCTTCCGCACATCCAGCTCAAGCAGACCAAACACCTCCTCATGCCGCGCAATAGTCATCTGAAGCGCGGCAAGCAACCTCTTGGCCGTGTAAAGGCCCAAAATCGCCTTCGTAGAGACCCGAACCTCCTGCTGACCCTCAGCAAAAGGATTCACATTGATCCCGAGATCAATGATAAGCTCCTCAGGAGTCGCACTAACGCGGGCGAAGTTCGTGTAAACCGTCTCCGCGCCCTCATCCTTCAGCAGGATCTCAACCTGGCCATCCTGGGGAACCGTCTCAGCCTGCGCAACCGGAGCATCAGCCATGTGTAAAGCACCTCTAAAAACGTGAAAGTGATCCAAGAATATTTATCAGCGCAACGAGCGCGAAGCGCGAAAGGGCGCGAGGGCAGAAGCTCATGAGGCGCGAGAACAACGCGCAAAAAGCGCAATGCTAAAGAGAGCTAGCTCCCTGTATGTGGCGTATGTGCCTTTTTATGTGGCATATGGGCATTTGGGTAGGGGGGAATTATGGGTATATATGAATATCGTCCCGTGACCCTATTGATAGTCGGTCGATTTGACCTTTTTCTTTTTGTCTTTTGACTATTTTCTTTGGGCCTTTTGGGCCTTTTCTTTTCTCTTTCGTCCCTTTCCCTTCTCTTTTCTTTCCCTTTTTTTTCTGGTGCTTTTCTTTTTCTTTCTGGGCAGGGTTATGCTATTTTTTGGTATGTGCCGGTTTGTGGGTTTCGGATTTTTACGTTTGTGAAGGTGATTTCGTTTTCTAGGTCTTCTGGGTTTGCTGTTGTTCTGGTGGCTGTTATGTTGTATTTTTTGGTTTGTTGGTCTATGGGTTCTAGGTAGTTGGTTATGTCGCCTATGGTGTTGTCGAGGATTTTGTCTATTTGGTCCATGTCTCTTTGGTTGGCTTCTATTAGTATGTGGTTTGGGCTTATTTCGTCTTCTTGGGCGTTGTCTACCAGGAGGTTGGATAGCATTCCTCTGTCGTCTATGTCGTAGCCGATGGTGTAGGTTTCGTATTGGTTTTGGTATGTGGTGCGGTGGCGGATTTTGGTGTAGTCTGGTCCTTCGGTTATGGTGATTTCTATGTTGGTGGTGGTTGGGTAGGATTCGCGTAGTTTGTATTTTGCGGCTTCTATGTCTGTTCTGATGTCTGTGTCTCTTCTTTTTGTGGTGTTTTTGATGGGTGTGGTGAGGAGCCATTGTTCGTATTCGGGGATTGGGTTGCCGCTGGCGATGTATGTGGAGATGTCGTCGAGTAGGGCTAGGTATGTGGGTTTTTTGTCTGTGTATGCGGGTTGGTGGTCTTTGGTTTGTGGGTCTTTTATGCAGAAGTCTGTGATTTGATCTTTGGTGATTTGTTGCATTTTGTCGTGGCCTGGTTTGTCTTTGATCATGTTTGTGAATATGATGAGGCAGGTTATGGCTCTGTAGGGGTGGTATGTGCTGAGGTGGTTGAAGTAGTCGAGGACTGGTTTTGTGACTGGGTTGGCTTTGTAGGCGAAGTAGACTGCTGCCGTTCTGTCGTTGTATGTGATGTCTGCTTTGCTGAGTAGTTGTTGTTCGAGTTCTGGCCAGTCTGGGAAGTTGCGGGCGGGGCCGTTTTCTGGTCTGGCGTAGGCGCGGACGTAGTCGTAGACTGCTTTGCGGGTGTTGCTGAGCAGTAGTGTTCTTTCTTCTTGGGTGAGTTTGTCTGGTGTGCTGTTTTCTGGGTCGTTTTGTACTTTGTCTAGTATGCGTTCGAAGGCTGTGAGGTGGTTTTGTCTTTCTGCTTTTATCTGGTTTCCGTGGTTGGTGATGATGTCTTCGACTATTTTGATGATTTCTGGGCGGGTTTCGTCTACGTTGCCGCTGTTTTTGATTTGGGACCGGTCGAGGGCGAATAGGGTGGTGGGGTTGTTGTTTTTGAATATCATTATTTGTGGGCTGGTTCTGAGGTGGGTTTGGGCTGTGTGTTCGTTTCTGACGCACCAGGAGGGACCGTCTCCTTCTTCTCCGCTGCCGCTGGACCATTTGGCGAGGGATTCTGGGTCGTAGAAGGCGTAGGCGTAGTAGGTGATGTCGGG
>JACCDW011958269.1_pt1 | contig 10035 bp, 11 predicted proteins | sample 7449781 | NCBI WGS metagenome assembly JACCDW01 (sample SAMN15323449, study PRJNA562643) | freshwater metagenome | isolation source: river surface water | place: USA:Blue River Watershed | collected 2017-08-18 | reverse complement strand
GATGTGTTCACAAATACTTACAACAACTTTGCAAATACTACTAATGCTGCATTGAATAAGGTCACAAATGTTCTTCCAGCTATGAATGAAGTAGTTCCTGAGGTTGTTGCCTCTCCTGCAGTTGCTGCTGGGGCATCTACTATTGGACGCACAGCCATCTTTGCTGGATTGGTCATCGCTTTTCTGATTCTGTTTACTTATTTCCGAAATGAAATAACATCAGGATTTAATGCTTTTGTAGTTCAACTCCGTGAAACTTTGGGTATGAATGTTCCATCTCCGGTGGAGCAGAAACCTACGGCTGGAGAGATTGATGTTTTGAAACCGTCTACACCTCCTGAAGATGAAAAGGTGCCATCTTCTCTTGCTGAGAAAGTCCTTCCCCAAGGAGGAGCAGGTCCTGAAGTTTTCAATGTAAGCAAGAACAGTTTCACTTATTACGACGCTGAGCCTCTTTGCAAGGCGCTGGGTGCTGAGTTGGCTACATATGAGCAAGTGAAGCAGGCATGGGATCGCGGAGCTGATTGGTGCAACTATGGTTGGGTGAAGGGACAAAATGCAGTGTATCCCACATCTCAAGATACTTGGCAGAAACTTCAGAGTGGACCTGAGGAACAACGAATGGCATGTGGGAAACCAGGTATAAATGGTGGGTATTTTGACAATCCTGAACTCCGTTTTGGTGTAAACTGTTATGGTCCTAAGCCTACTCAATCAAAACACGACGAAGAGGCTGTAGCAAAACGCACAGGTGTGCCCCTGACTCCCTCAGGTATTGAGTTTGATAAGAAAGTCAATAAATACCGTGGAGAATCTGATAGCATTGGTATTCTCCCCTTCAATGAAGGCAAATGGAGCAGTTCGTAAAAATTGACATTCTTAGAAAATAGATCAGAGATTTCACCATGCCACCTAAAAATAAATCCCCCTTGCGGTATCCTGGTGGAAAAACACGCGCAATTTCATTCTTACAGGACGTTCTTCAAACAGAATATCCTACAAGAAAGATTCTTCTATCTCCTTTTCTGGGAGGAGGCAGTTTTGAACTGGCTATGGCATCTGAAGGATACACAGTTCATGCCAATGATCTTTTCGCTCCATTAGCTCTGTTTTGGAATGAAGTAAAGAATCATCCACAAGAACTGGCTACACATGTTCAAAATCAAATGCCTGTGAGTAAAGAAAAATTTCAGGAATTCCGAAGCAAGATTCTGACTGACACTACACCTCTTCAGATTGCATCTATGTATTTCATTATCAATCGTTGCTCATTTAGTGGATCTACTTTCTGCGGAGGATATTCAGCACAGGCTGCTTCTGAACGCCTTACCCCTTCCTCTTTAGAAACTCTGAAACAAGTGAATCTTACTCGTGTCACAATTTCAAATCTGGATGTTTTAGAGTTTTTGAAAAAATACCCTCAAACTGCACAAACAGTTCTCTATGCTGATCCTCCTTATTTCATTTCATCTTATATTTATGGACGCGATGGAGATTTGCATGAGTCGTTTGATCACAAAGCCTTTGCTGAAGCTATTCAAAAACGATCTGATTGGATGATTAGTTACAATGATTGTGAATATATTCGTTCTTTGTATAAAGGCTGTCGTTTCTTAACCCCCTCATGGGCATATGGAATGAACAAGTCTAAAACTTCTTCCGAAATATTGATCCTTCCTTCACTTTCCTAAAAATTGACAAACATTGATAGTTGAGTCCTTGCACACCACACCATGGACTATTCTAAAAAATCTCGTGAAGAACTTATTGCTCTCTGCAAAGAAAAGAGCATCAAGGGATACAGTGGCAAGAAGAAGGAGGACCTCATCAAACTTCTATCAGATGCCACACAACCCCAAAATGAAGTGGTCACGGTGGCTCCTTCCAATGAGCCTCCTTCCAATAAACTTACAATGATTGATCTCTTCGCTGGAACAGGGGCATTCAGTCTGGCATTTGAAACGACAAATGATGTGAAGGTAGTGTTTGGGAATGATATGGTTGAACATTCTAAGAAAATCTATGATGAAAACTTCTCTCACAAACTGACTCTTAAAAATCTAAATGAAGTCAAAAATGAAGAGATCCCACGCCATGATATTCTGACTGGAGGCTTTCCCTGCCAGCCATTTAGTATTGCTGGATATCAAGAAGGATTTAATGATGAGCGTTCAAATGTATTTTGGAAGATCCTATCTATTATTGATCACCATCAACCAAAGTGTGTGATTCTGGAAAATGTGAAAAATCTGGTGTCTCATGATGACAAGCGAACCTTCAAAACGATTAAAGAAAACCTGGAAAAGAGAGGATATCATATTCGCTACAAAGTTCTCAATACTGCTGAGATTACTGGAATCCCTCAGCACAGAGAGCGTATTTACATTGTATGTCTTAAATCCAAAGAGATCTTTGATAAGTTTACTCTGGATTTCCCCAAGGTGAACAAGAAAAAGATTTCTGAAATGCTGGAAAAGGATGTGCCAAGTAAATATTACTATACTGACAAATCCAGCACATGGAATCTGGTCAAAGCGAATGTAACCAAAAAAGAAACAATTTATCAATACAGGCGAGTGTATGTTCGTGAGAACAAAAGCAATGAATGCCCAACACTCACTGCAAACATGGGAGGTGGTGGACACAATGTTCCCCTGGTTTTGGATGAAAAAGGGATTCGCAAGTTGACGCCCAGAGAGTGCTTCAACTTCCAAGGATTTCCCGCTTCGTATAAGCTCCCTGCTCTTTCTGATTCCAATCTGTATAAGCTTGCTGGAAATGCGGTTTCTGTGCCTGTTGTGAAGCTCATTGTAGATCGCCTTGTGCCGTTGCTGAAAGCATAGGCGAATCCATAGAATAAATCTTTACAGCATATGAACTTTGAAGGACGGCAGGAAGAAGACGTAGCTCTACACGCTTTTTTGATTTGTAGAGTTTTACATTTCCATAAGCAGGATTGATGAAATCACTAATAGTGACATTTACACACGATTCTGCACCGATAAATCCTACAGAAGATACATTTGGAATGTTTTCCATATTGATCTTGAAACAAACCAGATAAACTTCTTTAAAAGTGGAAACAAAGGCAAGAATATACAAATCAGTCAGATTTTTTTCCTGTTTTACATCTTTAAGTTTTTTAGAATATTCATCCATAAAGAGTTTCACCGCTTCCTTATCTTTTTTCTCTTTAAAGAGAACATCCAGGTTTGCTCCTGCCGTTTTAAAGTTTTGGACAACGGATTTTTCATTTGACTGATTTTTATTCATGATCACACACATATCATCAATCCCTTCATTGACACTAGTCTTTACATCCATTGCACAATGCCCACTGCCAATCATCTTTCCGTTTGTAGCTTTGGCAGTGAAATATTCACTGAACTCATCTTCTACAAAAATCGCGCGATTGGTGTCTAGATAAAACTGTTTCCGCGGGTTCATATATCCTTCCATGAGTTCCTTCATTTTTCCAACATTTAATGATGTTGGAAGACTGCAGAGAGTTAGAACTTCTTTTTTTTGTGTAGGTGGATCAGACATTGGGAGAGAGAAGGTTGTATAAAACGCTCCATATGAGGCTGGTTTCAATTTTTTATAACGAAAGATGCTTCTGGCAAGTATTGATGACATCGTTAGTCTTTCCCTAAAGGGAAATGAGTTCAATTTTAATACAAACTATTTCTGTCCTTGCCTTGACCAATCGCTTCTGATGCTTGTTCAGCTGGAATATACATATCGTCATACTCATCTTCTTCTTCCAGCTCTCTGGTTATTTTATCAGTCACTGGTGAGTTTTCCAAATCTAGGCGATTATAAACAAAGGAAGGTAAAAGCAATCTATTCCGAAAGTTATCATCATAGAAATCTGTCATCCATTGCCAATCATGCCAAAAGGTATCCCAATCATCTTTAGAAATTCCAAAATTCAAATAATAATCCAAATCCAAGTCATTTATATTTTTTCCATGTCTCTCACGAGAAAAAGGTTGCCGACAAAAATCTTGACGATTTTCATTATACAGTATGTTTGCTAAATCATTTGCAAGATGAATATTTGCTTGAAATATGTATCCATGAGCTTTTACAAAAGGAATGAGTCCTTCATTTATAAAATATTGGAAGCTTTGAAATCGTTTCACAACAGACGAATCATCACGAAAATCAATATACACCAAAGTATGAAGCCATTCTCTCCATTTTAGCTCTTTTTTGTTGTTGTAATATGTTTTCCACAACACAGTTCCTGACGGATTCATGGGGGTTCTTTTTAGAAAGTTAGGGAATAAACCTTACTAACTATCCTTGGAAAAAATCCTTTAACCCGAGTAGAATGCGGAGTCAGTTTATGAATGCCTGGTTGGCTATTACATCAGGAAATCCATCTAACTTCAATAAAAAATATGGTGTTAGCCCTAAAGCGAGAAAAACGCGACGCGTAAATCGCAAAGGTAGTCGCAAAACACGTCGTGCTGGTCGTCGTTAATGACGATTCATCTCAAGTTGTGCAGGTGGAGGAGGTGGAGGTGGCAAAGGAGCGGGAGGAGCTCCTGTTTGCTTTTTGAGTTTCTTGTTAACTTCAAACCCTCGCTGTTGTTTTAGGAACTTCATGATGTTGGGTGTTTCATCTAAATGACCAGCTGAGGCTGCGCCTTTGGAGATATAATACGCCCGGAGAAGTTCTTCAATCCTGTGAAGGGTCAAAGGCTGGGAATGACGTTCTTCGTGAATCATTAAACGTCCACCTGCGATTTGTATGATAGCATTCTCCATTGAGTTTTGTTGGAGATGAGTGATGATTTTGTTTTCATACTCATCCCGAACTTTGCGAGCATTTGTAGCCTGACGATTTAGTCCAAGAGCAAGATTATCATAATGAACCCAGTTTCGCACCCAGTTGCCCAAATCATTTGTATTCATAGTCCTGTTTCTAGACATTCATTGGAAAGGGTGCTATATAAGAACCCGCAACACCGGGTGATGGTTGCCTCATTTGAATAAAGACCATTGCAAATGTCAACATTGCCACAATCAATAATAAAGTAAATAAGACACATGTCAAAACGATGTAGGGAAATACACGATCCATAACATGAGTGAGTAATGGATCAATCAAATAGTGTTGAATACGCTCTTTTGTTGTTGGTTCATTCAAAAAAACAATAGCTTTTTCCATGAACCCTTCTAAGATTGATTTACGATTTCCATTCAGTCCCGGTTTGCCTGTTGTCATACTATCCCTTTTTTCTAAAAAAACTGGGTTCGTTTGGCGTATTTTTGGAAAGAGAAATGGAGCAAAGGATAGTAGTATTCATGGAAATCGGTGCTCCTACTTACATTGCTTCAGAGACATTGTATGTGTTTCCCATTCTTGTATCTAGATTTGAACTCCAATCCAAGGCGACTTATTTAGAGCCTGTGGACTTTCCGGATGCCCCAGATGTGACAGTAGAAAGCGTAAAAGCCACGATTGATACATTGATTAATGAGTTTATTGAGAAAACAAAGAAGTATTTTGCTACACCACTGCGATCAAAGACTATACTCTCCCGACTCAATCATGTATGGGAGGGTATACCTTTGGAGAATCATTCAAAAGTGGCTGGATGGTATAGTGTAATCTGGAAGCCTTCTAAACTCAAGATTGCACCTCGTGAGTTTACATTGGTTTGGAAATCCAGTGAACTACGAGCTGAAGAACCCATGATTCCTTCCAACTATCTGGCGGATGCCGAATCACGCAGTCCTTCTCCGGCACCTGAAGTTCGCACGATCCAGATTCAGCAAGGAAACACTTTAGCAAACGGACTAGAAGAACTTGAGCCTGATTTTTCAGATACAAAGGACTCCCGAATGGTTACTTTGGAATACGAAGCTCCTGCGCACAGAATGGAAAAGAAGAAGATTCGTGAAGCGAAACTCCGAGCGGCCTTGGCGGCTTTAAAGGCAGAACGATTGGCAGAGAGATATTATCAAAAATACGGCACTCTTCCTGGAGATGATTCTTCCGACTTAAGTTCAGATTCCGAAATTGAAGAATCTTAAGATTTTAGGGTTCTTGAAAAAAAATATAGACTTGGACTAATACAGAGACAACGAATGGCTAGTGTTGCAATGGATATTCGTACCTTAGTATTTGCTATTTTGGTTTTAGCTGTTTTTGTAGGCGGTGCTTACCTACTCAATCCTGGTTATGTTGGTCGCTTGCTCGGCATGCGTGAGGGCTTTGACAATGGCACCAACAATGGTGTCTTGAGCAGCTCTTCCAATAACAAGATGAACAATGCTTCTATGAATGTAAATGGTGCCAATCAGATGAATGCAAACATGAGCAATGCCAACGCTGCGTTGACGAACAATCAGAATGCAGCCATGAACATTGCTGGCAATGTTGCCAATGCCACAAACTCAACCAACACGACTGAGGGTTTTGGCAATCTTTCTGATTATGAAGGTCCTGCTGGCTTTGGCAATGCTGAGCAGCCCGCTGGATGCTATCCTCGCGACCAGTTGACGCCCGGTGAGTTGCTTCCTAAGGATCCTAACTCTGTGTGGGCTCAGCAGAACCCCATGGGAACTGGCTCCCTCAAGGGTAAGAACTTCTTGAGCGCTGGTGCTTTGATTGGTGTAAACACTGTTGGACAGTCCCTCCGCAATGCCAACTACCAGCTCCGCTCTGAGCCCCCTAACCCTCAGGTAGCTGTTTCCGTGTTCAACCAGACCACCATTGAGCCTGACGTCAATCGTCGCAACTTGGAGATCGCTTAAATACGTAGTTTAGAAATAAAACCATTTTTTTGAAGGATGGAGCATCACTCAAAAAAATATAGAAGTATTTGATTTACAATGTCTTTTCAATCGCCTTGATATCTCCAACCACTTTTCCAAAATCTTTCTCCATTTGTTTTTCTTCTCTATCAATGGTTTGTTTTACAACCTCTCCATCTTTCTTTAGAGCTTGTGCTGTATCTCGCTCTTCACCATACAACCACTCATAAAGTCGGCGACTGATTAAATCAATCTTCTTCAAGAGATTAGTCTGTGTAGCTACCAAGACGAACCCAATGACAACCTCACCCTCATATTCTGTAGATTCATAGGCGCGATATTTAGGGACAGATTTACCACCAAATAGAGCTTGATTGAAGAAGAACATGAAAGGCATTACTTTTACCAACTTGCGCCCATAAAAGACAAAAAGAACAAGAGCCAAACATTGCAGAGCTACCTCCATAAAGAGGTGAGCTGAATCTTTGTTCTCATCAAACTTGGGAAACATAAAATCCATGGCAACACCCAAAAAGAAACAAACAAAAATGTATCCAATACCATATTGGAAACTTTCTAAAATTTCCATAATCCTAACTTCGTTGAATCGCACAAGCTTCCCAATGCGATCACTCAAATACTCTTTTGCATGTTTATCAGGTCCAAAAGGAAGCACAGACATTCTCCTCTAATAAGAATAGGAGAATGTTCTCAGGCATTCAAGGTGCTTTCCAAAGTTTGCAGTCAAGGATGGGGGTCGGGAGTTCCTATCCTATCGTTAGTGTCAAGAGTAATGTAGATGGATTTTCCTATCAAGTGCGCGACATGCCCGATAAACAGGCGGCTGCTGATTTAATCGCACGAGTTCGTTTGCGAATGAAGAAGTTGTATTTGTATTTAGAAACTACCTACCCCGATAAACCCCAAGTTCAGCAACTTCTGCAAAACTTCCGCCCCGATGCAGAACGCTTACTTGAATCTACACCTGATGAAGAACATACAAGTTTTAGTGTGAACAAAGGTCAGAAAGTTCATTTGTGCTTACGGCAACGTCAGGGGAGCAATGAAACTCTTGTAGATGAAAATGTTATGATTTTCGTGGCGCTTCATGAAATGGCTCATATGATTACCAAAAGTATAGGACATGAACCTGAATTTTGGAACAACTTTGGATGGCTTTTGCGGGAAGCTGAAAAAATAGGCGTCTATCAATACCAGGATTTCAAAGCACAACCTGTCTCCTATTGTGGAGTTCAAATCACAGATCAACCAAGATACGACCCTTCCAAAGATGGTGCCGACGTCTCCATCGGCAAAATGTTTTCCCTTTAAGGATATAGAAATGGGTGAAGAAGCTCCCACACAAATATTACCTCTTGAACAAAAACTCAGAGAGTTCTTTCAAGATGTACCCTCAGTCTATACAAGTTTTACACAAAGCGTGTCCCCTTACAAGCTCCGATTTGTTTACTTTTCGGGTCAATCCAGTAAGGGCGAGGAGATAGCCATTCCTTACTATCCTTTTCAAACGGTCTATGATCTCCGAGTGAAGATTGCTATGACGCTTGGTAAAAAACTTGGATACTCATTGGATCCTCTCTATGTTTCCATGTTGATTCCTAAACTTGCTGAGAATCCTGGAAGATCACGGGATCAGGCGGTCACTGAAAGCCTTGAACAGAGTGAAAAATATAAATCATTTAGCAATATTTGGCGACACAAGACCAGCGAAGATAAACCTCTAAGCAAAGAGCTGGATTTGGAGAATCCCTTTCGCCAAGCGGTAGGTTCAGGGTATGGAAGTTTCGTTAAACCAAACGGAGAACCGTTTCCTGTTGAGAATGATGATCAATCACGAATGTTGATTGAAGATGTCTTATACAATCGGTTCCGTGAAGGAGCAGGTGTTATTCATATTTTCTTATTTCCAGATATTTTGAATACAATACCTACTTCAGTCCCTCGTCCCTTATCAACATTACAATGGGCAGGAAAGATCTTTCCCTATTTTGATAGACTTTCGCAAGTCAGTCAAGGAAAGTTAACAGAAGATCAACTGAAAAACACTGCTGATTTCATTGAATACATTCAATATTCGGACCGTCTTCTTCAAGAATATGAGAAGGTGTTGACAAGTTATCAGAAAGTAACCAACAAACGAGAACTTGACAAATATCGCCTTCATTTTTTGGGCGTAAAATATCTGGCGTTGCGATGGAAGGAGCCACAGCAACCCAAAGATGTAGAACTTCTTTTCTACGAAATGCCTGTGAATAAACTGGTGCCTTTTATGAGATTATTATCACCTGATACAAACGCTATCACAAAGGTTTTGATCAAATCAAATGTCATCCACAAGGAACCTGATATTGAACCTGCAAAACTCTTTCTTGATTGGGCTTCCGAAGAAAGTGCTACTCCTGAGAGCGATTTTCTTTATATGAAAACACTTTATCATCAAAAAGCCGATGATGAGCCGATCAATATGTATGGGACTATGCGATTCACAGCTGATAAAACAGCAGCTTACATTTTAGTGCCCCCTAAACAAAAACGATATTTGGAGGCGCGCCGTCATCTTCATGAGTTCCCTGCTCTTTTGACTGAAACTCTTAAGGTAACTCCTTATGCCAATATGATACCTGATGTTCACAAAATGAGCGTTTTGTGTGGTATTCGTCTTCACGTCATGGACAAACCTCTCACATTGGAAAAAATCCGTGCACGCGTGGAGGCAATGAGTTTCTTTTTCCAAGAGATTAAACCGTTGCCAGGATCCAATGCTCTTATTACGCTTCGTTACAAACCTGTGAGCAACTTCCAAACCGATGATCGTGTGAATCAGTTTATGACACAGATTGCTGAACGATTTGAACTCCAGGACAATGAGAATGATATGAATGAAATGGGTCAATATTTGATGAGAGAGTTTGGATTTTCCAGAGTCCAGGCGTTGGAAAAGGCATTGGCATTTTTTAGAACCAAAGTGGATTTAGTGGCGGTGGATACAGATGCCAAAGATTTCATTCAGAAATACAACTATGGCATTGATATTGTTGTAAAAGCTTCCCATCCTCTTTATACATTTGATCTATATGGTTTGGAATCTGAATCTACGTATCATCGCTTAGTCACTTGTTTGTCTATTCTGTTTGGAACACGCAGTAAAGAGTGGATTCCTGCCCAAAAGATTTATAGAACATTCAGAGGGCGCCAAGAAACAACAGGAGCTGAGGAAGAGGAGGAAGAAGATTTTGCAGCCCT
>JACCDW010855881.1_pt1 | contig 10035 bp, 8 predicted proteins | sample 7449781 | NCBI WGS metagenome assembly JACCDW01 (sample SAMN15323449, study PRJNA562643) | freshwater metagenome | isolation source: river surface water | place: USA:Blue River Watershed | collected 2017-08-18 | reverse complement strand
GGGATGTTGTGCGTCGTGAACAAGGACAGGCGGGTAGCAGTTCTATACTGCTGCAAATGAAGATTGAGCCAAATGAACATCTGCATATGACGGCTGTCGTTTTTGACTCGCTGACATTGGTCAAGCGCTTGAGCAGCAGCGGTATGCCGAACGATCAGGCAGAGGCCGTCGTGAACATGACCCGCGATGTGATGCTGAACGTCGCAACGAAAAGCGATATCGATGATGCGGTTCGCAGCCTCGATCCCAAATTCGCTGCGATAGACCAACGCTTTGTTCAAGTGGACCAGCGCTTTGTTCAAGTGGACCAGCGCTTTGCATCGATCGAGCAAAGGCTTGCATCGATCGATCAGCGGTTTGCATTGATTGATCATCGTTTCGAGATGATCGAACAGAAATTCACGATCCTCGAACAGCGCCTGACCATCAAGCTTGGCTCCATCGTCGTCATCGCGCTGGGCGCATTCACCGCCATCTCGAAGCTGATCGGATAGTTGTCGCTCTGCGAGCGATACATTCGTTTCGTCACCCGAATGGGCATCCGTTTTACAATAGCGACCTTGCTCGGTTGTCAATCGAGCGAGGCACTCATGCCCGAGTGGTGAAATTGGTAGACACAGCGGACTTAAAATCCGCCGCTCAGCCGCGAGGCGGCGTACCGGTTCGATTCCGGTCTCGGGCACCAGTCAGTTCGGCGGCGCAATCCCCAGCATCTCGAAGAACTTGTCCAGCGAGCCGGCCGATACGCTGACTTCCTTCACCATCTGCGGCAAGCCCATCTGTCCCAATTGCACTGCGCGCCTGATCAGGTAAGGCGTGGGGCTGTGCGGCTCGACGCTTTGCAGGTAGCTGGCAATCGCGCCCAGTGCTTCATACGCTTGCTCGCGATTGCGCCATCCCGCCATGGCTGCCGGGGCAGGTGTGCCAGTCGCATGGGCGCGTGACGCTGCCAGCGCGATGGCCGCATGCTGGTCGCGGTCGGCGCCTGTCGCGTCATCCGCCATCACGCCATCGGCCCCCGCACCCGCTGCGTTGTCGTCCGCTGGTTGTACAAGCTCGGCGACCTCAGCGACCTCGGCGACCGGTACCGGCAATTCCTGCAACAAACTGTCAGCTGCCATCCGTAGCGCCTCAAGCGTTGTGGCGAGCTTCGACAGGGAGGGGGATTCCTGCCCGAGCTTGTCGTCGAGGCAGTCCGACAAGGCCTGCAGCGTCGCCAGCCCTTCGGAGGCGCGCTGCGAAAGTCCGCGCAGGCTATCGCCATCCGCAGGCTTGACGCTGTCGCGAATCTCGCGCCGGCTGCGCGGCTGGCCAGCGCCGGACCGTGCGTCGTCGGCGGTCGGTGCGCGCTCCCAATCGAGCAGTGTGACGGCGTCGGCGCGGTGCAGCGCGGTGGGCAATAGCACCATGTTCAGCCGCACCGTCAGCGGCAGATTGGTATTCATCCACACGAAAGGCGCGACGCGCCTATCCGCATCGCCATCCTCGATCGTGGGCCATCCGTCATTCCAGTAGCGTTCCGCCAGTCCCGACACCAGGACCAGGCCGGCGCAAAGACCGTCCATGCGCGCCGTCCGTATCCACGCGTCGCACAACCAGCCGGCCACCTGGAAGTCCTTGGTGTGGGATTGCAGCAGTTGCACGCAAGCCTCGGCCACCTTGCGCCAGTCGGCCTTCACGATGGGCCTCTCCCATTCGCCCATCGGCAAGTTCGGGTCATCCTCTTCGCGCAGCTTCGGGATCTCCATGAACTCGCGCTCGTAGCGCATCCAGCGTCCGCCCGGTGCGTCTCCCGCCAGCGGTTGCAGCAGCTGCTGCACGATTGTTTCGAGTACGCTGCTCATCATTTCTCCACCGTCGGTGCACGTTCGGGGAAGGCGGCCGGCCACGGCAGCGGCGCCGTCTTGCCCGGCTCGGACAGCGTGAGCGCAACGAAGGTGCGCACCGGCTTGGCGCGCAGCGTACTGTCCTTCGCGTCCGCCTGTACCGGGATGTCGAGTTTCAGCAGCGAAGCCCGTGCATCCGAACCTTCGCTGCTCCTCAGCAGCTGCACCATGTCCAGCAGCGCCCACGGGCCTTCGAAGCGGAACACCGCGCTCTTGCGGCTGACCTCGAGATAGGGGTTGTCCGGATCAGCGCGCGGTACCAGTGGCACGTCATTCGCGAAGCGCAGCGTCAGTCGCACCGGGTCGCCGGCCTTCCAGCGCAGCGCGCGCGGCGTGTCACGCAGCTTCAGCGTCTGGTCGCCGATGGTCAGCGCCCAGTCGATGATCTTGTTGCCATCGAGTTCGCCGTTCACGTTGGCGCGGAAGCGCACGGCCACATCGAGCGCTGCCGGCTGCGACGCATCGGCCGGGAACAGCGGCGCCAGCAGCTGCCGCACCTGCGCCGCTTGCGCAGCGAAGTCGCGGATCGGCGCGATCGAGCCTTCGGGCACATTGTTGCGCGCGAAGATGTCGGCCGATACCGGCGGCAGGCGATTCAGCAGGTTGGCGGTCTCGGACAGGTCAGCGGCCGACAGCGCTGCAAACTCGCCGCCGCGCAGGCCACTGCGATTGCCGATGAACGGACGTCGTCCCTTCAACAAGCGGTTGAAGTCCGCCGCAAACGCTGCCCATTGCTCGACGAAGGAGCGGCGGTCCAGCACCATGCAGCGGCGCATGACCGCGCGATGGATTTCCGCGTGCTTGTCAGCGAAGTAGTTGGCGGCGCGCTTGGGCGGCTCATTGGCCTTCAGCGCGGCGAGGCAGGCCGGCGCGTCGAGCTCGCGCGCCAGGTCGGACAGGAAGCGTTCCAGGCGGCCGAGGCTGCCCTTGGGGTCCTTGGCTGCGTACAGCTCCAGTTCGCGCACGATGCCGTTCCAGCGCGCCATGTCCGCGCCGCTCCTGCTCTCCGGCGGCAGCGAGCTGCGCAATGTCTGCGCCTGCGTCGACAGCGCCTGCATCTTCGCCAGCTGCTGCGCGAGGTAGTCGCCGACGTCACCGGCGCTGTTCGCAAACAGGTTCAGCGTCGCGCGCTGGTCGCTGCGCACGTCGTCGCCATCGTCCAGCACCTGATAGACATGGGCATCCTGCAGCTCGGCATTGAGCATGCGCATGCGCACTGCGGCATCATTGGAGAGGATGGTCTGCAGCGTGTGCGACTCGCCATCCTGGCCCAGCTCCCTGAGCAGCGCAACCAGCTTCTTCACATGGCCGCTGGTCTGCTCGAATGCCGTCCACGACTGCGCTGCGCTGCCCGCGGCCTGGTCCTGATCGACCGGCGTATACGCATGGCCGGTCAGGTCGACCAGGCGCAGCGCGTATTGATAGTCGATCACGTCCCGTACCGCTTCCTGCATGTCGGTCGGGAATTTCGGCAAGTCGTCGGACAGGTATTTACGACGACCGTCGCCCAGCTTCACGGCACGCGACAGCTGCTCGTTATCCCACTGCAGCAGGGTGCCGCGCTGGGTCGCCTCCAGCGAGTCGCCGACGGCCGGCAGCATGAACGGCTGGTTCAGCAAGTGCTCGACTGCGGCCAGCAAGGCTATGCGATCCTTGGACAGCGCGAGGCCGCCATCCTTGCCGCCTTGTGTGATGGCCATGTCGCTGCCCTGGCCGAACAGGGCCAGGAAATTCTGGCGCGTGCGTGCGAAGTCTTCACGCGACTTGCGCTGCACCTCAGCCACGATCTCCGGGCCGATCAGCTTGTTGTCGGCGAACTGCTGCATCAGCTTGTCGTGCGAAGCACCCAGCTTCAGTTCATCCTGCATCAGCCAGCTGCCGTGGCCATTGCCCAGCAAGGCCTTTTGCTCGTTGAGCACCTCGAGCAGCTTGCGGTAGCCCGCGATCACGTCGGTGCTGCCCGGTGACGCATTGCCGCCGAACAGGTTCAGCACCGCATTCTTCGCGTCCACCACCCGTTCCTCGCTTTGCACCAGCGCGTTCTCGTCGAACAGCTTGCGGTTCATCGCCAGCGCTGCTTTCACGAAGCCGCAACGCGCCGCAGTGGCCACGGCCGGGCGGTCGACCAGCGTTCCCTCATTAACGGCCGCAGCGCTGAACAGGTGGATACTGGCCTGCAGGTCGCCCGGCAGGTCGGCGCCCAGCATGTCCAGCACCAGATTGTGCAATTCCTTCGAGCTGCCCTTGTGTGGTGTCTTCAGATGTTGCATCGCACTGACGCTCGCATCGAGACGCGCCAGCTCAGTGGCATAGCGCTGCAGCGTGGCGAATTCGCCCAGGTTTTCGATAGCGAGGGTTTGTCGTGCCGCTACCGGCACCGCGGCGCTGGCCGCCAGCGGGCCTTCGCAATCGGTGCTGCTACCGGTCAGGCGGAAAGTTACCGGGTTCAGCGGCGCATTCGCCAGCTCGGCAGTACGGCGATAGATCGCCTGCTGCAGCGTATGCACGCCCAGCTCGGCAAACGAGTCCTTGATGCGATTACGCGCGCGCTCGCGCAGGTTATCGAACATGGGCCAGGAGCCCGGCATGAAGGGGTTGATGATGTTCGCGTCGTACATCGACACCATATTGGTCAGTCGGCGCGACTGCAGCTCTTCGAGGCCGATCATCAGTTGCAAAGCTGTCTTGCGATACCACTCGAACTCGATACGTTCCCCGGCGCTGCTGGCCTGTGCGCGGAATTCGCTGTCGCGTTTCAAGCCTTCCAGGCCTTCCCCGAGCGCCGGCAGCACGCGCTGCAGCTGTATGGTCGTGACCACGATGCCAAATGCGTAGAACAGTGGCAGGCCAACCGCTACCCAGCGGCCGATGCGGCTCATCAGCGGGCGCGCCAGCTTCTGCGAATGCGCGGCGCGCGCGAGGCCGAATTCGTCGAACACCTTGGCGTCGAGCATGTCGCGCAGGAACAGCGGCTGTGGGCCATTGCCGCTGAAATAGATCCCACGCAGGAAGAAGGGCTCGTGATATGCGTTCGGCCGCATCAGCTCGCCAAGGTATTCGGCCGTGCCGGCGCGCAGCGAGGCCAGCCGTGACGGCAGCAGGAACAGGTCGGGCGGTGACGCGACCAGCGCGTTCGACGCGAACAATTCGGCGCCGGTGTCGGCCACGTTCTGCTCGACCTGGTCGAAGGCCTGCGTGACCCAGCCGGGCTGGTACAGTGCCGATGGCTGGTAAGGGGAGGACCAGCCCAGCATGCTGTCACGCAGGGCAGGCGGCAGTGCCTGCGCGAAGCTGGCAAAGCCTGGCAGGTCCTCGCAGCCGGACACCAGAACATAGACCGCGAAGCGCATCGCATAGCGGTTCTGTGCAATCCAGATGCGGCGGCTGGCGGCGTCGGCTTTGAGACGCAGGCGCTCGCGGCCTTCCGGCGAGCGGTCGGCCAGCAGGGCAGCCGGCACCGACACGATCACCGAGTCCAGCGGGCGCTGCGGCCGGTACTTGCCGCATAGCGCGACGAATTCTTCCCAGCGCTTTTCCTGCAGATCGATGCTGGCCGGGTCGTCGAGTTGTTCGGATTCGAGCTCGATCACGATGCCGCGATCGAAGAAGTGCCAATGCGGCGCATCGCGCTCCGGTTCGCCGGCATCGCCATCGAGCACGCGGGTCAGCCCGCAATCTTCGATCGCGGGACGGGTAACGGCCGAGCCGTCGTGCAGCAGCACGACCCAGGGAATGTCATAGCGCTTGCCATGTTCGGCGATGTTGCGCTCGATACGCGCGACCGCGTCGCGGAACGACGTGCGCAGCTTGCCGATGTCAAGCGCGACGCGGCGCGCGCCGGCCTTGTCGCCGTCGCGATCGATGCCGAAGCGCAAAGCGACCAGCAGCACCGCTATCGCGGTGATGAGCATGCCCGCAATCCAGACGATGGTCATCGAGTTATCCACGGTCGGCTCCGCTGGGCACGGCCGGGCTGGGCTTGGCGGGTGCCGTCGATTCGAGCGCCTTGCGCACCGGCGCCGAGGTCACGCGCCACGCCACTTGCGACAGCGCGAGCAGCACGATCATGGTGGCGACGAAGCCGAGGGTGCCACGGCTGAAGCGAAAGAAGCGCACCGGCGCGATGTCGGACAACCGGTAGCGATAGGCCTGTTCGGACAGCACACGATCCGCATGCAGCGGCTGGCCGGCGAGGCCGGGCGTGAGCGCCGGCTCGCGCCGGTAGATTTTGCGGAACAAGGCATCGCGCAGCGGCTGGAGCTCGGCCTCTGCCTGCGCGCCGCGATGACGACCTTCGAAGCCGACCGAGATCGCGAACAGGTACAGCGCGGCCATTTGCGAAGGCTGGCCGGCGGCATCGGCGAGCAGCGCATCGATGCGGTTGAAGATTTCGTCGCCGGCGACGCTGCTGCCGAACAGGCGCGTCTCGACCAGGTATTCGGTGTGGCGCGAACGGCCGGGCCAGTCGTGCGACAGCAGCAGCTCGTCGGCGATCGCGGCCTTCAGGTAACGCAGCTCGTCCACAGCCGCGCGGTCGGCCGGGCTGCCGATGCGCGAGATTTCCATCGTTTGTGCATCGATTTCTCGCGCCAGCGTATCGCTGGCGTCGGCCGCGGCCTGGTGCGCGGCCTCCGGGCTGTCCTCGCCGGCAAAGTGTGCATGCTCGAAGCTGCCGATCACGCGCATCACTTCCGCGACGAATAGCCGGAACTGGCGCAGCAGCAGCGTGTCAGTCGCTGACTGCAAGGGCATCGGCGCGCGCGGCTCGGGCTCGCGCGGCTCGATCAGCGTCGTGATCTGCGGCAGCGCCGGTCGCGACGCTCGCGTTGGTAAGGTCAGCTTGCCCATTGCGTCGCGTCCTCAATACCCCTGGGTGCGGATGAAGAGGCCGATCGCGGCAGGGCGCGCGGCATTGCCGGCGCGGCCGGACGCGCCGATCACAAGCCGGCTGTCCGGGCGCAGCAGTTCCGGGCCGGGCACGATCTCGTACAGCATCACGCCGGGCAGGCTACGCAGCTGCATCTCCGGCGCGCCGGCGATGCGCGCGCGGCGATACCCCAGCACGCGCTTCTCGCGCAGCTCGCCAAACACATGGGCGGGACCGATTACGGCTGTGTCCATCCAGTCCTCGGCTTCGCCGGCCGCGCCGCCCACACTGCCCACACTTCCCTTTAGTCCGACCACCAGCCGCTGGCCCACCCATTCGGGGCGCAGCGCGAGCTCGAATGCGCCGTTCACCCATTCCATCGTCACTTCGCGATAGTCCTGGCTGACCTCGGAAAGATTCTCGTCCAGTTCCCTGAGCAGGGGCAGGAAGCTCAGGTGCGGCTGTGCAGGGTCATAGGCCGGCGGCGTGATCGGCAGCGCGCCCGGGCGCAGCAGCGACATCGGGCCCAGCAGGTTGCACAGCGCGAGGTACAGCGGGTAGGGCGAGATCACCGGGCTCTGCAGGTGCGCTTCCAGCACCGGCAGCGCCGGCACCATGCAGGACAGGCGCTGCAGCAGTGCGAGACGTTCACCGCGCTGCTCGGCCTGCGGCGCGCCCGCCGACTGGCGTGCGACAAAAGCCGCCTTGCTGCGCAGCGTGTGCACAAAGTCGCGCAAGGCGTCGAGTAATTCGGGCGCGGCTTGCAGGTCCAGCAGCGCCGGTAGCGTATCGCCCAGCTTGATCACGCCGTCGTCTTCCAGCACGCTGGCGATCGCCATGCTGATCGTCAGTGCCGGCGGTACGTCGCCGGCGGTCAGCGCCAGGTTCGGAGCGAGGCGCGGGATGTCGGCGGGGGCGGCGTCGGACACTTCATCTTCCACTGCATCGGTCTTCACCGACAGGAAGCGCGACGCCATTTCCGGCATCTTCATGTTGCGTGACACCGGCAGCGACAGCCACACCGTCTGCGGCCCTTCGGCCAGTGCATCGACCATGTCGTCGAGCTTCAGCGACAGGTCGGTCGCGCCCGGCTCCTGGTGGTCGATCGCGATCGCGGTGCCGTCCGGCAGGATGGCCTCCAGCTCGAGGATGCGCAGCGTGCCGGCGGCCAGCAGCGCGGTGTCGAACTTCAGGCGCTTCACGCCCCAGCCGTACGGGCTCGAGGTCAGCGTGTGCCAGGCGATCAGCGCATCGACACGCGCCGACTCCAGCTGGAAATGCTGCGGCGACAGCAGCATGCCCTCATGCCACTGGATGCGGTCGGGACATTTCATCGGCAGTCTCCGCGCGCGGTGGTGTTCAGCTTCATCTCATGCGTTCCGTTCATTCATTTCTCCGAGGCGCTGGCCGAAAAATCGGTCGCGCCGAATTCCATGCTGATCCTGCCCTTCAGCGTCTCCAGCCGCGCGCGATGCTCGCCGCTGCTCAGGTAATCGGCGAAGGCGAGGGCGGCAAACACGCGCTTGCCCGTGTAGCGCTTGCCGGGCAGGGTCATTGCATCACCGGGCGCCAGCTCGACGCTGTCGAACTCGAGCTCGCCCGGATACGACTTGCGCAGGCCTTCGCGCGAGGCGAACCATTCCTGCGCCTTCATGGCCGTCAGCTTGCGCGCCAGCGTTTCGTCGCTGACCAGCACCACGTCGACTGCCAGCGGGAAGTCGCGATTGGCGGCCGGGTCGATGTACAGCGACACCGATTCCCAGTCGAGCTTTACGCCCGGCGGGAACATCATGGCCGACATCGAGCTGCAGCCCGACAGCGAAAGCAGCACGCAAGCGATCGACAGCATGCAAGCAAATGGCAGCAAAGCGGATCGCACCAATGCTGATGGCAGCAAAGCCGATGGAAGCAAAGCCGATGGCAGCAGGCGAAGGGCAATACGCGCCATCATTTGCCCTTCGACGGATCGGTGGCGCTGTACAGCACGGCCGTTGGCGATGGCATCGCTACCGGCGAATAGCCGGCGGCATCCTTGCCGCCGCGCGCGTCGGCCTGCATGTCGGCCCGTCCTTCGCCGCGCGACTTGGCCTGCGCCTCGAATTCCGCATGTGCCTCGCGCAGGCCGAGCTCGAAGCCCAGCATCACCAGCAGCACCACGATGGCGATACCGCAGACGCTGCTGATGACCACCAGCCGCGACGTGAGCGCAAACGTGACCCTCATGCGACCTCCACCGTCATTTGTCCGGGCATCGATACCTCGATCACACCGGCCCAGTTGCACATCAGTTTCGAGCCGTCATTCAGCGCCGGCATGTTCGCGATCATCACCGTCGGCGAGCCCGGTACCCACGGCGCCGTGGTCATCGGGATGCAGGGCATCGGCGTCAGCGCGCCCATTGCCGCTGCGGTGGCGGCCGCCACCATGGGGTTGGCCAGCGACTGGCACATGCCAAAGGGCATGATGTTCATCATCGGCACGTTGTCCATGATGTTGGCCGCCGGCGCACCGGACAGCACGCGGTTGAGCGGCAGCACGTTCAGCGTGCCCGGGGCCATGCCGAACGAGCACTTGAGCATTGCGCCTGCGCAGACCAGTTTTCCCATCAGCTTCCCCTGAACAGGTTCTTCATGCGGCTGCCCGCCGCTGGTGATGAAGCGCCCGACGACTGCAGCTTGCCGTTCTGATCGAAGCGCGCGACCTCGCCGACACGCTTGCCATGGTCATAGTTCGAGCGCTCCATCACCTGCCCGTTGTGCCAGTAGCGGATACGCTCGCCGTGCAGGATGCCTTCCTTGTAGTTCGTGCGCTGCACGACCGTGCCTTCGTCAGTCATGTCCTCGACCACGCCATCCAGTGAACCATCCTTGAAATGCGCGCGCCGCGACAGATGGCCATGCGAGTAATAGCGAGCCTCGCCCTGCAGCTGGCCGCGCACGTAGTTCATCTCGGATGCGACATGGCCGGCCGTGTCATAAGTGACCGTCATGCCATGCAGCTTGCCGTGCTCGTACTGTTGCTTCATCTGCAGCCGGTCACGGAAGCGGTACTCTGCGTTGCCATGTCGTAGGCCATGCTCGTAATGCGCCTGCTGTTCCTTGCGGCCCAGCGAGTCGAAACTTTCGACGCGCCCGTGCAGCTCGCCATCCTCGAAATGCGCGCGATGCCGCAGCTTTTCATCCTGGTCGCGTACCTCCACCTTGCGGTTCGGCAGCGGCGGGCTGGTTTCCTGATGCGCGTCGGCAGGGCGGTGCGCATGGTCGTCGTCGGCATGCTTGGCCG
>JACCDW011577645.1_pt1 | contig 10036 bp, 19 predicted proteins | sample 7449781 | NCBI WGS metagenome assembly JACCDW01 (sample SAMN15323449, study PRJNA562643) | freshwater metagenome | isolation source: river surface water | place: USA:Blue River Watershed | collected 2017-08-18 | reverse complement strand
TCATCATAGGACATTTTAGCATCATTGAGATATACTACTTTCATCCCCACCTCAAAAGAAACATAGTTATTTCTTTTTTATTTCTAAATTGGAATGTATCAAAACTTACTCTTCGTCCGCAGTTGTGTTCGTTGACCCATTCGTCGACAGTATTCATTTCTGCTTCGGTCACACCAACTTCTAACCCCCTAGGCTGTATCTTTGCTCTAGCGGCTAAGCTGAATCTGCGAGCAGATTCTACCCAAAATATATTTTTATCTATGCGGCCCATTTCATCGAAAACATCATAGCATCTTGCTCATTTTGAAAATACCAAGCACGACCGTTAGGATCGCTTAAATCTCTAAATTTGTTTTGACAGTGTTCAAGACACCAAGTTAGTTTTTCTGAAAAGTCATCGTCTTTGAGAACTATAACATGATAAGTGGATAGCAAAGACATTAATCTATCATCTACCTTGAGATGTTCCTCTGCCTTTTGAGCACGAAGTATCGTAGCCGTCGGATCTGTGTCATATACCATGTTTCAGTATCCATTCTGTTAGTGCAGGTCCCATCAGTTTGGCCCGTATTTCATATTTGTAACCATAAGTTGTAGGATCTGCCATCCTATACCAAGTAGGAGTTTCGCAGGCATTTTTCATTACCCACTGTCCCGCTTCTGAGTGTTCCCAATCGTAAAGAGGCTGTGCCGCATAGAGATCAGGATCTTCAACATCCCCCATGGTGAACTTGTGTACTACTACAGTTTTAGCTTCTTCCACACGATCTCCTACCAAATTATATCGCATTATAGGGGGACTATAGATTCTGTCTGGCTGATACGAGTAGAACCTATCTGCGAGATGTTGATTGGCATGAGCCGTTCTATCTGGCGCATTGGGCCAGGCGATACTTTCTTTAACTCGTCCCATATTTTAATTCGCATCTTTTAACACATCAAACATAGTACCATACTCCCAACCTTGTGGGGGCCATACCATTCTATTCTTTTCTCTACGATAAACTTTCTTCAACCAGTGCCGTTTACCGTGGATATCTTTTACAGGCTTCCATGCAAACATAGATTCCCAAGCACCTTGTGGTCCACGATATCTAATCATACCCATCTCATCATGAACATTAGTTTAGTATCTTCACTGTCAAACTTTATAATCATGCCCGTTCTTTCGCTGTCATGAAGTTCTAACCATTCGTCAATTTCTAATTGATGATCTGTGTAGTACATATAGTCTGCGATGGTAGCTGTAAGTCCGTGAAATATAAATCTACCAATCATGAGTATTTTAATAAAAATAATGTAGCATCGTGATAATCATCAAAATCTATACACAGCACTTTATTCATTTCATCATAAATCAGTTTCAGTCCTGTTTCTTCCCGCCACCATGCACCCATCATCCTTGGAGTCATAGGGCTATAACCATGTTTCTCAATGTTTTTACGATTGACATTGTTATAGGCTCGTTCATATTCGCCTTCTATGGGCATTAACATTTCCACCTCAGAGTAAAATTAACAGCATCGCCTACGTCTTCGAACACGAATTTACAGCCATTACGTTTCCAGTTGCCTTTGGCATTTTCTTGACACCAACTAGTTACATCTACAGCATGGATATTATTTGCGAATCTTTCTAGATCAACTTTATGCCAACCAAATCTACATAGCACATCTGTAAGAATCTCAAAGTCGATGGCACTGTGCATTTGGCCGCTTAATTCTTCTAAGATCTGTTCTTGTAGATTCATATTTTGCTTTCGATGTCCTTTTCAAATATCGCCCAACCCAGTCGACTACGGGGAGTATTTTTTCTAGCCTGTATCCAGATATAACCCTCACTGTCGTATTCACTGTGCCATTTAGTATAATTCTCGTTATACAGGTAGTCTTTGATATTAAACAACAGAGACGCCGGAATTTCGGTGGGCTTAAAAGGATTTTTCTTGTCTGGGTTTTTTAGAATCTTCACAAGATTTTCTTTTTCTAGTTCTTCTCGAACCAGTGGACGGAATTCAGCTCGATCATAGAGAGTTTCTAAAGAACCCATCATAGATAAAGGAGAGAAAGCTTGTGTCTTTACCCTTTCAAAATCATACTCTCGTATGATAACTTTTCTTTTTAAAACTTTGATTTTCACAGCCATTTCATAGAAAATAAAACCACATCCTTTTCTTCTTTGAAAAAGAAATGTGTATTGCCAAACATAGTTTCTACACTCCAACGAGCATCTTCGTTTCTAGTAAAAGCATGATAACCACCATCGCCGCAGTGATTTTCGCACCAAGCGATCATGTCTAGATATTCGTGATATCGTTCTTTGCCGAAGCTGACCCTACGGATCAACTCCAGGTTCTGTGTTTCTCCGCTATCCATTCTGCTCCATCATATTCTTGAACTAACCAATCTACATCGCCGGGAATTTCTACAATTTTAAGATTAGAGTGAGCACCGTTGGCGCCCATACCTAATTCTTTCACGATCTTTACCAGATAAGGATCGTCGCGAGGAATCTCTCGATCGTAAAAGTCAGGATCAGTAATACCAGCTAATTTTTTGTATTCAACAATGGCTCGATCACTGAGACCAAATCCACCATAGCAATCATTGATCACTATGTGTCGAACACCTTTGAGTTTTTCGATAAACTTTTCTGCTTCGGTCATTTAAACCTCTACTATCTTGTTGATATCCCAACCAGTAAATTCATAACCGTCGTAACCTCTAGGATTACAAACCACACGGGTTTCTCCTATGACATAGTCAAACGGATGATGCGTGTGACCATGTGTCCACAGTTTGATCTGTGGATTGTCTAACATGATTTCGCTAAGATCGCTGTGATAGGCAGCGTTCATTAGATGATCGTTTTTGTACTGTTCGTGGCAGCTCAGAAAGCTAGGACTATGATGTCCAACTACCACACACGTTTTATCTTTGTTTTCTCCAACAACGTGCTTAATGTATTGAACAGTTTCGCGATGACGCTCGCAGGTATCTGCAGGTTTGAGTTTGCGATATCCGGCATGATCGTTGACAGTGGCACGATAGTCGTTCATCATGTCACGAACAGCATGTAGAGTCAAAGGATCAAACTTATTCATATCAGTCCATAGTGTGCCGCCAACAAATACTACATCGTCGATAACTTTGGTATCACGCTCTAGGAAGTAGATATTATCGTGGGCCGCACAGGCAGTACGAAGCTCGTCGAGTCCGGCAAAAAACTTACCGTCACTGTAGAACTCGTGATTACCAGCAACATAGACAACGTGAGAAAACTGAAACGAACAACGTTTCAAGAAATCACGGAATCGAATACCATATTCACTTTCAGGTTTATTAACCTTACTAGCAACCATGATATCTCCTCCGAGTATTAATACATCAGCACCCATTTGATTTTGGATATTGATGTCAGAGAATTCTAGATGTAAGTCTGATACTATTTGGATCTTCATACTGTTATTATACAGTCAACGGTCCTAAAAGTCAATCAGTTAATTTGGATGAATAAAAACGAAATCAGCGGCCTAAGCCGCTGATTATTTTGATATTATAGTTCTGGTTCTATAATTGGGGGCATCGGTTTGCCTGTGGAACTCATCAAAGGTGCTGCCGGGGCTGCTCCAAACGGACTAACAGCCGGTGCTGGAGATCCGAAACTGGCAGATGGAGTCATTGGCTTATTGAAACTGAAACTAGAACCACCTATGTTAGCACTTGCTGAAAATCCTCCCGCTGGGCTAGAAGCAGCTGATGGAGCAGAACTTACTGTAGGAGTTTTAGTTGCTGCTTCTAAGGCTTTCATTTTAGCTTCCTTATCATTGCCGGCTAACATGATACCACTTAATGTACCGGTTAAGAAAGTTGCTATAGGAATAATTAGCTCAAAGAACTTTTGATCTATCGGGCTCATAGCGTTCAATGGTTGTGTTACGAATATGATCGAATAAAGTACAACAAACACAATACCAGTCAGTGTCAAAGCCAAACAGATTCCGATAAAGAATCTTAGACGAGCCATTAACTGGTCCTCGGTATAGATATAAAACTCGCCAGTATCTTTGTTTTCTTTTTTAAATTTGCTTAATAATTCCATTATTTGCATCCTTTATTATCTTGAGGTATTGCTGTCATAGCCGGGGTTGGTTGTACACCGTCCTTGGGTGGTCCTAGTCTAGGATCTCTCCCGCCTTTGAAAATATGTTCTGGGCATGTTCTGGTTACATCACAGAGAGGTAATTTACAAATATCTTTATCCCAATTAGCTGGATTCTGACAAGGATATCTGAAGCTGTCTCCACCAAATATCGCTAGGCTCAAAGGCAAGGCTAATAAAAATATTACCCATTTAAACAGTTTAAGATCAGCGTTCATATCGCTCCTTTGCTATCTATTATAAACGTATTTAACAAAAAAAATTAAAATTAATAATAGACACGCAACTATAAACTGCGTATATAATATTTCCTCAACTTCTTTGTTTTTTTATATGCGGTTAAATACACATACAAATTGGAGCGAACCATGAACGAAATTTTCAAACTGATAGGGGATCTAGGATTCCCAATTGCTGTAGCTCTAGCCGGTGGGTATTTCGTATACCTAACAATCAAATTACTATTACAAGGTGTACTAGGCAGCATCAATGGTATGAAGGGTATCATTGTCGCATTGGATAATCGTGTCAAGACTATGAATCACGATGTAATTAGGATAGATACAATCGTAAGCAACGCTCTCGGTCTTAAGCCAGATGTGGACAGAATCGCTAGAGCAGATGGTAAAAATGATGCAAGAAGGGATTAAAATTGTTATACGTTGATTATAATTGGGACTGTTCACCTAATGGAATTTTATTAGATGAAGAATTTAATTCAGACAAACTAGGCTGGAAAGGCGGAGATTATTTTAAATTAATAAATGTAAATGGGCGACAGATGCTAGTAAAGGTCAGTGATATTGAAAAATTTATTATCAAAGGAGCGACAGAAAATGAGCAAGTTAAGTGAGTGGTATGACTCTTTATCTGAGCAGACCAAGGCTTGGCTAAAAGAACAACCGATTTACACTGTAAAGGATTCGTATAAATTCATCGCGATAGGAGCGGTCGTGGGATTTATAGTAGGTCTAGTAGTAGGCTATGAATGGGCATGGCGACCTGCTGTACAGACTTTCAGACCTTTAATAGGTTAATGCTATTTGAATCATTTTTAGTTTTTTACTTATTAGAATGTTTATTATTAGTTTCTGTGGCCATATGGTATTTTTACGAGCCAAAGAAGCCGGAAAAGAAAGTTTATAATCCCTGGGGTTTCTGGGACGAGGAGAAATAAATGGATGTCGTTGAACTGATTAACAAATATGGATTTCCTATAGTCATGGCTGTAGGAATGGGGTGGATCATAAAATATGTTTGGGAATGGTGTACCAAAGAAGTTAAACCCGTGATAGGAGAAGCTAACACTACTTTAGTTGCTCTTATTGATCGTATCCGTATGCTAGATAATGACCTTATCCGTTTAAATCAAAAAGTCAATACTGTTTTACATCTACGTGGTAAGATCATCGAAGGAGATCGAGTCATGGAGCAGGTCAAGGTTGAAAAAGAAGCAGCAGAAAAATTCGAAGAAGCAGCATTTAGCAACAGCAGTATAAAGAAACCAATCAAACGTAGAGACGATATCGACGAAGAAGATAAAAAAACAGCATCTTCTGGGGAAGGCTAAGTTTTACAGATGCTGTAGTTACGCCAACCGTTTAAACTAGAGCCTACCCAATCCTTCCATTCATCTTGTTTACCGATCATGTAATGCGGTAAAAACCAAAACTGTAAAGAAAACCAAATCCAAGTATCAAATAAATTATTTTGAAGTTGCTCTATATGTTCCGTCCCAGTCCACGGGTTTGCCTTCTGCCAGTCGTTCTGCCATTGCATCATAATACTTCTCCATGTTGGGATTGGCTGCTTTACAAGAAGATATTAGTTTCTTTGCCGCAGTCCATCTACCCATGTAATAAGACTCTAAAAATAGTCTGTGTTCCTCTGTCTCTGTTTCTATTGTGTAAATTTTTACACCAACTTTCTTGCCTTTAACTGCTATACAATCTAATTCACATACAGGGTATGAGTCTTTTACCTGGTCGGCAGTTTGCGGACCCAGTACGATCTTAACCCCATAGGGCTTTGATTGACCTTCAAGCCTCGATGCCAAGTTAACCCCATCGCCCAGGCAAGTATAATCAAAACGCTGATCACTGCCCATATTACCGACAACAACGGTAGCAGTATTAATGCCGAGGCCCATTCCAAAGGCCGGTACTCCTTCTTTTGATATCTCTTCGTTAAATGCATCTAAATCTCCTAACATTTCTAATGCTGTAGCCACAGCGTGTTTAGCATGATCGGGGTCATCCAAGGGTGCGTTCCAGAAAGCCATCTGTGCGTCACCGATATACTTGTCTAAGGTTCCTTCGTTCTTGATGATCTTTGCCGTCATCGCTGTCATATAGCGATTCATTATCTGTGTGAGTCCTTGGACATTTTCTCCGTAGTGTTCACTGATAGAAGTAAACCCTCTAACATCTGTGAACATGATAGACAGCTCTCTGCTCTCGCCGCCTAGTTTTAATAGGTCTGGATTTTTCTGTAATTTTTCAACCATAGCAGGTGAAAGATATGTTCCGAATTGTTTTTTGATCTGTTGTTTCTGTAAGAACTCACTTACAAACTTGACACCGTAGGCATGCAGAGCGACCAATATAAGGCCAACTCCAGGGGCAGTAGCGTCAAATAACCATAAAAAATTATTGAACACATACCAACTGCCAACAGCACTGCCAGCGATGAGTATAACTGTCGTTGCCAAACCTGCATATACAAACCTCGTTAAAAATATTAATAGTATTCCTGCTAACGCCAGTGTAATGATTTCTAAACCTTCCGCATAGTCAGGACGTTCTATCACGACGTTATTGAACATGGTTCCTAGCACAGCTGCCTGTACTTCGTGAGGCCATATTGATCCCACAGCACTAGGCACTGGATTACCTAACCCTGCGGCAGCAACACCAACAATGACAACTGCTCCTTGTAAATCTTTAGGCAAATCAGTCATAGAAACAGATTGACTTCGTTGACTCCAGTCAATCCATACTCTACCTAGACTGTCTGTGGTGATAGGCCCAAACTTAGGAATACGCATTTTTTCAACGCCGTTTTCGTTGAGTTTGATCTGTGTAGTACTATCCCCAGCGGATACTCGTAGTGCTTCCATAGCTAGGCTAGGGTATACACGACCGTTAACAGATATCAATAAAGGCATGCGTCGATTCACACCGTCGACTTCTGGTAAGGTGTTAACTACACCAACTCCCTTGGCTCGACTTTCTAAATCTTTGATGTTAGCAATAATACCCGGATAGGTTACTATCATTTCTGAAAACTCAGCACCGATTACAGCAGTACCCGGCTGGCGAGGCACATTCTTCATGCGATCCGCAGGCATGTTAGGTATTATAACTGGAAATTCATTTAAGGTGGCTGCTAGCGAACCATCGCCGCCCTGACGATCGGGTTCTGTCATTAATACATTGTATACTACTAAGCCAGCACCCCTGCGATATAAGTTCTCTATAAGGTTAGCATAGACGTCTCTTTTGAAAGGCCACTGACCGTGTACCTCTAAGGCACTTTCATCTATATTGACTGTGACTATGTTGTTGTCGGTAGGAGCTTTATTTGTGATCAGCGTATCAAAATATCTTAATCTTACACTTTCTATAAAGACAGGATCGGCAATTCTTACACTTAAAATAAAAGCTAGAGTGATCAGCGCAGTCCACGGGCTGACTAAGATTTTTTTGATGTTCTTTTTTAACATCTAATATTTATTAGGTTTTAGGGCCCTGGAATATCTCACGCCCCATGGTTCCTGCTCCTATAATACAGGCAACTTCTTCGTTGAATTGTATAAGAGTCCAGGATCCTGTTGTATTTGTAAAAAGGCTATATCTAGTTTTGTCAGCACCTACTCCAGCCCAGATTGGTTTTTCTTCGAAGTCTTTGGCTAGACTTTCCAATATAACATTAGCCCAATGGCATACTACCTTTTTTTCTACTGTTACAGGTCCTTGTGCTGAGGCGAGAACGGGTAAGAGTAGAACACTAATTAATAATTTTTTCATAGTGTTCTCCTTACCCGTATTTAATCTTAGAGTCGATTAAAATTTATAAACTAGATTAGCTCCGTAGACGTTGGTTCCGCCTTGGTTGTTTTCTAATCTGTCTGCACGAATATTAAATCTCAAGTTACCTTGCTCTTTGGTTAAACCTACACCGTACTGATTAACTCCGTCTGTATGATGTAGTGCTGTAACATTGAAAACTCCGTATTTAACAACTGCTCCAACAGTGGCATAACCATAATCTTTATTCATGTTATTAACTTGATTAGATACAGAAACACCCGGTAGGACATTAATATTAGCTGTATATCCATCCGCTGTACGCTTCCCATATGTTCCACCTAGTACAGGTCTAACAATACCGTCTGATTTAACAGCTCTTACAGTAACACTGGTATCATTGCCCGAAGTCTTACCTGTAACGTTTGGTAAACTGGTATTGAAAGCCTGTGTAGCTAACAGCCTGCTATCTCCTGAAGTAGTAATAGATACAGCTGGTGTGGCACTAACATCGTAGTTTGTTATGGTATGTTGAGCAGTACCGCTTAGGTCAAAGCCTAAGACGTCTTTCTTTTTCACAGTAGCACCAATCTGCACACCATTGGATTTGACTGAGCTGGCATTACCGGACAAGTTAGTAGTGATCGAGTTAATACCGAATCCAACATTAGTATCTCCTGTGATGTCTTTGTTATGACCGGCTCCTAATAATGTGGTATTTCCACGATAACCGTCTATACTATGATCGTAATATCTATAGGTTAATGTTTTACCAAACTCAATATCTCTGTTGATCATTCCCTGTATCTGACCTGCTGTGGTTACTTGATCGCTTCTTAGTCCTACACTAACAGCATAAGAAGCTGTACGTCCAACAGTGTCATTAGTTACCACATCGTAGTCACCTGTTACAGTTGATGTTGTGGTAGTAGTAGAACTTGTATCTGAATAAGAACTAGTAGGAGCAAAATCATTTGCTGTTATTGTAGTTGTAGTTCTGTCATAGGTAAATCGTGTAGGTGTTGTTATAGTATATAATTCGTTGGCTGTGATAACACCTGCTGTAGATACTGTTAATGTTTTACCATTGTTACTAGATATTGGGGTGGTTCTGGTGTTAAGTAGACTTGAATTATCAATTCCGTTTGAAACCCATACCGCATCGCCAATAGCCGCAGACCCTGTGGCTACATCATTGTGTGTGACGTCCACTGAATTGTAATATGTTTCAGAAACTGTGATTGGTGTTCCGGCTGCGGATGTTGTTGAGCTATCACTATAGGTAGTTACTATAGTAGTTGGTGTTGTTGTTATACGACCAACTTCTGTGGTTGTAAGACTATGATAGTTTCTTGTTAGTTTGTTACCTGCCACTAACGAAGTAGAAATTACCACAGCATCTCCATTGGTGTCAGCATAAGTTGGTGTTCCGTTAACAGTGCTTGTTCCTGTTACTGTTGGTGTGCCGCCACCAGTTGACGCGGCTGAGGTTGCTGAACCTACGTCTACCAGTGTTCCGCCGCCTGGAACAGTGCCTGGCGTACCGCCACCTGCACCGCCTGTAACTGCTGAACTAGCGGCAGCGAATGCACTAGGACCAAATATGTAAGCATAACTGGCTGTTAGTGTATCACCACTGTTAACGCCAGTCCAAGTAAATGTTAAACCAATAGTGTCGTCAGCATTACAGTATAATACACCTGTTCCGCAACTTGCGTCAGCATTGATATAACTGGCAGCATCTGTGTTCCAACCGTTGATACCCGCTCTTACGTTAGATCCTGCTGAATATAAACCTAAAGCATAACGGCTTACTGTGGCTTCTGAGAACGCCACGTTAGTTGATG
>JACCDW010809052.1_pt1 | contig 10038 bp, 9 predicted proteins | sample 7449781 | NCBI WGS metagenome assembly JACCDW01 (sample SAMN15323449, study PRJNA562643) | freshwater metagenome | isolation source: river surface water | place: USA:Blue River Watershed | collected 2017-08-18 | reverse complement strand
CCAAACGATCAGTGCCAAAGCATTGACCCTCAGTGGCCTGAGCAGCGCCAACAAAACTTACGACGGCACAACAACTGCCACGGTCAACGGCAGTGCAGTGCTGCAGTCGCCGATTGCACCAGGCACGGGCAGCAGCAGTGATGGTGCGGCCTACACCAATGATGTGTTGAGCCTGAGCGGGACGGTTGTGAGTACCTTCAATAGCAAGAATGTTTTGGATGCGAGCACGGTGAGCTTCACGGGCATCAGCTTGGCTGGCGCAGATGCTGGGAACTACACGCTGATGCCCCACGCCGATGCTAACCACACGATCAGTGCCAAGGAATTGATCATCAGTGGCATCACAGCCCAAAGCAAGACCTATGACGGAAGCACGGCGGCAACGGTGAGCACTGCCAATGTGGTCAAGTCGGGTCTTATTGTGGGGGATGTTGTGACGGTGACTGCAAGTGGCACTTTCTCCGATGCCAATGTTGGCACAGCCAAGTCTGTGAATCTTTTGTTGTTGCACGGTGGTGCAGATGCGGTTAACTACAGCTTCGCCGACCAAGCTACCGCCACGGCAGATATCTCAGCAACCGTGACGACAGGTATCTCAGCGACCGTGACGTCAGCGCCTACGCCACAAAGTCCACCGGTAGTTTTCACACTGCCTGCTATCAGCTCGTCGCTGCTAGACCCGGCCAACATAGTGCCCTCAGCCAGTACCCAGACCCAACCGGTCATGTCGCCTGGTTTGGACGTCAATTTGGGTTTTTTGCCTGCATCGGTATCTGAAACTTCAGCTTTTCAAGTTCCTAGTGAAAAAACGGTAACTTCCTCAACGGTTCGTGGATCAATAGGCATGGAGAGTCAGTTGGGCGATGTAGAAGTCACGTTGGTCTCAGCCCCTTCTACACAGAACCAGGGATTGATCACTGTTGTTCTGCCTAAAGGTTCAGTGCAAGAGACCACAGAGATCGTGATTTTTATCTCTGAACAAGTTGGGGAATTTGCAGCGGGTCTTGCGGCGAGTGATGTTACTGTTAGATTGCCCAACAACTTGCCTCTACCGAGTTGGATTAGATACAGTGCCATTGAAAACGCATTCATTCTTAAGGCAGTGCCCAACGGTGCTTTGCCGATGTTGGTGGCAATGACGTTCAAGGATGTGCGTTTTTTGGTTCGGATATCTGAGTCGGGTATGGTCAATTGATATTAAAGTTCGAGCTTGCATGCGTTGAGTTTCAGTCCTCGCTTATTGATGAATGGCTAAAAGGAGCGGCTCTTTATGAATGGGAAAAATATGGATGGTAAATCGCTGTCTTGCATGGTAGCTTTGATGCTGAGCATTCCTGCGTTGTCGGCCGACGCCCCTGTGGCCATGGTCAATGGCGTGTCGATTGCGGCCCGCTTGATGGACCGCAATGTGCAAGCGAATGTGGCTCAGGGCCAAAAGGACACGCCAGAGCTGCGAGCTGCGCTCAAGCAAGAGCTGGTGGCGCGTGAGCTGATGAGCCAAGAGGCGCAAAAGCGGGGTCTGGACAAGTTGCCTGCCACGCAAGATGCCTTGATGGCGATGCGCCAAAACCTGCTGATCGAGTTGGTGTTGAATGACGAGTTCACCAAAAACCCGATTGCCGAAGCCGAACTCAAGGCCGAGTACGAGCGCCAGGTGAAAGTGCTCAAGGCGGCGGGCGATTTGCAGCAATTTCAGGTGCTGAGTATCGTGTTGGCCTCAGAAGCGGATGCCCGCGCGGTCATGACCTCGCTGAGTTCGGGGCAAGCATTTGATGCGATGGCCAATGCCAAGTCCATCGACCCGAGCAAAGACAAGGGGGGCGAGCTGGGTTGGTTCCTGCCTGACCAGATGGCACCAGCGATCTCGAACGTGGTGGTTAATTTGGCTCCGGGTGCCGTATCGGCTGCGCCCATCCAAATCGGCCAATACTGGCATGTGATCAAGTTGAACGCCAAGCGCCCTTACCAGGTGCCCGGTTTTGACGAGAGCAAAAACCTCGTGCAAGCCGCTGTGGTCCAAAACCGCCGGGCTGCTTTGCTCAAGAAACTGACCGACGCTGCCGTGGTGAAGTGATGGCTGAGGCTGGGTGTTTCAGCCCAGCACCCGCCCCGGGTTGAGCAGGTTTTGCGGGTCCAGTGCTTGCTTGACGGCCCGCATCATGGCCAAGGCTGTGGGGTCTTTGTAGAGCGGTAGTTTGCCCACTTTGAGTTCGCCCACGCCGTGCTCTGCGCTGATCGAGCCGTCGAAGCGTTTGACCTGGTCAAACACCAGGGTGTTCACGCGTTCTTCGTTCTCACGCAAGAAGACTTTGTCATCGACGCCTTCGGGCGCTTGCACGTTGTAGTGCAGGTTGCCGTCGCCCAGATGGCCAAAGTCGACCATGCGGATGCCGGGCACTTCGCGGGCCAGCAGGGCATCGGTCTCAGCCACGAAGGCCGGAATGCGTGAAACCGGGATGCTGATGTCGTGTTTGATGTTCAGGCCTTCGCTGGCCTGGGCCAAGGTGATGCTCTCGCGGATGTGCCACAGGCCCCGCGCTTGTGTGAGGTTTTCGGCGACCACGGCGTCGGTCACGCAGCCTTGTTCCAGTGCGGCTTCAAGCAGGGCTTCAAATTGGCTGCGGGCGTGTTGTTCGTTTTCGCTGTCGGAGTTTTCGAGCAACACGCACCAAGGGGTGCTTTGCCACAAGGGCACGCGCAGCTGCGGGTAATGTTTGTCGACCAGGCCCAGTGCAAACTGGTTCATGACTTCAAACCCCGTGAGGCCAGGCCCCAGGCGTTGATGCGCCAAGCCCAGCAGTTGTACGGCGGCTTCCATGCTGGGCACTGCGGCCCAAGCGGTCAGCTGCGCGGCGGGTTGGGGGTAGAGCTTCATGGTGGCGGCGGTGATGACGCCCAGCGTGCCTTCGCTGCCGATCATCAGGTTGCGCAAGTCGTAGCCGGTGTTGTCTTTGCGCAGACCCGACAAGCCTTGCCAGACCTCGCCTTGGGCGTTGACCACTTCCAGGCCCAGGCACAGCTCGCGGGTGTTGCCGTAGCGCACCACCTGTGTGCCGCCTGCGTTGGTGCCCAGGTTGCCACCGATGGTGCAGCTGCCTTCGGCGCCCAAGCTCAGGGGAAACAGAAAACCTGAGGCCTCGGCGGCAGCTTGCAGGTTTTGCAGCACGCAACCGGCTTCGACCGTGATGGTGAGGTTGGCCGGGTCGATGGCCCGCACTGCGTTCATGCGGGTCATGCTCAAAACTATTTGTGTGCCCGAGCCGTTGGGCACCCCACCCACCACCAGCCCGGTGTTGCCGCCTTGCGGCACGATGGGGGTGTTGGCCGCTGCACAGGCTTTGACCACGGCGGCCACTTCGCTTGTGTTGCCCGGACGCACCACGGCCAAGGCACGACCTTTGACGCGTTTGCGCCAGTCTTGCTCCCAGGGGCTGAGGTCAGTGGCCGGGTCTTCGTGGGTGAGGACGTTGGCGTAGCCACAAATCTGGCGCAGCTCGGTGATCAGGGGTGTACTGGGCTGGGGGCTTGTGGTCATGGCTGTGCTCGGGGTTTGAACAAGGTTCAGTCACGGGGCACGGGAACGAAGTTGCCCGTGGCTTTGGCGGCTTTGAATCGGATGCGCACATGCAAGGCGCAGGCGACAAACAAGGTGGTGCACAGCAAGGTTTGCACGCCAGCCAGTGCATTGGAGGGCCAGGCATCGCCCCACGCACGCACCACGCCCTCAATGAAGTACAGCCAGACCAGCATGCTGACCCAGCGGTAGGTGTACATGCGATTTTTCAGTAAACCAGACAGCGGTATGCACAAAGGCAGGACTTTGATGGCCCACCAAGAGCCGCCGGGCCGCAAGGGGGCCAACCAAAGCTCCCAAAGCAGGCCCAAAACAATCAGGCCGAGCAGGCTGCCCACGGCCATCCAGCGGGTGAATTCGACGCCGGCGGGTGTGTTTTCTGTGTTTGTGTTCATTGCGGTGGCATCATACCGGGCATGCAATCTTCCTTGTCCAAGTCCACTTTGCGTGCGCATTTCGCACTTTGGTGGCAAGAGTTGTCTGTTTTTCCGTGGCGTCAGATGGCGGGCGTCCTGGCCGAGCGCTTTCGCGATGCCCGTTTGGGTGTGAGTGCCAGTTCGCTCACCTTCACCACCGTGTTGGCTTTGGTGCCCTTGTTTGCCGTGGGTTTGGCCGTGTTTGCAGCGTTCCCGGTGTTTGGCAAGTTTCAGGACACGATCCAGCGCTGGTTGATCGAGAGCCTGGTGCCTGAGAGTATTGCCCGACAGGTGCTGAGTTACCTGACCCAGTTTTCGCGCAAGGCCAGCCGCCTGGGGTCTGTGGGTTTGGTGGCGGTGCTGATGTCTGCGGTTTTTTTGATGGTGACGATTGAGCGTACTTTGGGGCAGATCTGGCGTTTGCGTCGTCAGCGTCCCTTGGCCCAACGGGTCTTGCTGTATTGGTCGGCCATCACCTTGGGGCCCTTGTTGTTGGGGGCCAGCTTGGCCATCACCTCGTATGTGGTGACGGCCTCACGCGATGTGGTTGATGTGTTGCCCGGCTCCGTCCGGTGGTTGCTCGACAGTTTTGAGTTTTTGCTGCTGACGGCGTGTGTGAGCGGTTTGTATTTTTATGTGCCCTATACCCGTGTGCGCTGGCGTCATGCCATCACGGCGGGTTTTTTGGTGGCGGGGGCGTTGGAGCTGGCCAAGAAACTGATGGCGGTTTACCTGCTGCAAGTGCCGACGTATTCATTGATTTACGGTGCTTTTGCTGCGTTACCGATATTGCTGGTCTGGATTTACGTGACCTGGTTGCTGGTGTTGCTGGGCGCGGTGTTGGCATCCAGCTTGCCGGAGTTGGGGCGGCAAGAGTGGCGCAAGCCCGATGGTGCCGGTTGGGGTTTCAGGCTGGCTTTGGAAGTGTTGGCCGAGTTGAATGTGGCTAAATTGACCACGCACAGGGGCTTCAGTACCGACGATCTGGCCGTGCGCCTGCGTGTGGAGCCTAGCGAATTGCGACAAGTGCTGGATGTTTTGCAAAATCTGGATTGGGTGGGGCGTTTGACCGAGCAAAACGAGCAAGGGCAAGCCCGTCAGGTGTTGCTGATTGAACCGGACCAAGTGGCAGTAGGGCCCTTGGCCGACCGCCTGTTGGTCTTGCGGGCCGGCGGAGTTGACCCGGTCTGGGCCCAAACGGGCTTGGACCAGATTCAGGTGGCTCAGCTTTTGCCTGAGGTTTCGAGGCCCGCCTGAGCCTTAAAAATTCACCCGCCCGCGCCACATGTCGCGGTACATGGCCCAGTCGCCCATGAAGCTGTAGAGCGGGCGCTTGAAGCTGGCGGGTTTGTTTTTCTCGAACACAAAGTGCCCGATCCAGGCGCAGCCATAGCCGCAAAGCAGGCCATACAAAAAGTACTGGGGCTTGCCGGTCATGCCCAACATCGCCAAACAAACCAGCGACAGTGTGCTGCCCACAAAGTGCAGACAGCGGCAAGTGCTGTTGCTGTGTTCGCTCAGATAAAACGGATAGAACTCGGCAAAGCTGGCATGGTGAACGGCTTCGGTCATGGGGGTGTCTCCTCAAAAATTTCAGGTGCTGCGAAAGGGCGCGTTCAAAAAGCCTCGGAACCGCGCTCTGCCGCCGCGCACGGGGGCCTGCGTGAGTTGGTAATTGGGAAAGCGCTGCAAAAAGCGCCCGATGGCGATGCGGCCTTCGAGCCGCGCCAGGCTCAGGCCCGCGCACTGGTGTACCCCAAAGCCAAAGGCCAGGTGCTTGTTGCCCGTGCGGCGCAGGTCCAGTTGTTCAGGGTTCTCGTACACCGCCGGGTCGCGGTTGGCCGCGCCAATGCACAGCGTGACCAGAGCGCCTGCAGGCAGATCGACCCCGTTGACTTGCGTGGCCTGCAGGGCGCGGCGGTTGCCCAATTGGTTGGATGATTCAAAGCGTAAAAACTCGTCCACCGCCAAGCCCAGCATTTGCGCCCGCGCTTCGTCGGTGGCCGCTTGCTTGAGGTCGGCCTGGAGTTGTTGGCGCTGCTCGGGCCATTCCTGCAAGGTGATGAGGGCGTTGCCGATCAGGTTGGTGGTGGTCTCGTGCCCGGCGTTGAGCAAAAACACGCAGTTTTGCAGCAACTCGACTTCGCTCAGGGCGTCGCCATTGTCTTCACCTTGGATCAGCCGGGTGAGCACATCGTGCTCCGGGTCGCCGGGCTGCTGACGGCGCTTGGTGACCAGTTCACGCAGGTAGGCCAGAAACTCGTTCACGCTGCGGTTGCCCAACGCTTCTTGTTCTGGGGTGATGGAAGGCTCCAGCGCACCCAAAATGGCCAGCGACCAGCCTCGCAGTGGTTCGCGGTCGGCGTGCGGCACGTCCAGCAAATTGCCAATGATCTCCACCGGAATGGCCGAGGCAAAGTCTTCAATCAGGTCGCCGCCGCCTTGGGCCTGGAGCTTGTCCAGCAGGCTGTCCACCAACTGCACCAGGCCGGGTTCCATGGCTTCGATGGCACGGCGTGTGAGCGCACCCATGATCAAGCGTCGCACACGGGTGTGCCGTGGTGCGTCGTTGAAGACCAGACTGTGGGTGTGGTGCTCAAACAGCGGGGCCACGCCGTCGGGCGTGGTGTAGGGCGGCTGGTTGAAGGGGGCGTGGTTGTATTTGGGGCCGAACTCGACTTGTTTGTCAGAGCTGAAGACTTTGGCGTCGCGGTACACCGCGACCAGGTCGGCGTGGCGCGTGAGGAAATACGAACCATCGGGCATGCGTTTGAAAGGCTCGGCCTCGCGCAAAGCGGCATACACCGGATAGGGGTTGTTCAGAAAGTCAGCGGGCAGGGCTCGCAGGTCGAGTGACTGAGCGATCTCTTGTGCTCTGGCCGCTTCCATGGCGGGCGTGATGCCGTCGAAAGTCAGTGTGTTCATGTTGTGGGAGCGAGCCCCTGCTCGCGAATGTTCGTCAAGCTCATGATTTCAAAAAGTCCTTGAGCGCTTGCAACACGCCTTCTGGCGCTTCGGTCATGAGCGAATGGCCTGCGGGCAGCTTCACCACTTTGGGCTTTGGGCAAATGTCAATCAGGCTTTGCGCGGCCTTGGGTGGCGTCATTTGGTCGGCGCTGCCCAGCACAAACAAGGTGGGGCAGGTGACCTGGGGCATCGCCGCCTCAGCACCGTTGTAACTGTCACAGGCCTTGAAACCGGTGTGAAACACGTTGACCTGCGTGTTGCTGGCCAGCACCCGGCGCATCAGCGCTTTGCTGCCGCCATACAGCCAGGTGCCGGGGCCGAGAGCCGATGGTGGAGGTGCCAGCGTGGAATGCGAAAAGCTGTTGACCATGTCGATCGCCTTGAACGGGGCGCTGACCGACTGATCGAGCAGGGCGGGCGAGACGCGCATGGGGTAGGCCGTGCCGACCATCACCAAGTGGCTCACGCGCCCCGGGTGCGCTGCCGCCTCGCGGGCGGTGGCTTCGAGCGCGATGAGCGAACCAAAGCTGTGGCCGATCAACGCGGCTTTTTCGATCTTCAGTGCATCGAGCAAGGCGATGACGGTGTCGGCCGCTTCTTCCACACTTTTGGGTGGTGTGCTTTCGCTTTTGCAGTGCCCCGGCAGGTCGATCGCCAGCACGTTCCAGCCGTGGTGAGCCATGTAGCGGGTTTGCAAAATCCAGACGCTGTGGTCGTTGAGCACGCCGTGGATGAACACGGCGGTGGGCTGCTCTGGGTTGAAGGGCTTGCCGCCGGTGTAAGCGTAAAGGTAGTGGCCTTGAACAGAAATTTTCATGGTCAGGCTCCTGCTTTCTCGGCCGCTTTGAGGGCCTTTTTCAGGTCGTCGATCAAGTCTGCAGGATCTTCCAGTCCGATGGACAGACGGATCGTGCCGGGGCCGATGCCGCCAGCGGCCAGTGCTTCGTCCGTCATGCGGAAATGCGTGGTGCTGGCCGGGTGGATCACCAGGCTGCGGCAGTCGCCGACATTGGCCAAGTGGCTGAAGACCTTCAGGGTTTCGATGAACTTTTGGCCTTGAGCGCGAGTGCCCTTGATGTCGAAGCTGAACACCGAGCCTGCGCCGCGTGGCAAGAGCTTTTGTGCCAAGGCGTGCGATGGGTGGCTTTCCAGCAGGGGGTGACCCACGCGGCTGACCAAAGGGTGCGCCGCTAGAAATTCCACTACTTTGGCGGTGTTCTCCATGTGGCGAGCCATGCGCAGGGGCAGTGTTTCGATGCCTTGCAAAATCAGCCAGGCGGTGTGCGGGCTCATGCAGGCCCCAAAGTCGCGCAGGCCTTCGCGCCGGGCGCGCAGCAAAAAGGCACCCACGGTGCTTTCTTCGCTGAACACCATGTTGTGAAAGCCTTCATAGGCCTGGCTCAATTCGGCAAATTTGCCAGATTTTTCCCAGTCGAAACTGCCGCCATCGACCACCACACCGCCTACCACCGTGCCGTGGCCCGACAAAAACTTGGTGGCCGAGTGGTAGACCAGATCCGCCCCGTGGTCGAAGGGCTTGATGAGCCACGGCGAGGTGAGGGTGGAATCCACCAGCAGCGGCACACCCGCTTCGTGCGCGATGGCGCTCACCGCTTCGATGTCGAGCACATCCATGCCGGGGTTGCCCACGGTTTCGCCAAAAAAGAGTTTGGTGTCGGGCTGCACGGCGGCACGCCATGCATCCAAGTCGCCTGGTTTGACGAAGGTGGTGCGGATGCCAAAGCGGCTCAGGGTGTAGTGCAGCAGGTTGTGCGAGCCGCCATACAAAGCCGATGAAGCCACGATGTGGGAACCTGCGCCCATGAGCGTGGCGATGGCCAAATGCAAAGCAGCTTGGCCGCTGGATGTGGTGATCGCCCCGATGCCGCCTTCAAGCGCCGAAATGCGCTGCTCCAGCACCGCATTGGTGGGGTTGCTGATGCGGCTGTAGACATGGCCCGGGCGCTCGAGGTTAAACAGGGCTGCGGCCTGGTCGCTGGACTCAAAAACAAACGATGTGGTCAGGTGGATCGGAACCGCCCGTGCACCCGTTGCCGGGTCGGGGGCGGCACCCGCATGCAGGGCCAAAGTGTCAAAACCGGGATCGCTGTATCCAGCCATGAAGGGTCTCCGAAAAAAGAAAGTGTTCGGCAAGCTTGAAGCCTTACGCTTGGCGTTCATTGTGGGCTATATTGATATCCAATCTAACCCGGATCGACCCTCAGGAGACACACCATGAAAGTCAGCGACATCCTCCGCGTCAAAGGCGGCACTCTGTTCACTGTGCAGTCTGACGAGCCTTTGTCTCGGGCCATGAACGACATGGCTGAAAAAGACATCGGTTCTCTGGTGGTCATGGCCAAGGGCGCGCTGGCGGGCATGTTGACATTCCGCGAGGTGATTCAGCAAATCGTTAAAAACGGCGGCCAAGTGGGGGCGACCCTGGTGAGTGAGGCCATGGATGCGAAGCCGCTGACCTGCACGGGCGAGACCGACATCGACGAGGTGCGCCGGATGATGTTGGAGCACCATGCCCGTTACATGCCCGTCATGGACGGCACCATGTTGATGGGGGTGATCAGCTTTTACGACGTGGCCAAAGCCGTGGTGGATGGCCAAAATTTCGAAAACAAGATGCTCAAGGCCTACATCCGCGACTGGCCGGATGGCTCAGCGCCCGAGGCTGAAGACGTCAAGCTCTGACATGTCGCCCCGCCGCTCTGGGATAATCCCCACCCATGAGCGGCAATACCTTTGGAAATCTCTTCTCGGTCACCAACTTTGGTGAATCCCACGGCCCAGCCATTGGCTGCGTGATCGACGGCTGCCCTCCGGGTATGCCGCTCAGCGAGGCCGACATCCAGCCCGATCTGGACCGCCGCCGCCCCGGCACCAGCAAATTCGTCACCCAGCGCAATGAACCTGACGCGGTGCAAATCCTGTCGGGCGTCTACCAAGGCCTGACGACCGGTACCCCGATTTGCCTGCTGATCAACAACACCGACCAGCGCAGCAAGGACTATGGCGACATCCTGCAAACCTTCCGCCCCGGTCATGCCGACTACACCTACTGGCGCAAAT
>JACCDW012045993.1_pt1 | contig 10039 bp, 9 predicted proteins | sample 7449781 | NCBI WGS metagenome assembly JACCDW01 (sample SAMN15323449, study PRJNA562643) | freshwater metagenome | isolation source: river surface water | place: USA:Blue River Watershed | collected 2017-08-18 | reverse complement strand
GTTACTGAAAGCTTTACGTGAATTTCCAACCATTTTCTTTTGGTGTCGATTGCTCTGCTCGACCCGTTTTAGTTGCGACCTCACTGTTTACGGCCTTGCTGCCAATAGTCTCAACCAGTTCGACGGCAGCAGAAAAAACTTTGGACCCTGTATTCGTAGTCGCCTCGCGTTTTTCAGGCGATCCGTTTAACTCACCGGTGGGCGCTACCATCATTACCGCTGAGCAGATACGTTCTGCCGGTGTGACGAATATTAATGAAGCCATACGCAAGGTCGGTGGCGTGCTCGGCCGTCAGAACCTCAGTGGCACAACTGATGCGGCACTTGATCTGAGAGGCTTCGGCACGACCAGTGAACAGAACATGGTGATCATGGTTGATGGCGTGCGTGTTTCGGAAATTGATCTGGGCATTGCAATGCTTTCTTCCATTCCGGTAGATTCCGTCGATCGTATTGAAATAGTCCGTGGCGGAAGCAGCGTGATGTATGGCAGTGGTGCCACAGGTGGCACGATACAAATTTTCACCAAACGTGCGGCAGCCAACCAGCAAAGCGGTAATCTGACTGTCAGCGCCGGTTCCTATAATGAAAAAGAACTGCGCGCATCATTGACTAAAGGCTGGAGCAATATCGCAGCGGATATCAACCTGAGCAGTATGTCTGCAGATAACTACCGACAGAACAATGCAATAGAGCAGGACAACATCAGTACCGGAATACAGTATTTTACGGGCGGAGGGCGTATTGGCTTTCGTTTTGATCGTGCACGGCAGCAGTCAGGTTTTCCCGGTAGTTTGACAATAGCCGAGTTCCAGAACAATCCTCGTATTGCCAGCACGCCCAATGATTATGGCATTGTTGAATCGGACCGCTATACCGCGTTTGCTCAACAACGATTCGGCGCACTTGATCTGGCAGTGGATCTCTCTACCCGTAAACAACACAGCTATGCAAATTTCATTAATTCTGGTTTCGTATCCGAGTCTGATTCGACGGCCGATCAACTGTCGCCGCGCCTGAAATATGTCACGCAATTTGCTGGCGCCCGTAATGAAATTGTCTCCGGAGTCGATATCTTTCGCGGACAAAGACAGTTCGTAGGCTCAGATCCGGATAAGCTCAATTCAAGGGCCTGGTATGTACGCGATGAACTCAGGTCTGAACGTACCACGTTTGCTGCCGGCTTCAGGCGCGAACTATTCGACCGCGTAACTTTCAGCGGCGAACAAGGTTTTGGCCTTGATGCATGGGATCTGCAGGCAGCATATGATTTTCGTAATGGCGTCAACACCTATGGAAAAATCGGTAAAAGCTACCGGGTTGCGAATGTTGATGAAAATGTCAGCGCCGGTGTTTTTCTGTTGCCCCAGACTTCCAGGGATATCGAGATTGGTACCAACCTGACTGCACAGCACAGCAAACTGACCTTGAGCTGGTTTAGGCATCAGCTGACCAATGAAATCATTTTTAATCCGCTAGTCGGCGCTTTGGGCTCGAACGTCAATCTGGATCCGACAACCAGAGAAGGCATAGAAATCAAGCATCGGGCAGAGCTGACTGAACATCTCAATCTTTCTACCATGGTGCAACATATTAATGTGCGTTTTCGCGAGGGTTCGATGGTGGGCAATGAGTTACCACTTATTGCATCCAATGTCGCGAGCATGCGGCTGGCCTGGTCTAAAGAAAAGCGTCAAAATGCAGAACTCGCTTTTCAATGGATAGACTCTCAACGATACGGCAATGATTTTTCTAACAGCTGTGCAGTGCGTATTCCTTCATTTGCGACATTTGATGCCCGCTATGCGATTCGACAAGGGGAGTGGGAAATTGCATTAATCGGCAATAATCTGGCAGACCGTCATTATTTTTCTACTGCCTATGGTTCCTGCCAAAATGGTATCTATCCCGATCCCGGACGTATAGTGCGCCTGACAGTACGTCGTACTTTTTAAAACGATTCATGCAAAAAAACCGCGTATTTTTTTTGCTGATGATCGTCATGGCATTGCTTGCCATCGTATTGGCTTGTGCATGTGGGAGCACCGGCTGCGCGCTACCGTCTTCATCATCTGGACTGATCTGGCAGCTGCGCGTGCCGCGCGTGCTCGGTGCGTTTGCTGTCGGTGGTTTGCTGTCTCTGGCGGGCGCACTGATGCAGCTCTTGCTGCGCAATCCGCTTGCTGATCCGTATGTGCTTGGCGTATCGGGCGGTGCTGCGACGGGTGCGCTGGCAGTAAGCTGGCTGCTACCGGCGACTATCCTCGCTTACGGCATGCAGCTCGGAGCGCTTTGTGGTGCGCTGATAGCCACGGCCTTATTGTTTGGCCTGGCCAGGCGTGCATTGATCGTTTCACTGCCTGCATTGCCTGCTGCACCTGCCGGTATCCGGTTGATCCTGACAGGCGTGATGCTATCAGCTGGTTTTGGCGCGTGCATCACGCTGATGCTTGCCGTCGCGCCTGATGCGCAATTGCGCGGCATGATGTTCTGGCTCATGGGTGATCTCGACGCACCGCAATTTATCTTGCCGGCCTGGCTGATACTGGCCGCAGTCAGTATATGGGCCTGCGCAAATGCCACTTACCTGAATGTGCTCTCGCATGGCGACATGGTGGCGCAGCTGCTCGGCCTGCACGTTGCCAGTTTGCGTATCCGGATTTTACTGCTGGCTTCTGTGGCGACCGCTACTGCGGTATCGGTTGCGGGTGCAATCGGCTTCATTGGCCTGGTGGTGCCGCATGGCCTGAGGCTTGTGTTGGGCAATGACCAGCGTGCGTTATTGCCAGCCTCCGTGCTTGCTGGCGGCGCGGCGCTGGTGCTTGCTGACCTGCTTGCACGCAGTATCATCGCGCCAGTGCAATTGCCGGTAGGCGTGATCACGGTACTCATTGGTGTGCCGGTATTTCTGGCGATGCTGACCAGGAGCCGATAATGCGATTACTGCAAACAGAACAATGCTGCATACGCATGGATGATCGACAGTTGATCGCTCATCTGGACTGGCAGGTCGATCGAGGTCAGTTCTGGTGTGTGCTTGGTCAAAACGGTGCTGGCAAAACCAGCCTGCTGATGACCTTAGCCGGCCTGATGGCACCAGCTGCTGGTCGCGTGCTGCTTGCCGGTCAAGCGATCCAGCAGATATCGCCCACATTACTGGCGCAGCGGCGCGGCCTGATGCTGCAACAGCAGACAGATGCGTTTTCCTGTTCTGTACTCGATGCCGTACTGATCGGTCGCTTGCCTTATCGTACCGGCTCAGTCTGGGATACCGATGAAGACATGGAAGCTGCACATGCTGCATTGTCCCGCGTTGGTCTTTCGGCGATGCGCCACAGGGATATCAGTCACTTATCGGGTGGCGAACGTCAGCGCGCGGCGCTTGCTTGCTTGCTTGCACAAGCACCTGCGCTGATGTTGCTGGATGAACCCGTCTCGCATCAGGACGTGGCACAGCAACTGCTCACCATGCAGCTCTTGAGTGAGCTAAAAAAGGATCATGCGCTGATCGCCAGCTGCCACGATATCAATTTAGCCGCGCGCTTTGCCACGCACGTGCTTATAGTGGGCGAGGGAAGGCATTGGGCGGGAGAGGTCAGTGAAGTCTTGCAACCCGCCATATTAGAGCAGGCGTTTTCCTGCAAATTCATCCGGCAAGGCAATGTGCTGATACCGCAATAACGGCTTGCCTCATCTGATGGATCTGCAGGCTGCATCCATCACCCGCCTGCAGCTTTATTCATGATTTTGGCCACAGCACCATCTGCGTACAGCGGAACAGCGCGATGGTCTTGCCGGCTGATGTGACAGTTGCATCCCACACTTGTGTTGTCCTGCCCAGATGAACTGGTTTTGCCAGGCATTCCAATAGTCCATCGCGTGCGGTGCTCAGATGATTGCTCTTTAATTCTATGGTGGTGAAACTCTGTGCACCCTGCGGCAAATTCAACATACAGCCATATCCGCAGGAAGTATCGGCCAGCATCACGATAGACGCTGCGTGCAGATAACCATTCGGCGCCAGATGATGCGGCATGATGGCCATTTTTGCCTTCAGGCCTTGCTCATCATAGCTCTCGATCTCGAAACCGAGCAGGGCGGAGAGCGTACCTTCTTGTCTGGCTTTGAGTGCGCTGATTTGTGGATGCGTCATCGTATGCCTTAGTCCTGATAATTTTTTACTTGTATGGTGCAGCCTGATTGGAGCGGTGACTGCGTACTATCTCAAGATTTTCACATAATTGTTTTACACCTGTCAGCATCCTCGGCCCGGCACGATTCATCAGCGTGCTATCAAGCGTAAAAATATGATGGCGCTTCACAGCCGTCATGCCTGATAACGGTTGCCACCGTTTGCGTGCTTCGGCCTGTTCATCACTGATAAATATTACTTCCGGATCAGCGCGTACAACGGCTTCGATACTGACGACAGGTGCGATCTGGGGCAACGTGCCAAACAGGTTTTTGCCACCGCATAGCGCAATGGCCTCGGATACCAGATGTGAACCGTTAAGCGTCATCAGCGGTTGTGACCAGATCTGATAAAAAACTGTCACCGCTGCGCGCTGCTGATATTTTTTTTTTAGTTCTGTCAGTTGCATCCTGAACTCGGCTGCTGCTTTGTATCCCGTTTCTTCCTTGCCAGTCAATATTGCCAGCCTTTCGATGGAACTGGCAATCTGGTCCAGTGAGTGCGGTTCACTTTCAAACACGGCTATGCCCAACTTACGCAATTGTGCGATTTGTCTGGCTGAATTGCCGCTCTTCCAGGCCACCACCAGATCGGGCTTAAGGCTCACTATGCGCTCAATATCGATTTGCGTGCTATTGCCTACCGACGCAATCTGCGTGGCCTCGCGCGGATAATCGCTGTAGCTGGTCACGCCGATAATAGATTTGCCGGCACCTGCAGCAAATAACAGTTCCGTGATGTGTGGCGCAAGACTGATGATGCGCGAAGCTTGCGCGGGTAGTTGCACAGGCTTGCCACTGTCATCAGTGACAGCAATGCGGGTGGTTGCAGCACAGACGGCAGAGGAAAAATTTGCTGCGCACAGGAGCATGCCAGCCAGCCAGCCGGCACGATAATAGCGGCGCCAGCGGCGTTGCAGGATCATATTTCGAGATTATCGATCAGGCGGGTCGTGCCCAGTTTGGCTGCAGCCAGTACGACCATGGGTTCCTTCTTTGCTATTTCTACTGCGCTGACCGGTTGCAAATCAATACGCTTGCGGATAGAAATATAGTCAGGCTGCCAGCCGCGCGCGGTGAGCTTGTCCATCGCATGTTTTTCCAGTTGCGCGGTATCGAACTGGCCTGCGCGTATTGAGTTGGCGACATTGATCAATTCGCGATACAGCGCAGGGGCTTCCTGTCTTTGTTCGGCCGACAGATAACTATTGCGCGAAGACAGCGCCAGTCCGTCATCAGCTCGATAGGTCTCTGCTGCGACGATTTCTGTAGGTAGTGCGAACTGGCGCGCCATGTTACGCACGATCATGAGCTGCTGATAATCTTTTTTACCGAATACGGCCACGCTCGGCTGCACGCATGAAAATAATTTCAAGACGACAGTGGTTACGCCATTGAAAAATCCGGGGCGAAACTGTCCTTCGAGGATGTCGCCGATTTCTTCCGGTGGCTGCACACGGAATTCCTGCGGTTCCGGATACAGATCTTTTTCAGAAGGTGCGAAGAGTACATAGACGCCTTCTTTTTCCAGCTTTTCGACATCAGCAGCAAAGGTGCGCGGATATTTGTCGAAATCCTCATTCGGGCCGAACTGCAGGCGGTTGACAAAAATTGAGGCCTCTACCGGATCGCCATGCTTTCTGGCCAGTCGCATCAGTGACAAATGACCTTCATGCAAGTTGCCCATGGTCGGGACGAATGAAGTGCGTAATTGTCCGCGCAGCTGGTTACGCAACTCGGCGATGGTAGTGACGATTTTCATGAATGATTATTGAAGCAAAGTGCGTGTTGGCAGGCAGGCCTGCCAACTGTGAAAGCGCTAAATGATGGTAATGCGATTAAATTTGAACGAGATTAATTCGGAGCGTAGGCCAAGCGTACATAGATCGGCGCAAAAGCTTCGCCTTGGGTAATTTCGATCAGCGTCTCCTTGGCAAGTTCGAGCAGCGCGATGAAATTCACCACCACGACAGGTACACCGCGCGAGGTATCGAACAAGTCCTGGAATTCGACGAATTTTGCCGATTGCAGGCGACGCAGTATCGAGGCCATATGTTCACGCACAGATAATTCCTCGCGCGTGATCGTGTGATGCGCAGTTAATGTGGCGCGCTTGATCAGGTCGTTCCAGGCACTCTGCAAATCGATCACATTCACATCAGGCCAGCGTGTCACGACTGCCTGATCGACGTAAATCTGCGTACGGATGAAATCCCGGCCGACCTGCGGCAGCGTATCAAGCTCATAGGCTGCCAGCTTCATCTGTTCATATTCGAGCAGGCGGCGTACCAGTTCGGCACGCGGGTCGGCAGCTTCTTCTCCGGTATCACCTTTTTTGACAGGCAATAACATGCGCGATTTGATCTCGATGAGCATAGCGGCCATCAGCAGATAGTCGGCTGCAAGTTCCAGATTGTGTTTCCTGATTTGCTCGATATAGTCCAGATATTGCAGCGTGACTTGCGCTAACGGGATATCGAGAATATTGAAGTTTTGCTTGCGGATCAGGTACAGCAGCAGATCCAGCGGGCCTTCAAAGGCCTCGAGAAAGACTTCAAGTGCATCAGGTGGAATGTAGAGATCATTCGGCAGCTTGAACAAGGGCTCGCCATACAAGCGGGCAAAGGCCACGCCATCAACGACGTCCGGCGTGCTGTCCAATGCCAGTTCGGAGGTAGTCACGATGAATTAATCAGGTTGATAAGCGTAAGCTTTGGGGCGCACACGCGACTCTTGCAGACGGCGCACATTGTCGAGGTCGATAGGACTACGGTCCCACAACAATGCACGGCCGGCGTACTGCTGGTCTTCGAGCGACGGGTTCTGTTGCTTCAGGTCCGTGATGAAACGGGTGATTTCGGACACATAGCGGGTTTGTTGTTTAGAAAATAGCATCACTGTCGCCATCGGTTGATTCTGAAAGGCCGTATTTTACTCTTACCGGCGCCCTGTTTTAACGAATTCTCATGCCCGCTTTGGCACCTGGCCATGGCTCCAGAATGTAAATGCCCGGATCAGCCTTTTCATCTGCGGCAGAAGCGGCCAGCACCATACCTTCAGAGACGCCGAATTTCATCTTGCGAGGTGCCAGATTGGCAACAAGTACGGTCAGCTTGCCAACCAGATCTTCTGGTTTGTAGGCGGATTTAATGCCGGAGAAAACATTGCGCATGCGGCCTTCGCCGACATCGAGAGTCAGGCGCAGCAACTTGTCCGAGCCTTCTACCTGCTCGCAGTTGGTGATTTGGGCGATGCGCAGGTCAACCTTCGCAAAATCATCAATCTTGATCTCGGCATCAATGGGCTCTATCGATGATGCCGAGACCGGCTGGACAGCCTGCGCTTCAGGCGGCGCATCAAACAGGGCTTCAAGCATTTTCGGCTCGACACGCGTCATCAGGTGCGAGTAGGCATTCACATGATGCTGATCTGGCAGCGGGCTTGAGACATCATCCCATGTCATTGGCGCGATATTGAGCAACGCCTCGACCTGCGCTGCCAATGCCGGCAACACGGGTTTCAGATAAATGCTCAGGATGCGGAATGCCTCCAAAAGACGGCTGCAGACTTCCTGCAGTCTGGCGTTATTGGCCGCATCTTTGGCCAGCTCCCAGGGCTTGTTTGCATCCACATACGCATTGACTGCATCAGCCTGTTCCATCACCAGGCGCAAGGCCTTGCCATATTCGCGTGCTTCATACAGCGTAGCGATATCGTTACCGGCAGAGCGCAAGCCGGACAGGAACACATCTTCTGCCGTTGCCCAGCTGGTTGCGACCTTGCCATCGAATTTTTTAGCGATGAAACCGGCCGCACGACTGGCGATATTGATATATTTGCCGATCAGGTCGCTGTTGACGCGCGCGATGAAATCATCAGGATTGAAATCCACATCTTCGACACGTGCGCTCAACTTGGCAGCGATGTAATAACGCAGCCATTCGGGATTCATGCCTACATCCAGGTAGCGCAAAGGAGAAATGCCGGTACCGCGCGACTTTGACATTTTTTCGCCGCTGACCGTAATGAAGCCGTGCACATAAATATTGTTCGGCACTTTAAGTCCGGCAAAGTGCAGCATCGCCGGCCAGAACAGCGTATGAAAGTAGGTGATGTCCTTGCCGATGAAATGATATTGCTCCGTAGTCGGATCGGCCATGAACGCATCATAGTTGCGGCCGGTCTTGTCGAAATAATTTTTCAGTGAGGCCAGATAGCCGATCGGTGCATCCAGCCAGACATAAAAATACTTGCCCGGCGCATCAGGAATCTCGATGCCGAAATAGGGTGCATCACGGCTGATATCCCAGTCGCCCAGTCCGGCGTCACCTTCTAACCATTCGCGTGCCTTGTTGGCGACCTCAGGCTGCAGGCGAGCCGGATCCAATGCCCATTCGCGCAAAAATGCACCACACTTCGCATCTGACAATTGGAAGAAATAATGTTCGGATGACTTCATCACCGGCGTGGCGCCCGTCAGCGTGGAATACGGATTTTTCAGCTCGGTCGGTGCATACACCGCGCTGCATACTTCACACGCATCGCCATACTGGTCTTTTGCGCCACACTTCGGGCACTCGCCCTTGATATAGCGGTCCGGCAGGAACATGTTCTTGACCGGATCATAGAACTGCTCAATCGTTTTTTTCGTGATCAGGCCGGCATTGCGCAGGCGCAGATAAATATCTTTTGAAAGCGCATGATTTTCTTCGCCGTCAGTCGAATGCCAGTTGTCAAATTCGATATGAAAGCCATCCAGATACTGTTTGCGTCCGGCAGCAATGCCGGCAACGAAAGCCTGGGGCGTCACACCCGCCTTTTCAGCAGCAATCATGATCGGCGCGCCATGCGCGTCATCTGCCCCCACAAAATGCACTTCATGGCCGCGCATGCGCATGAAACGTACCCAGATATCGGCCTGAATGTATTCCATGATGTGGCCGATATGAAACGGGCCATTGGCGTAAGGCAGCGCGGTGGTGACAAACAATTTACGAGAGGTGGCGGCGCTCATTGCAGACTTGGACGATGAAGGAAAAGCAGGATTTTAGCAGTGCAAAGCATTTCCCTCTCACCAGCGGGGGCGCCAGCGGCTAAAATAGCAGTTTTTCTTTGCTGCCGGCTGCCTCTACGCTGCATTGCGCCCTGATACAGATCGGGCTGGCAGGCTACAACACTGTTGACCATGACCGTACGCACCCGATTTGCTCCCAGCCCCACCGGATATCTGCACGTAGGCGGCGCCCGTACCGCTTTATTTGCCTGGGCCTATGCACGCCGATTCGGCGGCACCTTTATTTTGCGCATTGAAGACACTGATCTTGAGCGCTCTACGCCCGAGGCAGTGCAAGCCATTCTGGATGGCATGCAGTGGCTGGGGCTGCATCATGACGAAGGCCCGTATTACCAGATGCAGCGCATGGATCGCTATCGCGAAGTCGTCGCGCAGATGCTTGAGCAGGGCACTGCCTACCACTGCTATGCGTCGCCTGAGGAAGTCGAGGCCATGCGCGAGCGCCAGCGCGCTGCCGGAGAAAAGCCGCGCTATGACGGCACCTGGCGCCCTGAGCCGGGCAAGGCCCTGCCGCCGGTGCCGGCCGGCCGCAAACCTGTGGTGCGCTTCAAAAATCCGCTCGATGGCGAGGTCAGCTGGGATGATGCAGTCAAGGGCACCATCACCATATCAAACCGTGAAATGGATGATCTCGTCATTGCCCGTCCCGATGGCACGCCGACCTACAACTTTTGTGTCGTGGTCGATGACTGGGACATGAAAATCACCCACGTCATTCGTGGTGATGATCATGTCAACAACACGCCGCGCCAGATTAATATTCTGCGTGCGTTG
>JACCDW011881443.1_pt1 | contig 10039 bp, 8 predicted proteins | sample 7449781 | NCBI WGS metagenome assembly JACCDW01 (sample SAMN15323449, study PRJNA562643) | freshwater metagenome | isolation source: river surface water | place: USA:Blue River Watershed | collected 2017-08-18 | reverse complement strand
GGGACTGGATGAAGGCGGCGACGATTACCTGAAAAAACCCTTCAGCCTGGACGAACTCCTGGCCCGCGTCCGCGCCTTGCTTCGTCGCAAGGACACCGAAGTGGCGACGGTCATCGAAGTCGGTCCGATCAAGATCGATCCCTCGAAAAAAATGGTCACACGGGATGGCAAGCCCATCGAGCTGACCGCTAAAGAATATGCATTGATGGAATACTTTGGTCGCAATGCAGGCGTGGTTTTGAGCCGGACCCAACTATCCGAGCATGTCTGGGACATGAATTTCGAACCCACTTCGAATGTGGTCGACGTCTACGTCGGTTATCTGCGAAATAAGATCGACAAGCCATGGGAGACGAACTACATCAAAACCATGCGCGGTCACGGTTACATGTTGGATGTTGAAGGTCGTTCAGCGTCAGCGGACGCCTGAAGGAGATGCGCGTGCTATCACGAATCCCGATTCGAATTCGTCTGTCCGTCGGTCATGCGATCTGGATGGCTCTGATATTTATCGCCGTCGGGGTTGGTGTATCGAAAATTGTTGATGATTCTGTGATGCAGTCCCTGGACGCGACACTCCTGACTTCAGCGAAAACACTGCGTGATTCTCAGCATAATCAGCGACAAATGATGTCGGTCTATCACGACCCGCTTTATTGGGAGTCCGTGATCGATGAATTCTTCGGCGGGCGTCGCGATGTAAGGGCTTATGCCCAGCTGATCGACCCTTCTGGAAAAATTCGAGCCCGCACCAGCAATATTCGCGTGAATCTTGCGGTTTCCACAGCATCCCTGGAACGGGCCAAGATGGGGCAGGAAACCTACGAAACCTATCGCATGGCATCGGGCGGTTCTCTGCGGCAGTTGACTCTGCCTGTCATGCGCCATGGGCAGTTTACCGGTGACCTGATCCAGGTCGCTGCTTCCATGAGCGCCTCGCTCAAGACCATCGCCAATGCCCGCATGATGGTCTGGATTACGCTCGGTCTCGGCTTCGTCCTTTCCCTCGTGTTTGGTTATCTCCTCACCAGCTGGTCCCTTAAACCTGTGACCCGTATTACGCGCGAAGTGGCAGCCATGGGCTTCACCGATAATTTCGACCGTCGCTTGAAATTGCCATCAGCCGAAGATGAATTGCGCCTGCTCGTTCGCACTTTTAATGAAATGTTGGGACGCATCGAGGATGCCTTCGGTCGTTTGCGCCGCTTTGCAGGTGATGTCAGTCACGAACTTCGCACACCGATTGCGGTTCTGCGCGGTGAAGCGGAGCTGGCCTTGCGTCGGGAAAGATCGCCCGAGGAATATAAAAATTCCATGCGAACGATCGTGCATGAAGCGGAACAAATGTCCGCGATCGTCGAGAACCTCCTTTTGCTGGCCAGAGCCCAGGGTGAAGCGATTCAAATCAACCTTGAGGAAGTGGGGCTGGAGCGCTTTGTCGAAGAGCTGAGAAATTCCGTGGCCAAGAATTTTGAGGAAAAGCAGGTCTCGCTTGTCGTTGATACGAGTGAATGCAAGGATAGAACGGCTCAGATGGCGTCCGGTTATGTGACGCTCGCCCTCAAGAATATCCTTTTGAATGCCTGCAAGCATTCAAGTCCGGGCCAGGCAGTTGAATTCAAGGTGCATGATAAGGTCAAGGAATGGCACTTTGAAATCCGCGATTATGGTGAAGGCATTGCGAAGGAAGCTCAGCCTTATATCTTCGATCTCTTCTATCGAGCGGATACCGCGCGCAATCGTTCGTCAGGTGGCGTTGGGATTGGACTCAGCCTCGCCAAAGCCCTGGTTTCGCTGCATAGTGGGCGGATTGAGGTGGTTTCGGAAGCGAAACAGGGTGCGACGTTTACCGTGATCCTGCCGCGTGAAGTGGATGCCAAGGTCAGTAAACCCAATCATCGGCCTATGGCCCAGCGTATTCGCAGTTTGAAACGCTTCGGGTGGTTCCGTCGTCGCCTGCCTTCATGAAACGCGAAGGTCCTCGGACAGCGGCTTTGCGTCTCCATTCAAATACGATCGAATGACTTTCGCATAGCGGCCATCCTCGGCATTCGGCCAGTGGGTGGCCTGCATCCAGACGCCTTCGTCACCAAGCAGCCTGGTCTTCAGTTCCGCATAGGAAACCTGATGGGGTGGTATACGCGGAAAATAGGAATTGCTGCCCAGCTGAGAAATTTCGCCAGTGTGCAGGGGCATGGCCAGGCCTTCCTTCTCCAGCTTATGCAAAGCCTGCCTTACAGGACTCAATGATATGCCCAGTTCCTGCGCAATGGATTCAGGAAGCGCGCCCCTGCCTTGGTTGCTTTCATAGCTGCGATAGATGGCCACCAGGACCAAAAAGGGCATGAGCACCTGGAAATAATCATCTCTTACATGCTCGTGCACGGCCTCGATTTCCACTTCCTCACTCCTCCAGCCTTCCATGCTGCGTTTGGTGATCAAGGCTCCAAAGAGCGTAACAAACCAGATCACGTAGAGCCAAAACAGAAAGATGGGTACCGCCGAGAGAGCGCCATAGAAAGCCTGATAGCGTGTGAAACTGCTGATGTAGATACCGAAGAATTTCACCGCCAGCGTAAGCAGCAGAGTGCTGGTCACAGTCCCGATGAGGGCATGTTTTACCGGAATCACCCGGTTTGGGACGACCTTGTAGAGAAGAAAGAAAAATCCCGCCATGCTGCCGAAATAAAGAAAATCGCCAAGAAGCTTGGTGGCGAGGGAAACGTCCACGTATTTGGAAACAAAGGCATTGGTGGACAGCGTGCCGATTGATACCGCGAGCATGAAGGTGCCCAGGGTAAGAAAGGTCCAGAAATAAATGAAGCGCAAAAGGAGTGGACGGGCCTGCTGGATTTCAAAAATGCGATTCAGTGCCATCTCGATTTCACGCAAAAGAAGGATCAGAGCCACCATCATCCCGGCGAAACCGGTCATGCCTATCTTTTGAAAATCGGTGTTGGCCAGAAAGGTTTCCAGGTATTCCACGGCCTGGTTCCCGCTGCCCGTCGCAAGATTGCGCAAGATGAAGTTTTCGATCTGTTGAATCAGTTCGGAATTTTTGCCGAACATGGGCGTGAAAAGGGAAACAAGAGCGAAGGACGCGGCGAGCGAGGGGATGAGCGAGAACAAGGTCACGTAAGCCATCGCATACGCGTATTTCACGATGTCCGTGCGAGCGACATCGTCCTTGATAATGAGCAGGACTTCGAAGGCTCGTGACTTTTTAATCGAAGTCCAGTCCATATTCGCTCCTCAACAGTTAGTGCAGATGTGTTTCGCCATGTCCACGGTGGTCGATCCAATTCTGAATCGCAGGCCAGGTCTTGTCCCACCAATCTTCCGCAATGCGGGCTTCCATAAAGCGGCGGAAAACCACATCCAGGGTCTCGGTCAAAATCTCTGTCATCTTGAGGCGATATGCCAGCGACGGGCGCTGCAGCGAGCCGTTGTCGCCGGTAAGCGCGGGTGCTGGGATATTGATGGAGCGCGGAGAAAGGTCCTTGGCGCTCATCAGACAGAAAAAATCACCATATGGGTCAATGTGCAGGCCCAGCTTGAGCTCTTTCACGCCTTTGCCGGTCTGAAGAGCGGATTCCGCTTCGAGGCTGCGGCTCGGTTCACCGCCCTTCAAGGTGTGCACATGAGCTTTGGCGTCGTCGGATTCGAGAACCAGACGGTCTTCAATCCAAAGTTTGACCAAATATTCCTGGGGATCGCCAGGCAATTGAAAACGGCTGGGATTCTGGTCGGATTCAATGTAGTACCAAAGCCACAGTAGAAAGTCGGCGGCCAGAAAACCCTTCGCCTGGGTGATATCGTTCCATTGCTTGAGCTGTTCAAGTTGCAGTTCGTCCTTGGAGGCCATAAGTTGAAAGAACTCCTGTTGGGAGATAACTGGGCTTTTTTATGACAAGATTTCGATCATAACCAAGGGCCTCGTGACTGTCAGCATCGATTGAGAAAAAATTATGGGACGTGGCAAAAAGCCGGGAAAAGGCCCGCAGAATAACAAGGATGAACCCCGCCGAATCCGCTTCGAGATTGAAGAGGATGCTGAAGAGCTTTTTCTGAAACATCTTGAACAATTCAAGCCCGATAAGCCAGGCGCCGAAGAGCCGAAGGAGCCTGAGAAAAAGGCCAGCAAGACGCACAAAGCGATGAATGTGCATGAACTTGACCTGCACGGTCTGCGCCTGGATGAAGCCCAGCAAAGGGTTCGGGATGTTCTGGACGGCCTGCGTGAAATGGCAGGGATGCACAAGGTGAAGATCATCACCGGCAAGGGCCATCATAGTCAGCGGGGCGACAGTATTCTGGCCAAGGAAATTCATAGCTTTGTCTTGCAGACCTATCGCCCTGTGATCCAGGAGATCGAAGATTCTCCGGATCAAGTGCGTCTTGCGGGAATTCCCCTGAGGGGACACTTCCACGTGACGATACTCGGGAAAAGGTAGACAGTCAGACAAAGCGAGAGTCATGACGGACGAACAGCCTAAATCCCATGGCAAGAAAGTCATTAACCCTGTGGAAGGATCTTCCGCAGTGAAGCCGGAGCTTTCTCTCGATTTCTCGCGTCCTCCCATGCCAACGTCCAAGGCCATACCCGATGCCGATCCACTGGAAGCCGGTGAATTTTCCGCAGAAGAACCCTTGCAGGCCCTGCAGCAGGTTTCGTCCATCAAGTATCGCAGTATCGAGCATCCCAATCATATGCTGCGTATGGCGATCGGAAGCATACTGCTCGTCGTTTTGTTCGGTGGGTTGTTTGTGGCTCTGCCTTACTATTTGATGCGCACCGACCATGCCATCAATAAAGCGACCAAGGATGCCATTCGTTATGTGCAGAAAAACCTGGAAAAGCGTGGTTTGGGTGCCAAAACCAAGCCGTATGCCGAGAGTTTGCTTTTTCATCTGAAGCTCACCGATGCACCAGGAACCGAAGCTGCGGGCTTGCGAGCCTGGCGGGATATGGACTGTCGCTTTCTGATTCAGGAAGCGCTGAGTCGTCGTTTCCGTGGGACTTTGGAACCGCAGGGTCAGTACCTCCTGACGAACTGCCAGTTGGCTCAGGATATGCCGCAGGGTGCTTTGCGGCAGCTCTCTGAAAATTATGGTGACGCCGCGCAGTTTCAAAGAAACGGTGATACCTGGGAGATGCTGCCTATACAGCTTCTTGCAGGGGAAGCCCAGAAGCGTGTTCAAACCTTTCGCTTGACCGCTCCCAAGAATTTTCCCAACTGTCGGCGCTGGGCCGCGTCGCCAAACTGCGTTTTGAAGTATGTGGATCAGGCCCGGCAACCGCTTCGCAGCCGCTTCGATGATGGCTATGCTGTCTTAAAGAGTGCGGTCCAGTCTCAAAGCCCTGTTTTGCAAGCCTGGCTCGCTCTGGCTACATCGTGGAATTATCAGAAGCTGGGTGATGGGGCGCAGGTTGAACTGGTTTTAAAGGATGCTGCAGCCCTTTTTCCCAAGCTCTATGATCCCTTTTTGGAACGCGAGATTTTTCGTTTGCGGATGTTCAATGCCTTTCGGTTGCGTGACAAGAAACTTGCGATGACGATTTGGAAGACGCGTCCAAGTGCCTTGATGGAAGCGGATGAAGCTGGATTTCATGATGTCATGCTTCTGCGCGCATTGATGGGTAAGGCTGATAAGATCGGACCCGCTTTGGATGAATTCTTTGGTCATCCTGAAAGTTATCAGCGCTATCGATTTGATCCGCTGTTCATTCGACTCGTAACGGAGCAGGCCATTCGACATCAGAAGGCTGCGGAAGGGCTCATTTATATCGATCGCATTCAGGAACAGCAGGATGATGAGAAGGCGCTGGATAACGAGGCCCTGCCTCTTTTAAGGGCTCGCTTATTCCTGGCCCAAAGCCAGGGGCTTGAAGCGCTTCAGACCTTGCAGCCTTTGGAAAGTTACGTGGTGCGTTCGCCTGAACTTGCGCATCTGAAAGGCACTGCGATGCTGCATGCCTATTCCACGAAACCCTATCGTTTGCTGGCGGCGGCGGAGTTTCAAAAGGCAGCCAACCTGGAAGCGCGTTCGGAGCATTTTTTTGCTTTGATCCTGAGCTTTCTCGACAGCAAGGATTTTCAAAAGGCGGAAAGTGCCTATAAGTTTTGGCAGCGAGTCAAGGCGCGTCCGGGTGATGAAGCCTGGCGATCTTTGGCCAACGGTCTGTTGAATTATTGTCAAGGCCGGGAGAGCGTGGCCACGCAAATCTGGAACGAGTTGAGTCAGCGCAACCCGGGTTTTGTTACGGTCAAGAGCCTTCAGACCAACCTCAAGGAAGACCCAAATTATCTGAAAGATCAAATGGTTAAGAAAATCATCCCGATGCTCCCCATCGATGGCCCTTTGAGCCCCCTGGCGGTTTTTTAGCAAACAACTTGAGGTCTTGCTGCGCAGGCTATATAAAGAGCCACCGTTCCAAAGGAGGCCTTTTGCCATGCATCCAACCGAGACTTTTCAGTTACAAATCACGTTTTTGCCACAGCCTCATGTATCGATTGATGAGGTCAAGGACGATGTAAAAAACTGGCTGCTCGGTACCGGAGAAGAAGCCTTTGTGGAAGGTGCTATCGATGATCTTTATTTGGATCTGCCGTACGAGGCCGAAGCCCCCGAACAGTATGCGCAGCTTGGTGGTGATAATCTACCTTTGCTCGTTTACAAATATGATCGTGAACATCTTCTGCAGTTGAAGAACAAGCTTGAAGAGGATTTCAAGGGTTTGGTCACCTGTGAGATGAGCGCGATGCTGACCGAAACCTGGATGGAAGGTTGGAAGGAAAGCTTCAAACCGATTCGCACGCCGCGCTTTTATATCTATCCGCCTTGGTTGGCCGATAACCTGCCGCAGGATCTCATTCCTATTTGCATCGAGCCCGGCATGGCCTTTGGTACGGGTCAGCATGCGACCACCATGCTCTGCGTAAAAGCGCTTGAGGAACTTGAGTCGCGTGGTGTTCAACCAGACACCCTGTTGGATGTGGGCACTGGAACCGGTATTCTTGCGATTGCTGCACATAAACTCGGCTATAAAACTGTGACAGCGACTGATATTGATCCCGATTCGATCATAGCCGCCAGTGACAATGCGCGGGTGAATCATACGCCTTTGATATTGGAGCAGGGCACCTTGCCTTCGCGCGGCGCACCGTTTCAGGTGGTGATGGCCAATATTATTTTCTACGTTCTTCGCCGTATCATCGGTGATCTTTCTTCGCAGACGGCACCCGGTGGCTTTTTGATTCTTTCCGGTGTTCTGGCTGAAGAAGCGCGGGATATGGAAGCATTGGCCAATCCTTGTGGTCTGGTACTGGAACACGAGGATGTGCAGAGTGATTGGTGCTGCCAAATCTATCGGAAGGTGTGATGTCGCATCGTTTTCGCTTCCTCGGTCGTCGTCTGGGTCCCGAGCAGTGGGAGCTGCTGCCGGATGAGTGGCACCATCTTTTGAAAGTTCTGCGTCTGCCGGTTGGCAGTGATGTGGAAGTTGCGGATGGTGCTGGTCATGTGGCTCTGGCTCGTTTGACCCAGGCTGGGAAAAATGAAGGTGAGCTGGCGATCGAGAGTGAAAGCTTTTCTGCGGCACCTTCCGCTGCATCTCAGGTCACGCTCGCAATCGGGGCCTTGAAACCCCAGAGTGCGGATGAGCTACTACCTTATCTTATCGAGCTGGGCATGGATGGGATCGAGGTCTTTGCGTCCCAATCTGTGGATAAAAACCGCATCCAGGACAAGGTTCGTGAGCGTTGGGATCGGATTGCAACAGCGGCCATGAAGCAGTGCAAAAGGCCCTGGTCTCCGGCGATTTCCTGGACGGATGGACTTGATGTCTTGATCGAAAAGGCTGCGGCTTTTCCCAATCGAATCTTTCTGGATCCAGATGGCGAGTTCAACCTTGCCCGTTGGCAACCGCAAGAGCAAGGCCCGACCCTGGCTGTTATTGGCAGTGAAAAGGGTTTGGATGCTGATGAAGTTCTGGCCTTGCGTCGGGCCGGTTTTGTGGGCTGCCGGATTGAGGGTTCCATACTCCGGGCAACCACTGCGGCCATAGCCAGCGCCGCCCTGTTACGTCAAATCATTCCGCACAAAAGCTGATCCCAGAGCAGAAATATGGTAAAATGGAGCGAACTCATCACCGAGGTTTGCGCTCATGAAACAATCCGGTCGCCGTCGCGGCTTCGTGTCGTGGTTTGTGGAACCTTATCGGCAGGTGAAACTCGGTCTGATCTTCCTGCTGCTTAATTTTGTCTTTGCGGGCCTGACCCTTGGCATCTTTGGATATTATATTTGGGATATTTCGCAGACTCTGGCGGTCTATTTCAAGCTCAGCAGTGATCAGAGCACGGAGATCCTGCAGAAGTTCCAGACGCCCGTTTACGCCGGCTGCTTCCTGATGTTCATTTTCGTCATCGCGTCGATCCTGGTCTCGGTTCGTTATACGCACCAGATCTATGGCCCTCTGGTCTCGATCCATCGCTTCCTGGACGAATACCTGAGCGGCGAAACCGTGCAGCCCCTTCTGCTCCGTGAGTCCGATCAGCTTCAGGAATTGGCGGAAAAACTGAACCAGGTGATGTACCTCAACCCCAACGACCGCAGGGCGTCAAACTTACGCCCTATCTTCCGTTACCTGGATGAACTTCTGGAAGGCGGCAACCCGGAACCCATAACACTGCGCGAGGGCGACCAGTTTCATGCCTTGGCGGAGCGTGTAAACCAGCTCGGACAACGCCTTCGCGGGAACAGAGTGGGCTAAACCGCGAACGACTCAGAAAAAAATCGTAAGCTTGCTTGACAAGCACGGGCCGACAGCCTATAACCGTAGCTCTTACCGCGGGGTGGAGAAGCTTGGTATCTCGTCGGGCTCATAACCCGAAGGCCGCAGGTTCAAATCCTGCCCCCGCTACCAACGATTTAAAAGCGAATTTAGATACTTAGAATGCAGCCAACTTCCTCACGGAAAGGCTGCATTTTTAATTCGACCGTTCGACTGCCGTATAGATTCCAGGATGATTCAGTGGAAGGGCTTGAGCCTTTCCACTTCCGGGGACCAGACAGCTCGTTGCAAAGACTTTGTCGCCCCTTACATCGCATTCAATGAAATGGGATTCAACCACGACCAGTCAGCCACATAAATGACGCGTGAGTTCCCCTCAAACGGAACAGTGAGGGAAAGATTCAGCAGCATATTTTTCCCTATGAGAGCCGAATCATGAAGGCTATCACGGGACTCTTCTATAGCTGTTAGAGTATCACCAATGCCGAACAGTCCATCACCGTTTAAGTCAGTGGATAACTCCAGTTCGAATTCGGTGCGATAAGTATACTCGACGAGGCCTAGACGGAATGAGAGATCCGAAAGCCGGATAGGTTTGGCATCAGGCTCTGCGGAAGTCATCGTGATGGTTCCGACTCGATCTATTTTACTACTATCCAGAAGTGAATTCGTTGGTGTCCAATTCAATTTATAGGCGCTTCGACTGACACCCAATTCATCTATATCCCGATTAATGAATGTGTTCGAACGAAGTTCATCCGTTTCACAAGCAATCGCGACCTCGTCCGTATAACCCTTCAATTGGAAGGTTCCTCGACTATCCGCGTTCAATCGTAATAGAACTTCGCCCTTCTTGGCTTCGAGACTTTCACCTTGCAAGGTCTTGCCGGTGAAATCGCGCAGGGCAGAGATAATGCGGCTGCCATCATTTTGAAAATTGACAAAAAGTGGGCTAACTCCATAAAGCATTTTAAAGCTGATATAAGAAGCACCGGCATCGTAAATATCCAGATAGACCAATTTGGAAAACTTGTCTTCCCGCAAATAAATCAGCTTGAAGTCCTTACCTGGCGAATAACACTTGAGGATATTGCTGGCATCATCCTTGTCAATACGAGAAGCGATGGGCTTCACTTTGTCTTTGGGAACAGGACTCGGAACAGGACTCGGAACAGGACTCGGAACAGGACTCGGAACAGGATTCGGAACAGGATTCGGAACAGGGGCAACGATTGAAATGTCTCC
>JACCDW011224959.1_pt1 | contig 10042 bp, 9 predicted proteins | sample 7449781 | NCBI WGS metagenome assembly JACCDW01 (sample SAMN15323449, study PRJNA562643) | freshwater metagenome | isolation source: river surface water | place: USA:Blue River Watershed | collected 2017-08-18 | reverse complement strand
TTAGCCGAAGGCCAGAAGCCTTTTTTTGACGTGGTTCCCGAGGTTGACAAGTACGATGACATCTTGGGTCTTGTTAATTTAATCGGGTCGTGTGACGTTGTCATCACCACAAGTAACACAACGGCTCACTTGGCTGGTGCAATTGGCACTCCCACTTTTGTGCTGCTCCCGCAAGGAATGGCGAGGTTTTGGTATTGGCACAGGAATCGGACCGACAGCCCATGGTACGAGTCCGTCCGGTTGGTTGAGGTCCATCAAGGAAGTTGGTCCGATGGGGTGCGAGAATCAATTGGTAACTTTATGTCGGCGAGGCAAAGGAAAGCTTAATTCATGATTCGGATAACTATTGGATTCGATCAACGTGAGGCAGTAGCGTTTCACACCTTTTCTCAGAGCATTATCGAGCACACAAGCGAACCTGTATCAATCACACCACTTGTTCTTGGTTCCCTGCCCGGATATAGGGAGACTCATAAGGACGGTAGCAACACATTCATTTATTCCCGTTTTTTGACCCCTTTTTTGATGCAATTCCAGGGGTGGGCTATCTTTGCCGATGGCGACATGGTTTGCCGAGAGGATCTAAAAAGCCTTTGGGACTTACGCGACGAAAAATATGCGGTCATGGTGGCTAAACACGATTACGTGACGAAGGCTTCCCAAAAGTACCTCGGCAACAAGAATGAGAACTACCCCAAGAAAAACTGGTCAAGCGTCATCCTCTGGAATTGTTCTCATGCAAAAAACAGGATTTTGAGCCCCGACTTTGTCATGTCCAAAGATGGGAAATTTCTTCATCGCTTTAGTTGGCTGGACGAGGGCGATATCGGTGAGATTCCCAAAGACTGGAATTGGCTCACAACCGAGTATCTAAACAATTACGACGCCAAGTTGCTTCACTACACTTTAGGGACCCCGTGTTTTCGGGAGTACAAATCTTGCGATATGTCCGATGTGTGGTGGGCTACCCATGAGCGAAGCCAGGAAGGGATTGACTCCTAGGTTGTGCCTCTGCGTTTAAGGTTCAACGACTTCATCCTTGGCTCTGACTGGTTTCACCAGATCCTCACGCTTAATCCCAAGCCAAACAGTGATGGGTGCCATCACGAAGACTGAGGAGTAAATACCGAAGACGATTCCGATGGTCAGCGCCAATGCAAAGTGAAATAGCACCGGCCCACCAAAAATCAGCATCGCCAGCACCATCGTCTCGGTTGTACCGTGAGTAATGATGGTTCGGCTCATGGTTCGCGTGATCGCGTTATCGATCACCTCAGTAACGCTTGCCTTGCGCATACGTCTGAAATTCTCGCGAATCCGATCGGCGACAACCACCGACTCGTTCACCGAGTAGCCCAGTACTGCGAGAATCGCCGCAAGAACAGACAGTGAGAATTCCCACTGAAAGGCGGCGAAAAACCCAAGAATAATGACTACGTCGTGCAGGTTCGCCACGATCGCGGCTACCGCAAACTTCCACGCAAATCGGAAGGCCAAGTAAATCATGATGCCCACGATCACAAAGGTCAGGGCAATCACACCATCTGTGGCCAGTTCCCCGCCGATCTGCGGGCCGACAAACTCTACACGTCGAAGTTGAGCTTCGTTGCCAGGCTCCACCTTGGCAATCAGTTCGAATACCCTCTGGGCCTGAGCGTTGCTGTTATCACCCTTGAGGGGTAGACGAATCAGAATGTCTCTAGATGAGCCAAAGTTCTGGACTTGTGTATCTGCGAAGCCTTGAGCGGTCAGCTGTGCCCTAACAGCCTCGACTGGCGCAGACTTGGCGAAACTTACTTCCATCACCGTACCGCCAGTAAATTCGATGCTGAAAGCTAGGCCTCGCACAGCAATGAAGACTACGGCAGCAATAAAAGTGATGAACGAGATGACATTCAGCAGCTTGGCGTGCCGCATGAATGGAATATCGTTTTTGATGCGGAAAAATTCCATGACGCGTTCCTTAGCCCACCGAGAGGGTTTTGGCTCGGCGCTTGCCACCGTACCAGAGGTTAATCAGCCCTCGGCTGAAGAAGACCGCAGAGAACATGCTGGTCAGGATGCCCAGCACATGCACCACCGCAAACCCACGAACAGGCCCTGAACCGAAGGCCAAAAGGGCAACGCCCGCGATTAGGGTGGTGATATTGGAGTCTAGGATGGTCGCCCAGGCCTTGTCGTAGCCTGTGGTAATGGCGGTCTGCGCGGTTGCGCCGTCTCGCAGTTCTTCCCGCACGCGTTCGTTAATGAGAACGTTGGCATCGATCGCCATGCCCAGAGTCAATGCCATGGCGGCGATTCCGGGCAGGGTCAGCGTGGCCTGCAGCAGTGACAAAACTGCAAATAACAGCAGCAGGTTAAGGCTAAGCGCCAACACCGACACAATCCCAAACAGGCTGTAATAGATCGCCATAAAGATGGCGATAACGATGAACCCATAAAGAGTCGAGTTGAAGCCCTTGGCGATGTTCTCGGCACCGAGGCTGGGTCCAATCAGTCGCTCTTCGACGATCTCCATGGGAGCGGCTAGAGACCCTGCGCGCAGCAGAAGCGCAGTATCCGCCGCCTCTAAGCTGGTCATGGCCCCAGAGATTTGAACTCGGCCACCTGGGATCTCTGATCGAATCACCGGTGCAGTCACCACCTCGCCGCGACCCTTCTCGATGAGCAGAATGGCCAAACGCTTGCCAATGTTGTCGCGAGTGACGTCCCGGAAGACGCGAGCGCCCTTCCCATCGAGGGTTAGGTGGACCGCTGGCTCCCCGGGGTTCTGCGAGTCAAATCCAGCCTGGGCGTCGTTCAGGTTCTCGCCTGTGAGCAAGACCTCCTTTTTGAGCAGAATGGGGCGACCGGATCGATCCAAGAACTGCTCTAGTCCTGCTGGCGCGCGTCCCGTCCTTTCAAACTCCGAGAGCATCACGTCGGAGTCATCTACCATCCGAATCTCGAGAGTAGCGGTCCTACCCAAGATATCTTTGGCCTTCGCCGTGTCTTGAACGCCGGGCAGCTGGACAACAATTCGAGAGGCACCTTGCTGCTGGACGATGGGCTCTGCTACACCTAGTTCGTTGATTCGGTTGGAAAGGGTCGACAGGTTCTGTTTGACGGCGCGCTCTTTGGCGGCCTTTAGACCAACCTCAGACAGAGTAGCTGTAAAGCCATATCTCCCAGCAGACTGGATTTCGTGCCAGTCAAACCCAAAGAATGGGCCATGGGTGGGGGCATTGGATGGCGGTGCAGCAGAGCCCCCTTTACCGCCTCCCCGGTTGATCACGACTCCCGGGCTTCTGTCGACCAGCACCGCGGCTGCTTTGTCCAGCTCCGCTGCGTTCGTGAACCAGACCGTGAGTGAGGATTTGGTCTTGTCAACGCCGGTGTAGCGCACGCGCTTCTCACGAAGGATGTTACGCAGATCGGTGGCCAAGAGTTCGAGTTTTTGATTTTCGAGTGTGCTGAGATCAACCTCTAATAAGAAATGCACGCCCCCTCGCAAATCCAACCCCAGATACATAGGCAGAGCACGAATGGCCGAGAGCCAAGCAGGCGAGGCAGAAACCAGGTTTGGAGCAACCACATAACGTGCATCCTCAGGCTTGACGCCGCCGTTTAGGGATTTCTCGATCAGATCCTTCGCTTTGAGTTGAAGGTCGGTGGACGCGAAACGAGCCCGAACCGTGTTGCCCGTGTTATTCGCTTCCCAACTGACGCCAGTGTGGGCCAGTTGATTGGTGGCCAGCAGCCCTTCGATCTGGCTTGCAAGCTCTGGCTGTACTTTCAGAGTGGCTTTGGCCGTCGAGACCTGTACAGCCGGCGACTCTCCGAATAGGTTTGGCAGGCTGTAGAGCAGGCCAAACGCCAAGGCCAGTGCCATGAGCACCAATCGCCACCAGGCCACTTTATTCATGCGCTTCCTCTGAGGGGAAAATTGAACGCCAAGATTGCCTTGCTCTCTTGGCGGATCAACAGGATTGCTTCGTTACAGCAGGTCTTTGAAGGTGCCCTTGGGCAGCAAGGTCTGAATGGCCTGACGCTGCATGATGATCTCAACTGGTTTGTCTCCACCGGAGATTTCAACCGTGATGTAGACGGCATCAACTTTCGTCACACGACCGACGATTCCGCTGGCTGTGACGATCTCATCGCCCTTTTGCAAGCCCTCCACGAGGGCTTTGTGCTCTTTGGCCCGCTTCATCTGAGGACGAATCATCAGAAAGTACAGTACCACGAACATCAGGATCAGGGGCAGGAACTGCATGATGGGGTCACCGCCACCGGCGGCTGCAGTTTGGGCGTAGGCGTTCGAAATCAGCACAGCGTCACTCCAGGCTAGGGGTTGAAAAGCCAACCTGGCCATTGGATAGGGGTCCAAAAGCCATGGCTACTAGCCCATAAGTATAAAGTAGCCCCCATGAAATCATTTTCAGTCCAGGCAACCGACGGAAAAGCCCGAGCAGGCCTTTTGGAGCTCAACCACGGGATGGTTCAAACCCCTATTTTTATGCCCGTTGGCACTTATGGCGCTGTAAAAGGGGTAACGCCTCAGGTTTTGAGTCAGAAGATTGGAGCTCAGATCATTCTGGGCAATACTTTTCACCTGTGGCTCAGGCCAGGCCTAGAGATTATTCAGAAACACCAGGGATTGCATCGGTTTGTGAACTGGCACAAGCCCATGCTCACCGACTCGGGGGGGTTTCAGGTCTGGTCTCTGGGGGATTTGCGCAAGATTTCGGAGGAGGGGGTGGCTTTTCAGTCGCCAGTCAATGGCGACAAGCTGTTCATGGCGCCCGAGGACTCCATGCGGATACAGCATGTGCTGAATTCCGACATCGCCATGGCTTTTGATGAATGCACCCCCTATCCAGCCACGCTGGACCAGGCAGCGACCAGCATGCACCTGTCCATGCGCTGGGCCAAACGGTCCCGGGCCTCATTCGAGGAATTGTCAGAAAGGCCAATTTATAGGGGCGACGAATCGTCCAAGGAAAGTTCTTCCGCCCCACGGTCTTCCAATGCGCTTTTTGGCATTGTTCAGGGCGGCATGCACGAGGCACTGCGCACCGAATCGCTTGAAGCCCTGAACCAAATTGGCTTTGAGGGATACGCGATTGGTGGCCTGTCGGTAGGCGAGCCAAAAGAAGACATGCTTCGCGTGCTCGCCCACACGGCCCCTCAGTTGCCGCATGACAAGCCTCGCTATTTGATGGGGGTCGGAACCCCAGAGGACCTCGTAGAAGGGGTAGCCAACGGGATTGATATGTTTGACTGCGTCATGCCCAGCAGAAATGGTCGCAATGGCTGGCTGTTTACCAGTAAGGGTGATTTGAAGATTCGAAATGCTCGGTTCAAGGATGACCTGTTACCCATCGACCCCGACTGTAGTTGCCCGATCTGTAACCCCAGTGCTCACGGCGAGGACCGCCCACCCTTCACGCGGGCTTATTTGCACCACTTGCAACGCATCGATGAAATGCTGGGGGCCAGTCTCTCGACCATTCACAACCTGTATTTCTACTTGGACATGATGCGTCAGATGAGGGCTGCGATTCAGGCGCGGCAGTTTGAAGTTTGGAGAACGGCCTTCGCTTCTAGCCGTGCGACAGGCGTTTAGCTCTGTCGCTCCAAAAACATCGCATCACCGTAGCTAAAAAATCGGTACTTTTGTTCAATGGCGTGAGCATAAGCCGCCCGAATTCGATCATAGCCAGCAAAGGCACTAACCAGCATTAGCAGGGTGGATTTGGGTAGGTGAAAGTTGGTGATGAGTACGTCTACCATTTTGAATTCATAGCCTGGAGTGATGAACAAGTCTGCCTCCCACTCGCCGGCGAGCGAACCCCTTGCGGCGGCAGACTCCAGAGTCCTTAAGCTCGTTGTACCGACTGCAACTTCTCTCCGTCCTTCCTTTTTTGCCCGTCTTATTTTTTCCGCTGATTCAGGACCGATTGAGCACCATTCGCTGTGCATCCGGTGCTGACTCAGGTCTTCGGATCGGACGGGCGAGAACGTGCCGCTACCCACATGAAGGGTCACGCGGGCCATTTCGACTCCTTGAGCCGAGAGCTCTGCGAGCATCCCTTGGTCGAAATGCAGACCCGCTGTTGGCGCTGCAACCGAGCCAGGATGCTGGGCATAGACAGTCTGGTATCGATCGCTGTCCTGTTGGGTGGGATCGTGGGCAATGTAGGGAGGCAGCGGTAGCTCACCAAACTGATTGAGTACCTCAAATACGGGCGCCTTAAAATCCACAATAAAGCGGTCATCGTGGATTGGGTCGCGTCCAATCAGCCTTACGGTGTGGTGTGTGTGATCAACAGAATCATCTGGTTTTCTCGCCACCTCACCGTGGACTGTCGTCGAATCGAGAGCGCTAATCTTCGGTCTCACCAGCTTCAGAAGCGCACCTGGACGCGGCTTTTTGCTGGATCGAAGCATCACCTGTGCCTGTGTCGATGATGTGACTCGTTCGACCAACAACTCCACGGCTCCCCCGGTCTCTTTCAGGGCATGCACCCGAGCCGGAATCACCTTGGAGTCGTTAAAGACCAGTAGATCCCCGGCTCGGAGCAACTTTGGCAACTCTGCGAAATACTGATCCCTAGAGTCGCCGATACGCGGCACTACCAGCAGGCGGCTGGCTGACCGGCTCGCGGCCGGCCTCTGGGCGATGAGTTCTGTGGGTAGGTGGTAGTCGAAGTCCGAGAGTTTGAAGTTCATTCAATCGTGCCTGGTAAGCGGTGGTTCCACGGCGAATCGCAAACGTCTGGATGCAAGTGAGTCAGCCATAGTTTGGTTTGCATTCGCGGCTTGACGAATCAAGGGCGCGACGACTTGAATTCCTGCGGATTTTCCGACTCTCGCCCGATAGGCGTCTGCTATGGTTTGAAAATGCTGGCGAAAAAGACTTGCGGAGCGGACCACCAACCCAACCACCAGAGCTAGTCGGTCGGTTTTTACGCCCAGGGGTTTGAGCAGTCTAAGCAGAGCGCTCAGCACATTGAGCATTTTTCCAAGCGGGGTGGTGACGCTCATTAAATCAGCGAGGAGCACCAGAGACAGAAGCCGCAGAGCCGAGATCATCGCGGCGAGCAGCGCCTCCCTTGGCCCGAGCTCCCCCACTGCGACTGCAAACTGAAACAAACCAATAAATACCGCGAGCAAGCCTGCGGTGCGAAGTAAGTTCGCCAGTCGGTGACGGCCCGGTCCTCCCAGGCTTAAAAAACCTGCGATGCCCAGCAAAGTTGCGACCACAAGCACAGTCTCACTCTGGCTCGGCAGCAATGCGGCAGATGCCATGGCCAAACTCGCCAACTTCCATCCTGCTGGGACGCGGTGAAGCCAAGTATTACTGGAGATATAGAGACTCAGCATGGTCCCTCAACCCACTGCTCGTAGGCCGTCAGAACATCCCCGGGTCTGCCCTGCATCTGAACCTTGCCTCGATTCAGCCAGATGATTTCATCAAAATCTTTTAGCAGGTGCGTCTGGTGCGTCGACAGAAGAGTCCGCGCAGGGCTCTCTCTAACCATCCGGGTCATACGTCTTGAGGACAACGAGTCTAGGTGTGAAAAAGATTCATCTAGTAGGAGTGTCTTCGGCTGGTCGATTAAGACGGCCAAGATACAGACCAGTGTCTTCTGGCCCGAAGAGAGCTCGTGGGTTGCCAATTTGAGCAGTTCCGAAGCACCGCACCGACGCGCCAAATCTTGAGCCCTATCTTCCGCCTCCGGAGAAGATACCCCTCGTTCAGTAAGCCCGAAGGTCAGTTCCTCCAGCACGGTCGGAAACAAAATTTGATGGTCTGGATTCTGAAAGACCAAGCCAACGGGACGTTCGACCTGAACCGAGCCCTTCTCGGGGACGATTAGCCCCTGAAGGAGCCGCAATAGGGTGCTTTTGCCGGCCCCATTGGGTCCGATCAGTCCAATGTGCCTGGCGTTGGATTGAAGATTGAGGCCCTGGAAGACCTGTCGATCGCCAACTCTAGCCCAGATGTGTTTTAACTCCATGGCCGGTATACTACGGCCCTTCGCATCAAAGCTCACTGCACCGGCCGGAGTGGTGGAATTGGTAGACGCACCGGACTCAAAATCCGGCGCCAGAGATGGTGTGCGGGTTCGAGTCCCGCCTCCGGCACCAGGCCCTAGCGGCAACTTGTTAAAACCAGCCCAGTCGATCCAGTCAAAACTTCCGGGCTTTTGCACTCGGATTGTCCGGCTAGGTCTTTGAGGTGTTTCTCGTGAAGTGCCACCCAGTCGCCGACCTGAGGCGCCCCACTCGGAATAACTCGCTGGGCTGCAAACGAGAGGCTGGGCGCGGTCAGGCGCCAGGTGATGATTCGTATGGGTTGAGCAGTGGCCTGACTGGCGGTTTGGCTGGCCTGTGAATTGGTTGTTTGGTTCCGAATAAATTGCCCCATCTGGGCAATGGGCTCGCGCAGGGATTGCATGATGGTTGGCACGATTAGTCCATAGACGGCAATCGCAGCGGTAAGGGCGAGGGTCGCCACTCCACCTCTAAATCTGCTAAAGCCAAGTAGGAATCCTGCTGCTCCAGCGCAGGCCAGCGCTGCAAACAGCAGCGTTTTGCTCTGTAAGCGATCCGATACATCCGCAAGAACAACCTGGTAATAGGGATCGGTGACTGCTTGGTTGACGGTGGAGAACCAGATTGGGGTGGAAGTCACCGCCAGTACACAGGCCAGTAGAGCCAGAAGCACAGCAACTCGAAGACCGACCGATCGAGTCAAAGGCCCCGCTGCTAGCCACAGGCTGACAATCACCACCAATCCAGACAGTCCGTAAAACCCGTAATGCGGTAGCTTGGTGGCAGAGAAAGAGAAGAAGACCAAGACAAAAAGGAAAACGACCCAGGCCAACCGCAGTTCTGGTGACCGCAGCATCCGGGCGCAGGGGCCGGAGCCAACCACGCCCAACAGGCCCCCTAGCACAGGCACAGCCCAGGGCAGGGTGGCGACGACCATCCAGGCTGGGTAATAGAGTGGCCCCGCTGAAAAGCCATGCATGGTGCTGGTAAAGCGACCTAGGTTGTGCAGCCCCAGGAACCCCTCTACAAAGGTCATGCCCTGGGCTTGGAACTGGAGCAGATACCAGGGCGCGGCGATGATCAGCACGATGAACCAGGCCAAGGGGTCAAAAGAGAGCCTCCCCCAGCGCTTGAAACGACCAGAGGTCAATACGGCCAACAGACTGGCCGCACCGGGTACCAAGATGGCAATCGGTCCTTTTGTCAGCAGGCCCAGTCCAACAAAGACCGCTGCCAGTCGAATCCAGAGCCGTCCCGACTCGGCCTCTTTTTCGGGCCAGACTGCTCGCCAGACGAACATCAGGCTAAGGACTAAAAAGGCATTCAGGGTGGCATCGGCTGTGGCTGCCCGCGACATGGCGGGTATGCCGAGGCAGGTGGCGCTGATCAAGACAGCCCAGCCGTAGGCCTGGACACTGACGGCAGGTGTGACCCTGCGGGCAATCAGGTAAGCCCAGCCACCAATCCCGCCAATCCAAATCAGCCCCATCAAGGCCGACGGCAGCCGCGCTCCGTAAGACGAAAATCCTGTAACTGAGAAGGCCGCCATCTGCAGCCAATGAATTAAGACTGGCTTGTCGAACCTTGGTGCATCCAACAACCATGGGGAAATCCAATCTCCGCGAGTCATCATTTCTCGTGTGGCTTCCGAGAACGCGCCTTCGTCCAGGTCTGTGAGCGGAGCAGCACCCAGACTAGTGAACAGCACCAGGCAGGCAATGACCCAAGCGCCCAAGACAAACAGGTGATCGGCGAGTTGGGGGCGACCGGGGCTAGACTGCGTCATCCACGATCTCCACGAGCTTTAAACCAGAACCACAGCCCCATCAGGCCTTGGATGGTCGCTGTCAGTCCGAACAGCACCGAACCAGCCAGTACTCCCTCCTTCGCGAATCCAAAGGGGGTGCTGAAGGATACGGCCCCAAGCCCCCGAGCACCAAACCCCCCCAAAGCGGCGGGCAGGATTCCGCTCAGAAACACCCCTCCGCAAAGGGCTGTG
>JACCDW010413706.1_pt1 | contig 10043 bp, 11 predicted proteins | sample 7449781 | NCBI WGS metagenome assembly JACCDW01 (sample SAMN15323449, study PRJNA562643) | freshwater metagenome | isolation source: river surface water | place: USA:Blue River Watershed | collected 2017-08-18 | reverse complement strand
ATCAGATTGAGGGTGTCACCCCCATGGATGTGCTGAAGCGTGGTGCTGAGGTGACTGCTATCAACGACGCAACTGGTATTTGGGTCGTTGGCAACAAGTTTGGTCTGACTTGGAAGCTACATCAGGCTATGGTGAACGTGCCCGGTGATGGTGGCTCTGCTCACGGTTTCCTGGGTGTTGATGAGGATGGTGCTGATAGCGTTCCTGTTGTCGCAGCACGCCCTGCTGGCGGTGCCGGTGTAAGTGCCACTGAGGAGAAGGAGCTGATGGCTGCTGTGATGCCTAGCACTGAGGATGACGATGAGGAAGAGGAGGATGTTGAGGAGGATGAGGTTGTACAGGCTCCTCCCGCACCCGTGAAGAAGACTGTTGCTGCCCCTGCTCCCGCAGCCGCTCCTGTTGTGAAGAAAGTTGTAAAGAAGGTTGCTGGCAAGTAAACGATCAATTCACCATTCAAAATAAAAAATAAATAAAAAAATATTTTTGCGTTATAGAAATGAACTTTGAACAACCTCCAAAATGGGCACGTGATTGGTGCTACTATTTTTTCGGCATGGCTATTGTCGGATTAGCACTGGGTGTATTTGCTGTTTTGACAGCAGGTAAGGCTCAGATGTCCATAGCCATCATGGCATTGGTTGCATCCTTAATTCAGGCAGCAACAATGATGACATTATTCTGGATGTGTCGTAGCAGTTTGAAGCCTGCTGCTCCTCTTCAGCAGTTTAATTAACACATTAGGCCGACAAATCATTGAAAAGTATATATAGTATTATTATGTATAATAACACTATACTTAAAGAGAGTATTTAGCAAGAAGCAGGGCTCTTCTTATCATAACCCTGATATGTGAACTGACCGCAAGGGCAAGCACCAGGAGTCTGTCCAACAACCTGAGCACCTACAAATGCTGCCACGGGCACATCACCTGTAGGACCAGTTTCCTTTGCACCACTGCTGGGCGCCTGTTCCTTTTTCACAGTTGTAGGATCAGCAGGATAGTTTGTGCCTAGGCGCCATCCGTATAACGCAACCTGACGCTTACGAGCAGTTGTAAGACTAGCATCACGATTTGTAACACCCATTTCTACTCTATGTTGCATAAATTATGCTAGCCAGCAATCGGGGCCTGTGTCTAAGTTTCAGGCGGTGGTGTCCAATCGGAACCGTGGAATCGTGAAACAGGCACACAATCGCGTGTAGATGGTTTTGGATCGCGATTTGGAAGGCGCTCTGGACATTCCACACCCGGCGGCTGTGGCGGAAAATACTGTGAAAAACGCGTTGCCGGGTTGTATGGATCCTGTGCTGCTAACAAAACATCCGCTGATTTCATTTGTGTGGTAAGGGATGCCGGTGCTATAGAAACTGGTACAGGCACGGGTGCCGTTCCAGGATTGGATGGCACTGAAATTTTCACTTTTTCAACAGTGCTACCACCCCCACCACCTACAACACAATTTGTTGGCAAAACTGTAGTCACCCACAATGTGCTACATTGCTGCTGAAGCATACGTGACGATTCGGGAATAGCACCAGGGTTTGCTCCAGCTTGACTGGAACCGGCTAAACGGTTGTAAAAACAGGCGGGCTGCACTATTTGTTTGGGTTGTGGTGGGCATCCATGATTGTAAGGTCTATACATCCTTCCTGAATTTCCAACATATTCTATCTGCTGCGCTAAAACCGCAATCCTAATAAAACATGGATGTATTCGATGTGTTTCGTCCAATTACAAATGCTGTGAAAAAGCAAATGCCCCCTATTTTTGGAACGATCGTGTTTTATATACTTGTCGTTGTTGTTATAGTATTGTTAATAACTGGTATTGGCATGTTACTTAATGCACAAAAATGCGGGTCTTCTAAAGAGAATGCGTATGAACAGTTTGCTGATGCCGGCGACGATTACTTATCACAATTGAAAAAGCGGATAGAATCAATAGTAGCCGTAAAATACAAAGTAGAAGATGCTGTAGAAAGCCTTAATAATGCGGGTGACGAGACTTGTAACATTATGAAGGAACTTGAACAAGTCTATGTGGGAAATTCAGCAGCACCAAGTGATACATCCGAATTTAGTCTACCCGCCGCAATCCAAGAAAAACGCCGGCAAGATCGCGAACGCCGTGCTGTTTCACGATTTGCTGAGGAACGTGCTCTTTTTTCTGCTGCTGCTCGGTCTCCAATCCAAGAATGCTTTGCAAGTGGCAATTCTGTAACGGAAGCAGAAACCACATTAGCAGGATTATGTGAGGAGCTCAGCAATGTCTTGGATAGCGCAGAAGTGAAAATGATGGATCTGAAAAAAACAAAAATCCGCACACTAATGGAATTCAATGGTCGCTATATTAAGAAGGCTACAAATCTGGCAACCGCGGAAGGTTTTTTTTCGGCACTGCGTGGGTCAGCACTGTTGACTAAAGCAGATACATTGCTTGGAAAAGCAAGCACAATTTATGATGATATTATGACACTCCAAAACGATGTCAAATTACAACGCACAGCCGTAAACCAGTTAACAAAACGCGGAGTAGCAATACAACAAGGGGAGTATAAAGCTGCTGACATAGCTGCCGGTCTAGCTGCTGCTACTAAACGCGGCTAGCCTACATATCACAGTGATCCCAGATTGATCTCCTGTGTTGTAACAGTCGCACTAAAAAAATGTTCAATAAATGCTCCATCTTCAGTTGTAGCACGTGTAGTTTGTGTAACAGAATGTTGTTCTGCTACACGATCATCCGCTGTTGCTGTTACAACATTTACAGTCTTGGAAGAACGGACCTTAGCAACCTTAGCGGCTTTTTCTTTGTCTACTTCAATCTCTGCTCCATACAAATATGGCTCAGGTTCAGTGCGAAACCGAAGTCCATGAATAAGACGGCCATTTTTCCCCTTGATTGGAACATATCCACGACGGTTAAACATTGGGCCAATCGTCATGGGCGTAAAGTTTGTTGGAAAGCAGACCTCAGGCAAATACTGAAGGCACCAATCTTTACAGCGTGTATGTGCCATTGTGGAAAGAATTTTTGCCTTCTCATCTGGAACAATTTCAGCGTCAATATACATATTAATCCATTCGTTACACAGTGCCTGCTTTTGAGGATTTGACATAGCCGCCGCTTCATAATTGTCCCAACTGGCCATTGATCGCAAAAATACATTTAGGCGTTCTGCCGTTACATGTCCACGCATGACTGTGTTCCACATGCCAACCCAATTAGATAGCAGTGGTTCTGCATCGCCACGGAACCCCATACGACTATTTGCCCATCGTGTAAGAATCTGACGTACACTATCATTGTTCTGATACAGGTCCTTGTCAACATTCATGGCCTTGAACAAATAATTAATATAACTTGAAAACAGATCATAATTAATTGGAACAATTGTAGAGATCTCCGTAGGATTTGCAAGAAGGCGAGATTCTACTGTGTTCAGAATCTTAAATACCGAGTTCTGTTTGGAAGTTACATTTGGAAGCGCTTCCATAATTAGACGTTCATTTACCTTGATCCGGCGGAATGTAGAAAACAAGTAATTCATTTCCTTTTCCGCATTTGGAATCCAGTCACTGATTCCATCACTAAACTTTGCATCCTGCGTGGCAATATACCAATCCAACATTGCTTTTACAAGAGCATCGCAGGTAGGATGTTGAAACGCCCAACTAATAGAACTAATCCGACGAGCAACCACCATATCTGGAAAAAGGTCACTGCCAAGCATCTTTTCCCATTTTTTCCCAATCTCAGGATTGATCACAATGCGACTGCCACGGGTACTGCGTACTGATTCTGCTGTTGGAGTAAAGATCCATCCAGGTGGAACATAATCATCTGAATACACTGGCATAAGACTATCTTTAGCATCATCAAATGTATCCTCATAATCAAATTCCGTATTCAGCGTCCGAAGTAGTTCATTCACCCATTTACGACTTTTAAACATGCCAGACGTAAAATTCTCTTCTGTTAGTTCACCATCATCCTCTTCATCATCCGCGGATGAGATTTCAGGTTTCGCATTCATGTACATGCGAAGTGATTCGCGGCTTTTCTCCATATCACATAGCTGCTTAATAAAGTTCATATATGCCTTACGACGATCAGTCTGATCTGGTGTAGTTTCCAGATTATGTTGAGGGTAATGTGTTGGTGCACGATTTGCTATTTCAAGGAGCGTGTCATTAAAGGACAATGGCACCTCTTCACTGGTTACAGTAACTGTGGCATCCTGAATTCCCAACATAGTATTGTAGTAATATTCAAAATCGTCTACGTGTGGCATAAACGGGGATACTACCGTCCGATTCCATAGTTTTTGGGGTGTAGTTACTTGAATAGAAACAAGATACCGTTTTTGCGGGGCGGCAGCCATACTTGCTATCTTTATGTGGTATTTCTTTAGCCCGGTGCCGGGTCACCGCGCAGGGGGCAACCCATGCGGCACAAAAGCCATACTAAAAATCGCCACAGCAAAGCAGAAATCATGAGTTGCCCATTAAATCGGAATCGTTGGGCCGGATCTGGATACACAAAACCCGTTGCACAAAGTGAAACTGCTAAGGAAATGGAAGCAAGAATGAATGCTATGTTAGCAGAACGATCATCGCAGGATACGAAGTATTATCCGCAGGCAAATGAACTTTGCACAAGTACTAGTACGACTGGAACCTGTAAACCAACAACACAAGACTCTAAAAAGTTGCGCTAGTTTGGCTGGAGCTGCGCCATAATCGCGCGCACATCATAATCATCTGTGGGCATCGTACTACGATCCGACAGAAATCCTTTTAGTGCTTTGCTATGCATATGAATTGTAAATTGTGGAACATTGTCCACCAGCGGACGCCATAAGCCTTTGCTGTTTTCCCAAGTAAATGGCATTTCCAAAATACTGTACAATGCACCCTCGTTTACATAATTTGTAATTTTACGACCACCCGTGTTTCGTGGATCAATCCCGCCGACCCACTGACCCACAACAGCAGAATCAAACAGAGCGCCTAATGTGTCCGAATCCTGCGAAAGGAAAAACGGATCTGCGGATGTATTTCCAACTTGAGAACGCCGATGACGCACGGATCGGTTTCTAGCCTCCGTAATAACCGGAAAAAAAGACACCTGTGATTCAAACACTCGCGTATACATTCGTAATATTTCCATATCCGTCATGCCTGTGCTGCTTACACTTGTCAAAAAAGTATTAAATTGACTTATATCGGATACTGTTGGAATATACAGGAACCCTGGGTGCGCACGATCCTCGTTGTCCATCACCATGCGTAGTTTTGGCGACAGGCTTCGCAGTTTTGTATTCAAATCGCTTAGTGATCCATACACAAGTATATCATATTCCATTGAAAATACATCTTTCAGATTTTCTTTTGCCATAAGCTCTTCCATAAAGAAAAACCGTTCCTGCACATGTTTCCAATACCCCTTACGGAAGCGCACATCGCCGCTGAATCCAGATTGGAATTCACGATGTGCTTCTGTTTGTGTTAGGGTATCTGTATAGACCAAGTGTGCACCGTAATTGTCTACAAGAGTTTGCCAAAAACGGTGCGATTCATGGCAGCGTTCCAATATGATATAGATTGGAATTGTAGGATTCCAAAGGCGTAACTGATGGACACAGTCCTCAATATACACGGGTACAGATTCACCAAGATGTGTTAGAATTACAGATACCATTCTTTTAATAGTATTACTATTGAACTTTAGGCCTATTTCCATAAGCACGCGGCACCAACAATAACCGCAAGTGTTGGAAGTATACGGCATAGTTTATAGGTTCTGTGCGTGACTGTATTGGCATGACCATGTTCCTGAAAATACACATGATCAATCGTAAATTTCAAAGTGTGAGCGTGTGATTCAAGGCTTAGCGCATTAATATACAAAGAATGCCGGCGCTTATCTGTATTTTCAAACATAAGTGTTTCTGAGTCTGAAAGTCGTATGTACACCTGTTTAGCGTTTTCAACAAAGCTAGGCTCGGCAAATGTAAGGTATAAGATTGTGTAATATAGTGCTGGTTTTTTAGAATACTGACGTTCATACATATGCTTCAGTTTCATAAGAAGAGAGTCGTGACATGAATATATATCATTTATTGTTGGTGTCACAGTGTCATAATATGGGAATATACTAGCATACGCAAGGCCAGCGTTGTACTCTTCAACTGTCATAGTCACACTATAAAAATTGAGGTTGCCGTTTGCGCAGAGCAATTTTTTAGGATGGACGCTGAACTTCGTAGACTTGTAATTCTCGTGATTCAAGTTGTTGATACGCATGGGGAACTTAGGCTTGGCAGCGAACGAATGATTACACTTGCTGAAAAGGAACCACTTTCGTATTGGAAACTAGTTGAATATTGTGACGATTTAATGGAAGGCAAATGGTTTACGTGGGGATTTCAGGAGCTGCCGAAGTATTGGATCTTTGGTCGGCTGGCCGATGGGTCCGTTTTGCGGGCCCTCCGCCCCCCCGGTGAGCCGCTTGCGGGGGCTCCCGGATCCAGTCACACGGACGCGGTTTAAAGTTACCCCCGGTAAATTATTTTAGAAACCCCCGGTATAGAAGATGAACAACTCACGCGGACCCGTAATTGGCATTGACCTTGGTACTACCTACAGTTGTGTTGGCGTATGGCAAAACGATCGTGTTGAAATTATTGCAAGCGATACTGGTAATCGCACTGTACCTAGCATGGTTACTTTTACTGATACTGAACGTCTGATTGGTGAGGCGGCAAAGTCTGCTGCTGCTAGTTTTCCTCGCAGCACTGTTTTTGACGCAAAGCGTATGATTGGTCGTGAATTTAAGGATCCTGTTCTCCAGAAAGATCTGGCACATTTTCCTTACGATGTGATTGATGATGGCAAGGGTCGCCCTAAGATTATTGTGGATACGAAAGACGGTCAGAAGCAGTTTTATCCTGAAGAGATTAGCGCAATGGTGCTGCAGAAGATGAAAGGTATTGCGGAGGCGTATCTGGGTACGACCGTGAAAGATGCAGTTGTGACTGTGCCCGCTTACTTTACTGATTCTCAGCGTCAGGCAACAAAAGATGCTGGTACTATTGCTGGCCTGAACGTTGTGCGCATTATTAACGAGCCTACAGCTGCCGCGATTGCGTATGGTCTGGATAAGAAAACTGAGGGTGAACGTAATGTGCTGATTTTTGATAGCGGTGGTAAAATTGCTGCTTCCGCTGCCTGTTAGATTAAACAGGAAACAAACCTGGTGAATTGCGGGAAACTCCTTAGAGCGTTTTCTACCAAACAGTTCTGGTGACAGAAACTGTGGCTGAACTAACTATTCAGGTATGGTAAAAAGGAAAACGATTGGACAATCCGCAACCAAGCTTCTTGGTGACAAGAAGAAGGTTCAGAGACTAGAGATAGTACTCTTTGTATAAAACAAAGAAGAACTCTCCACGAGTGCCAGGCATTCCAACAGGAATGAAGATATAGTCCGACCTTACGTGAAAGCGTAAGAAGCAAGGATAAAGAGCCTTGCGATAACAAAAGGTGGGTACCTTTGATGTGAGTCTGCTGACTCTTGATGATGGTGTGTTTGAAGTGCGTGCTACTGCGGGCAATGGGCATCTTGGCGGCGAAGATTTCGATAACCGCCTTGTAAGTTGGGCGGCCGATGAATTCAAACGCAAACATAAGATTGATCTAACTGGTAACGCGCGTGCTCTGCGTCGTCTGCGCACAGCATGTGAGCGCGCTAAGCGTCTTCTCAGTTCTAGTTCTCAAGCATCTATTGAGATTGATAGCCTTGCGGAGGGCCTTGATCTGAATCTGACAATTACTCGCGCAAAGTTTGAGTCCATGTGCGACGATCTGTTCAAGCAGCATATGGGTCCTGTGGATCAAGTGATGAAAGATGCAAAGATGAGCAAGGATAAGATTCATGATATTGTGCTAGTGGGTGGTAGCAGCCGCATTCCTCGCCTTCAGCAGCTGCTGCGTGAATACTTTAATGGCAAAGAACTGTGCCAGAATATTAATCCTGATGAGGCCGTTGCATATGGCGCAGCTGTTCAGGGCGCAATCCTTGGTGGTGTAAAATCTGAAAAGACCGATGGCCTGATTCTGCTGGATGTGACTCCTCTAACTCTGGGCATTGAGACCGCCGGTGGTATTATGACTCCACTTATCAAGCGCAACACTACAATTCCTACAAAGAAATCTCAGGTGTTCAGTACTTACAGCGATAACCAGAGCCAGGTAAAGATTAAGATTTTCCAGGGTGAGCGTGCTATGACCCGCGATTGCGATCTTATGGGTGAATTTGATCTGATGGGCATTCCTCCTATGCCTCGCGGTGTGCCTCAGATTGAGATCAGTTACGATCTGGATGCCAACGGTATTCTGAATGTGAGCGCAGTGGAAAAATCTACCGGCAAGAGCAGCAAGATTACTATCACCAATGATAAGAGTCGCAGCAAGGAGGAGATTGAACGCATGGTGAGCGAAGCCAGTAAATATGAAGCAGAGGATAAGGCAGTGATGGAACGCGTAGAGGCCCGCAATGGTGCGGAGGCGTATCTGTACAATGCTCGCAATAGTATTCAGGAAGAGAAGGTAAAGGAAAAACTAAGTGACGCAGATCGTGAACAAGTGGAAAGCACAGTGAAAGCTGGTCTGGAATGGCTAGATGAAAACCGTGAGGCGGACAAGGATGTTGTGAAGAGCAAACAGGAAGAGTGGGAAGCAAGTATTAAACCGATTCTGATGAAACTGTACGCAGCGGATTCTTCTACCAGTGATGGTGCGGCAGCGGGCCCTAAGGTGGAAGAAGTTGATTAGATATACAAATAGTGTAAATTGTTTTTTTTATTATTATAAAACTAACAATTAGGAGAATGAATTTAGTGCGTTTATTTCTATTAGTATTTTTATCCTTCTTTACTGTAAACGCTCAGGACGCCATTGGAACAAAAGGATGCTCGGCGCCAGCATGTGTATTTGCCAATAACAATTTGCGTTTTGGCACAGGTAGTCAATCCTCTATTAATGCGCAAGGGTTATTTGTACAACCATTTTATTATTCTTACATCGCAAATACATGGTATAAACTGACATATTCCACATATCCTTTGGATACAGCTGTTGGAACAGGTACAAGTGGACCAAATTGGAGCAAAACAACTGTGGTGGATTTTTATTCACTTGCTATCTCTGGTTCCTACACTGATTATTCAGAATTTATTGTTGCTTCCTCAGATAGCACAAAGTCTGTTGGTTATGGCCAAATAACTGCTGTGCGTAATTATACAATTAACGGGCAATCTGTAACATTCCAAAATATTTTTTCATTGGGTAGAACTGATAATTTTGTACAAATTAAAACACGTGTTACAAACGTTCATACAAGCCCTATTTTAAACATGCTTATTTGGGTTGGAACCCGTGACGATTTTGTTGGAACAACAGATGTAAATATCAAAACACGCGGCAATCTTGTAGGTAATAGATTTGTGGCTGTAACTGCTAATAATCAAACCTCATACGCAATCATGATCACAAATCCAACAGAAGGTGTGTTATTTTACTCTGAAACACCCGGTGTGATGACAGCTTATGCACTGTGTTGTGCTTTTTCAAATGTTTACAATACAAACCCGTTGACTTTACCTCCAGCAACTCCATCTGGTACAGATGGATCGTATGCAGCTGTTTTGCCTATTGGTGATCTTCAAGTTGGACAATCTGCTGAAATTGTTTGGTATTATGCTGCTGGGGCTATTTCTTCTTTGAATGCGGTGGTTCAGAATGTGTCTATTGCTCAAGAAGCGCAGGCATCAGTATCATCAACACCATTGCCTGTAATTTCCAACACTGCTTCGGTCACTGGTTCGGCCACTGCTTCGCCCACTGGTTCGGCCACTGGTTCGGCCACTGCTTCGCCCACTGGTTCTGAGACAGCTTCTGAGACAGCTTCAGAGACAGCTTCTGAGACAGCTTCAGAGACAGCTTCTGAGACAGCTTCAGAGACAGCTTCTGAGACAGCT
>JACCDW011049213.1_pt1 | contig 10044 bp, 10 predicted proteins | sample 7449781 | NCBI WGS metagenome assembly JACCDW01 (sample SAMN15323449, study PRJNA562643) | freshwater metagenome | isolation source: river surface water | place: USA:Blue River Watershed | collected 2017-08-18 | reverse complement strand
CCAACTGTTAATCCTAATCCTATAGCACCCTTTATATGATATAATGAGCCTGTTATAGTATATAATACAAATGAAATTATATATAGGAATCCCGTACTAAGGGATATAATATCTAATGTTTTCATTTCTATATTACCTATAGTATCTTTATTAAAATATTATAAATATATTTCTATAATTAATAGTCAATACACATACATAATGCATCGGCCATATCAGATTTCTTTTTAGATTCTTTCCACATTTTAAATAAAGTAGGATTAGTAATTTTTCCTGATTCAAATAGTTCAGTTAATCTATCTTCGGACTTTTGTTTACGTTCTTTATAGCCATCATCGCCTTTAGGAGCGTCATCTACTTTCTTTTTAGCGTGGACTAATTGAAATTTAGGAGATTGTCCGTGTTTTAGGAATTGTTCTCTGAGAGTTGCAAATAGGAGAACCTGGACGGACTTCATATGCGGATTTTTATAAACGGGTTGATTTTCGAGGAGAATGTCCGTGGAATTGGAAAAGCCTGTCCATTTTTCCTGGACAAATTTTCGGAGTGCATCATGAATTAATTCCAGACTTATTTTGGATGCATTTTCCTGTTTTGGTTGTTCAAATCGCATTGCAAATTTTTTAGAGAGAGATTCAATTAATTGATCCTTTTTAGAACCTAGATCTTCACAATTATGATCTTTAACTAAATCCTTAAGGGTTTTTACTGCAGGAAGTTTTTTACTATCAAGTTCTTTAAGGATAGTATGTGTCCCAGGAATATGACGTTTACAAAAAAAATTGTCCCCTGCTTTATATGAGGCTTTTACCTTACACATAAAACAAGGGACATATTGAACGGGTTCTAAAATATTACAATTTTCTAATCCTATGACATTAGTATTATTCTCAAGAATACAATAGGCTAAATTCTTAATACCAATATCAAATGCTAATACTTTTTTATATGTCATTTATTATATATAACCTAATATATGATATATAATTTTATTTAAATTCTTATTATAAAATCTTATTATAAATAGATTATTTTTTAGTGGCTAAAATAGTATCTAATGCTTTTACCTTATTATTAGGGGTAACATTAATAACAAAATTATTTGCGGGTATTTCAATATCAACTCTTGAGGATAATTTAATCATACCCATATATTCGCCTTGTTTAACATTAGAATACTGTATAGAATTATTAACAATTCTTCTTGCAATTTGTCCAGCTATTTGTGATACTCTAATTTGTTCGCCATATTCTGTTATAATATATGTATCTTGACGTTCATTATATTCAGATTTTTCTAATAAATATGCTGGATGAAATTCACCCTCTTTATATATTGTATTAGAAATTGTACCTGATATAGGGTAATATTGATGATGCTGATCAAAAATATTTAGAAATACTATAATTGTATATGAATCTGTTTCTTTATTGTAATTAATTGCTTTAACGACACCATCTGATGGCGCTACAATTATGCTATCATTTTGCATAAATCCAGATGTATCAGGAATACGATAAAACCATATTAATAATAAGAATAATACAATAAAACTTATAATAGCTAATCTAATTATATTTTTATTCTTTCTATAAAAAATTATTATTATAAATAGTATACATATTAGCGTATAAACTAAATTAAGACTTTCTTTAAATAAAGCCGTTTGTAACATTATTCTTATTTAATAATGCTATTAAAAATTAAGGATTTATAAATATTATATTTCAAGGAATAACATCATTGAAAAATAATAAAATGGTCACGGTGGGGATCGAACCCACGACAAACACCTAACCGCATACTAATATGTATAAGAGTGTCTTTCTACCAACTGAAATACGCGACCAAATCCTAGGGATTTCTCCCTACCATATTATGATAATAGTCCTTTAAGCTCAATTAAAATACACCACGTGGAGAGTTGCGCCCGCCTTCATAGTGACTTGTGAGTAAAATATTTTTACGATTATTACGTATTTCATTCATTGTTGGTGCATAACTAAATGTTCCAAATAGAGATGGTGCATTAGAATTAGCACGCTCAATACCTAATCCATTTGTTAAGCCCGTAGATTGCACTTCAGAATAAAATGGAGTAGAATGAACAATATCAGCTGGTGGTGGCATTGTATTTGCTGGTTGTAATGATGCACCAGACCATTCAACTTGTCTTTTACGTGATTCTGTAATTATTTGATCTGCATGATGAACCATCCATAATTTAGTATTATATTGTGCATATGGTGCAATATTCTTAGTACATTGTGGTCTATAATCTGTTACCAGACGACCATCTGACATTGGCGCGGCATAGGCTGGATATCTGTTATCTCTGGCTGGCTGTGTTTGTTTAATTTGTGACATAGTTGTTCTACGTGCTTCTTTATATTCAGTCCCATATGGGAGAGAATTAAATAAGTTTGGAGTAGTATTGCGTGTAAATCCTGGCTGATTGAGTTCTGCCATCTATCCTTATTATGGGTTTTGGTTAAACTATTCTGATCCTTTTTCAAGAAAAGAACTGGTTTCAAGAAAAGTGCTTGTACCACTTGAACCGGGCTCAATAGGTTCAGCTATTACTGATGTAGCTCTATCGGATGTTTTTAGTGCTTCAATAATCTGTGCTTTTTTCATAGTAGATGCACTAGTAATTCCTCTTTGTTTTGCCATACTTTGTAGATCTTTTAGTGTCATTGATTCGTAATTTACAGATACTTTTTGCTCGGATATTTGAGGTTTATCATTTTTATCTAGCTCATTGCTAATTACATTTTGAATTACTTCACTATAACTTTCAATATCATTCTGTAATTCATTATTATCTTCATGTACACTATGTTTAGAAACAGATGATGCTGGGCTATTTGAGGAATATGCATTTATAGTTGCACCTGGTGCAATATCTTCATCATCATCATCTTCAATAAATGGTTCATATGATGAGCCTGATGTTACTGTTTTAGGAATATCTTCTGCCGGTAATTCAGTATAGGTTTTAATTTCAGCGCTCATTTTAAGATCAAGTAAAATATGTTCAAGTAATGTTATTTTTTGTTCAGCTTGCTGAATACGTGTATATAAGTATAATGCAATTGAACCAAATAGCAGTACGAGTACTAGACCCACAGTTAATGTATCACTTAGAGCTGTCATTCTGCACTGTTTTAGAGTTTTTGTAATATTCATTAATCGCACATTAGACCATTTCGTTTTAATAATTCGTCTACACTACTAACTTTGCAAATACCGGATTTTAATGAATAATAAAACTTAATTTCACCATCTTTATTTATTTCTGCTGGGCAACATAATCTATTAATTGTAGAAGGAGCATTTTCAACTAATTCAAATAAATGTGTACTTATTACACTTATTATATTATCTTTTTGCCATAGTTGTTTGCAATAAATATCACATGATCGTAATGCATCAGGTGGATTTGTAGAGTGATATAATTCATCAATAAATAATAAACAAGGATTATTTTCTTTAAGAGTATTTGAAGTAAATTCTATTTCTCTTTCAAAGCGTGATTTAGATCCTGGTAAATCATCTGGTTTTAGGCATACATATTGACCTCTAAATGGAGTCATTTCACAATATTTTGCAATAGAACATCCATAAGTATGTGCTAATAATGCTGATGTAGATAACGCTCTTAGAGCAGTTGATTTTCCACCTTTATTTGGGCCTGTTAGTAAATTATGATTATATGTCATAGAATTAAAAGATAATGTCTCACATAATTCACGTTTTACATTAAAATCACATGTATCATATATTTTATAGAAATAACGTTTATATTTATCATATTTAACCCAATTAACTGCAACTGTATTATCCTTCGATGCTAAGGCTATTATTACTTCAAGAGAACCAATATATTTAAGTGCTAACTTAAAATAAGAAGAATCAATAATAATTCTGGCTGCAGCATCTCTTTCAGAATGTATTTCAGGAAGAGGGCATTTAAAGAAAGTAAATCCGTGTCTGTGTAACAGATTATATAATTTATTATATAAATCTTTAAAGCGTAACACTAAAGTACCTTTATTTGTAATAATATTATCTATAGACTTGAGATGTTTATATGACCAATATGGTTGAATAATACCTTGCACAAAAGTAACTAAAATAATTCCTGATTTTTTAATAAATCCAGAAATATTAAATTCACTCCCTGATGGGCTTTTTGCAGGATTCATTATATCATTAAAATTACCTGACATTATTGAATGTAATATTTTCATATAATTTTCAAGATTAATAGGTATATTAAATACAAATTTAATTAATAAATAAGGTGCTATTAATGTTAAAAATGGAATAATTAATGATATGCCTGGTAATAAATAAACTCTAATAAATGCCCAAGATGATAGTAAATATGGAATAAAATTTAATGGTTGCAGAATATCTTTAAAGAATAAAATTTCACCATATGATTCTTTTTCTAAATCTGTCTTTTTAGTTATCAATGCATTAAATTCTTTTTCACATTCACTTATTTCAGCAAATATTTCTTTACATTCTTTGTGAAAATTAGGATTATTATGTATTTCTTCTTGAAATCTTTTAAAACGTCTACTTAATGAAACTAGCTTATTATAATCTGTATTCCAATTATTTAATTGTTTTTCAAGACATTTTTTGGAGATAAGTGTTTTTAGTTCGAGCCATTTATATAACTCATCAATTTCTAAAACTGATTCCAAATTATTCATCTTTTATCATCTTGAGTTTAATAATATTGTAATATAACACACATAATTAAAATAAAAATTTGATTGCAAATATGACAAAATTATGTAGCTGCGTATTATATTTATAGAGCTTAAACATCGTAATAGTAATACAACTATGTCCACTCTTATCCAAGATATCCAAACCGTCCGTTCCCTGCGGAAGGACCTCCGGGACCCAAAACTCCCACTAAGCATTCTTAATGCAATTGAAAGTGTGCATAATTGTATTAAGTCTGGTACTGACCTAAATGGTTGGAAAAAAGTGGATTGGCGTGGAGGCGGCGGTGGTGGTGGTTCTAGTGGGAATCGTTCTGGACAATCAAGCAATTCATCCAAAAATAGTTTCTTTGGAAGCCGTGGTGGTAATGGTGGATATAGCGGCAATGGAGGTAGTAATTCAAACTCTGCATTTGGTAATTCAATGAATCGTTCACGGCCGCCAACATTTAATTCATCACGAAACAATCACGATCAACCTCAATCAATCCCACTTTCTTCACCCGCCTCAGCTAATTCACAATCTAATACTGTTGTAACAAATACAAATAATAGTTCATCTAGTAATACAAATAGTAATTCTGGATTTATTACTCCTAATAATAAGTATGTAAGTCGTTTTAAGAAAAATACTGAAGAGGTTGATGATACAATCCTTAATACAATTATTCTAGGAAAACTTAATAAGTTCAGCGTTGCAAACTATGATGAAATTAAAGAGTTTATTACACATATTATTGCAAGTGGGCAAACAGATATGATTAAATGTTTTATGCGCCTAGTATTCCAAAAAGCAGCAAGTGAAGAAATGTTTTGCCCATTATATGCTAAACTTCTAAGTGAACTAAGTAGTCGTTATCCAGAACTTCTAACAGAAATGTCAAATCTATATGAGCAGTATATGGCTATCTTTGAAGAAGTAGAAACATCTGCTGAGAATTACAATGAAATCTGTAAACGAAATGTGGAGAAAAAATATCGTCGTGGTTATTCACAATTCCTAGCAGAACTAATTAAACATCAGGTTATTAATAAAGATGTATTCCTTAAAACAATTAATACAATTATTAAGCAAGTAACTAATCAGCTTGAAAATAAAGATAGTATTAAGGTAATTGAAGAGTATGCAGACTGTATGATGAAAATTATGAAAGCAATTAATACTTCAGAAGATTCTGATTCTGATTCTGATTCTGATACAGATGATGATAATGACAAATATAAAATGATTGAAGATATTAAATGCACTCTAAAATCTACTGTGCGTAATAATATTAAACCTCTAACAGAAAAGAAAGAGGGTAATAGTGGACTAAGTACTAAAGCACGTTTTACATTCCTTGATATTTATGAAACAATTGATACATTTTAAATATTATATATAATAGAATGAAATATAAAAAAAATAAAAAATATACGGCAATAATACCTAAAACGTTAAAGGCTACTAAAAAGGTTTCAAAAAATACACTAAAACAATCTATTATTTTTTTAAACTCAATAAAAAAATCAGTTAAGAAATCAATAAGTAATTTTGATAAAAAAACTGCAAAACGTATACATAATATTACAAGAAAACTAAAAAAGCTATAAATATAATGTATAAAAATTGATTCCAATTAATATGCAAATTTTAAATCAAAGATAATTGATTTAAAAGATGCCTAAGATTGATAAACACAGTGATATGCCTCCTAATAGTTCTGATAATTCAAAAAATAAAAGAAAATATAATAAATCCAGGGTTTTAAAAAAAGGTGGTAAAGGCGGTAAGGGTAATAACAGTGATGATGATAGTCTAGATTCTAAAGGTAATATTAAAAATCTAATTAATTATGACTATACATCTGAATCTGAAGATGAAACATATTATACATCTGAATCTGATGAGTCTGTTGTAAAAAGACCTGCAAAAAAACAGCGCAAATCTGCTATTGCAGCTTCTAAAAAAATTACTAAAATTATTAATAACGAAGATAATTCAACTGTATCTGAAAAATGTAAAACACCTTCTTCCTATTTTAAAACTAAACAATCGCCACTTAAATCTAAATCTACTAATAATAATAAAATGAAATCATCTAATAATAAAAATAAAAACAAAAAAAAATCATCTGATTCTGAATCAGACTCTTCATCTGATATGATTCTTGATGATGATTATACTACACGATCTTCTGAGGATGATGAAGATGAATTTGATTATGAAGATGATGATGAAGAAGATGAAGATGAAGATGAAGATGAAGATGAAGATGAAGATGAAGATGAAGATGAGGATGAGGATATGGAATCAAATAAAAAAGGTGGATTTGGCGGAATTCTATTAAGTTTAGGTGGAGATATGGCTAATAATTCTATGATTCCTAAACGTTATAATATGAAAAAAGAATCAGAGATTGTTAAAAAGTTTGTTAAACTCCTAACTGCACCCACTGAAGATAATTCAATTGATACACAAATTGATCAATTTAAAGCATTACATCCAGATAAACAAGCTGAACTAATTACAGCCCTTGAAAAGCGGCCAACTGCAACAGATACTGGAGTAAATCTAATGCTACGTATTCTAACTATGAAAGTAGCGCCAGAAATTCAAGCAATGCTACTCTCTAAATATAATGCACTCCAAAGTCTTGAATCATCTAGTAATGAATACTATAAAATGAGAAATTGGCTAGATAAAGCAGTTAGTGTGCCATTTGGAATTTATAAAGATATTCCTGTTCGTCTTGAAGATGGTGCATCTTTCTGTGCAGAGTTTATGCGGAATGCTAAAAAGTGTTTAGATGAAGCTGTCTATGGCCAAGATGAATCAAAACTACAAATTATGCAGTTTATTAGTACTAAGATTGCAAATCCTAATGGACGTGGTCTATCTCTCCTACTTATCGGTCCACCAGGCATTGGTAAAACTAGTTTGATTAAGAACGGTATTGCAAAAGCGCTTGGATGGCCATTCCAGTTTATTTCACTCGGCGGTGATTCTGATGCATCAACCTATACAGGTCATCAACTAGTATATGAATCCTCACATTGTGGCAAAATCCTAAATTCTATTATTGCATCTAAATCTATGAGTAATGTGATGATGTTTGATGAAGTTGATAAAATCTCACAGACTCCTAAAGGTGAAGAAATTCAAAATATGCTAATTCACTTAACTGATCCTGTACAGAATGGTGACTTTGAAGATAAATACCTATCAGGTATTCCAATTGATCTAAGTAAAGTTATGTTTGTATTTAGTGCAAATGATATTAATAAGATTGATCGTGTACTTCTAGATCGTATGATTGTAATTGATCTAAAAGGTTATGATCTAAAACAGAAAACAGTCATCGCTGAACAATATATTCTACCTGGAGCACTTAAAGATGTAAATCTAAATGAAAAGGTGGCGATTTCAAAAGATATTCTACAGCATATTATTGAAGAATATTCTGGAGCTGAAAAGGGTGTGCGTGAACTAAAACGTTGTATTGAACAAGTTGTTCAGAAAATTAATATGCTACGCATGTATAACTCTCCAGAACTACCTTTCTATATTAAGGACTTTTCACTTCCATTCATTGTTAAAAAAGAACATATTAAACTTTTCCTGAAAAAGCGTGAAGATCCTAATGCACCACCACCAGGAATGTATCTATAATCCTATTATTGATTTAATTCACTTAATTTTAATGCTTCTAATAAATTATGCATTTCACTATTAGATTCAATTAATAATTCGTAATGATTCTTATTTCTTAACATATTTACTGTATAATCAGGTTTTTCACCAGGGTCTAATTCTATTCTATTTATATTTCTAGGGTTAATCTTATTCTTTTGATGAACATCATGAATTATTATTTTAATATTAAAAGCTGTTGCTGCAATCGATGGAACTGAATCTCCTAAATTTGAACTCCACGCGCCTAGTTTTGATAATTCATCTATAGCGTTATTAAATGATTTTTCATTGCCAGCATGATATTGTTGTATTTTCACTTTATTTTTATCTATATATGTAATTAATTCTTTACGTAATTCAGAATGCGATTTCTTTATTTCATTTAATTCATAGAATTTAGATAATGTATCAAAAAAACAATTACCATCTTCTGCTGTTTCAACTTTAGTAAAATTATTTAGAGTAATATAGTCATTAATACAATCATTCATTGTTTTTTTATTACTTATATCACATATATACATCCCACCACGTATTTTATGCTTTCTTGTTCTTTTTACTTTTCTTGCTATTCTTGATCTTCTCAGAGTCTTCATTCTATTATATTCTTATTTAATTCTATAATCGTATAGTATAGATAATAATAAAAATAATGAAGCAGATGCTAAAAATGTTTTAGATTCTACTTGAATAATTAATACATCTAATTCTTTTATTTTATTACGTGCATATAATATTTCTTGTAGAAATGTTCTTTTATTATAAATTTTATATTCTACTGAACTTAATATGCATTTATCAAATAAATGATAAGATAATAATGCACATAATATAAATATTAAAAATATAATTTTATAAGGGCTTTTAGGTTTAACAACAAAATAAAAAATATATATTCCAATAATAAAAATTAAATAATGGAATATTGTAACTATAATTGATTGTAATTCATTATCACAATAACATAATAAACATTTAAAAAAGTTTGCAATATTATCCGTAAGGATTTTTTCAAGTTTATCTAATTCTGTAATTAACATAATACTTACACTATTTTTTATTATATAATTAAATTTGATTTAAAGTAATACATCAAATATATGTTATAGTATAATTCCTATAAAATGAATATTATCTTACTACGTGGATTTTCTCATTCTGGAAAGGACTTTGTTGGAGAAACGTTATGTTCAAAATATGGATATAAGCGATTTGCATTTGCAGATTCTCTGAAAAAAATTGTAGCTCAAACCTTTGGATGCCCTATTGAACAACTCCATTCCCAATTAGGAAAACTCCAAGTCTGCCCATCAGACTCCGCAGCTCGGACTTTTAGACAAATCCTAATCGATGAGGCATTCCGTTTACGGAATATTAATCCTGGAGTATTCGTGGAACATTGCTGCAAAGAAGTTATTGAATCTAACTCTAAATTAATTGTTATTACTGATTGGCGTTATCCTAATGAAATTGAAATTATTACAAAGAATTTTCCTAATGCAATTATAACTCCTGTACATATTTTAAGAAATGGACAAGATAAGAGCCCAGTTGATGATATTTCTGAATATCAATTACAAGATAGATATACAGATTATATATTAAATAATAATATGGATGAT